>Ga0070670_100003578_pt1 | contig 12931 bp, 12 predicted proteins | sample KBSS63metaG_FD_64665 | JGI IMG/M metagenome (GOLD analysis project Ga0070670, IMG submission 64665) | Switchgrass rhizosphere microbial communities from Kellogg Biological Station, Michigan, USA - KBS S6-3 metaG | ecosystem: Host-associated > Plants > Roots > Rhizosphere > Soil ... | reverse complement strand
GGCAACTGCGGGGCGATACCTCCGGCGCCGCCCGTTTTCATTGTGGCAACTGCGGGGCGATACCTCCGGCGCCGCCCGTTTTCATTGTGGCAACTGCGGGGCGATACCTCCGGGGCCGCCCGTTTTCATTGGTGGCAACTGCAGGGCGATACCGCCGGCATCGCCCGCCGGACTTCTAGCCTTTGGGATTGGCCTGCGTGCGCGCCGTGTTCGCCGCCGGAGGCCGGGCGGCCACGGGCTTGTTCTTGGCCGCAACCGGCTTCACCGCCGGGGACTTCGCGCCGGCCTGCACCTGCTTGCCGGCACCCTTGGTCGCTACCGCCCGCTTGGTGCGTCCGCCGGCCTTGGTCACAGGCACGACGTCGCTGGTGACTCGCACTCTCTGTCCCGCTGTCAGCGTGTCGCTGCTGATGCGGTTCCATGCTTTCAATTCCTGCGCCGTCACACCATACCGCACCGCGATGACCGCGAGCCGGTCGCCCTTTTTCGCGGTGTAGTAGAACGTGCGGCCCGCGGGGACCGTGGTGAAGACCGCCTGCGACAGCGACGCGACCGCTTCGGTCGACGCGCTTTGCGAAGGCACGAGCAGCATATGGCCGGCCGGCACCTTCGCCTTCGCTCCGATGCCGTTGACCGCGCGCAATGTCTCCAGGGACATTCCGTATTTCGCCGCGACCTGCGCGAGCGTCTCATTGGGGCGCATGCGATAGGCTTGCCACGACACCATGGGCTGGTTGGTAAGCTCGAGTTTGGCGGCAAAGATCTCCGCGTTGTCGATGGGGAGCAGCAGCGTTTGCTCGTCCGCTCCAGCTATCACCGGCCGGTTGTGCTGAGGGTTGAGCGCGAGAAAATCCTCCAGCGACATTTCCGCAAGCTCAGCCGCAAACTTGGTGTCCATCTTGCGATGGGTCTTGACCACGGCGAAATACGGCGCGTCGGGGACGTCTGCAAGCGCCAGCCCGTACTTCTCCGGGTCGCGAACGATGTTCTTGATGGCCTGCAGCTTCGGCAGGTAATTGGCCGTCTCAGCCGGCATGGCCAGACTCTCATAATTCGCAGGCAAACCCTTCGCCTTGTTGCGCGCGATCGCCTTGGCGACGTTGCCCTCGCCCCAGTTGTAACCCGCCAGCGCCAACTGCCAATCGTCAAAGTCGCCGTGCAGCTTGAGCAGGTAGGTAAGCGCCTTGTCCGTTCCCGCGATCACATCGCGCCGCGAATCCATCCAGAAATCCTGGTTGAGCCCGTAGTGCTTCCCGGTCGACGGAATGAACTGCCAGATGCCGGATGCGCGGCTGGTGGACATCGCAACCGGATTGAACGCGCTCTCCACCATCGGCAGCAGCGCAATCTCCGCAGGCATTCCGCGTTCGGTCACCTCGCCGACGATGTGGTAGAGATAACGGCGGCTGCGCTCGACCATCCGCGCCACGTAATCGGGGCGGTCGGCGTACCAGTGTTCCCACTTTTCGACCAGCGGGCCGTTGATGTCGGGGATGGAGTAACCGTTGACGATGCGGTCCCACAGGTCCAGTGCCGGCGCCGGCAGTGGTTCCAAATCGGCGGTGGCCGCCGCGGTAAAGATCGGTTCGGGAAGGGGTGCAATCGCAACGAGGACCGGGGGCGGTTCGGGCGGCGCGACGGCGACAGGCGCAGGGGCCGGCGTTGCGGGGGGAGGAGTCGGGGTCGCACACGCGGTCAGCGCGGCGGCGATGCATATGATCAGCGTTGTTCTTGGATGCAATTAGTTTTCCCGTTGGCGATCCCGGGACAAAAGGACTCTCCCGAGTGATCTGCCCAAAATTCAGGCGATGGTAGGTGGTGTGGTCGCCCGCGTCAACCGGGCCTAGAAAGCGTTTTTCCACTCACGCAAGGCGGCGAACGCCGCGACGTCGTCGGGCAGCGCGTGTCCGGCGTGCGCCGCGGCGGCGGCCCTGACCTCCGGCAGATCCGCGCGCAGGAAGGGATTGGTGGCGCGCTCTTCTTCCATCGTCGATGGCACCGTAGGCTCCCCACGGTCACGCCGGGCCTGTTCCCGCTCGTTGCGCGCCTTCAACGCAGCACTGCCCGGTTCGACCGCCAATGCGAAGCGAAGGTTCGCGAGTGTGTATTCATGCCCGCAATACACGCGAGTTTCCGGGGGAAGCGCCGCGAGCGCCGACAGCGACCTCCACATTTGCGTCGGCGTGCCCTCGAATAGGCGTCCGCATCCTCCCGTGAACAGCGTGTCGCCGCAAAAAAGCACGGGGCCGCCGCCAAACTCGCCAAAGAGCGCGATGTGACCCGCGGTATGCCCCGGCACATCGATGACGTCGAACGTCGCCGCGATGCCCGGCACCGTGAAGCGATCGCCACCCTCCAATGCTTGCGTGCGCCCGGGAATCTTTTCGCGCGCCGGTCCGAACACGGGCACCGGCCATCGTTCCAGCAACGCCGAAATCCCACCGACGTGGTCACCGTGGTGGTGGGTCGCAAGTATCGCGCAGGGCGTGATTCCCTCGCGCTGAACGTGCGCAATCACTGGGCCGGCATCGCCAGGATCCACGATCGCGGCCACGGCGCCGGCGCGCAGCAGCCAGATGTAGTTGTCCGCGAACGCGGGGATGGGGATAATCTCAGGCATGGACGCATCTTCAGGACCCAGAGCCGGTCTGTCAACGACGCTTGCTCAGTGGTTTGCCACGGACCTGGGGAACTACGTGCTCGCCCGCGAACAGGCTTATTTCGATCAGGCGGTCGCGGATATCTTCGGCTTCCATGCGATGCAGATCGGCCTTCCGGAGTGCCCGTTCCTCGCGCAGAGCCGGATCGCGTCGCGCTGGACGCTCGACTATGACCCGCCCGCCGAAGTGATCGCCGATCCGCACGGGCTGCCATTCGCTGAAAACACGCTGGACCTCATCGTCCTGCCGCACGCGCTCGAATTCACCGACGATCCGCACCTCATGCTGCGCGAGGCCTATCGCGTCATCCGACCCGAGGGCCAGATCGTGATTGCCGGATTCAATCCGTTTTCGCTGTACGGGGCCAAGCGCTACTTTGGCCGCGCGCAGACGCCGCCGTGGAACGGCAATTTCATCGCGCTCTATCGCCTCAAGGACTGGTTGACCCTGCTCGGATTCGAAGTGGTCGGCGGGCGCCTCGATGCCTACGCGCCGCCGTTCGCCAGCCAGAAGTTGCTGCGCCGCTTCGGTTTTCTCGAGGCCGCTGGAGACCGCTGGTGGCCGATCGCGGGCGGCGTGTATTTCCTGCGCGCGACCAAGAGAGTGCTCGGTATGCGTCTGCTGACGCCGGCGTGGGAACGCCGCGAGCGGCGCAAGGCGTTGGCGCCCGCCGCGCGCGCTCGCGAGAGCATCACGACCTCCCAGCGTTCGCCGGAATGACGTCCGTCGTGATCTACACGGACGGGGCCTGCAAGGGCAATCCCGGCCCCGGCGGCTGGGGCGCGCTGCTGCTCTATGGCGACCGCGAACGCGAACTCTTCGGCGGCGAGTCCCACACCACCAACAACCGGATGGAACTGACTGCCGTCATTCGCGCGCTGGAGTCGCTCAACCGCGACTGCGCGGTCGAGATCCACACGGATTCGCAGTATGTGAAGAACGGTATCGAGACGTGGATCCACGGCTGGAAGCGCAACGGCTGGAAGACCGCCGACAAGAAGCCGGTCAAGAATGCCGAACTATGGCGCGAGCTCGATGCGCTGCGCGATCAGCACAAGGTCAAGTGGTTCTGGGTCAAGGGCCACGCCGACAACGCCGGCAACATCCGCGCGGATGAGCTCGCCAATCGCGGTGTGGACAGCGTCGCCACGCCCTAGCCTTCGCTGAGTGCCGCAAGCGAAATGGCCCGCGGCACGCTCTAACTTCGCTCGATGCGTCGCGCGAAAACCTGCATTTCTTTTTGCGCTTGCTTGTCGCCGCGGCGAATGGCCACCGCGATGCCCGCGGTGTACGCCTGCAGCGCTTCATCCCTGCGCCCGGTATCCGCCAGCGCGCGGCCGAGCATCTTCCAAGCCGCCGTGTATTCGGGATCCAATTCGACCGCCCGGCGCAAATGGACTGCTGCGCGCTCGGGGTCGCCCGCCTTCGTATATTCGTTGCCGAGGGAATAGCGCAGCAGCGCGCCATCTTTCCCGGCGTCTAGCATCTTCAGGAAGCTCGCCAGCGCGCCAGTGGTCGCACCGTCTTGCGTCATCGCGCGCTCAATTGCGGATCAAGGCGCCGCTCTGGCAGTCGACGCGCCGCATCGGATAGATGACCTGCTTGTCCTCGCCGTTGACCTTGCCTTCGACCGCGGCATAGAGCCAGCCCTCGGATCCGCGGCGATACACGACACGTTGCGGAAATTCGTCGACCGCGTTGTTGAAGGTGAAAATCGTGTCCTTGATGTCGACGTCGGTCGACGTCAGCTTGAACGCGGCCTCCTTCTTCGCCGCCGAAATCGAAACGTAGTAGACACCGTCCGCGCGTGTTTCCAGCCGCAGGTAACCATAGTCCTGTGACTTCCCCTCGAAAACGACATGCCCCGCACCGACCATGAGACCGCCGCGCAGCGGCAGCCAGTGCTCGCGGAATTCGTATTGGCCGACGTCACCGCGCCAGCAGCCTTCGAGCCACGCGAGCGATTTGAGTTCGAGCGCAGGACCGGCGCCTTTGGCCGGTGCCGCAGCTGCCGGCGCAGGAGCTGGCAAAGGTACCGGCGACGGAGCTTGGGCATGCAGAGCGCCCGCGAGCACGCCACCACAACAGAGCATCGTCGAAGCAAGTACGCGCAACGCGCGGTCGGGAATAGTCAGGGTCATGATCGAGAGTCGAGTCATTGTGGCCGCGCGAGCGGCAAGTTGACGAGGAGGTTCTGTGCCTTGAGCTTGAGACGCTGGTTGGCGTCCATGGCCATGGCGAGATACACCGGCCTGCCTGCGATGGCCGGCCGCATGTCCGCCGGGTCGGCGAATTCCAGACGAAACAGGCACAACAAGCGGCGCATGCGTTCTTCGTCGATGTCGGCGCGATTGTACAGATCGTTGAGCAGACTGCTCGCCTCGGCATCGAGGCCGACGTGCCACACCCAGTGTTCGTCGTCGACCGCGCGTTCCTGGTAGACCTTCACTTCCACGCCTAGCAGGTGCCTGACCCACTTCTCGAGGACGCGCGTCAACGCGTCGAGCGCGGGCTGCCCCCGATTCAGGCTGACGGAAAAATCATGCCGCTCGTCGCGGCCCCAGTATTCCGCGGCATTCCCTGCATCCATGACGTCCAGTTCGACCGAACGGGCAGGCGTTTTGTTCTGCGCCAGCAACTCGCCCAATGAGCCGAATCCGGCCGTGGTCGCGAAAAGTTCGACGGTGGTCTCGTCAGCAGACATGACCGCACCATCCTCGGTCACGGCGATCTTCTGCGTTCGAAACAGCATTTCGGCGGCGCGCGCTTCCAGCGGTGACGCGTCGTCCCCCAATATGTGCCGCAGCAGCACCTGCGTAAGCTCGGCGACGAATTGCGGCGGCACGTCGACACCTTCGCCGTGGAACAGGCCGACGTAGGCACCTTCGAGCGAACTGGCGCCGATCAAGCGCGCGCGAAAGCGTTGCCATATGCCGTAATTCTCCCGTGCATCCGCATCGGTCACCGCGGCCAGCTCATCGGCGGAAATCGAGCGGCGGGGATTGGCAAGCAGCGCGTCGTGCAGCGCGAGTTCGGCCGCGCACGACTCCGGTATCGGCGCAAGCTCCGGTCGCCTGAGGTAACTGCGCAGGAAGTCGTCGGTAACGGTCAGCCGGCCATCGCCGCCTTTCGTGAGCAGGCGATAGCCGCAGGAAGTCCAGTAGTCGGGCATCGTCCGCGCTCTGCTCTCAGCCGCCGGCACCCACTATGCGGCGCGTTCCGTCCGCATCAGCCGCCAAGCATCGCCTTCTTGAGATCCGCCTGGATGGCGTGATCGCCCAGCCAGATCTTGGTCAGCGCGCGGTTGAACGCCTCGCCAGGAATCGACCCTTTGGCGGTACCGTTGAGGCCGATTTTTGTCGCGCCGTCGGCGAAATCCAGTGTCACGACGTCCTTTTCCTTCACGTCGCCGAACGCCTTCATCGTCGCGACCATTTCCGCCGTCTGCGACTTCACCGCCGCGAGTTCGGCCTCGGTATTGTTCTCCTTCAGGCCGTCCACCAGCGCATCGACCAGCTGGTCGGGCGTCAGCGAGCGCATGATGTTCATCTGGATTCGCCGCGGCCCCTTGGCCAGCACTGCGGGGAGATCGGCCGCCTTCGCCGGGACATACAGGCTGCCGACGTAGATCTTGATGAACACCTTGGTGCGCACGCCCGCGCCGTTCAGCACCAGTTCCTGTCCCGCGACGGTTGCCTTGTCGTCGATCTTGACGCCCGCCACCTCGACGGCGAGCGCGCCGGTAGCGAACACGATGGCTGCGACTGCGGTAGCGAATTTGCGCATGATTCCAGTCCTCCGCTTTTGGACCCGCCGCGACGCGGCAGGGTAACGCCAAATCCTTTGCGTGCCCCTCACAGCGATTCGAAGATTCCGGCCGCGCCCATTCCCGTGCCGACGCACATCGTGACCATGCCGTACTTCTGCTTGCGTCGCTTGAGGCCGTGCGTGATCGTCGCCGTGCGGATCGCCCCCGTGGCCCCGAGGGGATGCCCAAGAGCGATGGCGCCTCCGAGCGGGTTCACCTTGGCCGGATTGATCCCCAGTTCCTTGATCACCGCCAGCGCCTGCGCGGCGAACGCCTCGTTCAACTCGATCCAGTCGATCTGGTCCTGCTTAAGGCCCGTGGAATTGAGGACCTTCGGGATCGCAGCGATCGGGCCGACGCCCATGATCTCCGGCGGCACGCCGGCGACGGCAAAGCCCACCCAACGCGCGAGCGGCGCCAGATTCAATTCCTTCAGCACGCGTTCGGAAACGAGGATCGACGCGCCAGCGCCGTCGGACATCTGCGAGCTGTTGCCCGCGGTGACCGAACCCTTGGCCGCGAACACCGGCCGCAGCTTGGCCAGTCCCTCGGCGGACGTATCGGCGCGCGGACCTTCGTCGCGCACGATCTCCCGGCTCCGCGTGACTATCGCGTCCGCAGCCAGGTCTGGCAGGTTCTCGTGGATGGTGATTGCGTCGATCTCGGCATCGAACTCGCCGCTTGCCTGCGCCGCCAGCGCCTTCTGGTGCGACGCGAGCGCGAACGCATCCTGTTCCTGGCGCGAAATCTTCCACTGAGCGGCGACGTTCTCGGCCGTGATTCCCATGCCGTACGCGATGCCCACATTTTCTCCACGCGCAAAGACCGCTTCGTTCATCGCGAGCCGCCCCAGCATCGGAATCATGCTCATGCTCTCGGTGCCTGCCGCGATCATGATGTCGGCCTCGCCGGTGCGGATGCGGTCCGCCGCGATCGACACCGCATTCAAGCCGGACGAGCAGAAGCGGTTGATGGTCATTCCGGCCACGCTGTCCGGCAACCCCGCCAGCAAAAGGCCGATGCGCGCGACGTTCATGCCCTGCTCGTACTCGGGCATCGCGCAGCCGACGATCACGTCGTCGACGCGCTTCGACTCGATGGCCGGCACCTGCGCCAGCACGCGCTGCAGCACGTGAGCCAGCAGCGTATCGGGGCGTGTCGACCGGTAGGCGCCGCGCGGCGCCTTGCCGACCGCGGTGCGCGTGGATGCGACGATGTACGCGTCCTGCATCTGTTTGCTCATGACGTGCCTCTAGGGGCTAATTGCGCAGCGGCTTGCCGGTGGCAAGCGTGTGCGCGATCCGCGCCTGCGTCTTTTCGTGCCGCAGCAGATTCATGAATTCGCGCCGCTCGAGCTCGATGAACCAGGTCTCGTCCACGAGACTGCCGGGCTCGAGTTCGCCACCGCATAGAACGCGCGCGACCTTCAGGCCGATTTCGAAATCGTAGGCGCTGATGAACCCGCCCTCGCGCATATTGACGAGAAGCATCTGCAGCGTCGCCAGCCCGGTTTTGCCGGCGACCGGCACATTGCGCGGCCGCAGCGGCGGGCGATAGCCGGATTCGGACAGTGCCCTCGCCTGCGCCTTGGCCACGTACAGCAGTTCGTATGGGTTCATCACGACGACGTCGGCGGGCCGCAGATAGCCGAGTTCCTTGGCTTCCAGCGCGCTCTTGGCGACTGTGGCCGTGGCGATGGTCTGGAAATAGGTGCGCAGGAACGGGAACTGGTCCAGCTGGCTGCCGTTGGCGCCACGCTTGACTTCCTCCGCTGCGCGAATCGCGAACTCCTTGGTCCCGCCGCCGGCCGGAAGCAGCCCGACACCCACCTCGACCAGGCCGATGTAGGATTCGAACGCGGCAACAACGCGGTCGGCGTGCATGATGAACTCGCAGGAACCGCCGAGCGCCATGCCGCGCACTGCGCATACGGTCGGGACCAGGCTGTAGCGCAGGCGCAGCGCCGTCTTCTGGAACTTGGCGACGACGGCGTCGATCGAGTCCCACTGTTTCGCGGCGATCGCCGGCGCGATTGCCGACAGATTAGCGCCGAACGAGAACGGCTCCTTCGTCTGCCAGATCACAAGTCCCGCGCAATTCTTCTCGGCCTCGTCGATCGCGCGATTGATGCCGTCCAGGACGTCCTCGCCGATCGTGTGGCCCTTGCTCTTGAACGACACGATGCCGACGTCGTCGCCCAGGTGCCACATGCGCACGGCGTCCGTTTCGAACAGCGTTGTCCCGGCATTGGACTGCTCGCCCAGCACGGGATCGGGAAACAGTTGGCGGTGGTAGACCGGCAACGTCGAACGCGCGACAAAGCCGTCCCTGGCCGCCGAATAGGCTCCGTGCGCGGTGTGCACGCCCCGTGCAGCGACGATCTTCGTTCCGGTCACCCAATCGGGCAACGGTACATTGGCCAACGCTTTCCCCGCGGCAATGTCCTCCGCTACCCAGGCTGCGACGTCCTTCCACCCCGCGGCCTGCCACGTTTCGAACGGGCCCATCTGCCATCCGAAGCCCCAGCGGATCGCCAGATCCACATCGCGCGCGTTGTCGGCGACGTCGCGCAGGTGATACGCGCTGTAGTGGAACAGGTCGCGGAAAATTGCCCAGAGGAATTGCGCCTGCGGGTGCGCCGATGCGCGCAGTTTTGCGAATTTCTCGGCAGGGGAACGAATCTTCAGCAACTCGGCGACTTCGGGCGCAACGTCGCCCGCCGAGGCGCGATAGTCGCGCGCCGCCGGATCCAGCACCTGGATGTCCTTGCCCACCTTGCGGAAGAAACCCGCCTTCGTCTTGGCGCCGAGGGCGCCCTGCGCGACCAGTCCGGCCAGCACGGGTGGCGTGGCGAACAGCGCGTGCCACGGATCGTCCGGCAGCGTGTCGAACATCGTCTTCACGACGTGCGCCATCGTATCCAGGCCGACGACGTCCGCCGTGCGGTAGGTGGCGCTTTTCGCGCGGCCGATCGCGGGGCCGGTCAGTGCATCCACTACGTCGAATCCCAGGCCGAAGGCCTCCGTATGCTTCATCGTCGCAAGTACGGAAAAGATGCCGATGCGGTTGGCGATGAAATTGGGGGTGTCCTTCGCGCGGATAACGCCTTTGCCCAGTGTCGTGGTCAGAAAGGCCTCGAGCGCATCAAGCAGCCTTGCGTCGGTTTCCGGTGCGGCGATGAGTTCCACCAGGTACATGTACCTCGGCGGATTGAAGAAATGGATGCCGCAAAAGCGTGGCCGAAGCGCTGCGGGAACTGCTGCCGACAACGCCGCCAGCGAAAGGCCCGACGTGTTGGAAGCAAGCACGGCGTGCGGCGCAATATGCGCTGCGATCTTTTCGTAGAGATCGCGCTTCCAGTCGAGACGCTCTGCTATGGCTTCGATGACGAGATCGCAATCCGCGAGTCGCGGCAGATCGCTGACGTAATTCGCGGCGTCGATCGCCGCCGCGCGGTCCTTGGCTCCCAGCGGCGCCGGTTCGAGCTTGGCGAGTCCGGCGATGGCCTTGGTCACGAGGCCGTTCGGGTCGCCCTCCTTGGCGGGGAGGTCGAACAGCACGACGGGAATGCCGGCGTTGGCGAAGTGCGCGGCAATCTGCGCGCCCATGACGCCCGCCCCCAGAACGGCGGCCTTGCGAATCTGTAATGGACGGATCGACATCGGATCGTAGGGTTAACGCGGGGTGGACAACGGTGCCGGAGAAAAGTCGCGCGGCCGGGGAAACCGGCCGCGCGCATCTCGTGCAAGATAACGGACGGAATTTGCAGCGGGGCCGTGATTCGCCCGGCCCCGCCCCGAGGGAGCTGCTAGAAGTTGTAGGCGACCTGCCCGCCGACGATCCAGACTCCTCCGGTGTAGTTGCCCTTGATCAGGCCATATGCGTTGGTGTCTCCGGCGTTCTGGTTCGACGACATGTCAGACAGGAACTCGTAGGCGAGGCCCACATCGAATTTCCATTGCTTGCCCCACGAATATTGCGCACCCGTCGCAATCCAGAAGCGGTCGTTGTCAGGCAGCCGGGGCGTCCGGTCGGTATCGTTCACCGGCGACTCGTCCCACGCCAGGCCGCCACGGAACTTCCAGCTGTCGTCGTAGTAATAGTTGACGCCGCCGGCCACGCGCCATACGTCCTTGAAGTTCTCCGGCACGGCGGAAATTGGCCTGCCGGGCCCGGTGCGGACAGCCGCCAGTTCCTTGAACACCGACCACTGCGTCCATTGCACGTCGCCCATCACTTCCCACTTCGGGTTGAGTCGGCTGAAGAACGACAGGTTGGTCGTCGCAGGCACTTCCAGGGCCAGCGTCACGCCGCCGCTCTGGAGTTGCGCGTTGACGCCGGCGGCAATCTGCGCGCCGAGCCCGGCGAGTGGGCCCAATGGCGGCAGTGCCGGGTTGTCGATCTGCACATTGCCGGGAACGTCATACTTGATCGACGAGCGGTAGTGCACGCCAACCCGCGTGTCCGGCGTGATGTCCCACAGCGCGCCGATGTTCCAGCCCCACGCGTCGTCGCTGCCGGTGAGCTTGGTGTTGGACTCGAGTCCGCCGGTCGCGCCGATGAATGCCCCCGCCGTAGCAGGAGTAATCAGCCCGGCAGCCGCGGCCTGTTGCGCGCCCTGCGCAAGACCTGCGGAATAGTTGGCATTGCTGGTCAGCGTGGCCTTGACCTTTTGCCAGCTGGCACCGACGCCGACGGTGAAATTGGGAACAATTCGCCACGAGAAGGCCGGATTGACGTTAATCGTCTCGACCTTCGAGTTGAGCGCCTGATAGCGGCCGAGCCAGCCGTTTTCCCAGTCGGTCTCCAGTCCGAACGGCGCATTGACGCCGAGGCCGAAGGCGAATTGCTGGTTGATGGGAACCACGATGTACATCGCCGGGATGAAGGCCGTGCCCCCGGCATCACCGCCGGTTCCGCCAAGCGGCTGATTGAATGCGGGGAGCGACCCGTCGTCATGGAACTTGATCGACGGGGTCACGATATTGCCGGCACCGACGATCTGAATGGTCGAGAACCGCGCCATGCCCGCCGGATTGGACCATACCGTGCTCGCATCCTCGGCGGACGCAGCACCTCCAGCATAAGCGTTGCCGAGGCCGCTTCCGCTTTGCGTCTGCAGCGCAAAGCCGGCGCCGAATACCTGGCCCGCGCCAAATGCCAATGCCAGGCCAGCCACTGCGGCCGCAACACGGGTCGGCCGGAATCGATTCTTCTTATGCATGAAATCTCCTCTTTCCGTTCAGGGAACAAGCTGGACTCAGGCGTTCCTCGCCCAAACCTCTTTTTATCCGGCCGCAAGGCGGTTTTGCCGTCGAAGCGGGCGGTTGGGGAAACTATACACCCGGACCCCAGGGCACCTGCGCCGCTGGCTGTCCTGACTATTGACCTGCGGCAGCCCGGTGTCTCATTCCGGCAAGACCGTCCGCGGCCGGCGGTCCGCGCCAACGGCGACATAAGTGAGGCTGGCCTCCGTGACCTTGACCGTCACCAGGTCATCCGGGTTGCGCTGCGCGAAGACTTCGACCGCCACCGTGACCGAAGTTCGCCCCACTTTCGTGATTTCGGCGAAAAACGTCACGAGATCGCCGACCAGCACCGGTTGCTTGAACGTGAACGAATTGACTGCGACCGTGGCCACGCGCCCGCGGGCATGCCGGGCGGCTACGACGCCGCCGGCAATGTCGACTTGCGCCATGATCCAGCCGCCGAAGATGTCGCCGTGCTGGTTCACGTCGGCCGGCATCGCCACGACCCGCAACACCGGGTCCTTGGCGGGCAGTTGGGTGGGCGGATCAGTCACGCCGGAACCTCACGCAGCCTGCTTCTTCGCTTCGTCGCGCAATTCTCGCCGAAGGATCTTGCCCACGTTGGATTTCGGCAGCTCCGTGCGAAATTCGACTTCGCGAGGAACCTTGTAGCCGGTCAGGTGTTCGCGGCAGTGCGCGAGGATGTCTTCGGCGGTTACTTTCGCGTCGCGCCTTACGACGAACAGCTTGACCGCCTCGCCGGACTTGCGGTCGGGAACGCCGATCGCCGCGCATTCGAGCACGCCCGGGTGCATCGCGACCACGGCCTCGATCTCGTTCGGGTACACGTTGAATCCGGACACCAGGATCATGTCCTTCTTGCGGTCGACGATCCGTACGTAGCCGCGCTCGTCCATGATGCCGATGTCGCCGGTGGCGAACCAGCCGTCGCGGTCGATGACCTTGTCCGTCTCGTCCTGACGCTGCCAGTACCCGGCCATGACCTGCGGTCCACGGATGCAGATCTCGCCGGGCAGTCCCAGCGCAACGGCGTGGCCCGCGTCGTCGCGCAGGATGACTTCGGTGGAGGGGATCGGCAGGCCAATCGACCCGTTGTACGCAGCCAGGTCGAGCGGATTGATCGTTGCCGCCGGCGACGTCTCGGTCAGGCCGTAGGCCTCGATGAGCGGCACGCCGGTGATCTCCTTCCATTT
>Ga0070670_100003575_pt1 | contig 12934 bp, 14 predicted proteins | sample KBSS63metaG_FD_64665 | JGI IMG/M metagenome (GOLD analysis project Ga0070670, IMG submission 64665) | Switchgrass rhizosphere microbial communities from Kellogg Biological Station, Michigan, USA - KBS S6-3 metaG | ecosystem: Host-associated > Plants > Roots > Rhizosphere > Soil ... | reverse complement strand
ACCGGAATCGGCCGCGAGCCATCCTACCCATAGCAGCGAGCCCCCGAAGATCGACCAGACGATGGGCTTGCGAAGAAAGTAGTGGTAGTAGAGCCACTGAATAGGAAACGGCTTGATGAGCGCCATGTAGATTGCAGCGGTGCTCACCAGCAACGCAACGACGGCGAGCAAGTACAGGACGGTCACGCCCGGCTCCTAGCGGTTGAGTTCAGCGGCCGCCAATGAGCGCACGGGCACCAACGACTTGACCGTCCGGTTGTCTGCAGGCACGGGGTCTCCTTCAATGTGGCCAAGCTGACAGACAGACAAGCGCCCTAACGATGGGTCCCGATGAAAGTAGACGCCCCCCGAGCACCGCGAACGAGGCTGACCGGCTTGACTTGATCAGCATAGTCTGCACGGAGGGATGAAACGGACATGTTTCGCGGGGCGCAGACAGCTTCAAACTGGACATGCCGCTCTCACCTGTACATGCCGAGAGCAGACGTTCGCGGCCGTCAGCTTCTGGTGGCGGATTCAACTGGTCAACGCAACGATTTAATCGAACGAGGAAGCCCCGCCCGTGTGCGGGCGCAACGTTGATCCACGTCAAACGAGGCATCTCTTGCCGGGGCCATTCCTCGGAACCTCAAAGGCAGCGCTTGGTGTGCTCGCGTTCGCGACGCGCATTCGGATCCACACCTGGTACGAGGAGCAGTGATGAGGAATCTGCATTGGTCGGCGTGCGCATCGCCGCCGTGGCGGTCGCGTTCGTTGGCTGCACTGCGACGCAACAGGCGGCGCCACCCCCGAACACCCTCGTCGCGGCCAAGATCGCGAGCGCGCCGAATCCCACGGCTGGCGCGGGCGATCCCGTCTGGGCGCTTGGCGCGGCCGTTGCAGGTTCAGTTGAGCGGCGGGATGAACTTCGGCGGCAAGGGGGAGACCACCGCGACGCTGAAAGCGGTGTACTCCGGAGACATGCTCTACATGCTCGTCCAGTACCGGGATCCGACCGATTCCAGGCGGCGCGGTCCGTATCAGAAACAGGCCGACGGCTCTTGGAAGAAGCTCGTCGATCCGGCCGACGAGGGCGGCGATGACAACGTCTACTACGAGGACAAGCGGGCCATGCTCTGGCCGATCAACAACTCGGTCAAGGGTTTCGAGACTAAGGGTTGCGCCGTCACGTGCCACGTTGGCGAAGGCAAGCCGTTTGGGAACAAGTACACCCGCAGCGAGGGCGAGATCCTGGATATGTGGCACATGAAGGGGCCTCGCACGGCACCGCTCGGGTTCGTCGATGACTAGTACGCCGACCACACCCGCTACGACCCGAAGGCGGGTCCGAACGCCGGTCGCAAGAGCGATCCGGGCGGGCCAGAGTACAGCGGCTTCCCGCTCGACAACGGCAAGCCGAAGTTCATGCACCGCGACCGCAAACCCGCCAACGCCGGCGGCAGCTACTACGTCAAATCGGGCGAAGAGGTGCCGTTCGACGACAGCCGCTTCAAGCCGCTCCTATCTCATCTTCCCGCTCAAGGGAGACCGGGCCGATATCCGTATCGCGGATAGCTGGAGCAATGGCGTGCACACGTCGGTCGTGACGCGCAAGCTCGTCACCGGGAGCAAGCTCGACGTGCAGCTCGACAACCTGGACGGGCGCTACCTGTTCGGCTTCGCTGCCTTCGACAACGCTCAGGTCCAGCACGCCACGGGAGACGAGCCGCTGACACTCGTGTTCGCCAAGTAGCGCCGCCTCTACGGCGCACGAGGCGAACCCGGAGCGTGTCTCCGTGAAGCAGACGTTCGCGACCGCCCGCTCCTGGCCGAACTGAAACGGTGCTGACCGACTGCTATGAGGCGTTACGAAGGCCTGCTTCGTGCGGGCGGCCTTGCTTCGCGGCGCATCGCAACAGGTGCCGCGCTTTTGGCTACGCTACGCTGCACCTTCGAGCGAGCCATGACAAACATCATCTCCGTCACCGATCTTTCAAAGACCTACGCTTCGGGCTTTCACGCGCTCGATCGGGTCAATCTGGACATACGCACGGGCGAGATCTTCGCGCTGCTGGGACCGAACGGGGCGGGCAAGACGACCCTGATCGGCATCGTCTGCGGCATCGTCAAGCTCGGCGAAGGCAGCGTCAAGGTCGCCGGCCTCGACATCGTCGCCGACTATCGTGCCGTGCGCGCCATGATTGGCCTGGTGCCGCAGGAGTTGACGACCGACGCCTTCGAGACGGTGTGGGCGACGGTTTCGTTCAGCCGCGGCCTTTTCGGCAAGCCTGCCAATCCCGCGCACATCGAGAAGATCCTGAAGGAACTGTCGCTGTGGGACAAGAAGGACAGCCGGATCATGACTCTGTCGGGCGGCATGAAGCGCCGGGTCATGATCGCCAAGGCCTTGTCGCACGAGCCACGCGTGCTCTTTCTCGACGAACCGACGGCCGGCGTCGACGTCGCGTTGCGCAAGGACATGTGGCAGATGGTCCGCTCGCTGCGCGAGTCGGGCGTGACGATCGTGCTGACGACGCACTATATCGACGAGGCCGAAGACATGGCGGACCGGGTCGGCGTGATCCGCCAGGGCAAGATCATCCTCGTGGAAGAAAAGGTCACGCTGATGCGAAAGCTCGGCAAGAAACGCCTGACGCTGCGCATCGAGCCGGCACTCGCGCAGATCCCGCCGGCACTTGCCGAGCGCGGCCTGACCTTAAGCGCCGATGGCAGCGAGCTGAGTTATGTCTACGACCCGGGCGGCGCTCAAGGCGCCGCTCCGGCGCTGCTCGAGCAGCTGCAGCAGCAGGGGATCACGCTAAAGGATCTGGAAACCACGCAGTCTTCGCTCGAGGACATCTTCGTCAACCTGATGCGGGAGTGAGCATGAACGTTCATGCGATCGGCGCGATCTACCGCTTCGAGATGGCGCGCACCTGGCGCACGATCACGCAAAGCATCATCTCGCCGGTGCTGTCAACCGCGCTGTACTTCGTTGTGTTCGGCTCCGCGATCGGCTCGCGCATCGAGAAGATCGGCGAGATTCCGTACGGAGCGTTCATCGTTCCCGGCCTGATCATGCTGTCGGTGCTGACGCAAAGCATTTCGAATGCGTCGTTCGGCATCTACTTCCCGAAGTTCACCGGCACGATCTACGAGCTTCTGTCGGCGCCGATCTCGCACCTCGAGATCGTGCTGAGCTATGTCGGCGCCGCGGCGACGAAGTCGGTGCTCGTCAGTCTCATCATCCTCGCGACTGCCAGCGTGTTCGTGCCGCTGCACATCGCCCACCCAGTTTGGATGCTGCTTTTCCTGGTCCTCACGGCGGTCACGTTCAGTCTGTTCGGCTTCATCATCGGCATCTGGGCCGACGGATTTGAGAAGCTGCAGCTGATCCCGATGTTGATCGTGATGCCGCTCACCTTTCTGGGCGGGCCGTTCTATTCGATCGACATGCTGCCGCCGGTGTGGCAGAAGTTGTCGCTGCTGAACCCTTCGGTCTACCTGATAAGCGGCTTTCGCTGGAGCTTTTTCGAGAAGTCGGAAATGCACTTCGGCATCAGCCTCTCGATGACCTTGCTGTTCTTCCTGGTTTCGCTGGTGATCGCCACCTGGATCATGAAGACAGGATGGCGGCTCAAGGCGTGACGACGGCGTGGGCTGCGCCCCGCCGCGTGCGTCGGCGCGGCGATCAGACTTCCAGTTAACTGCTGGTGGTGGGTGCCAACAGTCGGCCACAAGCTAAGCTTGGTGGTGGTCCGCAATGGGATCAAGCCGCCAGTTGGCCGGCGCAAGCTTCCAGAACACGGTCACGCAACCAGCGCCGGCTGACGCGCTAGCATCGCCGCCTTCCGTCGGTCGGCCTCGAGCATCCGGCGATCTCCGCTTCCGCTTCCAGCGACTCGTGCTCGATCCGCAACCCGTCCGCGACTCGCCCGAGACGCCATCGCACCGCAAGGCACGAGCTCGTGCCGCGGCGTGGCGCGCCGATATGGTTGCCGGCACCCTGGGCTCCGTCGTCACGCTGGCCAGCTGGCTCACGCTGCCCTTGCTTGCGTTTGTCGCGCTGGGACCTTCGGCGGCGCCCATCGGCATGCTTGCGGGCGGCGCGGCCTCGCTCGTGGGCGGCTTCGTCGTCGCCGTGATCGGCCGCGGCACCATGCCGGCGGCCGGCCTGAGCTCGGCCACCACGCTGCTCTTCGCGGCGGCGGTCGCAACCTTGAGCACCGACCCGGTGATGCAGCCGCTGTCGCAGCCCGGGCACATCGCCGTCCTGCTGGCGACGATCTCCTGCTGCGTGGTGCTGATGGGCGCGCTGCAGATACTGTTCGGCTGGCTGCGGCTGGGCGCGGTCGCCAAGTACGTGCCGCAGCCCGTGCTGGCGGGCTTCATGAACAGCGTTGCCGTGCTCATGGTCATCGCGCAGCTGCCGGCGCTGTTCGGCGGTGCCGGAACCAACGCCGGAGGGACCGCGCCCTTGCTGTCGTCGTGGCAACCCGCTACGCTGTTCGTCGGGTTGGCCACCGCGGCGAGCGTGTGGCTCATCGGTTGGCGATGGCCGCGCGCCCCTGCCGCGCTGTTCGGCATGACCTTCGGTTGCACGCTCTACGCCATGTTCGCCGTCGCCTGGCCCGGGGTCGCGCTCGGCCCGAAAGTCGGTCCGCTGCCACAGCAGCTGCCGCTGCCCGATGTGCTGGTGCTCCTGTTCGTCACCTCGACGGCGCTGGAGTTCTTGCTTCGCCATGCCGAGCACCTGCTCGTGACGGCGCTCGCGCTCGCCATCGTCGGCTCGCTCGAGACCGTGCTGAATGCGCTGGCGACCGATCAGCGGGTCAATGCGCGGCACGACCCCAACCGGGAGTTGATGGCGTTCGGTGCCGGCAACGTCGCCAGCGGCTTCTTCGGGGGCCTGCCCCTGACCTACAGCCGATCACGCGCTGGCGTGCTGCTCGCCAACGGCGGCGTGTCGCACCGCGCCGCGGCGGTCTGCGCGCTCGTCACCGGCTGCCTCCTCGTCGTCGGTGGCCCGCTAATCGGCATGCTCCCGCTGACCGTCCTCGCCGGCCTGATGGTGACCCTGGCCTGGAGCCTGGTCGATCAATGGTCCCGGCGCACGGTGGCACGCCTGCCGAGCGGCGAGCTGTCGCGCGAGATGTGGCTCAACCTCGCGATCGTCGTCATCGTCTTCGGCATCACGATGTGGCTCGGCATCGTCACGGGCGTCGTGGTGGGCGTCCTGCTGGCGATGATCCTGTTCGTTCAGTCGATGAACCGCTCGCTGATCCGCAGCAGCTACCGGGCGACCGCGCATCCGTCGCGTCGGGTCTACCCTGCGGCGCAGGAAGACCTGCTGCGCGCAGAGCGGCAACGCATCGCGATACTCGAGCTGGAGGGGGCGCTCTTCTTCGGCAACGCCGACACGCTCGCGGCGCAGATGGAACGGCTCGAGCCGGACGTCGCCTTCGTGGTGCTCGACTTTCGCCGCGTCAGCACGCTCGACCCGTCGGGCGCGATCGTTCTCGCGCAGCTCGAGAAGCGGCTCGCCTCGACCGGCCGGAGGCTGCTGCTGGCCAGCGTGTCGGCCGGGAACCGGCACGGCCTGGCGCTTCGCGCGCTGGGCAGCTCCGACAGGCAAGGGCAGCAGCATTGGTTCCGCGACCTGGACCGGGCCACGGAGTTCGGCGAGCAGGCACTGCTGTCCGCCGCTGGCCTGAGCAGCGGCTCGGGGCTCGTGCCGCTCGACGACTGCTCCCTGCTGCGCGGTCTCGACAACGCACGGCGCGAACGGCTCAAGGTTTCGATGCCGGCGCGACGTCTGCAGCCCGCCGAAGCGCTCTTCAGGCAAGGCGATCCCGGCGACGCGCTGTACGTCGTGACCGAGGGATCGATCACCGCCTGCAGCCCGGGCGACCATGGCGCGCACCGCTACCTCAGCCTGTCGCCCGGGATGATGCTCGGCGAGACTGCGCTTCTCGATGGGCGGGGCAGGTCAGCCGACGCGGTGGCGGACGTCGCCTCCGTCGTGCACGTGCTTGGCAGGGACGCGCTGGAGCGCATCGCGCGCGAGGACCCGGAGTTGGCTCGCCAGCTTACAACCAACATCGCCGTGCACCTCTCGGAGCGCCTGCGCAGCGCGTCGGCGGCGTGGCAGGTGGCCGCCGCATGACTCGCTCGGTTCGGCGCCCGTCTCCTGGCCGTCCCCTAGGGCGACCCAGGCAGGCCGCGTCCTGGGCGACGGCTATCGAGCTGCCCAATCAGCTTCGCAGATGACGGCTTCGGGTCGAGGCCGTGTGAAAACGCTTTGATCGCGTAAGGCTGCTGGCAAAATTGAGGGCAGCGCGACAGAGCGGGCTGCCACATGAAGCGATTCATTGAGGGACAGGACCGAAGCCAGGTCACCTTGCTGCCCGAGTGTCTCGACGATTACATCGGTGAAGACAACCCGGTACTTTCGATGCAGCGAATGGGTCGCCGGGAAGACGACGCTCGCGCCCACACGGCCGGCGATACGTCCGGCATCGGGCCGACCTAGCGCCTCCCGCGGGCGGATCAACTGTGGCTCGGCCAGTTGTTCGATGCTGTGCGCCAGTAGTCCGACGCTTCGCGCCGAGGCGAACAGGCCAAAGGCCGCATCGGCAAGCAGTCGATGGTGTGCCACCAGGGCGGCCAAGGCGACATCGATGCGGGGGCTATGTACTTGCGGTCGGTGCCATAAGGCCCGTTCCAGCCCGGCGTATGCGCCGAGCCCGGCTGGATCGAATACTGCGGCGGGCAGCCAGCGCCACGTCAAAGTGCCGGTCAATCACACAACTGTCGGCTCGACAGGAGGGAGTGGAGTGCACCGACGTCCCACCCTTCCTGATGCAGCGCGGCGCCGGCCCCCTGGCGACGGCGCCTTTCTAGGACTACGTCGTTCGATCAATGCCGGATGGAGGATGCCGGTTCCTTCCTTCTGCGGACGCGCCGGATCGATCGCCTTCCTAGAGTTGGCCTTTCGCATCCGGTGCGCGCACCACTGCCAGGAGCCCTCGCCATGAAGCCTTCGCCCGACCCCTCCTCCGACGCCGGCCGCGTGCGTCGACTTTCGCTGCTCGCCGCTGCACCGCTCGCCGCGCTCGCTTTCGCGGTATACGCGTTCACTGGGCTGCACACTGACGCGGACGTCATCGCGAAGCCGGTGCTTTCGGGAGCCGCTCCTTCGGCAGCGGGGATGGAAGCGGCCGCCGCCGCTGCGAAGGGCGATGAAGCGCCCGTGCCGTCGGAACAGGACGCCGAGTTGCTCGCCTATCACTCACACGGGGGCTGAGCACGCCAGGCGCGCCCCGTCGATCGGAGCGCGTTCGCCCGCAAAGGAGAGGATGACGCGGGGCACGCCGTGCCGCGCGGCCTTGCACCTGTCGACTAAGCGGTGTGCAATGGCCGCTCTGCAGCGGCATGAAGGGGTCGGCATGCGACGCTTCGGCATCACGGCACCCGGTAGCGTGGGTGCTTTCCTGGTGCTGCCCTGGTTCCTGCTCGGCACGATGGCGGCACACGCGGCCGGACCGGCACCGGCGCCGGCCCAGCTGATCGACGAAGCCGTGCGCGTCGTCCGCGGCGCCGCGCCGCAGCGCGTCACCCTGCCCGACTACCTCCCCGGAGCAGACGCTTCGGACGGCTCGATCTTCGAAGCCACCTACATCGTGCGCGCGGAGACGGGCGCGGCTCGTGAACCGATGGCCGTCTATCTGCCGGGCGTCCTCACCTCCGTCCGGGTGAAGGTCAATGGCCACATCGTCTCGGACCACGTCACCGAGCGGATCCCGCGAGGGCATCGCGGGGCGGACCGCCTTTTACTGTCCAGCGTTCCCGCGGAATTCGTCCAACCCGGCGTGAACGAGATCGAGATCACGGTCGCCAGCCTGCGATGGACGAGTCTCTCGAAGGTCTGGTTCGGCAGCGAGCGCGAGTTGCGCCGGATGTCCGAACGCAAGACCATCTTGATGGTCGAAGGGCCGATCGTGGCATCGGCCGTGATCATGGCGCTGTCGCTGTGCATGCTCGTCCTCTGGGTGAGGCAGCACCGCGATCCACTGTACGGCTACTTCGGGTTCGGCGGGCTGCTGTGGGCCCTCCACACCGTATGGACCTTGCTGCCCGACCCGCTGCTGCAGCCTCCCCACTTCAGCATCTGGTGGACGATCGGCTTCTCGTTCTTCTGTGCGCCGCTCATCATCTTCTGCGTCCGCCTCTCGAAATGGCACCTGCCCCGCTTCGAGAAGGCCCTCTGGGTCGCGGTGGCACTCGGCCCTTTCCTTCTCTATGCCGGCTACTTCGCCGGCTTCGCGGGCACGTCCGAAATGTATTGGCGGCTCCTCTGGATCGGGGCCGTCGCCGTCGGTGTGCTCGCCGTCGGGCGCTACGCGTTCGAAGAGCGCAACACGCGCGCGGTGCTGCTGCTGGCGGCCGGCGGCATCGCGTTCGCGTTCGGCGTGCGTGACTGGCTGGTCGCCCGCAGCGACAGCGACAACAACCCGGTGTACCTGACGAGCTACAGCGGCCTGGTCTTCTTCCCTCTCGTCGCGTGGATCCTCATCGACAACTTCGTGACGACTGCGCGTGCGCTGAGCCAGCTCAACGTCGAGCTCGAGCGCCGCGTCGTCGACAAGAGTGCGGAGTTGCAGCGGGCGCTCGACGACATGCGGCAGGCGAAAGATGCTGCGGAAGCCGCGGACCGGGCCAAGAGCAGCTTCCTTGCCGTCGCGAGCCACGATCTCCGCCAGCCGGCGCATGCCCTCGGCCTCTACGTCGCTGCCCTGCGCACCGAGGATCTGACGGCCGAGCAGTACCAGCTCACCCAGCGGATGAGCGATTCGGTCATCGCGCTCGACACCATGTTCAATGCGTTGCTCGACATCTCCAGGATGGAAGCTGGAGCCGTCGTGCCAGAGGTGCGCTCGCTCGACCTGGAATCTATGCTGCACCGCGTCGCCAGCGATTTCTCCGCAGAAGCGGCCGGCAAGCGGCTTCGCTTCTCGACGCGGGTGAGCAAGGCCGCCCGCAATCTGCGAGCCCGCAGCGACCCGATGCTTTTGGAGCGCATCATCCGCAATCTGCTCGGCAACGCCGTCAGGTACACGCAGACCGGCGGGGTGCTGCTGGCTTGCAGGCTGCGCAACGACGAGTGGCGGGTCGAGATTCGGGACACGGGCCCGGGAATCCGGACGGACCTTCACAAAAGAATCTTCGAAGAGTTCTTCCAAATCGAGGGGCCCGAGCGCGAGCAGGCCGGCGGGCTGGGTCTCGGCTTGTCGATCGTGCGAAGGCTCTCCGAGCTGCTCGGTCATCCGCTGACGCTGCGATCGATCGTGGGACACGGCTCCTGCTTCGTGCTAACCGTACCCGCGACCCCCGAAGCGGCCCGCCGTTCCGACCCGGTCAACCAGGTCGGGTCGCTGCAGGGTCTGGGCGTCGGCATCATCGACGACGACCCGGAGGTACGCGACTCGATGGCGGCCCTGCTCGGACGCTGGGGCTGCAAGGTGCTGGTCGCGGAAAGCGCAGAGGAACTGATCGAACAGGCCGGCGAACACCCGCGCGAACGGTTGCAGGTGCTCGTCGTCGATCTCCAGTTGCGCGGCGGGCGCAGCGGCATCGACGCGATCGCGGCCGTCACGCAAGCCCGCGGCGCCCGCTGCCCGACGCTGATCGTTTCGGGCGCGGCGACGCCGGAGCGCGTGGCACAGCTTCGGGCCAGCGGCTTCGACTGGCTGACCAAGCCGGTAGCGGCCGCGCGCATGCGAAGCTGGCTCATCCAGGCCGGCCGCCGAGCCTCTGTCGCCGACGACGCCAGGGAGCCCGCGTCGACTTCCCCTGTCGACGGGACGCTTGAGACGGAACTCAAGTGGACGTCCTGATTGCCGACGACCATCCGCTCGTGCGCGATGCGCTGGCGACGATCGTTCGTCAGCTCGACGCGGACGCGCGGCTGGTTCAGGTCGGCGACTATCCGACGCTCGTCGAGCACTTGAGCGCTGAGGTTCCCGATCTGCTCCTTATCGATCTCAACATGCCGGGGATGAACGGGCTCGACGGCCTACGTCGCTTGCGCCAGCAGTTCCCGTCGCTGGCGGTGATCGTCGCCTCGGGTCAGGACGACCCCGCGACGATCCGCGGCGCGCTCGCGACCGGCATCAACGGCTTCGTGCCGAAGAGCGATTCGCCGGCGCTGCTGCTCCAGGCGCTAAGGACGGTGCGTGCGGGCGGTGTCTACATTCCGGCGCGAACCCTAGGCGACTTCCAGAACGGCCAGCCACCTCCGACGATCGACTCGTCGGGCCTGACGCCGCGCCAGCTCGACGTGCTTCGGCTGTTGCTGAAGGGCGAGCCGAACAAGCTCATCGCGCGCCAGCTTGGGCTCACCGAAGGCACGGTGAAGGTGCACATCGCCGCCATCCTACGCGTGCTGCAGGTGCGCAACCGAACTGAAGCGGTCGTACGTGCGCGCGAGCTCGGGATCTGCGCGCCGTCCTGAGGCTGATCACGGGGGCCGCTGCACGGCACTATGCCTTTCGACAGATGCCGTGAGTGCACGGCGTTCTCCTCTATCTGAAGGTCGTATCGACCGGCGTGCCTCACTACATTGAGCTCCCGTCGCGAGCAGCGTGCCACGCGACGATTCGCTCGAGGGAAACACCATGTCAGTTCACCGTCTCCGTTTCGAGGACGCCGATTGGCGTCCGCACCCGGTCGCCCTCGCGCTCTACGTCGCCGGCGTCGCCGTGCTCGCGTGGAGCGTGCATGTCTTTTCCCAGATGCCCAGCGGCCAGGCAGGCGCGTCGCCCCATGCCGAGCCCTGGCGCGCGGCCGCATCGAAGTGGTCGCGCGCGCCGGCGACGGACGGGCAGCGCAACTCGTTCGCCGCTGATGCGGCCCCGCCGGCGGATCCTCCGCTGTCGAGGGTCAGCGCACTCGAGGATTCCGATCACTGATGGACTCTGTCGCCCACCCCTTCCTGAGCGCCGGCTATCTGGTCTCGGGCTTCGTCATGGCCGGCATCTACCTGCCGCAGCTCGTTCGCGGTTGGCGGAACCCGCGGGCGACCGTCATCGCCCAGTCGCTCTCCAGCTGGACCGTCTGGGCGGCTTGCCGGTTCGTTGCGCTGCTCTATGGGTGCCTGGTGATCGGCGATCCGTTGTTCATCCTGGCGGTGGGCCTTGATCTGCTGGGTCGGCTCGCGGTGCTAGCGGTGCTCCTGCGTGCTATGTGGCTGCAGGCCTGGCCGCGGCAGCGGCGCGCTCTTGCAAGACTGGAGGGGATGTCATGAACAACGCGAGGAACGACGGACAGCAGGTCATCGAATGGGCCTTTCGCTGGGGTGTGCCCGCCTTCGCGTGGGCCTTCATGTTCGCCTTCTTTGCGTTCGCCGACTCGGTATCGACGCGCGAGGGGCGAGAGATGGCCCACGCCGCGCCCGCCGTAGCGTCGGTTGCAGGTGACTGCCTCAATCCTGCTCCGCGCTGAAGAGGCGGCCATGCGCAGGACGACGCTTCGCTGGTCTGCGGCAGCAGCGTCGCTGGCTGGAATCGCGCTGGCGCTGCTCGCTTCGCTGAGTGGTCACAGCAGCGTCAACGCCGCACGGTCGACGCCCCACATGCCTGGCGCGTCGCCTGCCGTCGACGGAGCCGTCACGGCGGAGTTTTCCCGATTCGCCCTGAACGCCTTGCTGGTGACGTTGATCGACGACGACGAGCCGCCGCGCTGGAGCGACGTCGCTCTGAATCACATCTGCGGGCCGGCCACGCACGTGGAAGTGGACGGGCTGCCGCTGGTGCACGGCAGCAAGCTACCGGCCGGAGCGTTCACCGTGCGATGGAGCATGGACCAGTGCACGGCGCTGGAGGCGTTCGAGCTCCAGGGCGGGGTCGAGCTTCTCGTCTTCCATGAAGACACCGGCCTCAGCGCCGTCGTCACGCCGGACAAGCTGATCGTCTCGAGCACGATGGGCTCGAGCCGGATGCGTGCGCCGTTCGCGTCGTCGATGTCGCTGCTGCCGGCGCAGCACCGGCCCTAGAAGCTGCAGCCCCGCCGCAGCTCCGGAACACCTCTTGCCGACCTTGCCGATCAAGTAGTCGCCGTACTTGCCCTGGAACGCGTGCACGCGCCTGGTAGGCGGCCGGGTCGCGATAGATCTTGAACACGCGCACGAAAGCGGGGTTGTCCTTTTCGGCTATGCCATACGGCGCAATGGCAGCCCTCTTCTAGGTTCACCGAGGCCTGCCCGACCTCGCGGGTGGCGGCTGCGAACGCCTCGAGCTGTGCCACGGGTCGATCTGCAGCTCGGCCACGCGTACGTAACGGCTCGAGGCGGTTTGGGCCATGGTTGCTCCAGAACAAACCGCAAGGACGATGGCGAGGAACTGGCGTCTCGTTCTCATGGCATCAACTCTCATCCCGCCATCGAAGAAGTGGCACGAATGCCGATTCGCCGCCTTGAGAGCCGCTCGAGATCGTCCAGCACTTCGACTGGCTCATATGCCAGCGGTTCGGTGTGGGAGATCGCATCGACGCCGTCCGGGGCATCTGCAAACAAGTGCGGCGAAAAGCGGCTCGCGATGGCCTCGGGCTACTCGAGCGTGATCTTCGCCTCGCGCACGACCTTGCCCCACTTCGCGATGTCCTTGTCGATCAGCGCTCCAAATGCCTCAGGCGACGACCCGCCCGGTTCGGCGCCGAGCTTGACCCACGTGTCCTTCAGCTCCGGATCGGCGAACGCCTTGACAACCGCGTCGTGGAGCTTCTGCATCACGGCAGCCGGCGTGCCGGCCGGTACCCAGAGCCCGTACCACGACGTGACCTCGAAGCCGCTCAGGCCCGACTCCAGCGCCGTCGGGATCTCGGGAAAGGCTGGCGAGCGCTTCGCGGACGTGACGACGATGGGGCGAATCGTGCCGGCCCGAATCTGACCGGCGGCGCT
>Ga0070670_100003573_pt1 | contig 12937 bp, 17 predicted proteins | sample KBSS63metaG_FD_64665 | JGI IMG/M metagenome (GOLD analysis project Ga0070670, IMG submission 64665) | Switchgrass rhizosphere microbial communities from Kellogg Biological Station, Michigan, USA - KBS S6-3 metaG | ecosystem: Host-associated > Plants > Roots > Rhizosphere > Soil ... | reverse complement strand
TCACTCAAGTCGGACCACCTCCTTTCCGCGGTAACGCCAGCATACGCACTGCGTGCGGATGGCGGGAGGGCTGTGACCTCCTCGACGATGCGCGAATCCGTCGGGCAGCTCTGAAGTGGCCGCCTTCGCGGCCGGTCGCTACGTCAGGACGACCGTCAACTCGAGCCCACGGTCCAGCGGCACGGTCACGCTCGACAGCGTGGGATCGGCCTGGCGGGCGGCCGAGTACGCACCGAGCGTCTCCACATGCGAGAGGACGTTGTCGGCAACGACGAGTCCGCCTGGTTCGAGCAACGGTCGAGCGAGACCGAACAGCGTCTCGTAGTCGTCCTTCTCGGCGTCGAGGAACACGAGGTCGAAGACGTCCTCGCTCCGAGCAAGCGTGTCGTGCGCGTTGCCTTCGACGAGCTCGGCCCACTCCTCGAGACCTGCCGTAGCGACGTTCGACCGCCACGCTGCGCACTTCACGGGGTCGGCTTCGAACGACAAGAGACGTCCTCCGAGGACGCGGGCGCCGGCGGCGAGCCAGATCGACGAGTACCCGCGCGAGCCGCCGATCTCGAGCACCTCGATGCCGGCCTGGGATGCAGCGAGCCCGAACAGGAATCGGCCCGTCGCCGGAGGCACCGCTCGCGACCGCTCATCCGCCGGGAGGCCGGCTTCGCGCTCCGCGGCGTCCTCCGACTCGAGATCGGCGAGCGTCGCGAGGACGCGCTCGTCAAGCATCGGGCACCTCGAGCACGACCATGCCGTCGTCGCGAACCGAGACCGGGTACGTCTCGACCGCTGCGAACGCCGGCAGCGACATCGGGATCCCGCTCTCGAGATCGAAGCGCGACCCGTGCCGCGGGCACACGACGACGCACGCCTCGGGCTCCCACTCCCCTTCGCAGAGCGGGCCGTCGTCATGGGAGCAGCGGTCCTCGATCGCGAAGAGCCGCCCACCGCAGTTGTAGACGCCGACCGTGAGCGCTCCGGCCTCGACGAGCTTCATCTCGCCAGGCGCGAGCGGCCCGACCTCGACCTCGGCCACGCTTACTCCAACACCAGCTCGTTTGCCGACGTGCCCCACTCCTCGGGCAGCGGCGTCCCGCGGGCCTTGTGGAGTGCGAGCTTGAGCACGCCGAGCCCGAGGATCGCGCACTTGAGGCGGACCGGCGTGAGCGGAATCCCGAGCTCGTCGAGAAGCTCCTCCTTCGGCATGGCGGCCACCTCGTCGGCGGTGCGTCCCTTCACGAGGTCGCTGAGCATCGACGTCGCCGCCTGGCTGATCGCGCACCCGCGACCGTCGAACCCGACCTCCTCGATCACATCTCCTTCGCCGAGGCGCACGGAGACGAACACCTCGTCCCCGCACAGCGGGTTCTGACCCTCCGCCTGCGCGTCGGCTGGGTCGAGCAGCCCGTGGTTCCGCGGATTCTTGTAGTGGTCCAAGATGAGCTCGCGATAGAGCTGATCGAACTCGCTCATGTCTAGCCGAGGCTCTGCTTGGCCTTGTGGAGGCCGTCGACGAGCCGGTCGACATCCTCCGGAATCGAGTAGACGTAGAAGCTCGCACGAACGGTCGCCGCTACGCCGAGCTTCGTCATGAGCGGCTGCGTGCAGTGGTGCCCTGCACGGACCGCGACGCCCTCCCAGTCGAGTACCTGCGCGACGTCGTGCGGATGCACGCCGTCGACATTCATCGAGACGATGCCGGCGCGATGCTCCGGCACCGGGCCGTACGTCGAGATCCACGGAAGCTCGCCGAGACGCCCGAGCGTGTACTCCACGAGCTCGCGCTCGTGGGCCTCGATCGGAGCGAGCCCTGCGTCGAGCACGTAGTCGACGGCCGCGCCGAAGCCGACCGCCTCTGCGATCGCCGGCGTACCCGCTTCGAACTTGTACGGGAGCTCGTTCCACGTGGTCCGCTCCATCGAGACCGAGCGGATCATCTCGCCACCCAGGTTGAACGGCGACATCGTCTCGAGCAGCTCACGCCGGCCCCAAAGCGCGCCGGCGCCGCTCGGGCCGCACATCTTGTGCGACGAGATCGCGAGGAAGTCGCACCCGAGTGCCTGCACGTCGAGTGGACGGTGTGGCGCCGCCTGGGCGGCGTCGACCACCATGATCGCGTTGCGCTCGTGAGCCCATGCCGCGAGGTCGCGCACCGGGTTCACGGTGCCGAGCGTGTTCGACACGAGGTTCGAGGCGACCACCTTCACCGTGCCCTCGCGCTCGATCTCCTCGAGCGCGCCCAGCTGCAGCTCGCCATGCTCGTCGATCGGAATCGCCTTGAACGCCGCGCCCGTCCGTCCCGCGACGTACTGCCACGGAACGAAGCTCGAATGGTGCTCGAGGTCCGTCACGACGACGACGTCGCCCGGGCCGAGGTTGTCGAGTCCCCAGGCGTACGCGACCAGGTTCAGCGCCTCCGTCGCGCTGCGCGTGAAGATCACCTCGCGCTCGGAAGGAGCGTTCACGAAGCCTGCGACCTTGCTGCGAGCGGTCTCGTAGCCCGTGGTCGCGCGCTCGGCGAGCCGGTAGACGCCGCGATGGACGTTCGCGTACGAGTGCTCGTAGAAGTCGCGCATGGCGTCGAGGACCTGCCGCGGCTTCTGCGACGAGGCGGCCGAGTCGAGGAAAGCGACCGGCTTGCCGTTGACGAGCTCGTCGAACACGGCAAAGTCCGCGCGCAGTCGGTGCGCGTCGAGCTTCGGCTCCGTCGTTACTGCCACGCCGCCATCGTACCCAGGTCGGTTCGGCTGCCTACCCGAGGTCGACGCGACCGTTGGTCGTCGCCCGCTCGGCCGCCTTGCGCATGCGTCGGGCAGCGAGCACGGCGTGCTCGAGGAGCTCTTGCACCATCTCGATGCGACGCCGCTCGGAGAGCTCGCGGAGCAGCATCAGCTTCTCCCCGGGAGTGAGCTCGACCTTCCCCGCGAGCGCGAACGAGAGCTGCGAGGACGCCGGGTCGGGAGGGTCGACGTCACTGCCCGTCACCTCTCTGAGGACTCCGAAGACGCGCATCGCGTCCTCGACGGCCGCGGCGTCTGCCGCGTCGTCGGCGTCGTCGACCGGAGACACCTGCGCGGTGTGGAACGAGCGGCCGTCGGTGAGCTCGTCGACATGGAACCGCTCACCGCCCTCGACGAGGATGTTCAGGCGGCCGTCCTCGAAGCGCGTGAGCACCTCCGCGATCCGTGCGCGCGTCCCCACGTCGCGGATTCCGTCGCTGTCCGCGTAGACGAGGCCGAACTCGGCGCCCTGCTCGAGGCACTCCTCGACGAGCTCCTTGTACCGGTCCTCGAAGATGTGCAGCGGCAGGCGCTCGGTCGGGAGGAGGACGAGGCCGAGCGGGAAGAGTCCGAGCTCGTCCACGGCGCGTCCGTCAGGACGAGCGCTCGAGGTCGAGCGCGGCGGAGTTGATGCAGTAGCGCTGGCCCGTGGGCGCGGGGCCGTCGTCGAAAACGTGTCCGAGGTGGCCACCGCAGGTCGCGCACATGATTTCCGTGCGGACCATCCCGTAGCTCGTATCGGTCTCGCTGACGACGCTGTCGAGCGTCGAGGGCTCGTAGAAGCTCGGCCAACCGCTCCCGGACTCGAACTTCGTGTCGGAGCGGAAGAGCTCGGCCCGGCAACCGGCGCAGCGATAGATGCCCGGCGAGTGCTCGTCCCAGTACACACCGGTGAAGGCGCGCTCGGTCCCTTTGCCGCGCAGGATCTCGTACTGCTCGGGAGTCAACCGCTCACGCCACTCGGCGTCGGTGAGCTCGAGCTTGTCGCTCATGCCTGCGGAATCCTCGACTCGAGCGCGGCCGCGAGCGCATCACGCACCGGCTCGAGCTCGACCCGGTCGAGCACGTCCTGGAAGAACCCGCGAACGATCAGCCGCTCGGCCTCCGCGTGCGTCAGGCCGCGCGTCATGAGGTAGAAGAGCTGCTCCCGGTCGACCTGTCCGAGCGTGGCCCCGTGAGTGCAGCGCACGTCGTTGGCCATGATCTCGAGGCCGGGAATCGAGTCGGCGTGCGCGCTCTTCGAGAGCAGGAGGTTGCGGTTCTCCTGGTACGCGTTCGTCTTCTGCGCCCCCTCCTCCACGCGGATCATCCCGCGCCACACCGCGCGCGCCGTGTCGCGGAGCGCGCCCTTGAAGGCGAAGTCGGACGTGGTGGAGGGCGCCATGTGCTCCTGGAACGTGTCGTAGTCGAGGTGCTGGGTCCCGTCGGCGAAGTACGCGCCGGTCACACGCGAGGTCGCGCCTTGCCCGGCGAGGTCGTTCTGGATCCACACCTTGCCCTTCGCAGACCCGAAGCCGCCCGCGACCCAGTCGAGCTCCGCATCGCGCTCGACCCGGGCGTGGTGCGAGCCGAAGTGCCACGTGCCGCGTGACAGGTTCTGAACGGAGACGTACTCGACCTTTGCTCCCTGCCGAACGACGATCTCGACCGCTGCGTTCGTGTACGCCTTCAGCTCAGGGGTTGCAGACACGTACTCCTCGATCAGCGTGAACCGGCTCTCTGGCTCTGCAACGATGAGAAGCCGCCAGAAGAGCGAGCCGTCGTCGACCGAATTTGCGAGACGGATGTACAGGGGTTTCTCGAGCTCGACGCCCTTCGGGACATGGACGAGGAGCCCGTGCTCCCACATCGCGGCGTTGTGCGCCGCGAACTTCTCGTCCCAGCCGACGAGCGAGTAGAGGAGCTCGTGGTCCTCCGGCAGGGGCTCGAAGCGGATTCCGTCCGGCGCGGAGACGATCTCGAGACCGGCTTCACCGACGTACGCGACACCGGATGCGTCGAGCTCGAGCATGGTGGGGGGCGAGGCGTTCGTGGTTGCGCCGTTCGCGGCCCATGAGTCCGGGTCGAACCCGGCGAGGTCCGTGAAGCGCCAGTGCTCGTCCCGTGTCGTCGGAAGGGGCAGAGCCCGATACTGCTCGAGCGCATCGGTGCGCGTCATACGTCGAATCTCCGGTGCAGCATGAGCGCGTTTCCGTCTGGGTCCTTGAACCACGCCTGCCGGCAGACGCTCGTCTGGATCGTGTCGCCGTCGAACACCACGCCCTTCGCCTCGAGCTCGGCGCGTGCTGCATCGACGTCTGCGACTCTCAGCGCGATACCCGCGGGGCTCGGCGCGAACGGCTGCCCGATGCTCGACGGGTCGAAGACGTCGAGGGTCACCTGCCCGCACCGGAGCTCCATGTCACTGTCGCCTTCGGTCTCGACGTCGAGCCCGAGCACCTCCGTGTAGAACCGCTTCGCCCGCGGGAGGTCCTGGGTGAGAACGGAGACGAAGTCCACGTGCTCGACCTGCATCACGGCGTCGTCCCGTCGGGATACGGCGCGTAGCGCCGGTGGAGGAGGATGCGGTTGCCGGCCGGATCGTTGACACCCGCGCCTTTGCAGGCGCCGGAGTCCCACATCTCGCCGACCTCGACACCCGCGTCCTCGAGCTTCGCCTTCGCCGCGGCGACGTCGGCAACACGCAGCGCGATCGTCGAGGGCGGGAGCGCGGCGAACTCGTAGTCGTGCGTGTGCGGCGTCATGACCGCAAGGGTGACGTTGCCGGCCTCGTACTCGACCCAGTCGTCGTCGGGCGAGTTCGGATTCCGCTTCAGGCCGAGGAGCTCCCCGTAGAAGTGGTTCGCAGCGTCGATGTCCGTGACGGGAACGCGGATGTAGTCCACGCGCTCGACGCCGATCACTCGGACCTCTCCTTGTACGGCGCGTAGCGCCTGTGCAGCGTCAGCGGGTTGCCGTCCGGATCCGTGAAGTTCGCCATGTGACAGACCCCGGAGTCATACGTCTCGCCCTCGAACTGGACACCCCGCGATTCGAGCTCGGCGCGCGCTGCGGGCACGTCGTCGACCTGGAGCAGGACGATGCTGTTCGCCTGCGGCCGATACTCGACGCCGAACCACGCCGGCGTCCAGATCGCGAAGCACGTGTCGCCGACCCAGAACTCGAAGCGAGCGTTGGTGTCGGGCCGGAGCCCGAGCGTGTCGACGTAGAACTGCCTGGAACGTTCCGGATCCGTCGACGGAATCCCGACGACGTCCACCTTGCGGATCGGGCTAGCCAACACACTCGAGTCCGCATGCGGACTCGAGTCAGCCAACAGACCCTTCCATCTGCAGCTGGATGAGCCGGTTCATCTCGACCGCGTACTCGAGCGGGAGCTCCTTCGTGATCGGCTCGACGAAGCCGGAGACGATCATCGCGGAGGCCTCGGCCTCCGAGAGGCCACGGCTCATGAGGTAGAAGAGCTGCTCCTCTCCGATCTTCGAGACCGTCGCCTCGTGCCCGAGATCGACGTCGGACTCGTCCACCTGGATGTACGGATACGTGTCCGAGCGTGACTCCTCGTCGAGGATGAGCGCGTCGCAGACGACCTTCGACTTCGATCCCACCGCGCCCTTCGCGACCTGCAGCAGTCCGCGGTAGCCCGCACGGCCGCCGTCCTTCGAGATCGACTTCGACGTGATCACCGACGACGTGCGCGGCGCCACGTGGACGACCTTGCCGCCCGCATCCTGGTGCTGTCCCTTTCCGCCGAAGGCGATCGAGAGCACTTCGCCGTGCGCGCGCTCGCCCATCAGCCAGATGGCCGGGTACTTCATCGTCACCTTCGAGCCGAGGTTCCCGTCGACCCATTCCATGGTCGCGCCCTGATACGCGACCGCCCGCTTCGTGACGAGGTTGTAGACGTTGTTGGACCAGTTCTGGATCGTCGTGTAGCGGCAGCGCCCGCCGCGCTTCACGACGATCTCGACGACCGCGGAATGCAACGAGTCCGACGAGTAGATCGGCGCGGTGCAGCCCTCGACGTAGTGCACGTACGCGTCCTCGTCGACGATGATCAGCGTGCGCTCGAACTGGCCCATGTTCTCCGCGTTGATGCGGAAGTAGGCCTGGAGCGGCATCTCGATTCGTACACCCGGCGGCACGTAGATGAACGACCCGCCCGACCACACGGCGGAGTTGAGCGCCGCGAACTTGTTGTCGTTCTGCGGGATGATCGTGCCCATGTACTGCTTGACGATGTCCTCGTGCTCGCGGAGACCGGAGTCCATGTCGAGGAAGAGCACGCCCTTCGCCTCGAGATCGGCCTGGAGCTTGTGGTACACGACCTCGGACTCGTACTGGGCGCCGACGCCCGCGAGGTACTTCTTCTCGGCCTCGGGGATCCCGAGCTTGTCCCAGGTGTCCTTGATGTCGGCGGGTAGGTCTTCCCAAGAATCGGCCTGCTTCTCCGTTGGCCTGATGTAGTAGTAGATGTTCTCGAAGTCGATGCCGGAGAGGTCGGCGCCCCAGGTCGGCATCGGGCGCGCGAAGAAGTAGTCGAGCGACTTGTGGCGGAACTGCCGCATCCACTCGGGCTCGTTCTTGTGCTCCGAGATCGCCTCGACGACCTCGTGTGAGATCCCTCTCCCCGACTTGAAGAAGTAGTCCTTGGCTTCGTCCGGGTTCGAGAACCCGTACTTGTAGTCGGAACGAATTCCGCGGACGACGTCGGTCTCGTGGGTGCTGCTCATGATTGAACCTTCCCGTTTCCGTTGGCGCCAAACGCCTCGTAGCCCTCCGCCTCGAGCTTGTGTGCAAGCTCAGCGCCGCCCTCGGCGACGATGCGGCCGTCGACGAAGACGTGCACGAAGTCCGGCGTGACGTAGTCGAGGATGCGCTGGTAATGCGTGATCACGAGGGCGCCGGTCTCAGGACCGACGAGCTTGTTCACGCCGTTCGCGACGATCCGGAGCGCGTCGATGTCGAGACCCGAGTCGGTCTCGTCGAGGACTGCGATCTTCGGCTTCAGCATCGCCATCTGCAGGATCTCGACGCGCTTCTTCTCGCCGCCCGAGAACCCGTCGTTCAGGTATCTCGATGCGAGCTCGCGCGGCACCCTGAGCTCCTCCATCGCCGCGAGCAGGTTCGTGCGGAACTCCGGGATCGGCACCGGATCGTCCTCGCCTCCGCTCGCCGCCTTGCGGTTCGCGTTGATCGCGCTTCGCAGGAAGCTCGTCACCGTGACACCGGGAATCGCGTGCGGATACTGGAACGCCAGGAAGAGTCCTCGCCGGGCGCGCTCGTCGGCTCCGAGCTCGGTCAGATCCTCGCCGTCGAAGAGAATCTGGCCCTTGGTCACCTCGTACGCGGGGTGGCCCATGAGCGCGTATGCGAGCGTCGACTTGCCGGAGCCGTTCGGGCCCATGATCGCGTGCTTCTGCCCGAGGTCGACGTCGAGGTCGACACCCTTGACGATCTCGGTGCCGTCCTCGAGGGCGACGTGCAGATTCTTGATCTCGAGCTGTGCCATGCGAAAAGGGAACCTCCTCGGTGTCGAGCCGGCAGGCGTAGCCGCCCGCCTCGCACATGGTAGCCCTAGAGCGCTCGGCGGCCGACGGGCACCAATCGGCAGCGAAGACGCTGCTAAGGTGAGCCCATGCCTTTCGGCATCTCACTACCTGAGCTGCTCATCCTGCTCGTCGTCCTCCTGCTGGTGTTCGGCGCCAAGCGACTGCCCGAGATGGGGCGCTCGCTCGGCAAGGGGATGCGCGAGTTCAAGGACGGTGTGAGCGGAGTCGAGGAGTCCGTCACGACTCCGACACCGACGTCGGTCGAGCTTACGCCTCCCGCCTCCGAGCCGAGCCCGCAGAGCTCAACGAGCGTCAGCGAGCCCGAGTCGGAGCGCCAGCCCGTCAGCTAGGAGACCCCCGCGATGATCCGCCGGTGGCTCCCACGCCGTCTCGACCACGGTGAAGAGGCCACGCTCGTCGAGCACCTCGACGAGTTCCGGTCGCGGCTGATCGTCTCGCTGTTCGCGCTCATCCCGATCTTCATCCTCTGCTTCGTGTTCCACGAGCAGATCATGGAGTGGCTCACCGGGCCGCTTCCGAACGACAAGAAGCTCGTGACGCTCGGCGTGACCGAGCCGTTCACGACGTCGGTCAAGGTCAGCTTCATCGCCGCGATCGCGCTCGCGTTGCCGATCTTGCTCTGGCAGGCATGGGCGTTCCTCGCGCCCGCGGTCGAGCCGCATTTCGAGCGGGTCATCCTCTTGTTCGTCGTGCTCGCCTCGACACTGTTCGTGCTCGGAGTCCTCTTCATGTACTACGTCGTCCTGCCGAGGGCGCTCGACTTCCTCACGTCGTACGACGACAACATCTACGACATCCAGATCCGCGCGAGCTACTACTACAGCTTCGCTGCCCTGACGCTGCTCGCCGGTGGTCTCGCGTTCCTCATGCCGATCTTCGTCCTCGCGCTCGTGCGTCTGCGCGTTCTGACGTCCGATCGGCTCCGCAAGAACAGGCGCATCGCGTACGTCCTGCTCCTCGTGTTCGCGATCCTGCTGCCGACGGTCGACCCGATCTCGCTCGCATTCGAGACGATCCCGCTGCTCGTCCTGTTCGAGATGTCCATCTGGCTCTCCGTGTTCATGGAGCGCCGCTGGGACCGCGGCTGGGACGAGGACTACGCCGAAGCCGGTCTGTGACCGTCCTCTCCGCCGACTGGGTGGTGCCCGTCGAGGGGCCGCCGATCCGTGACGGCGCCGTCGAGATCGACGACCTGACCGGCACGATCGCGGCGGTCGGACCGCGCGAGGAGCTCGGGGACTCCGTCCACTACGAGGAGGCGGTGATCCTCCCCGGGTTCGTCAACGCGCACACGCACCTCGAGTACGACGTGTACGTGGGGTTCGGCGACGGGCTGCGCTTCGCCGACTGGATCGGGTTGCACGTCCAGCGGAAGGCGCGGATCGAGCTCGAGGACATGGAGGCGATCGCCCGCTTGGGGGTGCTCGAGTGCCTGCGCTCGGGGATCACGACCGTCGGGGACTGCAGCTTCAGCGGCGCCGCAGCGACGGCGTGCGCGGATCTCGGGCTGCGCGGGACGATCTATCTCGAGGTCTTCGGCGGCACCGACGAGCCGATCGCGGAGCGCTTCGAGCCGATGCGCGAGCGCATCGCGGACTCACTGACGGACCACGTGCGTGTGGGGATCTCGCCGCATGCCCCGTACACGTGCACGCTCGACCTGTACGCGGCGTGCAGCGAGCTCGGTCTTCCCGTCGCGACACACCTGGCGGAGAGTGACGACGAGACGGAGTTCCTGCGCACGGGACACGGGGCCTGGGCGTCCTTTGCCGAGATGCTCGTACCGCCGCTCGGGACGACCGGCATCCGGGCGCTCGCGGAGGCAGGGTTACTCAGCTCCAACGTCATCGCCGCGCATTGCGTCAAGGCCGACCACGAGGAGATCGCACTCCTGGCGGAGCACGACGTCGCCGTCGCGCACTGTCCGCGCTCGAACGGGATCCTGGGCTGCGGCGTGGCGCCGCTCACCGCGCTTCGAGAAGCCGGGATCCGCGTCTGCATCGCCACCGACAGCCCTGCGTCGACGCCGTCGTTCGACATGTTCGACGAAATGCGCGCCGCGATCGTCGGAGCCCGCGCGCGCGAAGGGCGACCGGACGCGCTGACCGCCGCGGAGGCGCTCGAGCTCGTGACGATCGGCGGCGCCCGCGCCCTCGGACTGGGCGAGACGCTCGGCTCGATCGTCCCGGGCAAGCAGGCGGATCTGACCGTGCTCTCGCTCGCCGACACGCCGTTCATCCCGTGGGAAGATCCCGTTACGGGGGCAGTTCTCGGTGGAGCGCCTCAGCACGTCGTCGCTACTCTCGTGTCCGGCAAACCGCGGTATGAGAAGGGAGGGAAGGCATGGCTCGAGCTGATCGACGCCGCGCGCAGCGCACGCGGCCGGCTGCTGCAGTCCGCAGATCCGACGTCGTAATCGAGGACACCATGTTTTTCCCGAGGCTTCGCAGGCACGCGAAGTGGATGTTCCTGTTCCTCGCCCTCGTGTTCGCGCTCGGCTTCGTCGGCTTCGGAGTCGGCGCGGGTGGAATCGGCTTCGGCGACGTCATCAGGGACGCCGCGGGAGGCGGCGGGCAGCCCTCGGTCGAGGATGCCGAGCAGAAGGTCCTCGACAACCCGAAGGACGCGAAGGCCTTTCGTGAGCTCTCGACTGCGCAGCAGGCGGCCGGGAACACGGACGGAGCGATCGAGGCCCTCGAGAGCTACACGCAGCTTCGCCCGAAGGACACCGATGCGTTCCGCGAGCTGGCTTCCCTCTACGGGCAGAAAGCCTCGGCGGCAAGCGAGCGCGCACAGATCTACCAGGCGCGCTCCGACTACTTCGCCCCTGGCGGCATCCGTGACACGATCTTCCAGATCGGCGGGAGCCCGCTCGAACCCGACCCGATCACGAACGCGGTCAGCACGTCCTACGAGCAACAGATCTCGGCCGCCGCGTCCGAGTTCCAGACGGCGTCCGCGCAGGTAGTCGAGCAGTACCGGAAGATCGCCGCGGCGCAGCCGAAGGACCCGAGCGTCCAGCTCGAGTTGGCACAGGCCGCGCAGTCGGCCAACGACATCACGACGACGATCGCGGCCTACAAGGCGTTCCTGAAGCTCGTACCCGACGATCCGCAGGCACCCCAGGTGCGACAGATCCTGAAGCAGCTGCAACGGTACGGCGGAGCGGGTTAGAGCACGAAGACCCCTAGAGCGGGTCGCCTTGCGAACCGAGTCGGTACGGACCCTCGAGCATCGCCCGACTCATTAGACTCGCCTCCCGTGAGGCCAGTCGTCCTCCTCGGAGCGGTGTGCACGGCCGGCCTGGCGTTCGCGCTCTCGGGCTGCGGCACCGGCGGCTACACGAGCGAGGGCAGCCAAGGGACCGGCAAGAAGCTCTTCGTCCAGGCCTGCGGCGGCTGCCACACCCTCGCCGACGCCGGCACGAACGGGAAGGTCGGGCCGAACCTCGACGACGCGTTCGCGCAGGCACGTCAGGCCGGAATGACGTCGGACACCTTCACGCAGGTCGTCGCGACGCAGATCAAGTTCCCGATCGAGCATCCCGTGACGGGTGCGCCGGGGATGCCCGCCGTCGACCAGACCCTCCCCTCCTGTGACGACGTCGAAGGCGACGCCTTCTGTGTCGAGGACCAGGATCGCGCGGTACAGGATGTCGCCGTCTACGTCGGGTCGGTCGCGGGCACCGGCGTCACTGCGGAGAAACCGACCGACGGAAAGTCGATCTTCACCGCGAACTGCGGCTCCTGCCACACGCTCGCCGATGCCGGCACGTCAGGCAAGGTCGGCCCGAACCTCGACGACGCGAAGCCCCCGAAGGACCTGGTCGTCCAGCGCGTCACGAACGGTCAGGGCGTCATGCCGTCGTTCAAGGACTCGCTCGACGAGCAGCAGATCCAGGCCGTGGCGGATTACGTCTCGTCCGCCGCCGGCAAGTAGGGCTCGGAAACCGGTCGCTACGCGACCGGGGTCGTCGGCGAGCCTTCGACGCTCGGCTCGCTTCCCAGATCCACGACCACGTGTGTCACCGGCACGTCGTAGCGAGCCCGGACCGAGTCGACGACACCGCGCTCGAGCCAGTTCGAGCGTCCCGGCGGGTGGGTCGAGATCACGATCTCGTTCGGGCTGAACGTCCGGACGGCGTCATCGACGGCCACGAGCGGATCGCCGTCCCCGACTTCGCCGTGAGCGTCGATTCCGACCGAAGCGAGGCGGGCGAGCGTCGCGTCGAGCCTCGCCTGCGCGGCTTCACGCGCGGGGTCCTCGTCCGACGTGAACGTCTTCAGCCGCGAGTTCAGCGCCGGGCAGACAACACGGAAGTGCGTCGTCTGGCTGATCGCGAGCGTGCTGATCGCGCTGAGGAGCTCCTCGCCGGCCACCGTCTCGTTCGCGACGACGAGAACACGGCGTTCGCCGGTTCCAGCGACCGGCTCGACGTGCGTGCGTTCCGGGGCGGGGCCGCGCTGGCGCAGGTAGACGGCGACGGCGGCAGCGGAAAGCGCGATGAACGTGAGGAAGCCGAGCACCGGCGAGATCCAGGATGCGACGACGATGAGCGCAAACGCCCCGATCGTGATCAGCAGGAAC
>Ga0070670_100003572_pt1 | contig 12938 bp, 11 predicted proteins | sample KBSS63metaG_FD_64665 | JGI IMG/M metagenome (GOLD analysis project Ga0070670, IMG submission 64665) | Switchgrass rhizosphere microbial communities from Kellogg Biological Station, Michigan, USA - KBS S6-3 metaG | ecosystem: Host-associated > Plants > Roots > Rhizosphere > Soil ... | reverse complement strand
CGTCAATGCGCCGTACGACAAGTACGTGACGACGGAGACCCGCTTCTGGAGCGTGAGCGGGGTCGAGATATCGCTCAATGCGGATGGGCTCCGCGTTCGCACTGAATCGGTGGCGGCGCTGCTCGCCGGCGGCATCGCGTTCGACTTGCCTGAGTTCGCACGGGCCGGCGCGACGCCGGCGCTTGCCAATGCCGAATTCACGCTTTACCGCTATCGCGCGATCGCGATGAAGGAGCCGACGCTGATGGAGCGGCGCTTTGTCCTGTACTTCAACGAATCGGTCCGCGGGCTGTCGGTGGGGGCGCCTGTCACGCTCTACGGCATGCAGGTCGGCGAGGTTACGGAAGTCGGTCTCACGTTCAACCAGAAGACCGTGAGCTTTCGCCCCCGCGTCGTCGTCACATTCCTGCCCGAACGAGTGGTCGCCGACCTGCCGACGGGTGAGCGCACCCGCGCCGGCAAGTCGCTGGCTGAGTTGCCGGCCGAAGACCGGATGCAGATGCTGCGGCGCGTGGTCGAGGATCAGGGCCTGCGCGCGCAACTTCGCACGGGCAGCTACCTGACGGGCGAGCTTTATGTCGCCTTCGAGTATTTCCCGGATGCGCCGAAAGCAAAGGTCGACTGGGCGAAGGATCCACTCGAGCTGCCGGTTGTCCCAGGCGCGCTCGCGAGCATCGAGGCGAAGCTCAACAGCGTCCTGTCGAAAGTCGACCAGTTGCCGCTCGACTCGATCAGCCGCGACCTGCGCACGGCGCTCGCATCGCTCAACCAGACGCTGAAGGACGCGAGCACGCTCGTCAATCGCGTCGATACCCAGTGGGTCCCCGAGGGGACGAAGACGCTCGAGGACCTGCGCCGCGCAATCGGCGATGCCAACATCGCCGTCAAGAACGCCGATGCGACGCTCTTCAGCCGGGATTCGGCGACGCCGCAGGATCTGCGCGACACGCTGCAGGAAGTCACGCGCGCCGCGCGCAGCATCCGGGTCCTCATGGATTACCTGGAACGCCACCCCGACGCGCTGATACGGGGCAAGACGGAGACCAAATGACGCACCGCTTCGTTTCGGCCGCCCTGCTCGGCATGGCCATGCTCCTCGCCGCCTGCGCGTCGGCGCCGGCGCCGAAGTTCTACACGTTGAGCCGCACGCCGGCGCCGGGCGCGCTACCCAGCGCGGTAGCGGTGGTGGTGGGCCCGGTCTCGATTCCCGCGGTCGTCGACCAGCCGCAGATCGTCGTCAGCTCGAGCCCCAACCAGGTGACGATCGAAGAGTTCAACCGCTGGGCGTCGCCGCTTGCGGGCAACATCTCGCGCGTGGTCGCCGAAAATCTCGCCGATCTCCTCGGCACGTCCCGTGTGTCGCTGTTTCAGCAATCGCTCAACGTCGATGCGGATTTTCGCGTCGCGATCGAAGTGCAGACGTTCGATTCGGTGCCCGGCGACGCCGCGACGATGAACGCGGTGTGGGCCGTGCGCCGCACGCGGGATGGCAAGACCGAGTCGGGGCGCACGGCCGCCCGGGAAGCGACGGCAGACAAGAGCTTCGATGCGCTGGCCGCAGCGCACAGCCGGGCGCTCTCGCAGTTGAGCCAGGACATCGCCGCCGCCGTTCGCACACTTTCGCGCGCGCCCTAGACTCATGGGGGAATCGTCGGCGCAGCTCGCCGCGGCGATGCGCCTGCTCGACAACATCGTTTGGGAGAGTCTCGCCGGCCCGCAGGCGAGGTTTTCGTCGGGTACGGCGACCGCGCGACGCTATGCGCGCGGGTTTTCGGCCATCATCGGCTTCGCCGACGCGCAGAATCCCGATTTCGACGCGCTCGTTCCGTTCTGCGACCCGGACGAGCATTTCTACGTCGGCGCGTGGACGGGGCCGGTGCCGACCGGTTGGCAACTGCACGCCGACACTGTCGGTCATCAGATGGTGTGGAACGGCGAAATGTCGGCGAACGATCCCGAGCTTGCGGCGGTGCCCCTCGATGCGTCGCACGTGCCGCAGATGCTCGAGCTTGTGAAGATTCGTCCGCCGGGACCGTTCGCGGTCCGCACGCGCGAGCTCGGCGACTACTTCGGCGTCTTCGAGGGAGCGCGCCTCGTCGCGATGGCGGGCGAACGGATGGAAGCGGGCCCGTTGCGCGAGGTGAGCGGCGTCTGCACGCATCCGGAGTTCGAGGGCCGCGGCCTCGCCCGACGCCTCATCGCCAAGCTCGTCCGCCGGCAGATGGAACGGGGCCAGTTTCCGTTCCTGCACGTGATGCGCGACAACGTGCACGCGCGCGAAATTTATACGCGGATGGGCTTTCGGCTGCACCAGGAGGTGGCGCTGCGGGTCGTGTCACGATGTGGCGCGTAGTCCGGATCGGGAATCCCGAAGGCATTCGGTGGGTCCAACCGGCGTCACACCCCGGTCCGTCATTGTCCCGCGGCCCTATTCTCATTCGCCATGAAAGCCGAGCAAGCCCAGCTCTTCGACGCGCCGCCCTCGCTGCCGCACGGTCTCGTCTATCAGCCCGACTTCATCACGCGGGAGGAGGAAGACACGCTGCTCGGCATCTTCGCCGGCCTGCCTTTCCAGGAGGCGCTCTTCCAGCAATACACCGCGCGGCGAAGAGTCGTTCGCTACGGTGAGGGCGAGTATCCGGCCAGCTACGGCGCGGAAGCCGAGGAGCGCAATCCACGGCGGCCATTCCCCGATTTCCTGGTTCCGCTCCGGAAGAGAGCGGCCGCGTGGCGCGGGGAGCCGGAAGCGGCGTTCGTCCATGCCCTTATCACCGAGTACAGGCCGGGGACGCCCATCGGCTGGCACAGCGATGCGCCGCACTTCGAGCGCGTCGTCGGGATTTCGCTGGCCGGCGCCGCGCGGATGCGCTTTCGACCCTACGCCGCAAAGCACGATCGCAGCGCCGCGTTCGCGATCGAGCTCGCCCGGCGGTCCGCGTACGCGATGGAAGGCGACATACGCTGGCGCTGGCAGCATCACATTCCGCCGACGCGCGAGCTCCGGTACTCGATTACGTTCCGGACGCTGCGCACGGACGCAAAACGCGGATAGACTCGCCTCCAGCGGCAAGGCGAAGCAGGCCTCACCGTCTCCAATCGATCACGTGGCCGCCACGCGCTTGCAGTCGTTCGTCCCGGCAACCGTTGCCGTCATTGGCGCCGGCGCCGTCGGCAGCTATTACGGCGCGAAGCTCGCCCGCGCCGGGCTCGACGTCACGCTCGTTGCGCGTCCCGCACATGTCGCCGCAATCGAGCGCGACGGGCTTTGCGTGCTGGAAAATGGCGCCGAATGGCGCGCGACGTTGCGCGCTTCGACTGACAGCAAGGCGGCGTCCCGGGCCGATCTCGTGCTCGTGACGGTGAAAACGCCCGACACGGCCGCCGCATGTTCGCCGCTGGCGGGCTCGCTTTCGCCCGATGCGCGGATCGTCAGCCTGCAGAACGGCGTCGACAACGCCGAGCGCATCGCCGCAGTACTCCGCAATCCCGTCTATGCCGCCGTCGTCTACGTCGGCGTGCAGATGGCGGGCCCGGGGCGCGTGCGTCACACCGGGCGCGGCGATCTCGTCATCGGCGTTCCTCGTGCGCTCGCGGCGCGCGGCGACACCGAAGCCGATCTCTCCGGCATCGCTGCGATGTTCGAGAAGGCGGGCATCTCCTGCCCGCGGAATCCCGACATCGAGTCTGCGCTGTGGACGAAGCTCGCGCTCAACTGTGCGTTCAACGCGGTGTCCGCGCTAGGCGACTCTCCGTACGGACGGATGGCTGAAAGCGCCCCGGTACGCAGTGTAATGGAAACCGTCGTGCGCGAGGCAGTGCGCGTCGCCCACGCCGCCGGAGTCGCCATCGACGCCGATGCCCTTGTGGCGGCCACATGGAAGCTCGCCGCGTCGATGCCTCGCCAATACTCGTCGACCGCGCAGGACATGCAGCGCGGCAAGGCCACGGAGATTGATGCGCTCAATGGCTACGTGGCCGAGCGCGGCGCCGCGCTCGGCGTCGATGCGCCGGTCAATCGGACGCTGCACGCGCTCGTAAAGCTGCGCGAAGCAGGGCGTGCGTCGGGGCGACAGGACGGCAAAGGAAGCGAAACGGAATGAAGATCACCAGCATACGTACGACGCCTGTCCTCGCTCCGCTGCCACGGCCGGTACGAACGGCGTCGGGTTCGATCGAACGCTTCCCGCTCGTGCTCATCGACGTCACGACGGACGCGGGCGTCGAAGGACACGCGTATTCGCAGATGTACTTTCCCGAGCTCCTCGCGGCACTCGATCGAACAATCGCCGGCCTCGGCGCGATGATCGTCGGCCTCGAGCTCGAGCCGCGCGCTGTGCACGCGCACCTCCAGAAACGCTGTCGACTGCTCGGCGCGAAGAATCTGACGGGAATGGCGCTCGGCGGCCTCGACATGGCGGTGTGGGACACATACGCGCGAGCGCAAGGCAGATCGCTTGCGCGCGTGCTCGGCGCCGACCCTCGAGCGGTGCGTGCGTACAACAGCGTCGGTCTCTACGATGCGCAATCGGTCGTCGAGATCTGCGAAGAGACGCTCGCGGCCGGCTATGCGGGGCTCAAGATCAAGGTCGGTTTCGCGACGCTCGCTGAGGATCTCGCCGCGATTCGCGCCGCACGAAAGGTGCTCGGATCCGCAATCGCGCTGATGATCGACTACAACCAGTCGCTCGAGCTCGACGAGGCGATTGCGCGTTGCCGCGCGCTCGATGGCGAGGGCCTCGAATGGATCGAGGAACCGATCGCCGCCACCGATCTCGAGGGCTGCGCGCGACTCAAGGACCTTGTGACAACGCCGATCCAGATCGGCGAGAACTTCAACGGTCCCGTCGAAATGCACGATGCGATCGCCAAGGGGGCGTCCGACCTCGTGATGCCGGACGCGCAATACATTCACGGCGTCACCGGCTGGCTGCAGGCGGCGGAGCTTGCGCGCGGCGCGCGGTTGCCCATGTCGTCGCACACCTTCATCGAAGCGAGCGCGCAGCTCATGTCGGTGACGCCTACGGCGCACTGGCTCGAAGTCCTGGACGCCGCTGGCGGTTTGCGCGGCGCTCCACTCGTGCTGCGCGAAGGCAGGATCTGTCCTTGGGACACTCCGGGGATTGGGATCGAATGGAACGAGGAAGCGGTTGCCCGGCACCGCGCATGAGTGACGTATAATTCTCGCTGGCCGGGCCGTTAGCTCAGCTGGTAGAGCAGCGGACTCTTAATCCGTTGGTCGCAGGTTCGATCCCTGCACGGCCTACCAAATCCATCGAAGGGTCAGCCTCGCGGCTGGCCCTTCGTCTCGTGCGCTCCCCCGTGTTAACGTATCGGGCTGCGGCTGGAGGGGTGGGAGCCTACTTGCAAGCGTCTGCAGCCCATCACCTGAACGACGAGACCAAGGAACGTCAAATTCGGCAGCGGCTTCATCGCCACGATGGCGGCACTGGTGCTCCGCCTGCTCGTCGCGTGATCGCGCTGTGCACCGGCCTCTATGCGCCGCGGAACGGGATCGCGGCGACGGTTGCCGTGCTGTGCGCCGCATCGATTTCGGGCGCGATCTTTCTCATCGTCGAAATGCACTCACCTTTCGACGGATGTCTCAGAGTTTCCGATGCGCCATTCCGGGCGGCGCTTGGGTATTTGAAGCAATAGGCTCGCTGATCTGGCCCGTGCGAATAAGCCGCCTTGCCGATCATCCCGAAAACGCCTTCGATTTTCTAAGGTTCGTGGCGGCCTTTTCGGTGCTCTATAGCCACAGTTTTGCGCTACTCGGGCTTCCGGAGCCCTTCCTAATTTTCAGTTTTCCGGCCGCTAACCTTGGCGTGTATGCATTCTTCGTCATCAGCGGGTTCCTGGTTTGCCAGAGCTGGGATCGTGATCCGAGCCTCGGTCGGTTTGCGGCGCGACGAGGATTACGGCTGTTGCCGGGCTTGTTCGTTGCAGTTTGCTTCACGGTTTTCGTCATCGGTCCGCTGATGACTACACTTCCCGTGGCGCAGTATTTTGGAACGGCGGGCACCTGGGCGTATCTGCTGAGCAATGCGGGTTTGTCCGGCGGTCAATATGTCCTTCCTGGTGTGTTCGAGACCAACCCATATCCGGGAGCTGTCAATGGGTCCCTCTGGACACTGCGGTACGAGGCTATCCTTTATATCGCCGTCGCAATAATTGGTGTGACAACACGACGCACATACCTGAGGTGGGCGTGTTTGACCCTGCTAACGCTTTTCGCACTCGGCTGGTGCGTAAGCAAGGCCTTGGGGGTGGACACGTATACGATAGGCTTGCCGTTCACCACGATCACTTTCGACTGGATGGCGCTCGCGGTGTTCAGCACCTTCTTTTTCGCCGGGAGCAGTCTGTACGCACTTCGCCGCAGCGTTCAACTCTCGATATTGGCCGCCTTGCTACTCGCTCTCCCTTGCATGTTCGCTTCAAATATCTTCTGGGCGACGTTGTTCATGTGGGTCTTCCTTCCGTATGCCACCCTTGTTTTCGCATTCAGGGCGCCTGCGATATTCCGCCGGTTCGGCAAACGGGGGGATTGCTCCTACGGAATCTACGTCTATGCGTTCCCTGTGCAACAGGTGGTTACTTACTATGCAGTCAAGATTGGAGCGGGTTGGTTTCCTGTTTTTGCGGTCAGCTCTATCGCAACAGTCATTCTGGCAGGTTTGTCTTGGCACTACGTCGAGCGACCTGCCCTGGGCTGGAAAGCTCGATTGATCAACAGGCAAAATTCGAGCGTCGACGTTCTAAGGTGAGGCATAGGAAATGATCGGGCGAGTCTCGGCGCGCGCCGGACGCTTTTTTTGACATGAGCGTGACATCCGATAGACGCATCAAAAAGGGCGGAGCTGCGCACCCAGCCGATGGCTGCAAGCTGCTGCGCGAGAACATTCGACTCGGTCGCAGCGCAGTGCCCGCAAAGGCCGGCACCGCTGGCTCGGCGGCGCTACGCCCCGACGCTTGAGGCGGCTTTCGTGAGCGCCCCGCGCCCCGTCGTCCCGCGCGCTGTGTGTGTTTCGGTGGCGGCCTGCGCCCAATTGGCCGTGTTGCTGTGGGCAGCCCGGGTCCACATCCAGCAGGCGCTCCATTGCGACGCATGTGACACGTTCTACTACTACAACGTCGCCGCCGCGTTCGCGGAGACGGGTCTCCTGTTCGCGAACCCCTACGACGGCTATCGGTCGTACTTCGCGCCACTTGTCATCGCAGCGGTGACGAAGCTCGCGTCCGCGCTGGGATTCGACGGCGAGCCGGTCGTACGCTACGCGTACGGTGTCTCGATTCTATTCTGGCTCGTCTCGCTCGGCTTGATGATCTGGCTCGCGCGGCGCGCGAACATCCGGACCTTCGTCCTCATCACCGCCGCCACGCTTCTCAATCCGTTCCTCATCGTCTACGTGCCTTTCGCACTGCAGGAAGGCGTGCTCATGATCTGTTGCCTGCCCCTGTTGTTCCTGTGGGTTGCTGCCAAGGAATGGCACCCGGCGAGGCGCGCGGCGCTCGTGCTGGCGATGGCGGTTCTCGCCTACGTCATTCGCGCGGCGCTCGTGTGGTGGCTGGTTCCGGCCGCGGCTTACGCGGGGTGGCTGCTGTGGACCCGTCGGGGCGAAGCGCGCGCGTGGGCACCGTGGATGGCGACTATTCTCATCGGCGCCGTCGCCCTCATCGGCCCGCAGGTCTACATCTCGACGCAGCATTCCAATTCGTTCAATCCGTATCCGTCGACGACAGTGTTCTCCCAACAGATCCCGATCGGAATCACGCTTCTGAAGTACGCGACCGTCGAGGACGAAGGGCATTGGCGCGGACTCACCTACTGGTCGCCGTACGTCGCCGAGCCGGAGGAAGAGAAGACATTCGCCAATTTTTACGTCCGCCATCCTGCGCGCGGCGCGTTCCTGATCCTGACGCACGCCTATGCCGGCTTTCACTACGACCAGCTCATGCCCTACTGGCACCTCGACCGTGCGCGTCCATTCACGGTCTGGCTTGCACTTTCGTCGGCGATCGTCTTCCTCGGCGTCGTACGAATGACGGCGATCATCGGCGAGCGCGCGCTCGACGCGGATCGCGCATTCGCGATCGCCACGCTGGTGCTATGCGTAGGGTCGCTCGTGTTCGTCGCGGCGGAGTCGCGTTTCGGCATCATCGGCTTCGCCATGTTGTCGATCGTCGTCGCGGAATGGATCGGGAGCCGGCCATCACGCGGCGAATGGCTGCGGCTTGCGCCTGCCCTTCTGATGTACGTCGTGCTTTCGTTTCTCTACAACATGCTTCTGCTGCAACGCGCCGATGTCAACGTCTAGCACCTCTCGATGCATGTCGGCCGCTGCGCTCGCAGGGGTGCTCGCGCCCGCGCTGCTCGCCGCAGAGATGGCAGCGCCGCGCGTGCCACTGTACTGGCTGTACAACGTGGCGGAAACGGATTCGGCGTACACCGTGAGCGAGGACCGCAGGGATCGTCTCGTGCGCGAGCGCGGGTATTCGGACATGGGACCGATCGGCTACATCGACGCCGCCGCGCAGCCGAATGCTCGCCCGCTGCGATGCTTCTACATCGGTCCGCCGAAGACCGACACGTCGTGCACGACGTCGGCGGTCGAGCAAAAAATTCTCCGCGGACTGGCCTACGAAGAAATCGGCGTCGAGGGGTACGTTCCTATCGAGCGCCTGGCGGGCACGATCGTGCTGTACCGGGTGAGCCGCGGCTACGGCGAAGGCAACCGCGACCGCGAGCATCGCTTCGTCGTCGACCCCGACGAGCTCAAGCGGCTGCGCAAGCTCGGCTGGACGTACGACGGATCGAAAGGGTTCGTTTACCGCGTTCCCTGACGGATGCTACCGTTCACCTTCCGTGCTGCCGATCCGACCTTGCGCCGCGAGCATTGCCCCTTTGTGCCGGTAGAGCGCACCATCGATCGCCACCTGGCGCTGCGGCTTGCGCTGCCGGCCCTGGCGGCGCTCGCCGTCTACTTGCCGTCGCTGCCGGGCGGCTTCCTGAGCGACGACTACAGCCTGCTGCACTTTTTCTACGGCGTCGACGCGCGCGAAGTGTGGGAGCGCGCGGCCAAAACTTTCCTCTCCGGCGTCGGGCCGCCGTCGAACCAGTACCGCCCTCTGACGATGGCATCGTTCGCGGTCAATACGGTATTCAACGGCGCCGATGCGCCGGCATGGCGGCTCGTCAACATCGTCCTGCATGCAGTGAATGCGTCGCTCGTTGCGCTGCTGTCGTGGCAACTCGCAGGGCCAGGGACACGCAGCGCAGGGAGGGCGGCGGTCGCCGCGGGCCTCGCGTTCGCGTGGTTCGCGCCGAGTGCGGAAGCGGTTTCCTGGATCGCCGCGCGCTTCGACGGCATGGCGCTTCTATGGATGCTTGTCGCCGCCTGCGCATTCAAGGCGAGCCGCACATGGTCGGACGGATTCGGGGTAATGAGTCTCGTCGCGAGCGTCCTTGCTTTCATGAGCAAGGAATCCGCGGCCATGGGTCCGGCGCTCATCGCGGCGCTCGCCTGGACACGACGGCCAGTCGACGACGGTTTCGTCCGCAGCATCGTGCGCGCGCTCGTCGCGGTTTGGCCGTGGGTTGCGATCGGGGCCGGGTATTTCCTGTACCGGGCGTGGATTTTCGGCGATCCGTTCCGCTTTTATCCGGGAACCTCGCCGGGCTCCGACCTACTGAAAGGGAAATGGCTTCTTGCGCTCCCGGCGAGCGCCGAGTGGTGGCCGCTTGTGATGCCGGAGACCCTGGTTCGGGAGGTTTATGCGCTGTCGGCGCTTTTCCTTGGAATCGCCGCCGTCTCCTCCGGCCTCACTGACCGGCGCGAGGGCCGCGTGCTCGTGGCGATCGTCGGCGCCTTCTTTGCGGCGTGCGCGCTCCTGTTTTCGCATTGGCGTTGGTCGAGCGACGGCGAAGGCGGGCGCGTCCTGTACGCGCTTGCAGCGATCGCCTCGCTGGCCGTGGCGCTGCCGCTGCGCTCGCCCGACGGAGGCTTGCGCCGGCTGGGCCTCGTCATCACGCTCGTGTTCCTGGGATCGGGACTCTTGCTTACCCGCGGGGCCGCGGACCGTCGCGCACGGGCAGGCGCCGAGATGAACGCGCTGACGGCCGCACTTGCCGCCACCGCCGACACGATGCCGCCGAGCTCGTACGCATTCGTCGTCGTGCCCGATCGCATCGGCGCGATCCCGTTCGCGCGCAACGCGCAAGGCGGCATGATGCTGCCGCCGGTGCAGCCCCGCTCGCTGTCGGCGAATCTCGTCGTGCAGCTCGCCGACGATCTGCCGAAGTGGCCGAAATTGATCGCCGGCAACATCATCGGCAGACTGAAGAACGAGCCGCTGCAGGACGTGACCGCCAACCCGGAAGCGCCGGCGAGCACGGGCGCGGTGGTAGCGCCGGATCGGTTCTACTGCTGGAATACGAAGACTCATGCGCTCGTCTCCATGCCGCTCCTATTCGCACCGGATCGCAGCGACTGGTCGGACGTGTGGGCGCGCGGACTCGACGCCGCAGGATGTCGGGCGTGATCGCGCTCAACGATCTCGCGCGGCATCACGCGCCGCTCCGCGCCGAGCTCGAAGCGGCGATGGGTCGCGTCCACGATCGCGGCTGGTACATCCTCGGCCCGGAGGTCGAGGCATTCGAGCGCGAATTCGCCGCCTATCTGGGCGCGGCGGAGTGCATCGCTGTCGGCAATGGAACGGACGCGCTGGAGCTCGCCCTGCGTGCGTTGACGGTGAGGTCCGGCGAAACGGTCGCGACGGTCGCCAACGCCGGAATGTACGCGACGACCGCGATACGCGCCGTAGGGGCGGTGCCGGCTTATGTCGAGATCGATCCCGCGACGCTCGAAATGGATCCCGCCGCGCTTTTCGCGGTTGCGGAGGAGCGGCCGCGGGCGATCGTTGCCACGCACCTGTACGGCCGCATGGCGGACATCGACGCGCTCGGCCGCGTCGCGCGCGAGCAGCGCATCCCGTTGATCGAGGACTGTGCGCAGGCGCACGGCGCGAGCCGCGGCGGCCGCCATGCGGGCAGGCACGGGCTGCTCGGCTGTTTCAGTTTCTATCCGACCAAGAATCTGGGTGCGCTGGGCGATGCGGGTGCGATTGTCACCGACGATCGCGAGCTCGCAGCCAAGCTGCGCGCGCTACGCGTCTACGGCTGGGGCGCCAAATACCATTGCACGATGCAGGGCGGCATGAACTCACGCATGGACGAGCTACAGGCGGCGGTGCTGCGCACGAAGCTGCCGCATCTCGATCGCTGGAACTTGCGCCGGCGCGAGATCGCCGCGCGCTATGCCAAGGCAATCCGCCATCCTTACGTCGTTCTCCCGCCATTCGTCGACGACGACAGCGACGTGGCGCATCTCTATGTCGTGCGCACGAACGTGCGCGAGTCGCTGCGCGAGCACCTCAAGGCCGCAGGGATCGCGACCGACATTCACTACCCCGTGCCGGATCATCGCCAGCCGGGCGCCGGCATCGAGCCGCCGAACGGGCTCGCGCGCACGGAACGCGCATGCGCCGAAGTGCTGAGCCTGCCGTGCTACCCTGAGTTGTCCGACGCCGAGGTCGACATCGTCGCCGCCGCCTGCAATCGATGGCAACCCGCTATTCGCTCGTAATCCCCGTCTACCGCAACGAGGAGATGATTCCGGATCTCCTCGACGCGCTGGTCGCGCTGAACCGCGATCTCGACGATGCGCTCGAAGTCGTGCTGGTCGTCGACGGAAGTCCGGACCGGTCGCTCGCGCTGCTGATCCAGGCGCTGCCGCATACCGGACTACGGTCGAAGCTCCTTGAAATGTCGCGCAACTTCGGCGCGTTCGCCGCCATTCGGGCGGGGCTCCAGGAAGCGTCGGGACCGTATTTCGCCGTGATGGCCGCTGATCTGCAGGAACCGCCCGAGCTCGCAGCGGAATTCTTCCGGCGCCTGGAGCGCGACGACTGCGACGTCGTATGCGGCGTGCGCGTCGGGCGCGACGACCCGTTGAGCACACGGATAGCATCGGGTCTCTTCTGGTCAGCGTATCGCCGCCTCATCCAGCCGGAGATGCCGCGCGGCGGCGTCGACGTCTTCGGCTGCAACCGCACGGCCCGCGACGCACTGGTCGGCCTCACCGAAGCGCACTCGAGCCTCATCGGGCAGCTTGTCTGGATCGGCATGCGGCGCGAGGAGGTGCCGTACCGACGGCGCGCAAGGAAGGCGGGCAAGAGCGGATGGACGCTGCGCAAGAAGCTCAACTACATGCTCGACAGCAGCCTTGCGTTCTCCGATCTGCCCATCCGCGTGCTATTCGGGGTCGGCATCCTGGCGCTCGCAGTCGCCGCCGTCTACGGCACGATCGTTCTCGTCGCGCGCCTTACCGGTCTCATTGCCGAGCCAGGCTACGCGCCGACGGTGCTGCTGATTTCCGGCTTCGGCGCGCTCAATGCGCTCGGCCTTTCGGTGGTCGGCGCCTACGCGTGGCGCGCGTTCGAGAATACGAAGGCACGACCGCTCGCCATCGTGCGCAGGCGGTTCGAGTTCGCGGCGCACGACGTGCCCGACGGCAAAAATGCGCCGGCGCCGGCCGATTCGACGCGGGAGACCGCCCGCATGGAGATGCACAAGTGAGGGGCGGCAGCACCGCTTCGCCTCGCCGCAAGGCAGCGGCTTCGAACGACGCCACCAGCCGCGCGCAGCGCACGCAGCACTCGACGCCGCTCCTGCATCCGCAGGCGATGTGCGAGTCGAAGACCGTCGGCCCACGAACCCGCGTCTGGGCGTTCGCGCACATCCTGCCGGGCGCGCGGATCGGCGCCGACTGCAACATCTGCGACCACACGTTCATCGAGAACGACGTGAGGGTGGGCGACCGCGTCACGGTGAAGTGCGGCGTGCAGCTCTGGGACGGTGTCGTCGTCGAGGACGACGT
>Ga0070670_100003567_pt1 | contig 12942 bp, 6 predicted proteins | sample KBSS63metaG_FD_64665 | JGI IMG/M metagenome (GOLD analysis project Ga0070670, IMG submission 64665) | Switchgrass rhizosphere microbial communities from Kellogg Biological Station, Michigan, USA - KBS S6-3 metaG | ecosystem: Host-associated > Plants > Roots > Rhizosphere > Soil ... | reverse complement strand
CCGCGACGAAGGTTGACAAACTTGAAGTACAGTGGGCCAACGGCGGCGCGGAAGTGTTCGACGTCCCCGCGATCGACAAAACACTTGCGCTGGTTCAAGGCAAGGGTCGGCGGTAAGAAATGATTAACCGCCAAGACGCCAAAAACGCCAAGAAGGGAAAAGCCAATAGGTTCACCATTGTTGTCTGTCAAATCTTGGCGTTCTTGGCGTCTTGGCGGTTCAAACAAAATGCGACGACTCGATCTTAGAAAAACTCAAGCCGCGCGTTTGAATACGATCCGCGACATCAATCGCCAGATCGTGTTGAACTACATTCGCGAGCGCGAGCCGATTTCGCGAGCGGAGATTGCGCGCGAGGCAGACCTGCAACGTTCCACCATCTCCGCCATTGTCGAAGCGTTGGCGGCTGAAGGGTTGGTTGAAGAAGTTGGAGAAGGGGAGTCGACCGGCGGCCGCCGGCCCACTCTCCTGAGACTGCGAACCAAAGAAGCGATAGCAATTGGAGTAGCGATAACACCCACCCGCACGACGGTGGCGACCAGCGATCTCGCCGGGCGCATTGTCGAGCAGACGGAATTTCTTACCGATCCAAATCCCGAGCAAACACTTGCCGAAGTGATCGCCGTGGCCCGTGAGTTCTCCGCCAGGAATGCGGGTTCGATTGAAGCTGTCGGTGTCAGTCTTCCCGGCCTGGTTGATCCGTCAACCGGCACCGCGGTTTACGTTCCTTATTTCAAGTGGCGAGACATTCCAATTGCGCGAACAATTTCCAGCGCTCTCGGCCTGCCGGTAATCATTGATAACGACGCTAACGCGGTAGCGCTAGCCGAACTTTGGTTTGGACGGCCCGAGGTGAGCGACGCGCGCGACTTTATTCTTGTGCTGGTGGCCGAGGGCGTGGGCACGGGAATTATTTTCGACGGCCAGGTTTATCGCGGACAGCGCGGAGCAGCGGGCGAATTCGGTCACATGGTGATCGGCACAAACGCGCCGGTTCCGTGTTCGTGCGGCAGCCGCGACTGTTGGGAGGCATTTTCATCGGAGCGCGCTGCAATTGCGCGTTATGTCGAGTTGGCTGGTGTGAATGAAGGTGCGCCGCCATTTGGTTTTCGAGAGCTGGTCGATGCTGCGTTGCTGGGTGAAGCCGAAGCGCGCGGGGCGCTCGTTGAAACGGCGCGTTGTCTCGGTGTGGGGATTTCGAATCTGGTCGTGGGCTTCAGTCCGGAAGCGGTTGTAGTTGGCGGAGAAATCGCGCGCGCGTGGCCGCTCGTTGAAAATGCGCTCACGGAAACGATTGAACACAGCGTCCGGCGCGGGCTACCGTCCGCCAAGATTTTGCCTTCGACTCTCGGTGAAAAACCGACGTTGCGCGGCGCGTTGAGTCTGGTGCTTGCTGGAAAATTCGCCGCTGCGTTCGCTGCGTGATTATGTGCCGCAGTAGCGGCAAAGAGAAGATAGCCAGACGTGAAACGTCTGGATCGCCAACCTTGATTGATCCGCGCACTGAAGGTGCGCCGAGACAGTCTTTTGCGCGCCTCCAGCGCGCTGCTAAACATTGTCTTGTTGGTCCAGACGCTTCACGTCTGGCTACCTTCTGTGGGCCGCCGCCGCGGCCAAGCGCGAGTCAGGCGCTGCCGCGGTCACGCGAAAGATTGATACCAAGAGTAAATATCTTCCACTTACCTTCTGAAAAGAGTTGACAGCCCTTGTAATCTGTATTAATACTTCGTTCGTTAAGACAACAAACCGTCGTTATCTTTCACCCGACGCTTTTCGTAGTCGTTTCACCCAGCGCTAGCTGGACCGCAGTTACACCGAGCCAAGGCTACCAGCATTAGGCCTTGGCCTTCATCGCAAGCAAAAGACGCAGACTCGAGCAGCTTCGCCTGGAAACAGGTGTGGGCGCTCCTACAGCTTTTGGCGAGGACCAAAACGATGACAACGCGACGATATGCGGTGCGCCTGGCGTTCCTGAGCATGATGATCTTTACATTCGCGATCGCTGCCGTGGCCCAGAGCAATAAGGGCACGGTGGTGGGAACGGTGAAGGACCCCAACGAGGCTTTGGTCACCAACGCCAAGGTGACGGTGGTGAATCGCGCGACGCAGGAAAGCCGCGAAGCGACCACCGGGGACGATGGTACCTACGTGGTTTCGAATCTCGAACCGGGCCGATATCGCGTTACGGTCGAGGCTCCCGGTTTTCAAAGCGTCGTGTTTGAAGATGTGACGGTTGAGACTAACGCTCGTCTGCCGCTTGATGTGACGTTCGCGGTGGCCGGAGGCGCTGGCACGGTGACGGTGACGGCCGAGTCAGCTCCACTCGTGGAAAGCGAGACGAGCGTGCGTGGCGACGTGATCACCGGTAAGCAGGTAACTGACCTGCCGATCTCGCAACGTAACTTTACTTTGCTGGCAACGCTATCGCCCGGTGTGACTCGACCGTTCGTTGGCGTGATTGGCGGCGGCGGTAATTTTGAAGCAGGCGGCAATCCCACCGGCACCTCGACGGAGTCGACGCGCTTCCGTGAATCGGGTGGCTCGGTCCTCGTAGTAAACGGCGCGCGTCCTACCAACAACAACTTCACGCTCGACGGCGTTGACAACAACGAAGGAATCTTCGGCCAGATTGGTATCTATCCGCCGCCGGATTCCATCTCGGAATTCAAGATTGAGACGAGTGTATCTCCGGCTGAAGGCGGCCGAGCCGGTGGCGGCATCATCAACACCACCACGAAATCCGGCGGCAATCATGTGCACGGAACCTTGTACGAATTTTACCAGGGCCGTTTTGCAAGTGCGCTAAGCCGCAGGGAACGAACGGTGCCGTTGCATCTGACGAATCGAAACACGCATCAGTTTGGCGGCACTGCGGGCGGCCCAATGTTCCTGCCGCGATTCGGCGAAGGTGGCCCATCGCTTTACAACGGCAAGAACCGCACGTTCTGGTTCGCCTATTACGAAGGACAGCGTAACGCGACGCCCTCGACCACCGGCGACTTCGGCTTCGTTAGTGTTCCCACAGCGAAGATGCGCGTGGGTGATTTCAGTGAGTTGCTGCGTCCGGGCACCAGCCAAACCTTTAATACAATCAATGGCCCGCGGGTCGCTCCGATCGGCACTGTCTTCTGCGCTACCGGCAATCCGGCGGCGGGCAACGATATTCGAAATTGCGGTCAGACACTCTCAACCACCGCGCTCAACATTCTGCAGGCTTATCCCTTGCCTACGGTGACGACGCGCATCTTCGATAACTTCGCTACCAATCGTAAGGAGAAATACAACCGCGACGGCTACGGTTTCCGCTTCGATCACGCGTTCAGCGGATCCGATTCGTTTTTCTTTGCCTACAGCAAGGACAAGAGCTCCCGCGCGCGCGATAACAACTTCCCGATCGGGACATCACCAACCGGCAACGATCTGCCGTCAGGCTTCGGCGCCGGCAATGAATTCGGCAACTCGCGCGGCCTGCGTCTTGGCGAGACGCACACCTTCTCGCCGTCAGTTATTAATGAGCTGCGCGTCGGCGCCACCAGAGTTGAGATCGGCATCTTCAATACCGGCGTCGGTGGTGCGCTCGGATTCAATCCGCAAATCTCCTCGGCCCTCGGCGTTCCCAACGCGAACATCTGCGGCGAATGCACGGGTTCGATCTTGTTAGGCATCGAGGAACCTTTCCAGGGCGGACGCCAGAACCAGCTCGAGTTTATCGGTGACGGTGGTCCGTTCTACTTCAAGTCAAACAATTACAGTCTTGGCGATACGCTAACCTGGGTTCGCGGCGGCAGCACCTTCAAGTTTGGCGGCGACTTGCGCGTCCGTCAGAACAGCAACTTCGACGCCGGCCGTGCGGGCGCCATCAAAGGTCAGTACCAATACGGCACTGGCGCCGGTGGCTTCCTTTCGGGAAATTACAGTGGCATCAATATTGGGCCAAAGGATTCGGGCTCAGGCGCTGCAAACTTCCTGCTCGGCTACGCTCCCGCATTTACCAGCCGCGGCAGTCCCGGCACGCCGCCCTTCCTTTCCAATAAAGAGATGTCGTTTTTCGGTCAGGACGATTGGAAAGTGAACGACAGTCTCACGCTAAATCTTGGTCTGCGTTGGGACCTTTTCTCGCAGCCGGTTGAACGCTTTGACAGTCAGTCGAATTACAATCCAACTACCGACACGCTGACACGCGCCGGAGAAAATGCACCCGGCGGACGAGACCTCGTCAACAGCGATCGCAATAACTTTGGACCGTCTCTCGGCTTCGCCTGGAGTGGTTTGAAACATGATAAGACTGTCGTTCTTCGCGGTGGTTATGCGCTCAAGTATGCCGTGGACACTCCCGGCATTCCGGGTATTCTGCAATCAAATCCGCCGAGTGGCGCCAGCTATAACTGCCAGATAGGCGGTGGTGCAACATCGCCGATCTATGGAACTTCCCGTTGTCCGCAGCTTCCGGCCACTTTCAATATGAACACCGGAATTCCGTTTCCGCTGATAAGCAATAACATTCAGCCGGGCCAGTCGTTTCTCGCGCCGGCGGGAAGTAATCTGGTCTACGTGAATCCCGACATTCACAATGAAGCGTTCCATCAATTTAATCTTACGGGCCAGTGGGAGTTTCGCCCGAATTGGCTGGCTGAGGTTGGGTTTGTCGGCAGCCGCGGACGCAATTTGCTCGTGGTCAGAAACATCGGCAACTCGTCAGGCGGCTTCCCGGGTTCGCGTCAGGTAACGACCCACGGCATCGTGCAGGCGGTTGATTACACCGGGCACTCGTCCTACAACAGTCTTCAATCAAAACTCGAGCGGCGATTTAGTGACGGTTTGTCGATAATTTCGACTTACGTCTGGTCGCGAGCTGAAGACAACTCGCCGGGCGGTTTCTGCACCGGCGGCACTGGTCCAACCACCTGCGGCTTTGCCAACCCGCTGCGGCCGGAACTTGATGAATCCGTCTCCGACTTCGACGTGCCTCATCGTTTCAGTTTCGCAGCTGTCTGGGATCTGCCGTTTGGTAAAGGCCGGACTTATGGGAAGAATGCTTCTCGAGCCGCGGATCTAATCATCGGTGGCTGGCAGCTAAATACAAACATCAACATTCAGAGCGGCCCGCCATTCTCGATTTTGCGCAACGGCCAGCGCGTGGACGCCGTCTCCGGCGGCGGCTTGTGTCCGCTCGTGCCCGGTGAAACGACGCAGGTAGCGTCAAAGACTTTCAATGGGCTGACACTTTGTCCCGCGGTGACGCCGGTCTTTGCGACGGATCCTAACGGACCAAAGTATGGCAACACCGGTAGGAATGCATTCCGCGGCGCCCGTCAGGAATTCGTTAATGCGTCACTCTTTAAAAACATTCGGGTGAGTGATAGCGTTAACGCGCAACTGCGGGTGCAGGCTTACAACTTATTCAACCACTTGAATGGCTTCCGTCCCGTGAACGATTTCAACAGCGTCGATTTCGGCAGGGATACTTCCGAACAAAGACGGCGGCAGCTGGAATTCGGATTCAGGTTGATCTTCTAAGGGAACAGTAGGGGCACGGCATGCCGTGCCCCGACAAGACGCGCAGGCATCCAGCCTGCCGGTGGACAACAGTAGGGGCACGGCATGCCGTGCCCTTACGAGTTATTGTTGCCGCGGCAGCGGCGTGAGAAGGTAGCCAGACGTGAAACGTCTGGATCTAAGATCAACTGGAATTGAGCGCGTTGGAAACGCGCGAAGAATATCTGGCGCACCATCAGTGCGCGATCCTTTCAAATCCTGATCCAGACGTTTCACGTCTGGCTACCTTCTGATCGCCGCTCCGCGGCATGCTTGTCGGGAATTCATGATGAGCGCGACCGCACGACAGTCAACCCCGGCCAAATTAGTAGCGTTAGTTTTTGCCGTCGCCCTGATCGGTGCGGCTTCTTTGAATCGGGTGTGCGCGCAAGATGCTACGGCTGAGCAGGTGGCGCAGCTAGTCGAGCGTGTGCGCGCCGCGTCGCGCGCCAACCTGCCGCGTGAGGCGTTTACCATCGCGCAGACGTTGCTCGTAGAACGGCGTTACCAGGAAGCCTACGAATTGTTTGCGGCGCTACTCGAAAAGTTGCCGCGCGAGCCAACTGCGTTGTATGGCGCAGCTCTCGCTTCGTTCAACCTCGGACGCGCAACCGAAGCTGAACGCTTGGCCCATGCAGCAGTTGATGTCTATTTCGACGGCGTTGCCGACAGCGCCGTGAAGGCGATGACAGCCGAACGACGGCAACGCGCGGCTGATAGCCTGGTTTTGCTGGCAGTAGTTTTAGGGGCGCGCGGTGACGACGACCAGGCACTAAAAACTGTCGAGCGAGCAACCCAGCTTGCGCCGAATCATTACGACGCGCAGTTTACGCTGGGCCGCGCACTCTACACTGTTGGTGACTCGGCGGGCGCCGCAAAAGCGTTTGGGGCGGCACTTCGAATCAAGCCGGACGACACCAGGGCCTTGTTCTTTCTCGCTACTACCCTCGAAGCTGCCGGCGAAACCGAAGCCGCTGCGACCGCGTACAGCGAACTCGCCCGCCGTCACCCAGACGCTGCGGAAGGGCATCTCGGCCTCGGCGTGATGCTCGTGAAGCGCGGCGGCGCCGACGTGGGCAAGGGAATTGAAGAGTTGCGCACGGCCATTCGTCTGGATCCGAATCAATACGAAGCGCAGGTTAACCTCGGGCGTGCTTTGTTAACGCAAAAGTTGCCCGCGGAATCCATCATCCACTTTCAGCGCGCGGCGGAATTGTGGCCGGGAAATCCGGAGCCGCATTATCAACTTGCGATCGCTTACCGACGGCTTGGCTTCAACGACAAGGCGATCGCAGAGACTGCCATCGTCAAACGCATTCACGAATCGCGCCGCGGCGAAGGTGCGCAAAATAACAACACGGCGAGACCCGAGTAGTGAAAAGAACCTCGGCAACATCAAGGAGTTCGTGCCGCCTCGCATGGTTCGCGCGGCTGTTCTTCACGGGTCTGGTTCTATTTCAAGCGAGCGCAATATTCGGCGCGGCCCGGTTCGCTGGTCCAACGTCCGGAGAGCGTGGCGGACGTTGGACATTGGACGTTGGACATTGGACGTTTTTTCAAAGTTCCGCCCCGCAGGGTAATTCCACGCCGCTTCGCGATGCGGCAACGCTTTTAGCCGCGGGTCGGTTGGAGGAAGCCGAGGCCGCCGCGCGCCGCGCTGTCGCGGCCCAACCTCGCAACACTGCCGCACGCTCAGTTCTTGGCGCCGTGCTCGATCAACGCGGGATGGCGAAAGAAGCGGAGACTGAGTATCGCGAAGCGTTGCGGCTCGACGCGAACTCGACCGTCGCGCTCACCAACCTCGGCGTGTTGTTGGTGCGCACCGGCAGGGCCGACGAGGCGGTGACAACTTTTGAGCGCGTGCTCCAGCTGGCGCCGGGTCACCCGCAGGCGACCTTCAATCTTGGCGCGCTCTATGCCGCCCGAAAAGATTATGTGCGTGCTGTTCCTCTGCTTGAGCGCGCGGCGGGCGTGCGCAAAGCTGCGAAACCAACCAGCGACATTCCGCTCGTACTAACGCTGGCGAATGCTTATGCGCACGTTAACCGCGCGGAAGACGCCACACGACTCTTCGATCAAGTCGAGCGCGGCGCCGGAGATGATCCGCGCGTGTTGTTCACCCTCGGTTTGAGCGTCGCCGATGCCGGAGATTACCAGCGTGCCGCGAAGTTGTTTAGCCGGACCGACGCGTTGCGGCCGAATACGTATGAAGTGCTCTATAATCTGGGCATCGCTCTTTTCAATCTTGACCGTCTCGACGAAGCTCGCGCGGCGCTGCAAAGTGCGGCGACCCTGTCACCCGATCAGCCTGAAGTTTTTTACCGGCTGGGCCTGATTGCCTCGGCGCGCGGTGAAAGTGAAAACGCGTTGGGGCTGTTGCAGCGCGCGGTCAAACTTCGGCCCAGCTATCACGAGGCTCACTTCATGATAGCCGAGGAATTGGTGAAGAACGGGCGAGTGGATCGCGCGCTACCTTTTTATGAAACCGCGGTGCAGGAAGCGCCGGGGGAGGCGGTCTACCAAATCCGTCTCGGCGTGGCCCACTTTCGCAACCGTGCTTACGGAAAAGCAGATGAGACGTTTCGCGCCGCGCTCGCACGTTTTCCTGATAGTCCGGTAATCTATTATCTGCTCGGTTACACGGCGCGCGCCGAAGGTTTGTACGACGAAGCGGTGAAGGCTTTTGCGCGTTCGCTTGAACTGCAACCAGACAATGCCGCGGCCCTGTCAAACCTTGGCTTCATCGCCGGCGAACGCGGTCAAAACGCGGAGGCGGAAAATTTCCTGCGTCGCGCGATCAGCATCGAAGCCGACAACTATCCGGCGCATTACGATCTCGGACGCTTGCTGGTGCGGCTCAGACGCTACGACGAAGCCCTGCCGATTTTGGAGCGTGCGGTTAAGTTAACTGAAAACGATCCGGGCGTACACTATCAACTCTTCATTGCCTATTCGCGCGTGAAACGTAAAGAGGACGCTGACCGCGAGCTGGGCCGGTTCAAAACTTTGGAAGAGGCGCGCAAGCAACGCGAAGGCGGGATGACGCAGAAAGATGAGCTGCCGCCACCGAAGGTAAACGCCGCCACGCCAGGGCCGTAGTCTTGTCACAAGCCTGCGCGGGGCAGTAGCCCGCGCGTTAGCAAGGGCGTGGCATTAAGGCCTCCCTGACGGTCGGGCTTCTGCCTATTAAACATATATTTTTGACTGCCATGATTCAAACCAGTAACCAACAGCACCGCCTCGTCCTGGGCGCCATCATCATCGGCCTGGCGTTCATCGGTTCCCTCATGCTCCCTCGCGCGGCTGCCGGCGACAACTCCAATACTGACGATCATAAAGTCAGTCCGGCAAATTACACCGCCATCATCGCCGAGACTTACGATTTCAAGTTCGGGCCAAATCCTTTTGCGCCGAGCAATGCGTCGTCGGTAACCGGAACCTTTATCGTGCCCGAAAAATTTGTCGCCTCGACTCGTTGCGGCACCTGTCACACCGATGCGCACGCGCAGTGGCGACAGTCGGCGCATGGCAATGCGTTTCGCGAGCCGTTCTACCAAAAGAACGTAAAGGACCTGCAATCGCAAAGAGGAATTGAGTTCACGCGTCACTGCGAATCGTGTCATAACCCCGCGGCGCTTTTCACCGGTGCGCTCACGAAGAATTCCAAGGTCAAGCGCCCGTTCGATGAAGACGGCGTTTCCTGCATCGCTTGCCATTCGATTCAGGCGGCCACCGGGCGCGGCATCGGCGGTTATGTGATGGGAGAACCGGCGCTGCTGGTGAAAGAAGACGGAACGCAATTGCTCGCCGGCGTGACCGACCAGCAGATTCTTGACGACATCCCTTCGCATCGACGCGCCATGATGCGACCGCTTTTGAAGTCAGCCGAATTCTGCGCCGCGTGCCACAAGTCGCAGGTGCCGCGCGAGCTCAATGACTACAAGTTCCTCCGCGCTTTTTCTGTCGGCGACGAATATCAGATGTCGTCGTTCTCGAAAGAGTCGCCGCATCCCTACTACGTTCGCGATAAGGAAACCTGCAACTCCTGTCATATGAAACGCGAGCCGGCGCCGCTGTTCGACGTCTCCGCAAAACAGGGAAAACTCGCTTCGCATCGTTGGCCGGCCGCTAACACGGCCATCCCCGTTTTTTACAAATGGCTCGAACAGCTCGACGCCGTTAACAAATTCCTGGAAACCGATGCGGTCGGGGTCGACATTTTTGCGCTGCGTCGTAAGTCGCCGGGCAACGGGCCGGAGGATTTTATTGCGCCGCTGAATCGCAGTAGTTTTTCAGTGAAGCCGTCTGATCGAATCACCGCCGAAGTGGTCATCACCAACAAAAACATCGGCCACTCGTTTCCCCCTGAGCTGAGGGATTTCTACGAGGCCTTTGTCGAATTCACCGTCACCGATGAAAGCGGCAAGACGCTTTACCAGTCAGGCTTCATCAAACCCAACGGTTATCTCGACGAGTCGGCACATAATTACAAAACCTATCTGGTTAAGCTTGACGGTTCTTATAACGACAAGCATCACATCTGGCGCACGCGCGGCATTGCCCAGAATAATCAGATTCAATCCGGCCGCTCGGATGTGGCGCGTTACCAGTTTCGTGTGCCCGCGGAGCAGACTGGCGCGCTGCGCATCAAGGCTCGCGTGCGCTATCGCCGCTTCACGCGCGTCTTCAGCGACTATGCGCTCGGCAAATCCGCTGACTATCCAATCGTGTCGATGGCCACGGCTGAGTATGTGTTGCGCATGGGAGAAAATTCGCCGGTCGCCGCGGCCGACATTCCCAAGACGGCCATGCCCGATTGGAGACGCTGGAACAACTACGGTATCGCCTTGATGGACCAGAAGCAGTACCCGCTCGCCATCGATGCTTTCATCCATGCGGCGGCGCTGGACGAGAAATATCGCGCGACCGCCCAGGTCAATCAGGCGATCGGTTTGATTGAGTTGGACCAGTTCGACCGCGCGGCGACCCTGCTCGAGGCGGTGGTGCGCGCAAACCCTGAGAACATGCGCGCGCTCTTTCAGCAGGCGCGGGTGTTTATTCGTCGCGGGCAGTTGGACGAGGCGGAAGCAAATCTGCGGCGAGTGCTGGCGGCATACCCGCGCGATCGACTGTCGTTGCAGCAGCTCGGCGAGCTGTGCAAGATCAAGCACGACTATCAGGTGGCGCGCGAATGCTACGAAAAGATTTTAGCGATCGACCCCGAAGATCTCGGCGCCCATTACAACCTGATGCTGCTCTTCCGCAAGTTGGGAATGAAAGATGAAGCCAAACGCGAGGGCAAGATCTTTGCGGAGTTGAAGGACGATCCCGGGGCGTTGCCGCTGGCGAACATGTTCCTGCGCAAGCACCCGGAGATGAGTAACGAGAGCGTGTACTGGCACATTCACGATCTGGCGCCGGCGGGACAGTAAAGAAGAGGTCCCATGTCCAAAGTCCAATGTCCAACGTCGAATGGCATTCAAGTAGTTCAGAGGTCAAAGCTTCAGCTTGTGTGTGCCAAAGACGCAACCTAAAGGTTGAACTCTAAACTGCTTGAAGAAGTCCAAAGTCCAAGGTCCAAGGTCCAACGTCTGTGAGGCGTAGGAATCGCTGAGATTTGCGTCGAATGTCTGTATAACGGAGAAAACTTCTGGCTTCGATAACACGCTTCAAGGTGGAAATCCGGACATTGGACATTGGACATTCGACATGGGACTTGCTCGTGGTCGCGGTGCTTTTGTTTGGTCTGATTACGAGTGGCATCGCCGCCGGCGTGCAGCGCAAAAGTTCAGCGCGGCTGAAGGTTGACGAGCTGTTCAATCGAAACTGCGCGCGTTGTCATGGCGCTGATGGCCGGGGCGACACGCCGTCAGGGCATTTGTTCAAGTCGCCGGATTTCACCAGCAGTGAGTGGTGGCAAAAAGATTCAAAGAGCACGACCGCGCTGCGCGGCGTGGTTGTTCGCGGTAAAGGTTCGATGCCGGCGTTTGGAAAGAAACTCACCAGGACTGAAATCAACCTGCTTGTAGATCGAATTCGCAAATTCCGGAAACCGGAAAGGCAAAGTTAACGCGACGTGCGCAAAGGTAATCCGCAAAGCATTACTGCTGACCGTCGCTTTGCACTTCTTCGCGCGCTCCTCTCGCCAGCCACTTCTCGCTTCCCAATTCATATGGCTTCGTTGTTTGCAGTGCGCTCGTTGCGTACTGCGGCATCGCTGTTAATGTTGATGGCGTTGTGTGCCGGCTTCGCGCTCAGCCGCGATCAGCCAATCTCGGAAACGTTGGCCGCCGCTCCCGCGGTAAGCAAAGTGGAACCACCTTCGTGGTGGGCCGGTCACAGCATCAATCCGGTGCGCTTGCTGGTGCGCGGCACAAATCTTCAGAATGCGCGTGTCCAGAGTAGTAATGCGGCGGTGCGAACGTCTGGGCTGCTAGTCAATCCGCGTGGCACTTATCTTTTCGTAAGCCTGACAATCTCTCCACGTGCGCGGCCCGGATCGTATCCGTTGAAGTTAGTAACTCCCGACGGCGCCACCACGATTCCGTTTTCCCTCGAACGTCCGCTCGCCGCGAGTACACACTTTCAGGGAATCACCTCCGCAGACGTGATCTATCTGATCATGCCGGACCGTTTCGCGGACGGCAATCCATCAAACAACGCTCCGGCAGGCGCGCCCGCCGCCGCCAACGATCGCAAAAACGCGCGCGCTTATCATGGCGGAGATTTGCGCGGCGTCATCAATCATCTCGATTACCTCAAGGAGCTTGGCGTCACGGCGCTCTGGCTGACTCCGTGGTACGACAACTGGAATGGCGTGAACACCTGCGATAAGCCCTGGTGTCCGAATACCTATTACCATGGCTACCACGCGGTTGATTACTACGCCGTCGAAGATCGCTTTGGTGACATGGCGACGCTGCGCGAGTTGATCGAAAAGGCGCATGCCCTCGGGCTGAAGATTGTTCAGGACCAGGTAGCTAATCACGTCGGCTCGCGTCATCCCTGGGTTTCCGATCCACCCCTTGACAACTGGTTTCATGGCACCGCCGCATCACATCAACTCAATAAGTTTAGAAATAGCGTCCTGCTGTCGCCACACGCGAACGAGGATGAATTTCGCAACACGATCGACGGCTGGTTCAACGATGATCTGCCGGATATGAACCAGGAGGAACCGGAAGTTGCGCGCTACGAAATTCAGAACGCGCTCTGGTGGGTTGGGATTACCGGCATTGATGGAATTCGCCAGGACACTATTCAATACATGCCGCGCAAATTCATTCGCGACCTTTCTGACGCGCTGCACCGGCAGTATCCAAAGCTCTGGATGGTTGGCGAAGTATTCGAACGCGATGCCGCGCATACTTCGTTTTTTATCGGCGGACACCAGGGCTGGGACGGTCT
>Ga0070670_100003566_pt1 | contig 12942 bp, 13 predicted proteins | sample KBSS63metaG_FD_64665 | JGI IMG/M metagenome (GOLD analysis project Ga0070670, IMG submission 64665) | Switchgrass rhizosphere microbial communities from Kellogg Biological Station, Michigan, USA - KBS S6-3 metaG | ecosystem: Host-associated > Plants > Roots > Rhizosphere > Soil ... | reverse complement strand
ATGCGCCTCCATCTCTACGCGGTGCTCGTCGCGCTCTCAACGGCAGCCCTGATCTTTGCCGGCGGCCTGGTCACGAGCACGGGTTCGGGACTGTCGGTGCCCGACTGGCCCACCACGTATGGTTGGTTCATGTTCACGTTTCCGCTCGAGAAGATGGTCGGGGGCATTCGCTTCGAGCACACTCATCGACTCATCGCGAGCACGGTCGGCTTCTTGATCCTGGTTCTCGCCGTATGGCTCCGTCTCGCGGAACCGAGACAATGGGTGCGCCGGCTTGGCTACATCGCGCTGGGCGCAGTTGTCACGCAGGGCATCCTCGGCGGCATCACTGTGCTGTGGTTCCTTCCGGATCCGATCTCGATTGCTCACGCGAGCCTGGCGCAACTCGTCTTCTGTCTGACGATCGCAATCGCGTTGACGACGTCTCCTGGATGGAAGCGCGAGTACGCGGGACGCGGACCTGTACCAGACGATCGGATCCTTCAGCAGATTGCGACGGCGACGACGGTCCTCGTGTATGGGCAGATTCTGGTCGGGGCGACCATGAGACATACGGATGCGGGGCTCGCAATACCGGACTTCCCGCTGGCGTTCGGGCATCTCATTCCGCCTAGCTGGGATCCGAAGATCGCTGTGCACTTCGCGCATCGTGTTGGCGCTCTGGTGGTAACCGTCTTCGCATTGGTGACGACTGGTCACGTCTTCTACCACCATCGATCGCGTCCGGAGTTGTGGCGGCCGTCGGCATTGCTGCTCGTCCTCATCACCCTGCAGATCACACTCGGCGCGCTGACCGTGTTGAGCCACAAGCACTACATCATCAACTCGCTGCACGTTGTCACCGGTGCGTCCGTGCTGGCCACGTCGCTCGTGCTTGCGCTCCGAACCCGTCGCGGCAGCGTTGACAGGCTCACCGGATCGCGAGAACACGACGAGTCCTACCGAATGCATCGGGATGTGCGTCCCGTTCGAGGTCACGCGTGAAGACAGGCACGCAGATCGCCGGCGCCACGTCGGTTCCAAGCCAGAGTCCCGCGCGCAGTGTCGCGCGATCGGGTCGTGCACTGGATTTCGTTGCGCTCACCAAGCCTCGACTCAACCTGCTCGTTCTCCTTACGACGGTCGCCGGTCTCTATCTGGCTTCGCCGAACGGCGTCGCGCTGGCGCTCGCGGCGCACACGCTGATCGGTACAGCGCTCGTGGCCGGCGGAGCCGCAGCGTTGAACCAGGTCTGGGAGCGCGAGACCGATCGCCGCATGCGACGCACCAGTTCCAGGCCACTGCCACGCGGCCGACTGGGTGTCGCTGAAGGAACGTGGTTTGGCGTGCTGCTTGCCGGCGCCGGTCTCGTGGAGTTGGCGCTCGGAGCGACGCTCGCAGCGGCCGCCGTCGCGGCCGCCACTCTCATCAGCTACGTGGTCGTGTACACGCCGCTCAAGACACGAACGTCACTCGCCACGATCGTCGGCGCGATACCTGGTGCGCTGCCGCCAGTGATCGGCTGGGCTGCGGCAACGGGCGACATCACTCTGCCAGCAATCGTCCTCTTCGGCATCGTCTTTTTCTGGCAGATGCCGCACTTCCTCGCCATCGCGTGGATGTACAAGGACGACTATCGGAACGCGGGTATTCCGCTGCTGCCGGTCGTAGAGCCTGATGGACGGCGAACGGGACGGCAGGCACTGCTTTACACGGCGGCGCTCTGGCCCGTCAGCCTGTTGCCGGCTCTTGTCGGTCTTGCGGGAACGCCATACAGTGCCGTGGCGACGAGCCTCGGCATCGTTTTCATCTGGCTAAGCATGGTGTTCGCCCGCGATCGTTCGCACGAGTCCGCGCGTCAATTGTTCCTCTTCTCGATCATGTATCTGCCGCTGCTGCTCGGAGCACTCGTCGCAGATCGATTGTGGCTCTGAAACAACTCCCAAGTTCCAACTCCCAACTCCCAAAAGTGGTTCCTTGGTAGTCGGTGTCTCGGGCGTTGGAAGTTGACATGCTGACTATTTCCGATCTGCCCGCTCTGAATGCCACGCTGAACGGCATCGCGGCGATCCTTCTCGCCACCGGGTATCTGTTCATCAAGCAAGGGCGTCGGCGTCAGCATCAGTGGTGCATGCTCGGCGCGCTGACGACGTCGGCGCTCTTTCTCGTCAGCTACGTGACCTATCACCTCCATGCGGGCTCGCGGCCGTTTCCGGGGCAGGGTCCGATTCGAGTCGTCTACTTTGCCATCCTGATTACCCACGTCATCCTGGCGGCCGTCATCGTGCCGCTCGCACTCCTCACCGCAGTCCGCGGCCTCAAATCGCAGTTCGAGAAGCACGTCAGAATCGCGCGCTGGACGTTCCCTGTGTGGCTCTACGTATCTGTAACTGGCGTCGTGATTTACCTGATGCTCTACGAGATCTACTGACGTCCGCGCCATGAACCTTTGCGATAGAATTGCCTGCGTTTCAGCGGCCGACCGACCGGGCCGCCCGTCCTGGAGGATCGCGTGATGTCATTCTTTCGCGTCGTTGCCGGCGTGCTCCTCACGACTTTCTTGTCGACCGCGGCATTCGCACAGTCGGCTCGCGCCATCGGGACGGTGAAAGACACGAGCGGCCGTCCAATCAAGGGCGCGACCGTGCGCGCGGCCAATCGCGACGCTTCACCATCACAAATCACCTCGACCACCGACGACAAAGGCCGCTGGGCCATGATCGGTCTCAAGACGGGCACGTGGCAGTTCACGGTTGAAGCGCCTGGGTTCACTCCGGTACAGGCCTCGGCGCCGGTTCGCGTCGCGGCCACGCCGCCAATGGGCTTCGCCCTCGCACGCGATCCCGGGCCGATTCCAGATGCGCTCGACAAGAACGTCCTCCAATCTGTCACCGCTGCGAACGCACTCCGCGATCGTGGTCAATACGATCAGGCGCTCGCCGCATATCAGCAGATCCGCGAGCAGAATCCCAAGCTGACGTCAGTAACGTTTGTCGTCGCCGGCCTGTATCGCAAGCAGGCCGCGTCGGAAACTGATCCCGCGGCGCGGCGCGCGCTTCTCGATCGAGCCATCGACACCTACTCGCAGTTGCTGAACGACGATGCGCTCACCGTGCGGGCGAAGGCAGAGCTCGAATCGACGCGCTCTGAATTGCAAGCTCTTCCGCGTTAACCATGCCAGCTCGCGCCCGTGTCCAGACCCGGCGTTGGGTTGCCGGGCTGATCATCGCGTTGTTCTTCGTGGCTGTGGCTGGATCCGCAGCCATCGGCTGGTGGTACGCGCGCGAGTCACCTCCTCACCAGGGCCCCATTCTTCTCGTCTCGATGGACGGCGTGCCCGCAACGGATCTCTCCGCCTACGGTGCTCAGCGATCCGATACACCGGCACTCGATGCGCTCGCCAACGAGTCCGTCGTCTTCGAGCGCGCATATACGCACTCTCCGCAGAGTCTTCCCGCCCATGCGTCGCTGCTGACTGGCCGGTTGCCGCTCGGTCACGGCGTCCGCGACGATGCCGGGTTCTCGCTTGCCTCGGATACGAGCACCCTCGCCGAGTTGCTGCGCAACCGTGGGTTCGCGACTGGAGGGGCGGTCTCGTCATTCCTGCTGCAGGCGCGGACGGGCATCGGCCAGGGATTCTCTTTCTTCGACGATGAAATGCCTTCAGGCTCGTCCGATGAAATCGCGGCGGTCGAGCGAACGGGATCCCAGACGATCGACGTCGCCGAGCGATGGATGGCACGGCAAGGCGGCCAGCGCTTCTTTCTGTTCGTACAGGTGCCCGGGCAGGATGCCGATGCGGCCGTCATGAGACTGACTGGTGCGCTGAAGCAGCGCGGGCTGTACGACAACGCGACGATCCTGGTCGTTGGCGATAGGGGCGATGTCGGCTCAGGCCTGACGCTCGACGATCGCGCGCTACGCGTGCCCTTCATCGTCAAGCAACCCGACGGTCAGGGAAGTCGCCGCAGAATCCTGTCGCCGGTGCAGAACGTCGACGTTCTTCCGACGATTCTCGACCTCGTTCGTGCGCCCGTGCCGGCGGGTCTTCCCGGTCGATCGCTGCGTGCCGTTCTCGACGACACCGACGCGGTGCTACCGGCGTCGCCAATTTACTCGGAATCGCTCGCGGCGTATTTCAGGTTCGGCGGAGACCCTGTCTACGCCTTGACTGGCGAACATTTCCGCTTCGTTCGAGGCACGGGAGAGGACCTGGTCCCGCTCGAGTCCGGAGAGGAAGCCGTCGGCGAAGCCAACGAGGCCGCGCACCTTCGAGCCGATCTCGAGGGACTCGTCGGGACCGCAATGATTCCGGTGCCGGCACCACTCGAGGCACGCGAGGAGGACCGCTACGCACTACTCGGATATCTGGGTAACAGCGGCCCCGCCGCGGTGGAGGTCGCACTGGACGCCTCCTCTCAGCGCACGATCGTCGAGGGACATCGCGCGGCCGCGATCCTGATCGGCCAGAAAAAATACACGGCCGGCATTCGCGCGCTTCAAACGATCTCACGCGCGCATCCTTCGCTCGCGCCGATTCATTTCCAGATCGGCGTATTGCTCGCCAGGACCGGCCGCATCGAAGAGGCGATTCTCGAATTCGGCAAGGTTCGAGAGCTTCGGCCCGAAGCATCGGCAGCGGCACGCGCGCTGGCCGATGCGCTGGTCAAGGCGGGAAACACTGGCGCCGCAAAGGAGCAGGCGACTGTAGCCGTCATGCTGGCCGAAGCCGAGAGCCCGGCTGAAGTCTTCGCCGCTCACGAAATGGCGGCTCGCGTCGCGCTCGTCAGCGGCGACAAGGAAGCGGCCACTGAACACGCCGCTGCCGCGCACGAAGCCAATTCCTCAATTCCTGTACGGCAGTTCGTGCAGGGACGACTGCTCTACGAAGAGGGGAAATACGAAGACGCCGTGTCGACTTTTGCGCAGGCCGCAATGACACTGGCGGAGGCGAATCGCTCCCTCGCCGATTTGCACTTGTACCTTGGAGAGTCGCTCGCGCGCCTCGATCGCTACGACGAAGCCGAGTCGCAGTTCCGTGAGGAGCTCCGGGACTTTCCGCGCAGCATGCAGGCCTACACGAGCCTGGCGATGCTGTACCGCGCATCGAATCGCGATGCGGCCGTCGAGGATGTCCTGAACGAGCTCGTCGCCTCGACACCGACGCCTGAAGGCTACGGAGTGGCGGCCCGGCTGTGGACGATTCTCGGGGATCCCTCTCGTGCAGAAGCACTGAGATCTGATGCGCGCATGCGATTCAGAGGGGATCCGTCTTTAGCCCTGCTCGGCCGCGGCGGCCGTTAGGAGTGCGACGAGTCTGAGAGACTCGCCTGTCAAATCCCAACTCCCAAGATCCAACTCCCAAACATCGAGCTGTCTGGGAATTGGGAATCGGATTTAGGGCGTTGGTTAATTGGGACGACGTTCTTCGATCTGCTTGAACGTCTCTTCGATGAGGCGCTCGTTGTCTTCCTTCGACACGTTGCGAGCAAGCAGCTTGGAGGCAATCGCCACTGAGATGTCGACGGCTTCCGTTCGGATCTGCTGAAGCGCGCGCGCGGTTTCGAGCGCGATCTGCTTCTCGGCGTTCTTCACGATGCCGGCAGCTTCTACCTGCGCCTTCTGCTTCAACTCCTCGCGAAAGCGATTCGCGTCCGAGCGTGTATTCGAGAGGATCTGTTCAGCCTCGGTTCTTGCCGCGGCCAGGATGCGCTGTGACTCCACGTTGAGCTTTTCCAGCTCCTGCTTTGCCTTCTGCGCATCGTCGAGCGACTTGCGAATCTGGTCCTGCCGGCGCTCGAGGGCCTCGAGCAGCGGGCGCCAGGCAAACTTCGCCAGCGCCGCCACGAGGACCAGGAACGTGACGATGGTCCAGATATAAAGCCCGGGATCGGGCTGGACCAGTGTGTTCATATCGACGTCCTTTTCGGAGTCCTGCCTACTTCATCAACACGATGAGCAGCGCGAACACTTCGGCAAGAATCGCAACGCCTTCGAGCAGGAAGAGCGGAAGGTTCACCGCACCCGTGATCTGCGCGGTTGCGCTAGGCTGCCGTCCGATCGCTTCTGCGGCCCCGGCGGCAAGCCGACCGATGCCAAGACCTGCGCCGATCACGGCAAGGCCAAGGCCGATCCCCGCGCCCATATATGCAAGTGCGAACCCTTCCATTCGTCTCTCTCCTTCGTTGAGCGCGTCCATGTGGACCCGCCGAAAACGCTCAGTGATGAGCGTGAATGGCCATGCCGATGAACACAGCCGACAAAAGCGTGAACACGTATGCCTGAACGGCCACGACGATGATCTCGAGGGCCGACAGGAGTACTGCGAGCACCACCGACGGCACGCCGATGCCGACGCCGACGAGCGCCTGCCCCGACAACTCGGTGAAGATGAACACGAAAGACAGAATCGCGAGAATCGCGATGTGGCCGCCCGTCATGTTGGCCGCAAGTCGCATCGTGAGCGCAAAGGGGCGGACGAACATGCCCATGATCTCGATCGGGATCAGCATGATCGTCACAGGTAACGGCAGGCCGTGCGGAACGAGATTCTTCCAGTGCTGGACGAAGCCGTGCGCGCGTGCACCGGCGGCAATGATGGCGAAGAACGTGATCGTCGCGAGCGCCGCGGTGACATTGAAATTACCCGTCGCGGTGGTGCCTCCATGAAGCACCTTCGCCATGAACGATTCCTCGGGCAGATGCAGCACTGTGTGATTGAGCAGCGACAGGACGTCAAAAATCGGGATGAGCCCGATGGCGTTCGACGCGAGGATGAAGACGCCGAGGGTCAGCAGGAGCGGCGTCCATGAGTTCACCCATTTGCGGCCGACATTCGGCTCGACGATGCCGTCGCGGACGAACTCGACGATGCTCTCGAGCGCGTTCATGAAGCCCGAGGGAATCAGGCGATCCTGGCGCAGATAGCGCCGCACGGTCGTCGTCACGACCAGGAATACCAGCGCCGCGACGACCCACAGCATGAAGACATGCTTGGTGACGGAGAAGTCGATCCCGAGGACGGTTGGGAGCTGAATGAGTGGGTGATCGATCGAGCTGTTCGAAACGTGCTCGATGATGACCTTGCCGGCATTGAACTTTTCTGCGGCTTCTGAAACCGCACCGGCAGCGGTCTCGACTGCGTGGTCGGGCTGAAACATCACGTGGACCGTAATCTTAAGCGCGTTCGCTGCTCGGCGAGCGCAGATCGTTCATCAACAGTCGTCGCAGGAACGTCGCCTCCATCGTGTGCAGCGCGATGAAGTAGGCCGCGAAGCTCACGATGAACGGCACCGGACGCAGATTCAGTCCCCGCAGCATCACGCCAACGTAGACGCCGAAGAACACCATCTTCAGCGCCAGCGCGGTGATCATCACATTCGTCAGGCGGCCGGGTGCCGACCGGTGCGCCCGCTCATAAAACACCCAACTGACAACCGCCGACGTCAGCGGCCCCGCCATCCCCAGGAGCACCTCGGGATTGCCGCGCCCGTCCGTGCTCAGGGTCGCGACGAGCCAGGAAGTGAGGCTCGCTCCGACCATCCACGCCACCGCCGTCATCGATGCCAGACGACCTTTGCCAACTCGTAAAACCCGACGATCAAGCCCAGCATAAGACCGACAAACAAGCCCCACGGAGCGGTGCCCTGCCACTGGTCGAGGCCATATCCGATCCCGCCGAGCAGGATGATGGCGCCAATCAGCGTGTAACTCGCACCGGCGGCTGGTCCCGCCCGTCGTACGTTGTCCTGGAGCGACTCTGCCGAGCGCTTGAACGAAAAGCTCGACTGATTTTTTCCCATGGTACCGCTATGTTTCAAAACCCTTGCCCGCGCGGTCTGACCCACAGCCAGCCTCGTCGCAAGGCTGTACCGCCCACCAGTATATCCTCACTTTGTGAAAAACTTCACCAGCCGTCATATTTCGCGGCAGTGAGGCCCAAATCAGAGCTGGCTCTACGCGATCAAGTCCAATATTTTCAATGAGTTCAGGTCGGCCATAATCCTTGACGCTCGTCCGGGGGCGGGCCTATACTGCCCCTACAGAACCTGCCCTTCTGACGCCCATGCGCTTCACACTGATTCGACCGTTCGTTGTTGCCGCGGCCGTGTTTGCCGCGATGACCGTTCTCTCATCCACGCCCCACGCGTCCCAGGCCGGCCGCGATGTCCGTGAAGGCGTGATGTTCGTCAGCGCAGTCGATCGCGAGGGCGAACCGGTTTCCAATCTCGGCCCCGATGCCTTTCAGATTCGCGAAGACGGAGTCAGGCGCGAGATTCTGCGGGTATCGCGCGCGACCGAACCGATTGACGTCGCGGTCCTCGTGGACAACAGCGCCGCGGCGCGCGACGACATCACGTTCCTTCGAACCGCCCTGTCGAACTTCGTTGCGAGAATCACCACTGGCAATCATGTCGCGGTGATAGCTCTGGCCGATCGTCCGACGATCCTCGTTGACTACACGGAGGACACCAAGCGCCTGACTGCCGCCGTCGGCAGCTTGTTCGCGATGTCGAATAGCGGCATGACGCTCCTCGACGGCATCTACGAGACGAGCCGCGGGCTCGCGCGCCGTGAAACGCCTCGCGCCGTCATCGTTCCTGTCTTCACTGACGGGATCGAGTTCACCAATCGCTACTCCAACGACGTCGTCAAGGCACTGCAAGAGCAGGATGTCGCTCTGCACATGGTGACGATTGGCCAGTTCTATCACTCCGAGGAACATTCGACGCGCGAACGCTCCTTCCTGCTGGATGCCGGCCCCCGAGGTTCGGGGGGACAGCGCATCTCGCTGCTCAGCCCGCACGGGCTCGATGACGCGCTGCAACGGCTGGCGCGTGAGTTGTCTTCGCAGTACAAGGTGGTGTACGGACGCCCGCAGTCGCTCATAGCTCCCGAGCGCGCCGAGGTGTCTTCGGCGCGCGCTGGCGTGACGATGCGTGGTGCACGGGCGCGGGGAGAGTCTGGAGCCTGACGTGAAGCGGTTGACGTTCGTCGTCGTTCTCCTGTCGGTCGTCGGCTTGATCGTTGGTCTGTCTGCTCAACAGCCCTCATTCCGTGCGGGAGTCGACATCGTCTCCCTCAACGTCACGGTCACGGACGCGGCCACGCACTACATCACCGACCTGGAAGAAGGGGATTTCCTCGTCTTCGAAGACGGAATCAAGCAGAACGTCACGTTCTTCTCGAGGCGCCAGTCGCCCATTGCCCTGTCGCTCCTGCTCGACAGCAGCGCCAGCATGGAGGAGCACCTCCCGGTCCTTCAACAGGCGGCGACGAACTTCGTCCATAAACTCAAGTCCAACGACATCGCACAGGTGATCGACTTCGATAGCCGCGTCGAGATCCGTCAGGGGTTCACGGGCAACCAGGCCGAACTCGACACGGCGATCTCGCAACTGGCGGCTGGCGGGTCCACGTCACTCCATAACGCCATCTACATCGCGCTGAAGGAACTCCGGAAGGTTCGGGCGGTGAACGAGGAGGATGTGCGTCGTCAGGCGCTGATCGTCTTCTCCGACGGCGAGGACACGTCCAGCCTTGTGTCGTTCGACGAGGTACTGGATCTCGCCAAGCGCTCAGAAACGTCGATCTACACGATCGCCCTGCGCGGCAGCGACGTGCAGGCCAAAGGCTTCAGGGAAGCCGAGTTCGTGATGCGAACGCTGGCGCAGGAAACCGGCGGACGCTCCTTCTTCCCGGCGAAAATCGACGACCTCAATGGCGTGTACACGCAAATCGCTGACGAGCTCGCGAGCCAGTACACACTCGGCTATACATCGGCGAATCCCCGTCGCGATGGTGCCTGGCGGCGAGTCGTGATCCAGGTATCACGACCGAACGTCACCCCGCGGACGAAGAAGGGGTACTACGCCCCGACGGTCCGTTGAATCTCCTTCCACTAGCTCTGTACGCCGCCGCGGTTGTCGTCTACGCGATTCATTTCGCGAAGCGCCAGCCGTCCGTCGGACGGGCGGCCACCACCCTGCTCCTGCTGGGTGTCCTCGCCCATACGTTCGTCATCGGGATGCAGACGATGGAAGTGCGACACGTGCCGTTCTCGAATACGTCCACCGCCGTGTCGTCGTTTGTATGGATGCTGGCGTTGTCGTACCTCTATCTCGAGGTCACCACCGACGAGCGCGCCATGGGCGTGTTCATCGTCCCGATCCTCGTTGGCTTGCAGACGATCCCCGCGTTCAATCCGGGCGTGGACTATCGCGATCCCGTGCTCGACAGCCCGTGGTTCTGGGTCCACGTCACATCGCTGCTGTTCGCGTATGCCACCTTCGCTCTGGCGGCAATGCTCGGGCTGACCTACGTGCTTCAGTTCAAGGAGATCAAGAAAAAACACCTTGGCTACTTCTACACGCGACTGCCGTCGCTCCACGTGCTCGACGCGATGAACTCGCGCGCGGTCGTCGTTGGATGGCTGTTCCTGACGATTGGCGTCATCGTCGGGATCGTCTGGGCGGCGCAGGCGCTGGCCCTGTCTCCCGATAACTCGAATCTTCGGGCGATGTCATTGCAGGATCCCAAGATCTTCATCGCCGTTCTGACGTGGGCCGTGTATTCGTTCGCGATGTTTGCTCGCAAGACGCTTGGATGGACGGGCCGGCGCGCCGCGTGGCTGTCGGCAGTGGGCTTCGTGATCGTGTTGCTCAACTTCCTTCCCGTGAGCTACTTCATCACGACGAGCCACACGTTCCAATGAAGCACAGGGGTCAAAGTTCGAAGTGCAGGTCATTCTTCTCGGCGTAAGCCATCGGACTGCGCCGGTCGAGCTGCGAGAGCGGCTCGACTTCTCGAGCCGCGATCTGGGCGCGGCCATCGAGGCGCTCGCGCTGCGGCCGTCCGCCGCCGAGACGGTCGTGCTGTCGACGTGCAACCGATCCGAGATCTATGTGGTCAGCGGCGACCCTGCACGCGCGCGTGAGGAAGTGACAGGATTCCTGAGCGAGTACCACCGCCTGCCGGAATCAGTGTTCACGCCGCATCTGTTCTCGCACGACAGCGAGGCCGCTGTCCGTCATCTGTTCAGAGTGGCCGCTGGACTCGACTCGATCGTCGTTGGCGAGCCGCAGATCCTCGGACAGGTGAAGGACGCCTTTCAGGCTGCCGCGGAACATCACCGAGCCGGCCCGGTGTTGAGCAAGCTGTTTCACTGGTCCTTCCTGGTCGGGAAACGCGTGCGGACAGAAACAGGACTCGGCGAGGGCGCCGTGTCCGTCAGCTTCGCCGCCGTGGCGCTCGCGCGAAAGATCTTCGGGCAACTCAATGGCCGGCGGGTGCTCGTCGTTGGCGCGGGCGAGATCAGCACGCTGACGGCCCAGCACCTCAGGGCCAATGGTGTTGGCGAGATTCTCGTGACGAGCCGTACTCAAGCGCATGCAGAGGCGCTGGCGGCCTCGGTCAACGGACGAAGCGTGCCCTGGGACGATCTGGCGCAAGGCGTCGCCGCCTCTGACATCGTCGTGACGGCGACCGGATCGCAGCGACCGATCATCACGCGCGCACAGGTCGAGGCGGGCCGGCATCGGCGCGATCCGCTGTTCATCATCGACATCGCCGTGCCCCGCGACGTTGAGGCATCGGTCGGCGACATCGAGCAGGTCTTCCTCTACAACGTCGACGATCTGCAGACACTCGTGCAGGAAAACCTGTCGCGACGCAGTTCGGAAGTTGACCGCGCTGAAGCGATCGTTGCCGAGGAGGTGGCGAAATTCGGCGCGTGGCAACGTTCCCGCGGCGCGGTTCCAACGATCGTGGCGCTGCGGGAGCGCTTCGATCGCATTCGGCGATCCGAGCTCAATCGACTCGATGGAAAACTGTCTGGCCTGACACCAGAGGCGAGAACTCGCGTTGACGAGGTGACCCGGCTCATCGTCGAGAAGCTTCTCCTCGAGCCAACCGAGCAGCTCAAGGGACTTCCCGACGAGGAAACGCAGGTCGCCTACACTGAAGCCATCAACCGACTGTTCCGGCTTCGCGAAAGCGAATCGCTCTCGCCGGTGGACGATGGAGCGACCGAGGTCACACCGGCCGACCGGCGGCGCAAATAGTCTCTTCAACATCACACCCGTGAACTCGATACTCAGGATCGGCACCCGCAGCAGTCCACTTGCGCTCTATCAGGCCAACGCCGTTGCCGCGCTTCTCCGTGATCGCGCCGGCACACAGAGCGAAATCGTCGGCATCAAAACGTCCGGCGACCGACTGGGCGAGGCGCCACTTTCGGAGGTCGGCGGCAAGCGCCTTTTCGTGAAAGAGATCGAAGATGCGCTGCTGGCTGGCGAGGTCGACCTCGCCGTTCACAGCAGCAAGGACATGCCGGCGCTTCTTCCGGACGGGCTCGAGATCGCCGGCGTGCTGCCACGCGAGGATCCGAGGGACGCGATCGTTCTCCCCCCGGGGCACAGTGCAGACCAGCAGATCGATCGAATCCGCGAGACGCTGGGAAGTGCGCCACGAATCGGCACGAGCAGCGTTCGCCGGATTGCCCAGCTCGCGACGTTCGCCTCGGCGGCAACGTTCCTGCCAGTTCGTGGCAATCTGGATACACGGCTCCGGAAACTGGACTCCGGCGACTATGATGCACTCGTGCTGGCCGCTGCCGGACTTCGTCGCCTGGAGCGCGGCGCTCGCATCTCGGCGCTGTTGCCAGTCGAACTCTGTGTGCCGGCACCAGGCCAAGGCATCATTGCCGTCGAAATTCGACAGGGCGATGCGCGAACGGCTGAACTCATCAAAACCTTCGACGATGCGAGCGCGTCGGTGGCACTCCGAGCTGAACGCGCCGTTGTCGATCGGCTTGGCGGCGGATGTCAGATGCCGATTGGCGCATTTGCGCAGATCATGACGGGCGACGAGATGTCGATCACGAGTATCGTGGTCTCAACAGACGGGTCCCGGTCGGTCCGCGCCACGGTTCACGGATCAGTACACGCGCCAGAACAACTCGGC
>Ga0070670_100003563_pt1 | contig 12943 bp, 11 predicted proteins | sample KBSS63metaG_FD_64665 | JGI IMG/M metagenome (GOLD analysis project Ga0070670, IMG submission 64665) | Switchgrass rhizosphere microbial communities from Kellogg Biological Station, Michigan, USA - KBS S6-3 metaG | ecosystem: Host-associated > Plants > Roots > Rhizosphere > Soil ... | reverse complement strand
GTCCCTGCTCCCGCAGTTCCTCGCGACGCTGTACGGGCTCGCGATCGTATACGCGAGCCTCCAGCCGTTCATCAACTGGTTGAGTCCGGTTCCGGGCACGGCCTATTTCCTGTTCGCCCCCTGGCCGCCGCGATGGGTCCGTTACGACTTCATCATCAACGTGCTCGCGTACGTGCCGTTCGGGTTCTTCGTCGGCCTGATGCCGCGCGCCGGCGGCTCCGGTGCAAGCCGGCTCACCCTCGCGATTGTCGCGGGCGCACTGATGTCGCTCGCGATCGAATCGCTGCAGATGTACTTGCCGACGCGGGTCGCGAGCGTCGCCGACCTGTTCTCGAATAACACCGGCGCGGCGCTAGGTGGTTTCCTCGCCGTGCTGTTCGCGCGCTCGCCCACCGCGGGCCGCTGGCTGTCGACGGCGCGCGAGCGCTGGTTCCTGCCGGGCGCAGCGGGCGACATCGGTCTCGCGCTGCTCGCGATCTGGCTCGCGGTGCAGGCGAATCCCGGCATCCCCTTGTTCGCCGCCATGTACGACGCGGCGGCGCGGCCGTTCGCAGGACCGGTTCCGACCGATGTCGCCGCGACGCTCGTCGAAAGCGCGCAGAGCGCCTTTCAGCTGCTTGGCGTGGGCCTTTTCGTCGCGCTCCTGATGCGCGAGCGATCGCACGTGGCGGGTGCCGTGCTGCTGTTGATCGGCGCTGCGGCGATCGTCAAAGGCGTCGCCGCGTTGCTGCTGCTCAATCCCGCCGTCGGCGAGCACTGGCTCACGCCCGGCGTGGCGCTCGGCGTCGGGGCAGGCGCGCTGCTGCTGGCGGTGGCGATCCGATTGCCCCGCTCCGTGCAGGTGACGCTCGCGACCGTCGCGCTGCTGTCGTCGCTGCTCGCCACGCTGTTCGTGCCGGATCTAGTCTTCGCGCGCGCGCCGCTTTCGCTCTTCAATGTGTCCTACGGCCACCTGCTCAACTTCAACGGCCTCACGCACGCCGTGCTGCTGCTGTGGCCGGCGATGGCGAGCGCGTTCCTGTTCGTGCTGGCAGGACGTCCCGGCTGGGGCGAGCCCGGCTAGCCGCGGCGCGACTGGTTGACGGAACCGCGTCGCTTGTTCAAGCCTTCCCCAGCGCCCTCTCGACGGCGGCCGTGACGGTGGGCAGCGGCAACTGGCGCAAGCAGTCCGAGAAGCTCGCGACGTGCTGGTCGCATCCTTCGCGCATGCAGGGCACGCACGCGCCCACGCCCTGCACCAACCGGACGTTGCGCATCGACTGGCTGCCAACGCGCTGCCACGGCGAAGTGGTGCCGGTGAAATCCTTCGGCCACGGTCCCCATTTCACGGGATTCGACGGGCCGTACAGCGCTACGGTCGGAACACCGATGGCAGCCGCCATGTGCGTCGTCAGCGTGTCCGGCCCGACGTAGACCCGTGCGCCGGCTATCGCGCATGCGCTTTGCGCGAGCGTCAGTTGACCGGCGAGGTTGATCGTTCCCGCCGGCATCTGTGCGGCGACGGCGGCCACGAAGTCGACCTCCCTGCCTTCCGGTCCGCCCGTCAGGACGGTGGCGATCCCGCGCTCGCGCAACCACTGCGCAAGGCCTACCCAACCGGCCGCGTGCCACATCTTGTAGTTGAATTTGGGGTGGACATGCAGGGCCGCGTAAGGCGTGCCCGCCCCTAACGCCGGCAGGAGCGAAGCGACCCGCGCGGCATCATCCGCGGTCCATCGAATGTCGAAGTCGTGCCGCCGCGCGATGTTGATCGCGTCCGCCAGCGCGAGATTCATCGCGACGGTGTGCGTATCGACGTTGTCGAAAGCGACCGGCCGCGACAGAAGCCAGTATTTCCACCCGGACGTCCTGCCCGGCACGACGAGTCCCGCCCGCCAGCGGCCGCCGACCACGGCATACAGTGTCGGGCGGTCGCTCGCGACGCACGAGAGCGAAACGTCGTAGCGTTTGCGGAACAGTTCGAACAGGAATCGCACGTGCTGCGCGATTCCGGGACGCTCCGGAACGGTCAGTACGCGCCGCACGTCGGGATGCGCCGACAGCACTTCCCTCGTGCCGTCGAATACGAGCACGTCGATCGCGGCGTGCGGCCACGCGGCTCGGACCGAGCGGACGAGCGGCGCCGCGAGCAGCACGTCACCCATTCGCCGGGTGACGACCAGCAGCACGCTCGCGGGAGTCGGCGGAACGGGCGCGCTCCGGGTTGAGCCGTTCCGACGGAGATTCACCGCGGCTGCCCCCAGATGCGGGACGGAGCGTGGGAGCGATATCCGGCAAAAAGGAGGCCGCTCATGTAGGCGAAGAAGAACCCTTCGGCGTGGTCGAGCAGCGTGGACGCGGCGAGACTCGCGATGCCGATGCAGAGCACGAACGCCCGCGCCGCGCCGACGTCGAAAGCGCTCGGCAGCCGCGCGGCGAGCCGCCACTGGGTGACGAGCAGCGCCGTGAACAGCGCGAAGCCCACCACGCCAAATTGCACGAGCAGCAGCAGAATCTGGTTGTGCGGGTTCTGCGTCGGCTCGGCGTCGGTTCCCTGCACGCGGTCTGCGTACGCTTTCGCAAAGCCGCCCGTGCCGACACCGATGGCAGGATTACGGGCGATGATGTGCAACGTGTTCTCGAAATATTCCAGCCTAAGGCCGACCGACGACGTCGGCTCCGCGGGCACGCCGGCGCGCCACTGCGCGAACTCTTGGTCCGCGAGCGTGATGCGCCGGTGCAGCATGCTTTCCGGCGCTGCGAATATCGCCACGGCCAGCCCGGCCAGCGCGATGACCGCGACGGCAAGCCCCTTCGCCTTCAGCACGCGAGCGAGGAAGTAAACGAAGAGCACCACCAGCACTACCATTCCCGCGCGGCCAGGCACGATCAGCAGCACGTTGGCGGCCGCCGCGGCGCAAAGGAGCCACAACGCGATTCGGGTACCGCGCGTCCTCGTCTCGAGCGCAGCCTGCGCCATGAGGAACGTGGCGAACGCCATGAACACGTTTTGGGTGTTGTGCGCCTTGAATACCGAAGGGTCGAGCGGATTGCCCTTGATCCAGTCGTTGCCCGACACGACGCCGAGCCACAGCAGCCACGACAGCAAGAGCGCCACCAGCATCGAGCCGACGAACACGACGAGGCCGCGTTCGCGCCATTCGGGTTCGCGCAACAGGTGGATGAGAAGGGGGATGAGCAGGATGCGCATGGACTTGCCCAGCCCGTCCAGCACATCCTGGCGGCTGCCGATCGAATACAGCGCGCCCACCGCGAACAGGCCCCACAGCGCAAGCGCGAGCCAGGCCACCGGATTTTCCCGGATTGCCGCGACCTTTTCGCGATACGCGCCGCCGGCCAGCCAGAAGAACAGCAGCAGGTACAGCAGCACGTTGTCGACCGCCACCGATACCGGAATCGAGCATGCCAGTGCGATGGCCATCCATTTGAGGACGATTTCGCCGCGCCGCCATGCCGCCTCGAGGCGCGGAGGGGTCGCGGCGGCGCTCTGACCGGCGGCGCGTTCCGGAAGACGGCGGTCGAGCATCGGGGAAGGAGCCTTCGGGAAGCGGCGTGGCGACACCAGCCGCGTCGAAAGGCGCGATTATATCGGAGCCGGCGCCACGGGTTAAAATAGCGGTTTTGCCCGCTGCAGGCGCATCCGAACGTACCAATGCGCGCGTGCAGAGAACACCCATGACCGGTGCTCTGACCGGAAAGATCGCTCTCGTCACCGGCGCCGCGCGCGGCATCGGCCGCGCCGTCGCGCTCAAGCTTGCGCGTAGCGGCTGCGATGTCGCGGCCAACTACTACAACAGCGCGGACGAAGCGGAAGCGCTGTGCGCCGAAATCCGCGCGCTCGGCCGCCGCGCGGTCGCGATCCAGGGCAGCGTCGGCATCCCCGATTCCGTCGACGAGATCTTCGCCGAGCTTGCCCGGCAATTCGACAGGGTCGACATCATCGTCAGCAACGCCGCATCCGGGGTTTTGAAGCCGACGACCGAGATGACGCTCAAGCACTGGCGCTGGTGCATGGAGACCAATGCGCTCGCCCTCAACCTGCTCGCGCAGCGGGCGCTCCCGCTGATGGCTTCCGGCGGGCGCGTCATCGCGATGTCGAGCCTCGGCGCGCAACGCGCGATGCCGGGCTACGGCTTTATCGGCGCGTCGAAGGCGGCGCTGGAAGCGCTCGCGCGGGCGCTGGCCCAGGAATTGGGACCGAAGGGCATCCGGGTGAACGTCGTCAGCGCGGGCGTCGTCGACACCGACGCGCTCGCGTATTTTCCGAACCGCGAGGAGCTCCTCGCGGACTTCGCGCGGCGCACGCCGGCCGGACCCGTGCTCACTGCCGAAGACGTGGCGGGCGCCGTCTATCTTCTTTGCCTGCCCGAAGCGGCGATGGTGAACGGCCACACGCTCGTCGTCGACGGCGGCTTCGCAATCTCAGGATAGCATGCCCCCCCCGAGGCTCACTTCGTTCGCTTCCCCCCAGGGGGCCGGTCAGCGCCCTTCGGAGCGGCCGTTCGGGCGTTGACCATGAAGTCAGATCCCGGGATCTCCGGCAAGTGCGCGATCGTCACCGGCGGCAGCCGCGGCATCGGCCGGGCGATCGCACTGCTGCTTGCCGAGGAAGGCGCCGACGTCACATTTTTCTACCGTGGCAACGCGGAGGCCGCACAGCAAGTCCTCGCTGCGGGCGGCGCGGCAGGGCACAGGATCGCAGCGGCGCAAGTGGACGTCCGCGACTCGGCGGCGTGCGCGACCGCCGTCGAAGCCATAGCCGACCGGTGCGGACGCATCGACATTCTCGTCAACAACGCCGGCACGATTCGCGACAACCCGCTCACGGCGTTCGATGACGGCGACGTGGCGGTCGTCCTCGAGACGAACGTCACCGGCGTCTTCAACGTCACGCGCGCCGTCGCGCCGTACATGATCTCCCAGCGCGCCGGCCGCATCGTCAACATCAGCTCGGTCTCCGCGGAAAAAGGCGGGCGCGGCCAGACCAATTACGCGGCGAGCAAAGGCGCGATCAACGCCTTCACCCGCTCGCTCGCGGTCGAGCTCGCGCCGCGCAAGATCAACGTCAATTGCGTGGCGCCCGGCGTGATCGACACGGAAATGTCGCGCGACGTGCGCGAAATGGCGGGCGACGAGGTGAAGGGGCGCATCCTTCTCAGGCGGTACGGGCGTGCGGAGGAGGTCGCGTACGCGGTCTGGTTTCTCGTCTCGTCCTATGCGGATTACGTCACCGGCCAGGTGCTCGCGGTGGACGGCGGATTCAAAATGGAATGAATGGAGCCACAACAAATGACGCAAGCGCAAATTTCCAGGGAAGACATAGACGCAGTGCTCCCCACCGTCTCGGCCACCATCGCCGATGCCCTCGGCTGCGACGTGGACGAAGTGACGCCCGACGCGTCCCTCATCGACGATCTCGACGCGGAATCGATCGATTTCCTCGACATGGTTTTTCGCCTCGAGCGCGCCTTCAAGGTGAAGATCCCACGCGGCAAGATCGTCGAGAACGCCCGCGGCACGCTGACGGAAGCCGAATTCGAACAGAACGGCATCGTCACCGACGTCGGCTTGAAGCAGCTCAAGGATTACCTGTCGGAGGTTCCTGCCGACCGCTTCAAGACGCCGACCAAGGTGAAGGACATCCCGCGGCTGTTCACGACGACGACGTTCGCGAAACTGGTGATCGCGGCGCAGCGCGAGAGTAAATGAACCCCCACGCTTACTTCGTTCGCTGCCCCCAAGGGGGCGCCCAGTGCTCCTCAGTGCCCCTCAGTGCCCTACTGGCCGCCGTGGGCGCACTGAGGGTCAAAGCGTAAAGCAACGCATGGGAGACCACTTTGCCGCGTTCTCGTTCGTCGACCGCATCACCGACTACGAGCCCGGTCGCCGCGCGCGCGGGCGCTATGCCATCCCGCCTGGCATCACCGGATTCCCTTCGTGCCTCGTTGCGGAGGCCGTGGGGCAGCTGGCGGCGTGGGTGTCTATGGCGCACATCAACTTTCGTGGTCGGCCCGTGGCAGCGCTCGCGAACGAAACCCGGTTTCGCGCCGAGGTCCGTCCAGGGGACACGCTCGAGCTCGACGTCGACATTCAAAGCTGCGACAACGAGGCAGTGGCGTACGCCGGTCGCGCGCTGGTCGGCGGCAAGCACGCAATCGAGCTCATCGATTGCCTCGGCCCGATGCTGCCCGTCGAGGAGTTCGATTCACCGGATGCGATCGCGGAGCGGTTCGCGCTCATCCGCGGCGCGGGCGCACCGCCCGGGCGCTTCGGCGGGGTGCTCGCGCCCGGCGTCGTGCGCACGGGAGGCGAGCCCGGCGTATCGGCGACTGGGACGCTCTCGGTGCCGGAGACGGCGCCATTCTTTCGCGATCACTTTCCGCGCCGTCCGGTGTTTCCGGCAACGCTCCTGCTCGATGCGCAGATCCGCTTCGCGCTCGAGCTTGCCGGCGAAGCCGCGTTCTGCCCTACGGGGACGCGGGCCGTGGCGTCGCGCATGACGCACGTGAAAATGCGCTCGTTCGTTCCACCGCGAGCGGTACTCGAGATCGGCGCAGAGCTCGGTCCACCGAGTGGCGCGGGCGCAACCGTCAGGCTGTCGGCGCGCATGGACGACAAGACCGCGGCTACCGCGCGGCTCGAAGTCGTCGCGAGGGAGGCGTGACATGAGCACGCCCAGGCGACGCGTAGCGATCACGGGCATCGGTCTCGTGACGCCCGTCGGCAACGACGTCGCAACGACCTGGGACGCGCTTTTAGCCGGTAGGAGCGGCGGCGCCGCGATCACCCTCTTCGACGCAAGCGGCTTTCCGACGCGCATCGCCGCGGAGGTGAAGGGCTTTCGCGACGACGACAGCGTTCCGAAGAAGCTCCTCAAGTACGCGAACCGCTCGCACCGCTTTGCGCTCGCTGCGGCCGAGCAGGCGTTCCGCGACGCCGGCATCCGTCCCACGGCGGAAACCGCGACGCGCTGGGGCTGCGCGGTGGGCGCCGGGATGATGACGTCGGATTTCGCCGATCTCGTCGCCACCCAGGTCCACAGCGCGGGAGATGGCGAGCTGCATGCCGATCGCCTGCTGTCCGATCCGGCCGCGACCGACCCGATGGTGTTCTGCCGCAGCCAGGCGACGGCCGGCATCTCGCTGCTCACGCGCCGCTACGACATCCGCGGTTACGCCACTTCGGTGCACACGGCGTGCGCGTCCGGCGGCCAGGCGCTCGGCACGGCGATGAAGCTGATCCGGCGAGGCGCCGTCGATCGCGCACTCGCCGGCGGCTTCGATTCGATGATCAGCCCGATCGGGCTCTCGGGCTTCTGCCTCTTGTCAGCGGTATCGCCCGACAACGACACGCCCGAGCGCGCAAGCCGTCCCTTCGACGCGACGCGCAACGGATTCTTGCTCGGTGAGGGGGCGGGCTTCCTCGTGCTCGAGGAATGGGAGCTTGCGCGGCGCCGCGGCGCGCGGATCTACGCAGAGCTTGCGGGTGACGGCAATTCGCTGTCCTCGTACCGAATCACGGATTCTCCGCCCGACGGCGACGGCCCGATCCAGGCGATGCGGGCGGCGCTCGCCGATGCGCGCGCGTCGCCGAAGGAAGTCGACTATCTCAATGCGCACGGCACGTCGACCGGGATGAACGATCGGAGCGAAACAGCGGCGACGCACGCCGTTTTCGGCGACGACGTGATGCGCGTCAACGTGAGCTCGACCAAGAGCTCGATGGGACACCTGATCGCGGCGGCCGGAGCCGTCGAGGTCGCGGTGTGCGCGCTCGCCGTCCAGCGCGGCGCGATGCCGATCAATGCCAATCTCGTGGAGCGCGACGTGGACTGCGATCTCAGCTTCGTGGTCGGCGAGGCGAAGCGTGCCCCGGTCCGCGTCGCGATGTCCAACTCGTTCGGCTTCGGCGGCTCGAACAGCTGTGTGGTCGTCCGCCGGCCGCAGGACGTCGACGGCATCGCGGGAACCGGATGAGTCCCAGAAACGAACTCCCGATGCGCGGTAGGGGCGAATGACGGACGTCTCGAAAATCGTCGTGACAGGCGCCGGGGCGGTGTGCGGCGCCGGAAAGTCGCCGGACGACATCCTCGACGCCATCGTCGAAGGACGCTCGGCGATGGGTCCGATCAAGCAGTGGGACGCGTCGGGGTGGCCTTGCCAGGTCGCTGCGGAGATCGCCGACTTCAACCCGCGCGCCATGGTCGACGACCGCAAGCTGCACAAGCTCATCCGGCGTACGGATCTCTTGGGGCTGTACGCCGCCGGCCGCGCGATCGAGCGCTCGGGAGCCGTCGCGCATCGCAGCCAGCTCGAACCCGATGCGGCCGCCGCGTACAGCGATCGCACCGGTGTCTACGTCGGCTCGGGCGGTGGAAACTACGAGAACCAGTACGACTATTTCCCGCTTCTCGCCGAGACGCACGGCGACATGCCGGCGTTCGGCCACGAGCTCGCGAACACCGTCAATCCGATGTGGCTCCTGCGCACGCTGCCCAACAACGTGCTGGGTCACATCGGCATCAGGCACGGGCTCAAGGGCTCGAACGCGTGCATCACCAACCACAGCGTCGGCGGCATGCTGGCGGTCATAGAAGCGTTCGAGGCGCTTCGCAACGGCGAGGCGGATCGCGTCGTAGCCGTCGGGCACGAGACGCCGATCGAGCCGCAGATGGTGCTCTACTACCACCGGATGGGGCTGCTCGCCTCCGATTCGTTGCGGCCATTCGACGCGCGACACGACGGCAGTCTCTTCGGCGAGGGTGCCGGCGCGATGATGCTGGAGACGCAAGCATCGGCTGCCGCGCGCGGCGCCCCTGTGCTCGCCGAGGTCCTGGGCGGCGGCTACGTCTGTGAAGCGCAAGGCCTCGCGGCGATTCGCGACGACGGGGACGGCGTCGCCCGCGCCATCCTCGAGGCACTCGACGATGCGAGGCTCGCGCCCACCGACGTCGGCATGGTGGTCGCCCACGGCAACGGCACGCCGCAATCCGATGTTTCGGAAGCCGCTGCCATTCGGCGCGTGTTCGGCGACGGTTCGCCGCCCGTCACGGCGTTCAAGTGGGCGATCGGCCATACGATCGCGGCGGCGGGAATCCTCGAAGCGGCGCTCGCGCTCGCCGCGCTCGCACGCAACGTCGTGCCTGGGGTCGCGAACCTCCGCACGCTCGACCGGCGCTGCGCCGGATTGAACGTCGACGCGTCCTCGCGAGCTCCGCGCAGCAGCGTTGCGCTGATCCTCTGCCGCGGCTTCGCCGGCACCGACGCGGCGCTCGTCGTCCGCGCGTCGTAGCGCTGCGGCGCTTCGCCACGTCCATGGCGGACGCCCGCGTCTCGTTCCCTGCCCGCGCGGGCGTTTGCGGCATCGACACCGTCGAGATCGCGCGCATCGAACGCCTGCTCGACGAGACGCCCGCGCCGGACTTGGCAAAGCTCTTCTCGGTGGCTGAGCTTCATGACAGCGGAGAGGGGCGAGGGCGCGCGGCAAGCCTCGCCGCACGCTTCGCTGCCAAGGAAGCGTGCGTCAAGCTGTTTCCGCGCGAGGCCGCACTCGGGACGATCGCCCTGGAAGACTTCTCGATCGCACGCGATGCCTACGGCGCGCCGCGCGTCGTCTGCAGCCCGCGCGCGACCGCGCTGCTCGGCCGTCATCGCATCGCCTCGATCGACGTGTCCCTCACGCACGATCGCGCGAGCGCATCAGCCGTCGCGCAAGTGCGGCGCGCCGTCACCGACGTTCCGCTGCCGGGCCGTCTCTTCTATCGATTGCTGCCAATCCGCCGCGCGGTGATCCTCGAGAACCTGCGACGCGTCTACGGCGGCTACGCTCCGGAAGCGGAGATCGTCGCTCTCGCCCAGGCGCACTACGGGCACTTGTGGCGCCTCATGTGCGAGTTCGTCGTGTTCCGATGGCTGTCAGCGAAGCGCAAGGCCTCGCTGGTGCGCGTGGACAACTTCGACGAGTTCGCCGCGGCGCTTGGCCAAGGCAAGGGCGTGCTGATCCTCACGGGACACTTCGGCAACTGGGAGGTGAGCACCCTGGCGGGGCTCGCGAAGTATCCGGCGTACCGCGGCAGGTTCCACTTCGTCCGTCGTGCGTTCAAGCCGCGCTGGCTCGACCGCTTCATCGTTCGGCGGTTCAACGAAGCCGGATTCGGCGTCATCGGCAAGCGCGGCTCGCTCGACCAGATCCTCGATCTGCTCGCGAAAGGCGACGTGATCGTCTTTCCGTTCGATCAGCACGCGGGCCCTCCGGACGGCATCGAATCCGAATTCTTCGGGCATCGCGCCTGGACGTTTCGCAGCCTCGCCATCATTGCGCTCGCGACCGGCGCGCCCGTGATCTCGGCGACCGGATGGCGCGACGCCGACGGCACGCACGTCATGCAATTCGGCGAGCCGCTGCCAAGGGTCGAGGCCGAAGACATGAGCGAAGCGATCCGGCTCACGACCCGCTCATACAACGAAGCGCTCGAGCGCCTGGTTCTTGCGCGCCCCGAGCAGTGGTACTGGGTGCATCGGCGGTGGAAGGCATCGTCGCCCAGACGACGGCGAAAAAGCCGCCCGGTCGAATTCGGTGAAAACGGTGACGCGCGAAACTCGACCTGATCCCCCTTTCGCCGTCGGATTCGACGCTGACCCTGTTTTCCTCAGTTATCTCCTCACGCCGAGTCAATCGGCGCTTCCTCGCGGAACTGCCGCGAGTGAAGCCGAGCGTACACGCCCTGCGCGGCGAGCAGGTCCGCATGGGACCCTTGCTCGACGACACGCCCGTGGTCGAGCACGATGATCCGATGGCAGTGCTCGATGGTCGAGAGCCTGTGCGCGATGACGATCGTCGTGCGTCCGCGCATCAGCTTCTCGAGCGCGCCCTGGATCAGGCGCTCGGACTCGGTGTCGAGCGCGGATGTCGCCTCGTCGAGAATCAGGATCGGCGCATCCTTGAGGACGGCCCGCGCGATCGCGAGCCGCTGCCGCTGCCCGCCCGACAAGCGGATGCCGGCCTCGCCGACGACCGTGGCAAAACCCTGCGGCTGCGCACGGATGAACTCGAGCGCGTTCGCCACTTCGGCCGCGTGCTCGATGGCTTCCTTGCTCGCATCAGCCATCGCGCCGTAGGCGATGTTCGCGGTGATCGTATCGTTGAAGAGGACGATCTCCTGGCTCACGAGCGCGATTTGTCGCCGCACGTCCGCGAGGCGAATCGCCGCGATGTCCGTCCCGTCGAGCAGAACCCGGCCTTGCGTAGGCAGATAGAAGCGCGGAATGAGATTGACAAACGTCGACTTGCCACCGCCTGACGGTCCGACGAGCGCGATGGATTCGCCCGGTGCGATGTCGATGTCGATGTCGGTCAGCGCCGGGCGGCCGCCACCGTTGTAGCGCTTGGTGACATGCTCGAAGCGAATCGCTCCCCGGGCGCGGCCGAGCTCGATCGTGCCGGTGTCGGGCTCGGCCGGCTCGTCGATCAGCGCGAACACGCTTTCGGCCGCGGTGAGCCCGCGCTGCACGACGGCCTGCACGTTGGACAGCGTCTTGAGCTGGTTGGTAAGGTGCAGCAGCGCGGCAAGATAAGTGACGAAGTTGCCGATCTCGTAGTGCTGCGCCCCCGCGGTCTGCCGCACCGCGACCCACAGGATTGCCGCGATCGCGATCGATACGATCACCTGGTTGATCGGCGTGCCGAGCGCCGCCGCCGCCGCCTGCTTCGCCATCGACAGCCTGAGCCTGTCGGCGGCCGCGCGCATGCGCCCGCTCTCGTATCGCTCGCCGCCGAAGACCTTGACGATCCGATGCGCGCCGATCGTCTCTTCCAGCGCGTGCGTCAGCACGCCGGTTCGGTCCTGCACCAGCTTGCTCACGCTTCGCATGCGCCGCCGCATCCTGCGCAGCGAGAAGGCGAGCGGCGGCACGGTGAAAAGCGCGATCAGCGTCAGCTGCCAGTTGATGTAGAAGAGGTAGCCCAGCATGAACGCGATCGTCAGCGAATTGCGGATGCTGACCGTGATCGCTTCCGAAGCGGTGGCGGCGATCTGCTGCGCGTCGAACGTGATCCGCGACAGCAGAAAGCCGGCGGACGTCGCATCGTAGAACGAGGTGGGCAGGTGCAAGAGGTGATCGCACGCCTCGCATCGGAGGTCGTAGACGACCCTGGAGCCGATCCAGGCGAGACCAAACTCGCTCGCGTACGACCCGAGACCGCGCAGGATGAAAATCGCGACGATCGAATACGGCAACCACCACACCGAGTCGACGTCGATCGCGCCGACGTTGTTGAGCAGCGGCTGGACGACCTTCAGCAGCAGGACGTCGGTCGAGGCGACGACCAGCATGCCGAGGATTGCGCACGCGAACACGCCCTTGTAGGGCCGGACGTACAGCAGGATCCGACGATAGTATTTCAAGGGGGAATGCGAGAGACGGTGATGCCGTTTTCGAATGAAAACCGCGGCGGCAAAGCCGCAATGGCAACCGGTCGATTATAGCGGAGCGTCGATGGTACGGCCCGTGGACGAAACGTTCGTCCGCTATAATCGATTTCCAGGGCGCGGCTCGAAGACACACGATGCTTGCGCCTTGGTCTCCGGCATGCGATGAGTTACTACAAGCGCCACGTCTTTTTCTGCTGCAACCAGCGTGCGGCACCGGAGGCGTGTTGCGCGAACCACGGCTCCATCGAGCTGCAGGCCTATGCGAAGGCGAGGATCAAGGAGCTGGGCGAGAGCGGGAAGGGGAAGGTCCGCATGAACAAGGCGGGCTGCCTCGACCGCTGCGAAGAAGGTCCCGTGCTCGTCGTCTATCCCGAGGCCGTCTGGTACACCTACGTGGACCGCGCCGACATCGACGAGATCATCGACCGCCACGTGATGAACGGCGAGATCGTCGAGAGACTCCGCATTTGACGCCGAAGTCGACCGAGCGCTCGACGATCGCGGGCCCGGCAG
>Ga0070670_100003552_pt1 | contig 12969 bp, 8 predicted proteins | sample KBSS63metaG_FD_64665 | JGI IMG/M metagenome (GOLD analysis project Ga0070670, IMG submission 64665) | Switchgrass rhizosphere microbial communities from Kellogg Biological Station, Michigan, USA - KBS S6-3 metaG | ecosystem: Host-associated > Plants > Roots > Rhizosphere > Soil ... | reverse complement strand
ATGGGAGGAAAGGAATCGTCGTCCACGCACATGGGAGTCTCCTCGCTGGCTGGAAGTTGAAGAAACGCGCCGCGGACAGCCGCGGCGCCCGGTTCACATGTCGAGACCGCCGTTGACGCCCCACACCTGTCCGGTGATGTACCCGGAGGCGTCGGCGGCCAGGAAGTGCACCACCCGCGCGACCTCCTCCGGTCGCCCGAGACGGCCGAGCGGGATCTGGCCCACGATCCGCTCCAGGACCTTGGCCGGGATGTGCTCGAGCATCTCGGTGGCGATGAAGCCGGGGGTCACCGTGTTCACGGTGAGCCCGATCCCGTTCGCCTCGCCGAGCCGGCCCGCCTTGCCGAGCAGGAACGCGGCCTCGCGGGCCAGGGTCTTGGTGAGGCCGAAGAGGCCCGACTTGGAGGCCGCGTAGTTGGCCTGCCCGATGTTGCCCATCTCCCCGATGACCGACGAGACGTTCACGATGCGCCCGCTCCCCCGCTCGGCCATGTGGCGGAGCGCGGCCTGCGAGAGGAAGAACGCCCCCGAGAGGTTCACGTTCAACACCTTGAACCAGTCCTCGTCGGAGAGCTTGAGCACCGTCTTGTCGATGGTGATGCCCGCGTTGTTGACCAGGATGTCGAGGCGGCCGTGGCTGGCGATCACCTCGTCGATGGTGCGGCGGCAGTCGCCCGCCTCGCCCACGTTGCCCTTGTGAATGCTGACCGGCGTCGCGTAGGTGCCGGCGAACGCGTCGCGGAAGCGCCGGGCCGCCTCGTCGTTGCCCGCGTAGCCCGCGGCCAGCGTGGCGCCCTGGCTCGCCAGGCTGCGGCAGATCGCGGCCCCGATGCCGCGGGTGCCGCCGGTCACGAAGGCGACGCGCCCCTTCAACTTGTCGCCCGTGCGGCCGGTGACGTTCTCGTTCTGGGTGATGTCGAGGACGGGAGTCGGGAGGGTCATGGCACGGTCCTCACACGCGCGGCCGGCACGATCCGCGTGCCTCTACCGCGCCGACGCGCTGCGTGGTGAATCGCGAATCCGGAGGGATCGCCGGCACATCCTGGCAAATCCCCACTGCGGAGTCAAACGGCGTACAATCCCCCCTCGTGCGCCTGCCCATCTTCTACGGCTGGGTCGTGGTGGCGGTCGTGTTCGTCACCATGGCGGTGGGCGTCAACGCACGCACGACCTTCTCGCTGCTCTTCCCTCCGATCCTCGACGAGTTCGGCTGGGAGCGCGGCATCACCGCGGGCGCGTTCTCGTTCGGCTTCCTCGTCTCCGCGGTGCTGAGCCCCTCGCTCGGCCGCCTCATGGACCGGCGCGGGCCGCGGGTGGTGTGCGAGCTTGGCGTGCTGCTGATCGGCGGGGGCCTCCTGCTCGCCACCCTGGTCACGCGGCCCTGGCACCTCTACGCGACGCTCGGGGTCATGGTGGGCGGCGGCAGCGTCTGCATCGGCTACACCGGCCAGTCGCTCTTCCTGCCCAACTGGTTCGTGCGCCGGCGAGGGCTCGCCATGAGCCTCGCGTTCTCCGGCGTCGGGGTGGGCTCGGTGATCATCCTGCCGTGGGTGCAGTCCCTCATCGGTCGCGTGGGCTGGCGCACCGCGTGCGGCGCCCTCGGCCTGCTCGTGCTGCTGCTCCTGGTGCCGCTCAACCTCCTGCTGCGACGGCGGCCGGAGGACATGGGCCTCGAGCCCGACGGCGATCCGCGGCCGGCGGCGGGCGCGGCGACCGCGCGGCCCTCCAACGTGGTCGACGCGACGTGGGCCGCGGTGGACTGGACGCTCGGGCGCGCGGCGCGCACCGCCCGCTTCTGGTGGATCGCGCTCGGCTACTTCCTCGGCCTCTTCGCGTGGTACGCGGTGCAGGTGCACCAGACCAAGTACCTGATCGAGATCGGCTTCCGTCCCGGCGACGCGGCGTGGGCCCTCGGCATCGTGAGCCTGGCCGGCATCCCGGGCCAGATCGCGCTCGGCTGGCTCTCCGACCGCATCGGCCGCGAGTGGGTGTGGACGGTGGGCGCGCTCGGCTTCGCGATCTGCTACGTCGCGCTGCTGATGCTCGCCGACTCCCCCACCATGCCGCTGCTGTACCTGATGGTGGTCTCCCAGGGCATGCTCGGCTACGGCCTCACCTCGGTGGTGGGCGCGATCCCGGCCGAGATCTTCCAGGGCCGGCACTACGGCTCGATCTTCGGCACCCTCATGCTCTCCTCGATCGCGGGCGGCGCGGTGGGCCCGTGGGTGACCGGGGTGCTGCACGACCACACCGGCACCTACACGCTGGCCTTCCAGATCGCGATCGCGTGCAGCGTGGTCTCCGCGGTGGCGATCTGGCTCGCCGCGCCCCGCAAGGTGCGCGTGGTGTCCGGTCGACTGCGCGCGCGGGCCTGAGCCGCGATGTACATCGACGCCTGGCTCTGGGCCTTCACCCGCGGGGTGCGCGGGCGCATCGCGGGCGCCACCCTCGCCGGCCTCCTCTCGGTGCTGGTGGGGACCGGGCGGCTCGCGCTGCTGGGCTGGGCGCTCGGGCGGCTCCTCGCCGGCGATCCGCCCGCGCGGCTCATCTGGCCGGTGGCGGGGGTGGCGGCGCTGGTCGCCCTGCGCGGCCTGCTCGAGTACGGGCGCACCATGGTCGCGCACCACACCGCGGCGCGGGTGCAGGCGCAGCTGCGCACGCGCCTCTACGGGCAGATCACCGCGCTCGGGCCCGCGCACTTCACCCAGGCGCGCACCGGCGACGTCATCCTCTCGATCGTGGAGGGAGTGCAGCAGCTCGAGGTGTACTTCGGCCAGTACCTGCCCCAGCTCTTCGTCTCCGCGCTCACCCCGTTCCTGATCTTCGCGATCGTGGCCGCCATCGACCTCCCGCTCGCCGCGGTCATCCTGGCGGCCGCGGTGGCCACCTTCCTGCTGCCCACCCTCTGGCACCGCTGGGACAGCCGCCACAGCCTGGAGCGGTCGAAGGCCTACAAGGCGTACGGCGCCGAGTTCCTCGACGCGCTCCAGGGCCTCCGGACCCTCGCCGCCTTCGGCCAGAGCCAGGCCCGCGCGCGGCTGCTCGAGGAGCGCGGCCACTCCCTCTTCCAGGCCACGATGTGGCTGCTCTCCACCAACACCCTGGCCCGCGGCATCAGCGACGTGTGCATCGCGCTCGGGGCCGCGGTCGCCCTCTGGCTCGGCGCCCACCGCGTGCAGGCCGGCAGCATGGAGCTGACCGCGCTGGTGGTGGTGCTGATGCTGGGCGTCGAGATCTTCCGCCCCCTCCGCGAGCTGCGCACCGTGCTCCACCAGGGCATGCTCGGCCTCTCCGCCGCCGCCGGCATCCGCGAGCTCCTGTCGGTCGAGCCGCAGATCAAGGACATCGGCGCCCCTGTGACGACACCCGCCCAGACCGATGCGCCGGGGGGGCTCGGGGGAGGAGCGGCGCCGCTCCCCCCCGATCAGAACAATCGCTTCACCGCAAACCCTCAGAGTGCAAACCTCCCGACCGCGCCCGCGCTCCAGCCCTCCATCACCTTCGACCGCGTCACGTTCGCCTACCCGGGCGGCCGTCGGCCGGCCCTGCGCGATCTGGCCTTCGACGTCGCGGCGGGCGAGCGGGTGGGCGTGGTGGGCGCGAGCGGCGCGGGCAAGTCGACGATCTCGAGGCTCCTCCTGCGCTTCGCGGACCCGACCGCGGGGCGCGTGACGGTGGGCGGGCACGACCTGCGGACGCTCGCCCTCGCGGACCTGCGCCGCCTCATCGCGGTGGTGAGCCAGGACACCTATCTGTTCCACGGCACCGTCGAGGACAACCTGCGCATGGGCCGCCCCGACGCGAGCCAGGCCGAGCTCGAGGCCGCGGCACGCCACGCCAACATCCACGACGCCATCACGGCCCTGCCCCAGGGCTACCAAACGGTGGTGGGCGAGCGCGGGGTGCGCCTCTCCGGCGGCCAGCGCCAGCGCATCGCGATCGCGCGCGCGCTGCTGCGCGACGCGCCGATCCTGATCCTCGACGAGGCGCTCTCCTCGGTCGACGCGGAGAGCGAGGCCGCCATCCAGGAGGCGCTGCACCGGCTGATGCGCGGACGCACCACGCTGATCTTCGCCCACCGCCTCTCGAGCATCATCGGCGCGGACCGGATCCTGGTCCTGGACGACGGCCACGTGGCGGAGAGCGGCACCCACGCGGCCCTGATGGCGCGCGACGGCGCGTACCGCCGCCTCATGGCGGGCCAGGCCGCCGCGGCGGGTGACGACGGCCGGCTCGACGACGGAACGCCCGCTGCGCGCGACGACGCGGCCGCCCCGGACGCGGGCGACGGCGCGCCCGCCGGCCTGGAGGCGCCCGCGGTCCTGCGCGCGGCCGGCCCGGGGTGGCGCCAGGTGGCGCGCATCCTCTTCGGCATGGCCTCGGGCTACCACGCCCGCCTCGTCGTGACCTTCGTGCTGGGGGTGGCCCGCGTCGGAGCGCTGATCGGGGTGGGCCTGCTGAGCGCGCTGGTGGTCCGCGCGGTGAGCCGCGGCGAGCCGACCGGCGCGCTGCTGATCGCGCTGCTGGTCGTCGCGCCGGCGGCGGGCGTGCTGCACTGGCTCGAGTCGTGGCTCGCTCACGACATGGCCTATCGCCTGCTCGCCGACATGCGCATGAGCTTCTTCCGCAAGCTGGTCGCGCTGGGGCCGGCCTACCTCTCCGCGCGGCGCACCGGCGACCTCTTGGGCGTGGCCACCCACGACATCGAGCTGATCGAGTACTTCTTCGCCCACACCATCACCCCCGGCCTGGTCGCGGCGCTCGTCCCCGCGGTGGTGCTGGTCACCCTCGGCGTCTTCGGCTGGCCGATGGCGGCCGCGGTGCTCCCGTTCCTGGCCTACGCGGGGCTGAGCCCGGTGCTGGGCCGCGCGCGCATCGACCGGCTGAGCGTCCGGGCCCGCGAGGCCTCCGGCGAGCTGAACGCGCACGCGGTGGACTCGGTGCAGGGCCTGGCCGAGATCGTGGCCTTCCAGCAGGAGGCCCGGCGCGGCGCGGCCCTCGCGGAGCGCGCGAACGCCTACGCGGCGGCGCGGATGCCGTTCCTCGCCGACCTCGCGCGTCAGTCCGCGCTGCAGGACGCCGCCACCGGCCTGGGCGGCCTCGCGGTCACCGGCGTGGGCGCGTGGCTGGTGGCCTCGGGCCGGCTCGAGGGCGCGATGCTGCCGCTCCTGACCCTGCTCGCGATGTCCGCCTTCGTGCCGGTGTGGGAGATCGCGCAGGTCGGCCGCCAGCTCGCCGACACTCTCGCGGCCACCCGCCGCGTGCACGCGGTGCACGCGGAGCCGGTGCGTATCGCGGACGGGCCCGGCGTCGCGCTCCCCGGCGCGCGGCGCGACGAGGCGGCGGCCATCGCGCTGCACGACGTCACGTTCACCTATCCCGGCCGGCGACGGCCCGCGCTCGCCGACGTCTCGTTCACGGTGCCGGCCGGCGCCACCGTCGCGCTCGTCGGCCCGTCCGGCGCGGGCAAGACCACGATCGCGAGCCTGCTGCTCCGCTTCTGGGATCCGGAGCGCGGCGCGATCACCCTGGCCGGGCACGACCTGCGCGCCTGCGCGCTCGAGGAGCTGCGCAGCCACATCGCGCTGGTGGCGCAGGACACGCACCTCTTCAACGACACCCTCGGCGGCAACATCCGGATCGCGCGGCCGGAGGCCTCCCCGACCGACCTCGCCGCCGCGGTCGAGCGGGCCGCGCTGGGTCCCCTGGTGGCCGGCCTGCCCCAGGGCCTCGACACCCCGGTGGGCGAGCGGGGCCTCCAGCTCTCGGGCGGGCAGCGGCAGCGGGTGGCCATCGCCCGCGCGTTCCTGCGCGACGCGCCGGTCCTGATCCTGGACGAGGCCACCTCCCACCTGGACGCGGTCAACGAGGCGGTGGTGCAGGAGGCGCTGGTGAGCCTCGCCCGCACCCGCACCACCATCGTGATTGCCCATCGGCTCTCCACCGTCCGGGCCGCGGACCGGATCGTGGTCCTCGACGAGGGGCGCGTCGTCGAGCAGGGTCGCCACGAGGATCTGCTGCATCGACGCGGGCTTTACGCGCGCCTGGTCTCCCGCCAGGTCGCCGCCGCCGTCGCTTCCTGACCGCGGATTCTTCCCCCTGTCCGTGTCAACGCGCGGGGCCATCCGCTCGTCTATTGGGGCAGAAGGGCTAGAACCTATCGGGGCTCCCTGGGGGCTCCCGTTGCCGGACACGCCCGCACGGCGGGCAAGGAGGAGGCCATGAAGGCTCGTAGCGCACTGGGAGGATTGGCACTGGTACTGGGCATGACCCTGCCCGCGGCGGCACAGGCGCCGGCCGCGACCCCGCAGGGGGCGGACGGCTTGCAGCTGGCGCAGGCGCCGGCCCCGAGCCCCGGTCCGGGGATGGGGCAGCACCGGCCGGATGGCATGCGCGGCCACGGCGGCTGGCACCACCACAAGATGCACCGGATGCACCGCTTCTCGCTGGCGGGGCTCGCGCTCCGTCACCGGCAGGCGATCGGGCTGACGCCGGCGCAGGTCGACAGCCTGCGCAAGCTCGGCACGGATTCGAAGCGTGACGCCATCAAGCGCGAGGCCGACCGGCGCCTGGCCGAGCTGGACCTGCGCACGCTGATGATGCCGGACCCCGCGGACGCCAACAAGCCGCGGGACCTCTCCAAGATCGAGGCCAAGGTGCGGGAGATCGAGAAGCTACGCGCGGATGGGCGCGTGGCGCAGATCCGCACCATGGAGCAGAGCCGGCAGGTCCTGACTCCCGAGCAGCGTGAGAAGCTCCGCACCCTGCTCGCCGAGCGGTGGCAGCAGCACCGTGGGGGCCAGCCGGGCATGCGGGGGATGACGCCGGAGGACGGCGGCCATCGGCCCGCCGCGACCGAGCAGACGGACGGAAGCGCCGGCTAGCGCGGTCGCTTCTGCAGGGCGACGGCCCGGTCCGGGGAATCAGGACCGGGCCGTCGTGCGCCCGGCCGCGAGCTCGTGCAGGTAGGCGGGCTGCGCGGTGGGGCCGTCGCCCGCCACCGTGGTCCGGTGCATGACCCGCTCGTGGCGCGCGCTGTCCCACGGCCGCCCACGGTGCAGCACGCACCGGTTGTCCCACATCACGAGGTCCCCCACCTGCCAGCGGTGCCGGTACACGAGATCGGGGCGCACCGTCTGCTCCAGCAGCCGGGCGATCAGGATGCGGCTCTCGTCGAGCCCGAGCCCCTCCACGTACCAGGCGTGCGAGCCGATGTAGAGCCCCTTGCGGCCGTGGCGCGGATTGGCGCGCACCAGCGCGTGGCGCACCGGCGGATAGTCGCGCCCGATCTCGGTGCCGATGCCGGGATCGATCATGCTGCGCGAGAAGCCGAAGCTGTGGACGACGATCCGACCATCCAGGTCGCGGCGGAGGTCCTCGGGCAGGTGCTCGTAGGCGACGCGCATGCTGGCGAACTCGGTCTCGCCGCCCGCGGGCGGGATCACGCGCGCGGAGAGCGCCGAGGAGTGGGCCGGCACCGGCTTGAACGAGCTGTCGCTGTGCCAGAGCTGGTTGCCGGACTGGTAGAGCATCCGCCGGTCCTCCCAGCCCATCAGCTTGCCGTCCGGGTCGGTGTTCGAGAGGTCCACGATGTGGGCGCCCAGGCGATCCTCGCCGCCCAGGGTTCTCACGGTGGTCTCGAGCGGCCCCCAGCGCTCGCTGAACGCCATCTGCTGCTCGTCGGTGAGCGCCTGCCCGCGGAAGACCAGCATCGAGTGGTCGTCGAACGCGACCGCGATGCGCTCGAACGTCGCGTCGTCGAGCGGCCGGGTGAGGTCGACGCCCGAGACCTCGGCCGCGAAGACGGAATGGAGCGGGGTGACGGTGGGGCCGGCTGCGATGATCGCCATGGACGCCTCCTGGCGGGAAATTCTAGCCCTTCACCCCGCCCGCGACCAGCCCCTCCACCATCCACCGGTGGATGAACACGTAGAGCGCGACCACCGGGATCGTGGTGATCACGGAGGCGGCCATGAGCTGGCCCCAGTGGAAGACGTCGCCGTAGATGAGCAGGTTGAGGCCCACCGGCACCGTGATGGACTGCTCGTCCTGGATGAAGACCAGCGCGTAGAGGAACTCGTTCCACGAGAGCGTGAACGCGAAGATCGCGGAGGCCACCAGGCCCGGGGCCGCGAGCGGCAAGAGCACGCGCCAGAACGCGGTGATGCGGCCGGCCCCGTCGATCAGGGCCGCCTCCTCCAGCTCGTCGGGGAGCGCCTTGAAGAAGCCGATCAGGAGCCAGGTCGCGAAGGGGACCGTGAAGGTCGGATAGGAGAGGAAGAGCGAGGAGAGGTGGTTGGTGGCGCCCAGCTCGGCCAGCACCCGGTAGAGCGGGATGAACAGCAGCGCGGGCGGGATCAGATACAGGATCAGGATCAGGCTCGCCACCGACTCGCGGCCGGGGAAGCGCAGGCGGGCCACCGCGTAGCCGCCGAGGCTCGACACCACGATGGTGATCGCGGTCACCACCAGCCCGGTCACCGCGCTGTTGCGCAGCCAGAGGGGGAAGCGGGTCTCGGTCCAGAGCCCGGTGTAGTTCTCCCACGTGAACGGGTTCGGCACGTAGATGCTGGTGGCGAACTGGATCTGCTCGTAGGTCTTGAACGACATGCTCGCGATCCACCAGAACGGCACCAGGATGACGAGGAGGAAGAGCGCGAGGCCGAGCCAGGTGAGGGTCTTGATGGTCACGGGGCCTACTTGCGGTCGCGGAGCAGGTAGCGGCTGATCAGGACGATGCCGAGCACCAGGATCGGGACCACGAACAGCGAGATGGTCACGCCCCGGCCCCAGCGGAGCTGGCCGAACGCCACCTGGTAGGAGTAGGTCGCGAAGATCTGGGTCGCGGTGCCGGGGCCGCCGCGGGTCATCACGTAGACGATGTTGAAGTCGTTGATCGTCAAGATGAAGCTCAGCAGCGTGGTGACGATCATCACGTGCTTGAGCCCGGGCAGCGTCACGTGCCAGAAGCGCCGCCACGCCGCCGCCCCGTCGACCGCGGCCGCCTCGTAGAGCTCGCGCGGAATCGACGCCATCCCGGCCAGGAACGAGACCCCGAAGAACGGGAAGCCGCGCCACCAGTTGGCCACCACCACCGCCATCATCGCGCCCTCCGGGGAGGCCATGAACGCCTTCGGCCGGCTCATCACTCCCAGGTCGAGCAGCACGCTGTTGAAGAACCCGCGGCCCGGGAAGGCGTCGAACATCCACCGCCAGGTGAGCGCGATGATCACGGTGGACGTGATCCAGGGCAGGAGGAAGAGCCCGCGGAAGAAGTTCCGCCCGCGGATCACATTGTTCAGGACGAGGGCCATCAGCACCCCGGTCACGATCTTGAGGCCCACCGAGCCCACCGTGAAGACGAGGCTGTTGCGGATGACCGCGTGGAAGGTGTCGTCCTGGGCCAGGTAGGCGTAGTTGCGCAGGCCCACGAAGCGCTCGGGATAGCCCACCAGCTTGTCGGTGAGCGAGAGCCAGACCGCCCGGTAGACCGGGTAGAAGATCAGGGCCACCACGAGGACGAACAGCGGCAGCAGGAACAGGAGCGCCGTCGCGGCCTCCCGGGTGCGGGCACGGCGCCAGAGGGAGGCGCGCGCCCGCACGGCCGGGACGCCGACGGTCTGGGGAAGCGCCACGTCACCCCTTCAGGGTGTCGTAGATTTCCTTGATCTTCTTGTCCTCCCAATCGATGGCCTGGTCGACCGACCACTTGTCGACGATGACCTTGGCCGGCGCGTCGGTGAGCACGTTGCTCGCCTGCACCTCCGCGGCGGCCGCGGTGGTGGGCCCGGGCCACCCGGTGGGCGCGAACCACTCCGCGGCCCGCCCGAAGGTCCGGTAGTTGTCGTTCTTGTTGAAGTAGTCCTTGGACGCCGCGCGGGCCTTGTCCAGCACCGGCCCGAACTGACCGTAGGAATCCTTCATGACCGCCACCGTCTCCTCGGGGGAGAGCAGGTGCGCGATGAGGCTCATCGCGGCCTCCGGGTCCTTGCTGTTCTTGAAGATGCCGAAGCTCATCGCGATGGCCCACATGCGGCGCCCGTCGGGCCCGGCGGGATGCGGGAGGGCCACGTGGTTGGCGAGCGCCTCCTCCTTGGCCTTCCGGTCCTTGGCGTCGGTGGCCTTGGCGAGCGCGTTCTCGAGCGCGAAGGTGATGCTAGGACCGTTTGAGGTCTGGGCGATGTTCTTGGCGATGAAGTTCTCGTTGTTGCCGGAGCCGGTCCAGGTCAGCGTGTCCGCGGGCTGGATGCCGTCCTTGTAGATGTCGGTGGCCCACTTCATCACCGTCTGCATCGCGGGGGTCTTGAGCGACTTGTACTTGCCGTCCTTGCCGGCCCAGCCGACCCCGTACGAGTACATCAGGCTCTGCATCACTCCGTAGCCGTCCGAGGTGCGGTTCCAGCTCTGCCCCATCCCGTAGAAGTTGTCCTTCGGCCGGTTCAGCGCGGCGGCGGCCTGCTTGGCCTCCTCGAAGGTGGTGGGCAGCTTCACCTTCGCCTTCTCGAACACGTCGCGCCACACGTACCAGAAGCCGCCCATCACGTACCACGGCAGCGAGTAGATCTTGTCGCCCACCATGGTGACCGCGGAGACGTTGGCGGGGGCCTTGCCGACCTGGCCCTCGATCTGGCGCGCGAAGGTGGTGAGGTCGATGAGCTGGCCCATGCCCGCGAAGCGCGCGGGAGCGCTGGTCTCGAGCTGGCCGATGTCGGGGGTGCTGTTGCTCTCGATCGCGGCCACGTACTTGGTCTGCATGTCCTCGAAGGTGAAGTACTCCACCGAGACGCTGGCCCCGTTCTTCTGGGCCCAGCGCTGGGCGCTCGCCTCGATGGCCTTGTTGGTCGGCTCGACGTAGGTCTTCAGGATCCAGAGCTTGAGGCTGGTGCCCTTCTTCACCGCGGGCGCGGCGGGCCGCGGCAGGGTCAGCAGGGCGGAGGCCCCGACGGCCCCGGCGAGCAGTGAGCGGCGGCTGATAGGCGAATCGAGCATTTGTATTTCCCCCCTGGGGTGTGCCCCCGTTGGATCGTCTTTGACCCCGACGGCGCTCCGACTGTCGGTCACCGGGCCGCGCCTGTCAAGCGTCGCGTCGGCCGTGCTACGCTTGAGGCATGCTCTCTCCTTCCGACGTGGCCTTCTATCGCGAGCAGGGCTATCTGGTGGTTCCCGACGTGCTCGACGCGACCACCCTCGACACGGTGCGTGGCGAGCTCGCCCGCATCCTCGACGGGGCGCGCGCGGTCACCGCCCACAACGACGTCTACGACCTCGAGCCGGGCCACCGCGCGGAGGATCCTCGGGTGCGCCGGGTGAAGACGCCGCACAAGTTCTTCCCGGTGTTCGAGCGCCTGATGCGCCACCCGCGGCTGGTGGCAATCCTCCAGGACCTGCTGGGCCCGGCGGTGCGGCTGCACGGATCGAAGATCAACCTCAAGTCACCGCGCTACGGCTCGCCCGTCGAGTGGCACCAGGACTGGGCGTTCTACCCCCACACCAACGACGACCTGCTCGCGGTCGGGGTGATGCTCGACGACTGCACCAGCGACAACGGACCGCTCCTGGTGGTGCCCGGCACCCACCGGGGCCCGACCCTCGATCACCACACCGGCGATCCCCGGACGGGCGGGTACTTCTGCGGGTCGATCGACCCGGCGTCGATCCGGGACGAGATCGCGCGCGCGGTGCCGCTCACCGGGCGCGCCGGCTCCATGAGCTTCCACCACGTGCGGCTGGTGCACGGCTCGGCCCAGAACGTGTCGAGCCTGCCGCGGACGCTCTTGCTCTACGAGTACGGCGCCGCCGACGCGTGGCCGCTGATGGGGATCCCGAGCCTGCCCGACTTCGACGCCCGCCTCATCACCGGCGAGCCGAGCCTCGAGCCCCGCCTCGTGCCCGCGCCGGTGCGCATGCCGCTACCGCCGGCGCGCCACCAGGGGTCGATCTACGAGAACCAGTCCGACGCGGCGCGCCGCTACTTCCCGATCAGCGAGGAGCCGGCCGCTCCGCCCCGGACGTGAGGGTGGCGTCCGGGCGCCGCCACGCCGCGTCGCCGGGCGGGGCGATCCGCAGGAAGCGCTTCGCCGCCACGATGGCGAAGAACAGCTGGATGCGCAGGCGGGTGCCGAGGCCGGGTCGCCAGTTGCCGGCCAGCGCGGAGAGCACCGCCTCGTAGATGCCGAACCGGCGGGACCGCCGGAACAGCAGCCGGCGGAAGTAGGGATCGTAGAAGCCCACCACGAACCGGCGGAAGTAGTGATACCGCCGCCGCACCGTCCGCTCGTAGCGCTCGAAGCGCCGCGCGGAGAGATCGCCCGCGCGCAGGCCGGCGTCGATCGCCGCCGCCGCCTCCACCCCGCCCTGGAGCGCGAGCAGCACCCCGGTCGAGAAGATCGGATCCAGGAACGCGGCCGCGTCGCCCACCGCCACCCATCGGTCTCCCGCCATGCGGCGCGCCAGGTACGAGTAGTCGGCGTCCACGCGCGCGGGCGAGACACGCCGCGCATCCCGCAGCAGGGCCGGCGCGGCCGGCGTCTCGCGGAGGTAGTGCTCGAGGCTCTCGTCCACGGTGGGCCGGCCCTCGCGCCGGTGGAGCTCCTTGGGCACCACGACGCCGACGCTGGTCACCCGATCCGAGATCGGGATCAGCCACACCCAGCCCACGTCGGCGCGGGTGAGCACGCGGATGTCGCCCGCCGCCCGGCCCTCGGGCCGCGGGATGCCCTCGTACTGCGCGTGCACCGCGACGTGCTGGAGCATCGGGTCGACCTCGTGGCCGCCGATGCGGCGACCCAGCAGGCCGGCGCGGCCCGAGGCGTCGACCACCGCCTGCACCCGCGCGGTGCGCTCGCCGTCCGGCCCCGCATACCGCACCGTGACGCCGGCGGGGTCGAAGGCCGCGTCCAGCGCCCGATGCTCCTCGCACACCGTGACCCCGGAGCGCTCCGCGTGGCGCAGCAGCACCTCGTCGAACTC
>Ga0070670_100003547_pt1 | contig 12978 bp, 9 predicted proteins | sample KBSS63metaG_FD_64665 | JGI IMG/M metagenome (GOLD analysis project Ga0070670, IMG submission 64665) | Switchgrass rhizosphere microbial communities from Kellogg Biological Station, Michigan, USA - KBS S6-3 metaG | ecosystem: Host-associated > Plants > Roots > Rhizosphere > Soil ... | reverse complement strand
CATCGGTGACGTAGCCGTACTCGGTCCGTCCCAGATCGCGCAGCCACGCGTGTTCGGGTCCGACCGCCGCGTAGTCCAGCCCCGCCGAGATCGAATGCGTCAGCTCAATGTTGCCGGCCTCGTCCTGCAGGATGAACGTCCGCGTGCCTTGCAGCACGCCGGTGCTGCCGCCGGCAAAGCGCGCGGCGTGCCGGCCCGGCGCAATCCGTTCGCCTCCAGCTTCCACGCCAATCAGCCGGACGTTCTTGTCCTCAACGAAGCCGTCGAAGATCCCGATCGCGTTACTGCCACCCCCAACGCACGCGACGACGACATCCGGCAGACGGCCAGCCTGCGCGAGGATCTGCTGCCGCGCCTCGCGGCCGATCACCGACTGAAACTCGCGCACCATCAGCGGATAGGGATGCGGCCCGAGCGCCGACCCGAGCAGGTAGTACGTCTCGTGGACGTTGGCGACCCAGTCGCGCATGGCCTCGTTGATCGCGTCCTTCAGCGTCTTGCTGCCCGCATCCACCTGCTGCACCGTTGCGCCGAGCAGCTGCATACGAACGACGTTGAGTGCCTGGCGGCGCATGTCTTCCGCGCCCATGTAGACGACGCACTCAAGGCCGAGTAGCGCGCACGCGGTCGCTGTTGCGACGCCGTGCTGACCAGCACCGGTTTCCGCAACAACCCGCGTCTTTCCCATCCGCCGCGCGAGCAGCGCCTGGCCCAGCGCGTTGTTGATCTTGTGAGCGCCGGTGTGCGTCAGGTCCTCGCGCTTCAGGAACACGCGCGTGTTCGTGCCTTCCGCCATCCGGGCAGCCTCATACAGCGGTGTCGGGCGTCCGACGTAGTGCTTCAGCAGCCGGGCGAGTTCCTCGCAAAACGCCGGGTCCTGCCGTGCGGCGAAGTATCCAGCGGTCAGCTCTTCGATCGGCGCGACCAGTGTTTCCGGGACGAACCGGCCCCCGTACTCGCCGAAGTAGCCGCGCGCGTCCGGGTCACGCCGGCCGAATAGCACTCGCTCGCTTGTTGCTGTCGCCATCACTCTCCACCTGGCTCTTTACGCAGACTGCACGTACTGCTCGGCCTTCCGGGCGTTCGCGAGGAAGCGCGTGACCTTCTTCGCGTTCTTCAATCCCGGTGCGTCCTCGACGCCGCTCGACACATCGACGCCGAACGGGTGTACCGCAACGATCGCGTCGCCGACGTTGTCGGGCGTGAGACCACCGGCGAGCACAACGTTCCGACGTCGTGCCAGGGCCGCGGCCTGCGTCCAGTCCACAACCTGACCTGTACCTCCACGCCGGACGGGGTCGGCGGCGTCGAGGAGAAAGGTCGTCTCCGCCGGCCACATCGCGAAGGCGTCGTCAGCTCTCTCGAGCGTCACCGACTTCCAGATGCTCCAGGGCGACGACCGCAGTGTGCGTGCATACGCGGCCGGCTCGTCGCCATGCAGCTGGGCCGTCGTCAATCCGGTCTGCTCCATGGTCATCGCGATCTCTTCAGGCGGCTGGTTGACGAACACGCCGACCGTCATCACCGACGCAGGCAGCGCGGCGACGATCTCCGCGACCTTCCGGTTCGAGACGAACCGTGGGCTCTGCGGCCACAGCACGAAGCCAATTGCCGTGGCGCCGTGTTCGATCGCAAGTCGGGCGTCGACCAGCCGCGTCATCCCGCAGATCTTCAAGAACACTCGACGCCCCTCCCGATCAACGCCTGAATCGCCGCCGCGGGGTCGCTGTCCGTCATGAACCGTTCGCCAATCAGGAAGGCGCGATAGCCGGCGCCAGACAACTTCTCGAGGTCCGCACGCGATTGCAGGCCACTCTCGCTGACTGCAATCACTCTGTTCGGAATTCGCGGCGCCAGGCGGTACGACGCCTCGACATCCACGGCGAGCGTCCGAAGGTTCCGGTTATTGACACCGATGATGCGCGCGCCACTATCGATCGCCCGCTCGAGCTCGTCTTCGTTGTGAACTTCAACCAATGCTGCGAGACCAAGCTCCCATGCGCGCTGCTGCAGACTCTTCAACAGGCTCTGCTCCAGTGCGGCCACAATCAGGAGTGCTGCGTCTGCGCCTGCGGCTCTGGCCTCGAATAACTGATATTCGTCGACGATGAAATCCTTCCGAATCAGCGGAACGTTCACCGCCGCGCGCACGGCCGTGAGGTGCTCAAGCGAACCGTCAAAGAACGTCGGCTCGGTCAGGACTGAAATCGCCGCTGCACCGCCAGCCTCGTATTGCCGGGCTATGGCGACCGGGTGGTACTCCGCGGCGAGGACGCCGCGCGAGGGTGAGCGCCGTTTGCACTCTGCGATGACGTTGACCCTGCCCTTCATTCCAAGCGCCGCTTCGAATTGCGGCCCGCGCGGTCCCGCCGCTGCAGCACGCCGTTCGAGCGCGCCCAGCGGCTCGCTGCTCCGCCGCACCTCGACGATGCGCTCGGTGCTGGCCACGATGGTCCGCAGAAGGTCCGGCGCGCTCACGCCATCACCTCCGGTTGCTGCTGTGAGCTGCTGACCATCCGGTCGAGCGTCGCTCGGGCGGCTCCGGAATCAATCGCGGCCGCCGCGAGCGTGACACCGGCCGAGACCGAATCCGTACGGCCGGCAACGAACAACGCGGCACCCGCGTTGAGCAGAACGACGTCGCGCGGTGCGCCGCGGCGGCCGTCGAGCACACCGCGCACCATCTCAGCATTGACCGCAGCATCGCCGCCCTTCAGGTCTTCGGCTGACGCTTTCTCGAATCCGAAGTCGGCGGGGTGAACGTAGAAGGTATACACAGCGCCGTCCCGGCACTCGGACACCTTCGTGTAACCGGTGGTTGAGATCTCATCGATGCCGTCTGCGCCGTGCACCACCCAGGCGCGAACCGAGCCGAGCATCATCAACGCGCGCGCCAGCAGTTCCGTCAACTCGGATTTCGGGACGCCGACAATCTGGCGCGAAGCGCCCGCCGGATTCGTCAATGGGCCGAGAAGATTGAACGCCGTTCGGATTCCAAGCTCCCGTCGGGTTGGTCCGGCGTGCTTCATCGACGGATGAAACGTCGGGGCAAAGAAGAACGCGATACCAGCCTCACGAAGCGTACGCTCGACCACTGCGGGCGCTGCTGCGACGTTCACTCCGAGCTGCTCGAAGACGTCTGCGCTCCCGCAACGACTGGAGACCGATCGATTACCGTGCTTCGCAACCGTGACGCCGCACGCAGCCACGACGAGTGCAGCGGCAGAGGAGATGTTGAACGTGCCGGAGCGATCACCGCCGGTCCCGCACGTGTCGAAGACGTCACCTGCCGGGCTCGACAGCTTCACCGCGTTCGCGCGCATTGTCCGCGCGAAGCCGACGATCTCCGCCGGCCGCTCGCCCTTCATCGCCAGCGCCGACAGCAGTCCGGCGAGTGCCGCCGGGGAGACAGCGCCGTCCATGACGTGCTGCATGGCCTTCGCCGCTTCGTCGGCGGTCAGATCTTCGTGGCGGACGAGCTTTTCGATGAGCGCCGTGAACATTACAAATCCAGAAAATTCCGCAGGATGTGACGCCCTTCGTCGGTCAGCACCGATTCGGGATGGAACTGCACGCCGTGCACCGGATATGAGCGATGCCGCACCGCCATGATTGTGCCGTCGTCCTGGGTGCGTGCGGACACCTCCAGCTCGCCGGGCAGTCCATCGTTCGAGATCACCAGCGAGTGATACCGGCCCGCGAGAAATGGCGCCGTGATCCCATGGAAGAGTCCCTTGCCATCGTGAACGACCGTTGACGTCTTACCGTGCATGGGGGCGTTGGCACGGCAGACAGTTCCGCCGTACACCGCCCCGATCGCCTGGTGTCCGAGGCAGACACCCAGAATCGGCATGCTCGGCCCGAACCGCCGGATCACCTCGACCGAAATCCCGGCGTCTTCCGGCCGCCCGGGACCTGGCGAGATGAGCAACTGCTCCGGCGCCATCGCCTCGATCTCTCCGATGGTGATCTGGTCGTTGCGGCGCACCCGCAGCTCCGCACCCAGCTCGCCGAGATACTGGACGAGGTTGTAGGTAAACGAGTCGTAGTTGTCGATGACGAGAATCATGTGCGCCCTACAATCCTGCCTGCGCCAGCTCCAGCGCGCGGATGACCGCGCGCGCCTTGTCGCGCGTCTCTTCGTACTCAGCACTGGGATTCGAGTCGGCCACGATGCCGGCACCGGCCTGCACGTAGGCGCGCCCGTTCTCGATGACGACCGTTCGAATCGTGATGCAGAAATCGAGGTTCCCCGCGAAGTCGACGTATCCCACCGCGCCGGCATAGACGCCGCGGCGGCTGTTTTCCAGCTCGGCGATGATCTCCATCGCCCGGACCTTCGGCGCGCCGGACACGGTGCCTGCCGGAAAGCACGCGACCAGCGCATCGAGCCGGTCGTGACGGTCATCCAGCTTCCCTTCCACGATCGACACGAGGTGCATGACGTGCGAGTACCGCTCGATGGTCATGTACGTCGGCACGCGGACCGTCCCGTATGCCGACACCCGCCCCAAATCGTTGCGACCGAGATCGACCAGCATGACATGCTCGGCGCGCTCCTTCTCGTTGCGCTTGAGCTCCTCGGCCAGCCGTGTGTCTTCTTCCTCGGTCTTGCCGCGTGGCCTGGTGCCGGCGATCGGATGCGTCTGCACGCGGCGCCCCTCGGCTCTGACCAGCATCTCCGGCGAGGCACCCACGATCGAGCGATCTCCTACTTTCAGGAAATACATGTATGGGGATGGATTGACGTGGCGGAGCGCGCGGTAGACGGTGAACGGATCCGCGTTGAGCGCCGTCTCGAAACGCTGCGACAGCACTACCTGGTAGATGTCGCCGGCGGCGATGTACTCCTTGGCGGTGCGTACCATGCGCTCGAAGTCGTCGCGCGAGACATTGGACGTGACTTCGATGGCCTGCCCGCCACGCACGGTCGACCTGGACAACGCGCGCTCGAGCTCACGCTCGGCGAATTCGATCCGCGCGCAGGCGAACTGATACAACGACTCGAGATTCTCGTCGCCGGTGATGCGTGCGTTGGCGATGATCAGGATCCGGTGCCGGACGTGATCGAACGCCAACACGGTATCGAACAGCATGAACCCCGCGTCGTCGGAGTCCTCGCTGACCGGTTGCAGCGTGACCGGCTCGAACCAGGCCGCTGCGTCGTACCCGAGATAGCCGACCGCCCCACCGGTGAAGCGCGGCAGGCCCGGTACGAACGGCGCGTGAAACCCCGCCATCAGCTCGCGCAGCGTGGCAACGAACGGCTTGTCCGACTCCGACCGCTGCCCTGCGCGATCGATGATCGTCTTCCCGCCGCTCGCGCGCAGAATCAGGAACGGGTCCTTGCCGAGGAACGAATACCGCGCGATCTGCTCGCCGCCTTCGACCGACTCCAGCAGGAACGCGTAGTCGGAGTTCTCGGCAATCTTCAGGAAGGCCGAGACCGGCGTCAGCATGTCGGCGACGATTTCCTTGTAGACCGGCACGAACGTCCCGCGCTGCGCCAGGTCCTTGAACTCATCGAAACTCGTCAGATGCATCACACGCTCCGCTCGATCGCGGCCCGCATCACGCCGGCCACCGGTGGCTGGCCAGTCCACCATTCGAATTGCCGCTCGGCCTGAGCGATGAGCATCGACAGGCCATCGAGCGTCCGGCATCCAGCTTCGCGGGCCTCGCGAAGCAGGCGAGATTCGCCCGCACCATAGGTCACGTCGTAGACCAGCCGGCCCTTGAAAGGCCCACCCGGCAGCGGCGATTCGTCCCGCATCGTCGGACTCCCGAGCGGGGTGCAGTTCACCAGCAGATCCCAGTCGTCGGGAATCGGCCAGGCGCCGATCTCCAGTTCGTAGTGTCCGCCTTCAGACGGACCTGCCAGCGACTCCGTGACTGTTTCCGCCTGATCACGCCGGCGTGTGTGAACGGAGACGCGCGCGCCACGCGACAACAGGGCCACCACGACTGCGCGCGCCGACCCGCCGCCGCCAATGACCGACGCGCATGCACCGGAGAGCGGCTGCCCGAACGCCTCCTCGAGCGGCGCGAGGAAACCCGCGACGTCGGTGTTCGTCGCCTCCCAGCCGTCCTGTGACCGGCGAAGGGTGTTGGCGGCTCCTACCTGCCGCGTCAGCGCGTCGGCGGACGACGAGGCACGCAGCGCATCGCCTTTGAACGGAATCGTCACACTGACCCCTTCCACTCCGAGCGCTGACGCGAACTCATCGAAATCGGCGAACGCCGCTGTCTGCAGCGGAATGTAGACGGCGTCGAGCCCCGCCGCCGCGAACGCCGCGTTGTGCATGAGCGGCGAGAACGAGTACATCGCCGTGGAACTGACCACGCCGAAGATCCGCGTCAAGGAGCCGATGTCGCGAAATCTGAACTGGGACAGCATCCGCGTCGCGGCGATCTGCCCCGGCGCCACGCCGTTGCCCGCATAACTCCACCGCGAGCCATAACGCGAGGCGAGCAGCCGTGTCGGCACCCCCGCGTCGCCCATCCCCACGACGACCGCATCGCCGCCGCGCGCCACCTCGAGCAGCGGCAGCGTGTCGCACAGCGCATGTGGCATCACTGCGACCTTGATGATCGCCGCGCCGTGGCTCCGCATGTCGTGCGCGCGGGCCCCGAGATCGATCGGGACTCCATCGAAATCGTGCGACGACACCACGACGCGTGAGGGGTCACGCGCCACGATGTCGCCGAATCGCGGCTGGTGAATCCCATGCAGTGCGACCCATTCGACGTCCACGAACTCGGCGCCGAGCGACATTGCGTCGGCCAGAATTCGATGCCGCTCTTCTTCGCTGCCGTTGAATCGCCCACCCTCCCACGTCGGTCGGCACGTCACCACCACGGGTTTGTCCCGGCCGGACAGTGCCCCGGCCACGTCGAGATCCGCCACGCCATCCAGACGCACTTCAACCATGTCGGCAACCGCGGCATCGCGCGCGGCTCTCAGGTCGGCCATCGATTGGCCCGTGACGGTTTCGCACAACAGCGAACTGGCCATAAATGAAAAACGCCTCTTCAACCGGTGGGCTGAAGAGGCGTTTCGAGGTGCTGAGCTTCTGAACTTGCTGTCTTAAGACTCTGGCGTCCGCCCTTCAGCGTGCAGTCCGGTACCACCACCAATAGCTGGCGGAAAACGGATGCGCGAAGGAGCTAAACGACATCGTCATGACAGGAAAACGAACCGGAAGCGTAGCGCACGCCATCGGCACCTGTCAACAAAGACAGCCCCAGCGTTCTTGCACCAAGAGCGGCTCCTGAGCGCGATGCCTCCGAAGTGGAAGGTCGCGGCTCGAGGAGGACCGCATGCTGGAACCCGGGCGGCAAAAAAGGACACTCGGCGACACAACGCACCGATCGGCGCTCGTCTTCTCACTGGTACTTCTGACAGCGCTGACACAGAGCCCGCTGGCGAACGCGCAAACCGAGGGGGACAGCGCTCTTGCTGCCTCCCCGACTGGAGTGTCAAACGTATCGAGCCAGGACGACGACAGTGCGCATTTTCGATTGGGTGCCGCCATCGGTCAGGCTTTCGGCTTCACCGTCTTTCAGCACGTCGTCAGGCTCAGGGAAGAGCGGACCAGACAGGAGCTCGGTGGCGCCTTCTTACGAGACTGGTTCAAGGCGGTGTCACACACCGGGCGTAACTGGAACGACGGCAACAAAGTCTTCACGAACTACGTGGCACATCCGATGGGTGGCGCCGTCTATGCGGATATCTATCGACAGAATGACCCGCGTCGACGGCAGCTGGAAGTCGGCGAGCCCGGCTATGTCGGGATGGTGGCTCGCGCGATGATCTTTGCGGCCGTGGTCAGCACGCAGTTCGAGATCGGGCCGGTCAGCGAGGCATCCATCGGCAACGTCGGCATGCGCAACCCGCGGAAGATGGCGTGGGTGGACCTGGTCATGACTCCAGTCGCCGGCACCGCGTGGATGGTCGGTGAAGACCTCGTTGACCAGCGGCTGCTGAAGCGAATGGACGGCACGAACATGATCCTTCGCAACACGCTGCGCCTCTTTCTCAACCCCTCACGAAGCGGCGCGAATCTTTCGAGACGCAAGTGGCCATGGTTTCGGGAGCGAGATGTCGGGCCGGCGTGAGGCTCGGTGCCCGCCCACCGCAGACCCTAGCGATTTCAAGGGTTTACCCGTATCATCAACGTGAGCCCAATCGTGAAATATCGCGGTCCAGCTGCCCTGCTCGCGTTCATCGTCTATCTGGCAGCCGGGCTGCCGGCGCAAAGCCGGATCTATCCCCTGGATGAGATCCGTCCCGGCCAGACCGGGGTTGGCCGGACGGTGTTCGAAGGCGACCGGCTCGATGAGTTCAAGGTCCACATCCTCGGCGTCCTGCGCAACGTCATCGGACCAAAGCGCGATCTGATTCTGGCGCGCCTCGAAGGCGGTCCGCTGGCCAACGCCGGCGTCATCGCCGGGATGAGCGGCAGTCCCGTTTACATCGACGGTCGCCTGGTCGGCGCGGTGTCGTACTCCCTTGGCGAGTTCTCGAAGGAGCCGATCGCCGGAATCACGCCCATTGCGGAAATGCTTGCCGATGCGACCCTCACGGCTCCTCGCCGGCAGCTGCCGCGAGTTGAAGTAGCCGCCGGGACACTGACGCCTGAAAGCTTCCAGGCGTCGCTGCGTCAGGCGTTCTCGTGGGCTCGTCCGTTCGCCCAGAGCGCCGCGGACGTCCAGGTGCTTGGCGACGTCAGCGCAGGCCTTGGTACGCTGCTGCGGCCTATCGCCACTCCGCTGACGCTCGGCGGGTTTGATCCGTCCGTCGTGGCGCCGGTGACGTCGGTCTTCCACGAGCAGGGATTCGTGCCGATGCTGGCGGGCGCTGCGCAGCTACCGACGTCGGCGCGCACGACGTCTGCTCCACGGCTGCGGCCGGGAGACCCGATCGGTGTCGCACTGATGAGCGGCGACCTTGAAATCGGCGCAACGGGTACCGTCACCGATATCGACAACGATCGGGTCTATGCGTTCGGTCATCCGTTTTACGGGCTCGGGCCGACGCAGTTCCCGTTAACCCGCGCGTACGTGCACGCGGTGCTGCCGAGCCTGCAGGCTTCTCAGAAGATCGCCAGCACCGGCGACGTGATCGGTGTCATCTCCCAGGACCGGGCGACGACGATCGCCGGCAGGCTGGGGCCGGGCCCGAGGATGATTCCGATCACGTTGACGCTCAACAACACCGAGCGCGGCTTCAAGAAGACATTCAACATCGCGATCGTGAACGACGAGCTGTTTACGCCGATCCTTGCGTACATGTCGATTCTCAACACGCTGCAGTCGTACGAACGACAGAACGGCGTCGGCACCTATGCATTGAAAGGCAGCGCCAACATCAAGAATCACGGCGCTATCGCGTTCGAAGACTTATTCACGGGCGACCAGCCGTCCTCCGGTGCGGCCTCGTCGGTCGTCGGACCGATCAACTTCCTCTTGCGCAACTCCTTCGAGGGCGTCGAATTCGAGGGACTCAATCTCGAGATTGACGCGAGCGAGCAGCCGCGCAGCGCGACGCTGGAACGCGCGTGGGTGGACAGCACGCGCATCAAGGCCGGCACGACCGTCGATCTGAAGGTGCTGCTGCGCACCTATCGCGGCGAGGAGATCACCAAGTCGATACCAGTTCGCATTCCGGCGAACGCCGCCGGCAGTGTCTCGATCATGGTCGCTGACGCCGTGCGCCTTTCGCAGTGGGAAGCGCGCGAACTACAGGTGCAGCCCGGTCAAACGCGCGGGCTGCCGCAGATGATTCGACTGCTCAACGACACCAAGAAGAACAACCGTCTCTACGTGCGTATGGTCACTCGCGACGGCGGCGCCGTCGTCCGAGGTGAATCGCTCGCCGCCTTGCCGCCATCGGTCCTCGCCGTCATGGAATCGGACCGCAACGGCGGCAGCTTCCGGCCACTGCAGAGCGCCCTGATGGGCGAATGGGAGATCGTGACGGGGCATGCGGTCACCGGCTCCCGCACGTTGACGCTTCCGCTGGACGAATAAAGAGACGACATGCGCCTCCGTCGCCGACTAGCGGTCTCTGCCGTCATCGTCTGCGCCGCAATCGCCGTGGGTGAAGCTGCCCTCCCCACGTTCTGGCAGGTTTCAACCGAAGCGGAGTTTCTGCGCGGCGAGGTCGAGAACCTCTCGATCGACTCCTACGGCCGCCTGACGCTAGGCCCGACCTCAACGCCAATCTACGAATCGAGCGCGCCGTTTATCTGGACGGCGGTCACGCTCCCAGACGGGTCGGTATACGCCGGCAGCGGCAACGAAGGTCAGGTCTACCGCATCGACTCCTCGGGCAAAGGCACCGTGTTCTTCGACAGCGAGGAGCTCGAGGTCCACGCGATCGCTCCGGCACCGGGTGGCGGAATCTACGTCGGCACTTCCCCGCAAGGAAAGATCTACAAGGTTGATGCGACCGGCAAGTCGTCGGTCTTCTTCGATCCGGGGGATCGCTACATCTGGAGCCTTGCCGTCGATCGCGGCGGAAACGTGTTTGCGGCGACCGGGGACAAGGGTGTGATCTACCGGATCACGCCGGATGGCAAAGGCACGACCTTCTACGAAACAAAGGCCACGCATGCGATGACGCTCGCCTTCGATTCTCAGGGGCGGCTCCTCGCCGGCACCGAGTCGCCAGGCCGCGTCTTCCGGATCGATTCCACTGGCAAGCCGTTCGTCATCCTCGATTCCAGCTTCAACGAGATCCGGAATCTGCGTGTGGACAAGGACGGCACCATCTACGCCGTTGCCGTCAGCAGCCGAGTCGCCGGCACGCCGAGCTCGTCGCCGTCGCCGGCGTCGGATTCCAGCGGCCCGCAGCCGGTTGTCACGGTCTCTGCAGAAGTCACGGCGATCGGGCTTGCTGAGCCATCAGGCGGCGGACCGCCGCCGCAGCAGACGCCGCGCAGTACCGGGCCGGTGACCGGCGCGATCTATCGGATCAGCGCCGATGGTACCTGGGATCTCGCGTGGGAACTACGCGACGACACGCCGTACGACGTCGCGTTCGAGGGAAACGGCAACCTGCTCGTCGCCACCGGCAACAAGGGCAAGATCTATCGCCTTGCCGGCGAGCCTTATCAGCCAACGCTCGTCGTTCGCGCCAATGTCCAGCAGGTCACCACCATCCTGCCGGAACGTGACGGTCGAATCCTCTTCGCCACGTCGAATCCCGGAAAGCTGCTGCGCCTCTCTGCCAGCAAGGCCGATCGCGGGACGTACACGTCCGATGTCCGCGACGCCCAGACGGTCGCGTCGTGGGGCACGATTCGCTGGAGGGCACAAATCCCGACAGGCACGCGTGTGGACATCTCCACGCGGTCCGGCAATACACGGACGCCGGACGAGACCTGGAGCGACTGGGCGCCCGCCTACACGAATCAGACGGGTAGCACGATTTCCAGCCCGCGCGCCCGCTACCTGCAGTGGCGCGCGATTCTCATCGGTGCCCGCGGCGAATCTCCGCTCCTGACGTCCGTCTCGGCGGCGTATTTGCCGCGCAATCTCCGGCCGCGCGTGACCTCGATCACGATTCATCCGCCGGGGACGGTCTTCCAGCGTCCGTTCCCCACTGACCCGGAGATTGCCGGTTTTGATGGCGACCTGCCCGACCGGCGCAGTGCGGCGGCCGCCGCGGCCGCTGGCTCTCCCAACCTGGGTCGCCGCGTGTACCAGAAAGGGCTGCTGACGTTCGTCTGGCGCGCCGAGGACGACAACAAGGACGACCTCACCTACGACGTGCTGTATCGCCGCGAAGGCGAGACGTCCTGGAAGATCCTGAAGCGCGGAGTCGTCGATCCGATCGTCGTCTGGGACACGACGTCGGTCCCGAACGGCAGTTACATCCTTCGCGTTGTCGCCTCGGATGCGTCATCGAATTCGCCTTCGACTGCGCTCACGGGCGCACTCGAGAGCAGTGCCTTCGACATCGACAATGCACCACCAGAAATCACCATCTCGTCCGTCCGGCGCGACGGCGCCCGGCTCATACTCGAGTTTGAAGTCAAGGATGAGTACTCGGCGGTGCAGCGCGCCGACTACTCGCTCGACGGTGACAAGTGGCAGACGATCTACCCGAAGGACGGCATCGCCGACTCGCGTGTCGAGCAATTCGAACTGGTGCTTGAGGGAGAGGCGGCCGCGCGGGGAGTCATCGTCAGGGCCGCCGACGCGTTGAATAACGTGGCGAGCGCCCGAGGTGAGGCGCCCCCGGCTCCGCCCGCGCCGTCAGGCCGTCGCTGAACGCCGCAGCGTCGGAGTCTGTCCGCTCACCGGAGGTCCTGTCGGTTCGCGCGCCGGTGGCTTGACGGTCTTGGCCTCCGTGTCCGTGACCGGCCGTCGTCGCAGCGGCTCAGGCGGACCGGCGATGGCCGTTGTCTTTGCGATCACCCACACCATGTCGACTGCCACAGCCTGGCCAAGGGGCGTCTGCGCCGGCATGAACCGCGTGTGACGCACCGCATTGAGGACTGCCAGTTCCTGGGCCGCCGCGCGCGCGACGGCCGCGCGATCGCTGGACGGCGCATCGTCGGAAAGAAGCAGTTCGTAGCTCGCGACGCTGCCGTCGCGGCCCACCGTCGTGCGAATGGTGTAGATCGCGTCTTCCTCTGGCATCCGCTCGAGCGTTCCGCCGGCGCGCTGGGCCTCGTACTGGCTCAGTCGTGGAATCGTGATGCCATTGTCCGCCGGGCGCAGGGGTCGGAGTTCAGACCCCGGGCTGGCAAGTGCCGAAATCATGGCCGCCAGCGATTCGGGTTCGTGTGAGATCGACATGTGCAGCACGCTGAACGCTGCGGTCACACACAGGAACACGGCCGCCGTCGCACCGAGCGCCGGCCACAGCAGCCGCCGATCCGAGAACATCTCGCGCACGCGCGACGGCAACGACTGTGCCCGTTCGGCGCGCACCCGCACGAACACCCCTTCCGTCAATACGCTCAG
>Ga0070670_100003545_pt1 | contig 12980 bp, 10 predicted proteins | sample KBSS63metaG_FD_64665 | JGI IMG/M metagenome (GOLD analysis project Ga0070670, IMG submission 64665) | Switchgrass rhizosphere microbial communities from Kellogg Biological Station, Michigan, USA - KBS S6-3 metaG | ecosystem: Host-associated > Plants > Roots > Rhizosphere > Soil ... | reverse complement strand
GAATTGATCTGGGCCAGCCCGCGCGAGCTGCTGAATATCTTCCAGGCCGATGCGATCGGCTGCCACATCATCACGGTGACCAACGACGTGCTGGCTAAGCTAAATCTGGTCGGCAAGGACCTCGACCAGTATTCGCTCGAAACGGTCGAGATGTTCCGGCGCGATGCGGTGGCCTGCGGCTTCACGATTGCCGGTGATGCAGCCGCGACGCCTCTCCGCGCCGCCAGTTGATTCATTTTTTCACTTAACTTCAGGCTGATATGAAAAACGTCCTCATCACGGGCGGCGCCGGCTATGTGGGCTGCGTGCTCACGCCGCAGCTGCTAAACGCCGGTTACAACGTCACCGTTTTCGACACTTTTCTCTACGAAAAACATCTGCCCTCGCATCCAAACCTGAAACTCGTCGAAGGCGATATCCGCGAAATCTCGAAATACAAGGATATGTTAAAGGGCATCGACGTCATGCTCTCGCTCGCCTGCGTGTCCAACGATGCGAGTTTCGAGCTCGACGAGAAACTTTCCACCAGCGTAAATCTTGACGCTTTCGAGCCGATGGTTTTGACGGCCAAAAATGCGGGCGTGAAGCGATTCGTCTATTGCTCTTCAAGTTCCGTGTACGGCGTCTCGGACAAGCCTGAAGTGACCGAAGACCATCCGCTGATGCCGGTATCGCTTTACAACAAATACAAAGGCATGTGCGAGCCGATTCTGTGGAAGCACCAAGGTCCTAATTTCACCTGCGTCACCATCCGTCCCGCGACGGTGTGTGGCTACAGCCCGCGCACGCGCCTTGATCTCTCGGTCAACATTCTTACGAATCACGCGGTCAACAACAACAAGATCACGGTGTTCGGCGGCAGCCAGCTGCGCCCGAATCTCCATATCCAGGACATGTGCGACCTGTATCAATTGCTGATCGAGCTGCCGGCGGAGAAAATCGCCGGCCAGACATTCAATGCCGGCTATCAGAATCTGAGCATCATGGATATTGCGAAGACTGTCCGTAAAGTCGTGAAAGAGGAGTATCCGGAAAAGGGTGAAATCGAACTCGTAACCACGCCCTCCGACGATATCCGCTCGTATCACATCAATTCGGACAAAATCGCGCGCATCATCGGTTTCAAGCCCAAACACACGATCGAGGATGCCGTGCGCGATCTATGCAAGGCGTTCAAAGCCGGCAAGCTGCCTAACAGCATGACCGATGATATTTATTACAACGTCAGACGCATGAAGAGGCTGGAAGTTAGATGACCGCCAAGCCCGTTGCCGTAGTCACCGGCGGGGCAGGTTTTATCGGCAGTCACATGGTCGACAACCTGCTCGGCAAGGGGTACCGCGTGAGGGCGGTCGACAATCTTGTCAGCGGGCGCGAAAGCAATGTCGTCCACCAGGCGACAAATTCGGATTTTTCGCTGGAAGTGGGCGACGTGCGCAACCTGGAGCCCGGCGGCGCGCTCTTCCGTGGTGCGCGCCACGTTTTTCATTTTGCGGGCATCGGCGATATCGTGCCGTCGATCGAGCATCCTGCCGAATATATGTCGGCGAATGTGCAGGGCACGGTAAAAGTGCTCGAGTGTGCGCGCGACGCTAAAGTGCGCAAGATCGTCTACGCGGCATCTTCATCGTGTTATGGCCTCGCCTCGACCCCGACACGCGAAGATCATCCGATCGAGCCGCACTATCCGTACGCATTGTCGAAGTGGATGGGCGAACTCTCCTGTTTCCACTGGCACAAGATATACCGGCTGCCGGTGAATTCGGTGCGGATTTTCAACGCATACGGAACGCGAGTGCGTACCACTGGTGCATACGGCGCGGTGTTCGGTGTGTTTTTCCGGCAAAAACTCGCCGGCCGGCCGTATACCGTAGTCGGTGACGGTACCCAGACGCGGGATTTCCTTTACGTGACCGATGTAGCCGAGGCATTCCGTCTTGCCGCGGAATCCGACAAGACCGGCGAGATCTGGAACTTGGGCGCTGGCAACCCGCAGTCGGTGAACCGGCTGGTGGAATTGCTCGGCGGCGAGAAAGAATATATTCCGAAGCGACCCGGCGAACCGGACTGCACGTGGGCAGACATCACTAAGATTCAGAGTGATCTCGGCTGGAAGCCGCAGGTGCCGTTCGAGCAGGGCGTCGCGATGATGATGAAAGAAATCGAGGTCTGGCGCGACGCACCTTTATGGGATCCCAAATCAATTTCTGCTGCGACCAAGACGTGGTTTGAATACCTCGGAAATCGACCATGACCACCCTCGCTTCGCTGACTCAAAAATACCGGCACAAGATCAAGACGGTCGATGAATTGATCGAGGCGGTGGGCAAGCGGCCGCGCAAGAAAAAAGTCATCATGTGCCACGGCGTATTCGACGTGGTGCATCCTGGTCATTTGCGCCATTTGATTTACGCGAAAAGCAAGGCGGACATTCTCGTTACAAGCATCACCGCTGACGCGCATATCACCAAAGGCCAGCATCGCCCGCATGTGCCGCAAGACTTGCGTGCGCTTAATCTGGCAGCGTTCGAACTGGTCGATTATGTAGTCATTGATACGGAAGCCACCCCGCTCAAGAATATGTCGCTCATACAGCCCGACTATTTTGCGAAGGGCTACGAATACACAGCCAACGGCGTAGCCGCCAAGACCCAGGAAGAAGCACAGATACTGCAGTCGTACGGTGGAGAGCTCCTTTTTACGCCAGGCGACATCGTGTATTCGTCCAGCACCTTGATCGAGCTGGCGCCACCCGCGATCAAGCTCGAAAAGCTCCTGACGTTCATGGAGATGGACAAACTCACCTTTGCTTCACTGCGCGAAGCGCTCGACAACCTCAAAGGTAAACGCGTGCATGTGGTCGGCGACACGATCGTCGACAGCTATACGCAGACCGCGATGATAGGCGGGCAGACTAAGACTCCGACCATGAGCGTGCTTTACGAGCGACGCGACGATTACATAGGCGGTGCAGCCATCGTCGCCGAGCACTTGCGCGCTGCCGGTGCGGAAGTTGTGTTCTCAACGGTCCTCGGGGAAGACAAGTTCAAGGATTTCGTTATGGAGGGGCTGGCCAAATCGGGTGTCGTTTGCCGCCCGGTCATCGACTCGACACGGCCCACCACGAACAAGAACGCGATTGTCGCCGGTGGATATCGCCTGCTCAAGATCGACACGCTCGATAACCGTTCGATTTCCGACTCCGTGCTGGCGACGTTATGCAAAGCCGTGCGCGAAACCGCAACCCACGCGGTGGTGTTCAGCGATTTCCGGCACGGCCTGTTCAATCGTCGCACGATTCCGCGGCTGATAGAGGCGATTCCCACGGGAATATTTAAAGTCGCGGACAGCCAAGTCGCGAGCCGCTGGGGCAATATCACCGAATTCAAAGGCTTCGACCTGATCACGCCCAATGAACGCGAGGCGCGTTTTGCGCTCGGGGACCAGGACTCCGGTATACGCCCGCTCGCATCTGCGCTGTACGATGCGGCTCAGTGCAAAACGCTGATTCTCAAGCTCGGCGAGCGTGGCGTTCTAACATGCCGCAGCAGCGACCACAGTTCGCTGGATTCCTTCGGCGTGGTGGATAGCTTCGTCGAACGCGTGGTCGATGCGGTGGGCGCGGGTGATGCATTGCTCGCCTATGCGACACTCGCCAAGCTTGCGACCGGTTCCGATACGATCGCCACGATCCTAGGCTCGATTGCCGCGGCGTGCGAATGCGAATACGACGGCAACGTTCCGGTGACGCCGGATGATGTCCGGCGCAAAATCGACGCGGTCGAGCGCCAGGCCAACTACAGTTAGCGTCTGCAGCCGCATCATGCGCGTTATCGTCGTCGGCCTCGGAGTGCAGGGCCACAAGCGGCGCAAGTTCGCGGGTGCGGATTTCGTCGCGGCAGTCGATCCGTTCAATACGGACGCCCAATATCGCAAAGTCGAAGACGTGCCGCTCGACTGCTACGACGCGGCGCTCGCCTGCATACCGGACGAACCGAAAATTGAAATCCTGTCTTACCTGCTTGGTCACGGCAAACATGTGCTCGTGGAAAAGCCGCTGTGGGCCGGGCGCGATGCAGACATCGAGCGCCTGCAGCAGACCGCGCGCGAGAACAAGGTCGTCTGCTATACCGCTTACAACCACCGCTTCGAACCGCATTACGTGCGCATGCGCGAACTCGTCGCTTCGGGCCGGCTCGGGAAAATCTACCGTTGCCGGATGTTTTATGGCAATGGCACGGCGCGCCTGGTACGCGATTCGCAGTGGCGCGATCAGGGCGCGGGCGTGCTGCCGGACCTCGGTTCGCATCTGCTGGATACCACGAAGTTCTGGTTCGGCGACGTCGGCGGCAAATTCGAAATCGTCTCGGTCGATTGTTTTGAAAATCACGCGCCCGATCACGTCGTCGTCGGTTCCAGCACGTCGGCACCGAAACTGGAACTGGAGATGACCCTCTTGTCCTGGCGTAATCACTTTACCTGCGATGTGTTCGCCGAATGCGGGAGCGCGCATATCCGCTCGTTGTGCAAGTGGGGGCCCAGCACCTTCACGGTGCGCACGCGCGTGCTGCCGAGCGGGCGGCCTGCCGAGGAAGAAATCGTTGAGCCCCAGGGCGATCCGACATGGGAGCTTGAATACGCGGATTTCAAGTCGCTGTGCGAGCGCGGCGAGGTCACCGATCTGAGCAATGACCTGTGGCTCAATCGGGAATTGCGCGAGCTTGGTGCAACGGCACTACAAAAGGTCAAGTCATGAGCGGCAGCATCGTCGGCTTCGGAGGAATGACGCATCTCGGCATCAATTCCGCCGCGGCGAGCGCCGCCCGGGGTTTCGACACGGTCTGTTTTGATGCCGATGCTGCGCTCATCGCGCGGCTTGCATCGGGCGCTCTCCCCGTTGTGGAACCGGAATTGCCGGAGACGCTAAAGCAGCACGCCGCACGCATTCGTTATTCAGCCGACGCACGCGACCTCGAGCGATGCGACGTCGTTTACATCGCGGCCGACGTGCCGACCGATGACTGCGGCCAGAGCGATCTAGCCGGCATCCGATCGTTGATCGATACTGTTGCGGCAGCGTTGTCACCGACCGCGACACTGGTCGTTTTGTGCCAGGTGCCGCCGGGATTTACGCGCAGTCTCGCTTTCGATCATGCGCGTCTTTATTACCAGGTCGAAACGCTGATATTCGGCCGCGCCGTCGAACGCGCGCTGCATCCTGAGCGCACGATCGTGGGTTGCGCTAATGCGGCCCAACTGCTGCCCAAACATTACGCCGGATTCCTCGCGGCATTTGCGTGTCCGGTGCTGCCGATGCGATACGAAAGCGCGGAGCTTGCGAAAATATCGATCAATTGCTGCCTGGTTGCTTCAGTCACGGTCGCTAACACACTCGCCGAACTTAGCGAGAGAATCGGAGCCGACTGGAATGAAATTGCCCCGGCGCTGAAGCTTGATCGCCGCATCGGACAATATTCCTATCTGACGCCCGGGCTCGGCTTGGCCGGCGGCAACCTGGAGCGCGATCTCGCGACCGTGCTGCAAATGAGCAGCGAAACCGGATCCGAAGCGGGACTGTTACAGGCATTCGTGCGCAATAGCCGGCATCGCCGCCATTGGGTGTTGCGCACCCTGCATTCGGAAGTTCTCGCGAAGAAGCCAGACGCCGTTATTGCGGTGCTCGGGCTCGCATACAAGGAAAACACGCACTCGACGAAGAATTCGCCATCGATGGCACTCATCGCCAATCTGAAACCGTGGCGCCTGCGCGTGTATGATCCGCTGGTGCCGGCGACGGCGGTCGATCATCCTTTATGCAGCGGCTGCGCGTCGCCTCTCGATGCGGCGATGGGCGCCGATGTGGTCACCATCATGACGCCGTGGCCGGCGTTCCGAGAAATCAAACCCGCCGACCTGAAAAGCCAGCTAGCCGGAAGATTCGTGATCGATCCGTATCGCGTGCTCGATGGCGAGGCCGTAAGGGCCGCCGGGCTCGATTATTTGACGTTAGGCATGCCGTCTTTGCGCGGCGCATAAGGGTCAATCATGCTCGAACATCTCAATGCCACACCCGTCAAACCGGTACGCGTCGTCGTGATTGGCGCCGGCGGATTTGTCGGTGGCGCGATCAATCGGCGTCTCACGGCATCCGGGGCCACGACACTTGCCCTTACCCGGCAGCAAATCGATCTGATGGCGGCAGATGCGAGTCAGAAACTGCGGACAGCCCTCAAGCCGAATGATAGCGTTGTAGTGGTCTCCGCGATCGCGCCGGCTAAAAACGTCGCGATGCTCATGCAGAATCTGCGCATGGCGGAAGCCGTGTGCGAGGCGCTCACTGCCACGCCGATTCATCATCTCGTCTACATAAGTTCGGACGCCGTTTATGCTGACGACGCGAATCCGGTTACCGAAGAATCGTACTGCGCGCCGTCGACGCCGCATGGCATGATGCACGCCGCACGCGAGCTGATGCTTAAAACCGCAACCCAGGCGCCGGTCGCGATGTTGAGACCCACGCTGGTTTACGGCGCCGGCGATCCGCACAACGGTTACGGGCCGAACCGGTTTCGGCGGCAGGCGCAGCGTGGCGAGCCGATTCCACTGTTCGGCGAAGGCGAGGAGCAGCGCGACCACGTCAGCGTCGATGATGTTGCCGAACTTGCGCGACTTATCCTGTTTCATCGCAGTCGCGGTGCACTGAATGCGGCAACGGGGGTGGCGACGTCTTTCAACCGGATTGCGCACATCGTTGCCGCGCAATTCGGCAACAAGAGCGAGGTCCAGGAGATTCCGCGCTCGGTGCCGCGGCCGCATCTCGCGCATCGTTTTTTCGACATCACAGCATGCCGGCAGGCATTTCCCGCATTTCGCTTTACGCCCCTGGAAGAGGGGCTGGCGCAAGCCAGGGAGTTCGAGGAGAAGGCCTGATGGCGGAGGTGAATTTGCTCGCACGGTTGCCGGTATCAAATCGCAATGTAAAAAAGCGGGAACAGGCAAAGACGGCCGGGAACATCGCTCTTTCGCGAGAGTTCGGTGAGCAGTACTTCGACGGCCCGCGCGAAGTCGGCTATGGCGGCTATCGCTATGACGGGCGATGGATTCCGATTGCCGAAGACATCGTCAAGCACTTTGGCCTTAAAGGCGGCGATCGTGTGCTCGATATCGGTTGTGCCAAGGGCTTTTTGGTTAAGGACTTGATCAAAGTTTGTCCCGGGCTTGAAGTGTTCGGACTCGATATCTCCGAGTATGCGCTGATGCACTGCGAGCCTGAAGTAGTCGGGCGTTTGCATCTGGGCAGTGCCGATAAATTACCTTTTCCGGACAATAGCTTCAGTGCCGTGATTTCAATCAACACCATACATAACTTCGAGCGCCATGACGCCGTACGCGCAGTACGCGAGGTGCAGCGCCTGGCGCCGGGCCGCGGATTCATTCAGGTTGATTCGTATCACACGCCCGCGCAACACGAATTGTTTATGTCATGGGTGTTGACCGCGAAGTTTCACGATTATCCCGATGGCTGGCTCAGGCTCTTCGAAGAGGCCGGATATACGGGCGATTGGTACTGGACGATACTGGAATAACTTATTAAACTCGCGCGCTAAATTTGGCTCGCCCTTAGAGAGGCAGTGGTAATCCAATGAAAACTTATGCAATTTTTGGAGCGGGCGGTTCGTTTGGTATTCACACGGCGCTTTATCTGCTTGATCACGCCGATCCCAAGAAAGTCATCGGCGTCGGTCGCAATCCGCTGCGGCCGGAACCTTTCTCGCTGAACATCGAGAAGCGCAAAAACTACCAGTATCACGCGTTCCACCTGACACACGAGCTCGACTCGGTGATGGAACTGCTCGACAAGGAAAAGCCGCAGGTCATCATTAACTATGCGGCGCAAGGCGAAGGCGCGGTGTCATGGAAAAAATCGTGGCGCTTTTTCGAAACGAACTCGATGGCGCTCGCAAAATTTTCCGAAGAACTGATGTCGCGCGATTACATGGAGCGTTTCATCCAGATTGGCACCTCGGAGCTCTACGGCTCGGTCGACTTTGCGGCCAAGGAAGATACGCCCATGCAACCCACGAGCCCGTATGCCGCCTCCAAGGCCGCGTTCGACATGTACTTGTTGTCGGTCGCGAAGGTGCTGAAGTTCCCAATGAATATCATCCGGCCGTCGAACGCCTACTGCCCCGGGCAATTGCTGCATCGTGTGATTCCGAAGACGCTGGTCTGCGGCTTGCTGGGTAAGCGTCTGCCGCTCCATGGAGGCGGCCGCGCAGAAAAATCGTACATTCACGCGCGTGATCTCGCACGCGCGATTCACTTGGTGGACCAGAAAGCGCCGCTTGGAACCGTATATAACGCAGGCCCGAAAGAGCCGACTTCCATTAAGCGCGTGGTCGAACTCTGCGCCGAATCGTTGCATATGCCCTTCGACCAGCTATGCGAAATGACCGGCGACCGCCTGGGGCAGGATTCGCGTTACTGGCTCGACTCTAGCGCGATCAAGCGCGATGTTGGCTGGGAGCCCCAGATCAGTTGGGAAGAAGGGCTGGCGGAAATGACGGCTTGGGCACGCAAATATCTTGACCAGCTACGCGATTGGCCAATGGACTACGTGCTGCGCGCTTGACGCAGGAGTAGTGAATCGAAAGTTTTTTTGAGCAAGAACGTACTAATTTCCTCGAGCCAGCGGCTACGTGCGAGCAATGCGGTTGCAGCCATTCTCGTCTTGGAAGATGGCCGCTATGTGATGCAGCTCCGGGATAATATCGCGGGAATTTTTTATCCCGGACACTGGGGATGTTTCGGAGGGGCAGTCGATTCGGGAGAGCGACCGTTACATGCCTTAAAGCGGGAATTAATGGAAGAGGTGGAATTCAGGGCCACGCAGGCCGTGGAATTTACCCGCTTCCGTTTTGATCTACGGCGGCTCGGGCAGGCGAACGTTTACAGAATTTATTACGAAGTGCCCATCAAGCGTAAAGCGTTAAAAGGGCTCGTTCTGCACGAAGGGAAATCCATTAGGGTTTTTTCAGGCAGGCAACTCCTCGGCGAGCATCGTGTGACGCCATACGATGCCTTCGCGATTTTATTGCACTATAAACAAAAAAACTTTTCGGCGTCAATACTTCGGCGAGACTAAGCGATCACCCAGTCAGTTGGAATTACCGCTGGCAAGTCGGTCGTGTGGTGCGTCGCATCCTGCATGGACCAAATTCCAACGGTTCCGTCATCGGCGCGCCAGACTACATCGCTCTTGCCATCGCCGTTGACGTCAGGTGTGCCCATGATGTGCCAATCGTTTGGGATCACTTGAATTACATCCGTCGTGTGATGTGTCGCATCCTGCATTGTCCAGATGCCGACGGTGCCGTCATTGGCGCGCCAGATCAAATCGCTCTTGCCGTCGCCATTGAAGTCGCCCGTGCCGCTGATATGCCAGTCAGTCGGAATTATCTGCACCACATCCGTCGTATGATGGGTTGCATCCTGCATCGACCAGATGCCGACGGTGCCGTCATCGGCGCGCCAGATCACGTCACTCTTGCTGTCGCCATTGAAATCCCCCGTGCCGCTGATATGCCAGTTAGTCGGAATCACCTGCACCACATCCGCCGTATGATGGGTTGCATCTTGCATGGACCAGATGCCGACGTTGCCGTCATCGGCGCGCCAGATCAAATCGCTCTTGCCGTCGCCATTGAAGTCGCCAGTCCCGCTGATATGCCAGTCAGTCGGAATTATCTGGGCAATATCGGTCACATGATGCGTCGCATCCTGCATCGTCCAGATACCGACGGTACCATCGTCGGCACGCCAGATTATGTCGCTCTTACCATCCCCGTTGACGTCGCCTTTGCCGTTGATATGCCAAATGTTGGGAATTTGCTGCAGCACGTCCGTCGTATGATGGGTTGCATCCTGCATCGACCAGATTCCCACAGTCCCGTCATTGTTGCGCCAGAGTAAATCGCCAGTCAGGTCGCCATTGAAATTATCCTTCGGTACAAGTAACGCCAGGCTCTGGTCATCAAACTGCAGCCGCTCGACCGAACTGAAACTGTCGGTGCCATCAGGGCCGGTCAAGGTGCCTGAGGTACCCGCTCGCGTAATCGTATAACTCGACATCAGTCCGCTGAAGCGTGCAGTATCGAGACCATTGCCGCCGTCCAGAAAATCGTTGCCGGCAATGCCATTCAGCATGTCGTTGCCGTCGTTACCAAAAATCTGATCGTCACCAGGGGTGCCTGAAAGTACATCGTCCCCGCTGCCACCACGAATGATGTTGGCCCCCACGCTTGGCGCCTGCGTGGTCAGTAAAATGGGTATGTATTCGCTAACGAGGCCAGAATTGTCATAAGCGCGCACCAACAAGGCGTCATTTCCGCCGATACTCGTACCACCATGTAACCAAACAGTGGCTAAATCCGCCGCGGAAACAGTGATTGGATTCGCGAGGCTTGATACGGGGGTCGCTCCGTTCACCCAGAAGTAGCTGCTGCCTGCAACTGTCGTGTTGTCAAAAAACTCATACTGGGTGATGAACCCGTCGGAGTCGGTCGCGGTGAACATCGAAGAAAAACGCGCCCATCCGTTTTGGTCGACGGACGAGGGTAAAGCGCTGACGGTCGGGGCTGCCATGATTACACTACTCCAGCGGTAATTTTAAGATGGACTTGGAGAATCGTTGCACAGACTGGTTCATAGCAAATAGTTTTTTCTTTATGTTCGCGGAGCCCAGCGCGAATCTAAAAGGTTATCGGACTCGACGAAAACAATCTGTAAGCTGGCAGGCAAATTGTTTGTAGGACGAATTGCCAATGCTGCATTGTAACGTTTCTTAGTTCTTTTAGTTCTTATTGCCAGTGTCCCAACGTGAGAATTCGCACAAATTGGTTAAATTCGCCTTCGCCTTTTTGTCGTGAGGATTGGATATTTCGGAGGAACACACGAAAACGATGTCGTCGAGCCAACGTCGTTGCGTAGCCTATCAAATTACCAAAGCTGGCTGCACAAATGCATCAAAGCCCATGCGCCGGCACTAAGCGATCACCCAATCGTTTGGGATTACTTGTGGGAAATCCGTTGTGTGATGGGTGGCGTCCTGCATCGTCCAAACGGCCACGGTGCCGTCATTGTTGCGCCATAGCACGTCACTCTTGCCATCGCCATTCACATCGGGCGTTCCGGCGATGTGCCAGTCATTGGGAATTACCTGTGGGAAATCCTTCGTATGATGAGTCGCATCCTGCATGGACCAAATTCCGACCGTGCCGTCATCGTTGCGCCACAACACGTCGCTCTTGCCATCGCCATTAAAGTCGCCTGTGCCGTTGATATGCCAATCAGTTGGAATCACCTGCACCATATCAGTCGTATGATGAGTTGCGTCCTGCATGGACCAAATTGCGACTGTGCCATCATCGTTGCGCCACAACACGTCGCTCTTGTCATCGCCATTAAAGTCACCCGTGCCGCTGATATGCCAACTATTCGGGATCACTTGCGGGAAATCCGTCGTATGATGCGTGGCGTCTTGCATAAACCAAAATCCGACGGTACCGTCATCGTTGCGCCACAAGACGTCACTCTTGCCGTCACCATTAAAGTCGCCGGTGCCGTTGATATGCCAAGTATTCGGAATCACCTGGGGGAAATCCGTTGTGTGATGCGTGGCGTCCTGCATTGACCAAATCCCGACCGTGCCGTCATCGTTGCGCCACAACACGTCGCTCTTGCCATCGCCATTAAAGTCGTCGGCGCCGTTGATATGCCAAGCATTCGGAATCACCTGGGGGAAATCCGTCGTGTGATGGGTGGCGTCCCGCATAGACCAGATTCCGACTGTTCCGTCGTTGTTGCGCCAAAGCACATCGCTCGTCAAATCGCCATTGAAATCACCGCTGAAATTGTTCGTTGGTCTAACCAGATCCAGGCTCTGATCGTCAAACTGCAGCCACTCGACTGAATTGAAACTGTCGATGCCATCAGGGCCACTTATTGTTCCTGAAGAATAGCTATGAGTGACGCTGTAACTCGACATCAGTCCGCTGAAGCGCGCCGTGTCGAGCGCAAAGCCTCCGATCAGGGTGTCGTTACCGTTGCCGCCGGCCATGGTGTCGCTGCCGCCACCCCCATCGATAATATTGTCGGCTTCGTTACCGGTTATGGTGTCATTGCCGGAACCGCCGATCGCATTCTCGATGGTCACGCCATACGCAATCGCCGTATAAGAATTGATATTCACGAACGAATTGCTGAACATGCCCGGGCGCAAATCGATCGTGACATTATTAGTCAGATTTGACGCATTCAGAGTATCGTTGCCACCCGCGTCCCAGATTGTGTTCGCATAAGGCAACAATTGATAAGTATCGTTGCCCGTGTTGAATGACGTATTCGCGCCATAAATGGACTGGATCGCCAATATGTCCAGCGGCATCGGCGTCGCCGGTGCCCCGCCGTTAAATAGGTTGGCGTTCTCACTCTGCGTATCCATCACCGTTTGCAGAAAAGTCTGATAACTACCGATGCCGAGCTGGGCAAAAGTCGGCCGGCCATTGCCGCCATCATCGAACGGATGCTTCAAGCCGAGCGCATGGCCAAACTCGTGCAGCATGAACGTGAGGCCCCATCCCCCCGGCGTCACGCTATTGAACGCAAAATACGAGTTGTCGAAGAACACGTCGCCTTCCGGATGCGGATAATTCGCCCGGTTATAACCCACCGCCGACTCAAGCACGTTGGCAAACGCGGGGTCTGGAAAAATTCCTAGCGATATGGCCCCTAGGCCCTGCTGCAGTTCGTTACCCGTCAACGCTGCTGCTATGTCCGCAGTGCTTTGTGTGAATACGCCCCCCGATCCCTGCTGAACAAAGGTGATGTCGGCGACGTTCGACCAGGCCGTTAAAGCCTGCGTGAATGCGGTCGACAGAGCGAGCGTCCACGGTCCGCCATTGGGCGTGTCATTGACGCTG
>Ga0070670_100003543_pt1 | contig 12981 bp, 8 predicted proteins | sample KBSS63metaG_FD_64665 | JGI IMG/M metagenome (GOLD analysis project Ga0070670, IMG submission 64665) | Switchgrass rhizosphere microbial communities from Kellogg Biological Station, Michigan, USA - KBS S6-3 metaG | ecosystem: Host-associated > Plants > Roots > Rhizosphere > Soil ... | reverse complement strand
CCGACGAGGAGCGGCGCGAGCAGGAGCGCGACGACGATCTCGAGCAGCTGCGAGAGAATGCCGAGCACGCTCATCGCTTCACCAGGATGAGGACGCCGACGAGGGTCAGGAAGCTGTAGAGCAGGTAGACGGCGATCCGTCCTTGCTGCAGCCGCCCGATCCAGCGCGACAGGCGTTCCACGAGATCGGCCACGGGCAGGTAGAGCCAGTGCCAGAAGTGGTCGCCGACGACGACGCGATAGCGCGGCTCGCGATCGAACGGCGACGGCAGCTCGCGCTTCATGCGAAAGAACGGCTCGAAGATCTGCCGGATCGGCTGGCCGAAGCCCTCGGCCGTGTCCTGCATCCGCGCGGTCTGCCACGCATAGCCGCAGTCCCACGGCGCGGCGCGGCGCAGTCGCCCGTGGTAGAGCCTGCGCACGAGCGTGAACGCGAGCGCGTAGCTGGCTGCCAGCCCGAGCAGAAAGACCACCGGACCGTAGCTCGCGCGATCGACGTCGACCGGCACCAGCAGCCAGCCGCTGGCGGCCACGGTGCTGCCCAGCCCCGCCGTGACGAGCTGGCGAGTGACGGAATCGATCAGCTGGATGAACTGCACCGGCAGCAGCCCGAGGGCGACGCAGCCGAGCGCGAGCCAGACCATGCCGACCCGCTCCCAGGGACCCGCGCGCTGCGCCTTGGAAAGGTTGTTCTCGCGCGGCTGGCCGAGGAAGATGACACCGAAGAACTTCACCATCGTGTAGCCCGACAGCGCCGCGACCAGCGCGATCAGCGCCGCCACGACCGGCACCAGCATGTTGAGGAACGAGCTGGGCAGCCCGGGCGTGAAGAGAAAGCTCTGCAGCAGCAGCCACTCGGAGACGAAGCCGCCGAGCGGCGGCAGGCCCGCGCTCGCCAGCGTCCCGACCAGGGTCAGCCAGGCGACCCAGGGCATGTAGCGGATCAGTCCGCCGAGCTTGCCGAGGCTGCGCTGGCCGGTGGCGTGCAGCACGGCGCCGGTGCCGACGAACAGCAGGCTCTTGAAGAACGCATGGCTGGCGACGTGATAGAGGGCCGCGGTCAGCGCTAGCGCCGCCATCGGCTTCATGTCGTAGGCGGAGAAGAGCACTGCGAGGCCGATCGCGGCGAACACGAGGCCCATGTTCTCGATCGACGAATAGGCGAGCAGCCGCTTCATGTCGACCTGGACCGCGGCAAAGACGACGCCGAACAGGGCGCTCGCCAGGCCGAGCGCGAGCAGCAGCACGCCCCACCACCAGATCTGCGCCGGCAGCAGGTCGAAGGTGACGCGCAGCAGGCCGTAGACGGCGGTCTTCAACATCACCCCGCTCATCAGCGCCGACACCGGCGACGGCGCCGCCGGGTGGGCCTCCGGGAGCCACACGTGTAGCGGCACGATCCCGGCCTTCGCGCCGAAGCCGAACAGGGCGAGCAGGAACGCCACCGAGTTCCAGAACGGGGTGAGATGCTGGGCGCGCATGTTGGCGAAGGTGTAGTCGCCGGTGTTGGCCTGGAGCACGCCGAAGCAGAGCAGGATGGCGATCGCGCCGACGTGGGCGACCAGCAGGTACAGGTATCCGGCCTGGCGGATCTCGGCGATCCGGTGGTTGGCGATGACGAGGAAGAACGACGACAGCGCCATCGTCTCCCACATGACCATGAAGGCATAGGCGTCGTCAGCCAGCACCACCATCGCCATGCTGGCGAGAAAGACGTGGTATTCGAAGCAAAGGAGTCCCGGCGGCGTGCCCTCGCCCTTCCTGAAATAGCCGGCGGCGAATGCCGACACGCCGGCCGATGCGGCACCGATCACAAGCAGGAAGAAGCCGGCGAGCGGGTCGAGGCGAAGGTGGAAGGGAAGCCCGGGCAGGCCGAGCGGCAGCACGACGACTTCGGGCGCGGCGAACATCGAGGCGAGCGCGATGCCGGCGAGGAGGACCGCGATCGCGCCGCCGGCCGGAAAGAGCGCCTTGGCGACCCAGCCGAGGTTGCGCAAGGCGAACAGGCCCAAAAGGCCCACCAGCAGCCAGCCGGCCACGACGACGAGCACCCAGTCCAGATGGAGCCAGCGCGCCGGGTCGAAGAGCCCGTTCATGCCAGCTTCAGCGGCCGGCCTTGCCTGATTTTGCCGCCTTCGCAACCGGCTTGGGCGCCGGCCGCGACCGCACTGGCGCCGCGTCCGGTGCCCGAGCGGCACGCGTGCCGCTCGGGACGTACTGCACGCCGTGTTGCGTCAGGTAGTCGCGGATCAGCTGGCGCACGACCTGCGAGGGGGTCAGGTCCTGCGCCGAGCAGAGGCGCTCGAACGCCTCCTTCTTGGCCGGGTCGATCAACAGCGTCAGCCGCGCCGTCTTCAGTTCCATGCTGCGCGCTATGTTAATGAGATGTGCGCTCAGAGCATATCTCACGCGCATGCGATGTGACTGCGCCGGTAGCGCTTTCGTTTGCGCTGCGACAAGGGAGGCGCGCGCCGCTAGCGCAGCGGCCGGTGCAGCAGCCGCTCGAGCGTTCGCAGCGGTGACGTCTCCGGCCGGTGCAGGTGCTCGACGTCGAGGAGGAAGGTCTGTTCGAACATGTGCTGCCCGCCCATCGCCGCGTGCAGGACCTGGTCGCTGTAGACGACCCAGGTCGTTCCCGGTGCGAAGTCGACCCGCGCCTGCGGGCCGCTTTGCTGGAAACCCAGGTCGGCCTTGGCGCGGTCGTGGAGCTGGAGCATGACGTGGTCGTACTCGGTGCGGCGCCGCTTCGTGATGCCGCTCTTGTGCATCAGCCAGGCGCTGCCGGCGAGCGGCCGGCCGATTGCGCCGAGGTAGCGTCGAGCATGCGCCTCGAACGGCTCGCCGACGCGCCAGCGACGCGGCGCGCCGCTCGGGTTGACGTTCGAGAACACGCGCAGCAGACGCGTCCCCTGCATCGGATTCGACGGGAACGCGTCGACGTGCAGCCGGGTGTCGTCCTGGCGCCAGCTGCGCACGCGGCCGGCGACGTCGGTCGGGCGAAACGACGTGTTGCCGCGGCGCAGATGGCCGCGATAGTGCGGGAACAGGCGCAGCGCGAACGCTTCGCTCTGCTCGGCGAAGCGGACGATCAGCGCGCGCAGCTGCTGCAAGTCGTCGGCCGCCCCGGCGGCGCCGCGCAGCTCGCCCGAGGGCCAGCGCACCGAGACGTTCTTGGCCTTGGGGTCGGCCCAGCGCGGATCGAGGAAGCGCTGCTCGGCAGGGTCGAGCGCGAACGCGAGCTGCGGGAAGGCGAGCACCGCGCCGCCTTCGACGACGTCCTCGACGCCGCGCGTCGGCCCGTCGTGCCACGACGTGTCGCCATACTCGCGTACGGCGGTGACGTTCGCGTCGGCCATCTCAGCGCACGCGCAGGCCCGGCACCGCGCCGGGATGGGGCTCGAGCACGAACAGCCCGGGATGCGCCTTGTCGTCGGCGTGCGAGGCGGCCAGCACCATGCCCTCGCTGAGGCCGAACTTCATCTTGCGTGGCGCCAGGTTGGCGACCATCACGGTGAGCTTGCCGACCAGCTGCTCGGGCGTGTAGGCCGACTGGATGCCGCTGAAGACGGTGCGCGGCCGCGCCTCGCCGACATCGAGCGTGAGCTTGAGCAGCTTGGTCGATCCGGCGACCTTCTCGCAGGCGACGATCAGGGCGATGCGCAGGTCGACCTTGGCGAACTCGTCGATCGAGATCGGCGCGGCGAGCGCCTCGCCGCCGGGCGGCGGCACGGCGATCGGGTCGCTCGCTCCAGCCACCACCAGGGCCTCGGCGGCCGGCTCGAACAGCGCGTCGAGCAGCTTGGCGTCGACGCGCTGCATCAGGTGCTCGTAGCGGGCGATCGCATGACCTCCGGCGAGCGGCGTCTCGACGTCGCGCCAGGCGAGCGGCGGCGTGCGCAGGAACGCCTCGGCCCGCCCGGCGAGCTCGGGCAGGATCGGCTTCAGGTACAGCGTCAGCAGCCGAAAGCACTCGAGCGTCTGGCTGCAGACGACGTGCAGGGCGACCCGGTCGGCAGCGACTTCCGACTTGGCCAGCAGCCACGGCTTGGCCGAATCCCAGTAGCCGTTGACGAAGTCGGCCAGCTCCATCACCTTGCGCACGACCTTGCCGAGCTCGCGCGCCTCGTAGAGCGCGGCGATCTCGACCGCGGCTCGGCGCAGTTCGTCAGGCGCGCCCGAAGACGGTGAGGCGGCTGCGGCCACCAGCCGGCCGTCGAACAGCCGGTGCACGAACCCGGCCGCGCGGCTGGCGATGTTGACGTACTTGCCGACCAGGTCGGAGTTGACGCGGGCGACGAAGTCGTCGGGGTTGAGCTCGATGTCCTCGACGTGGGCGTTGAGCTTGGCGGCGATGTAGTAGCGCAGCCACTCGGCGTTCATGCCGGTCTCGAGGTAGCGCAGCGGCGAAATGCCGGTGCCGCGGCTCTTGCTCATCTTCTCGCCGCTGACAGTGATGAAGCCGTGGACGTAGATCCGGTCCGGCACCTTGCGGCCGCTGAACTTCAGCATCGCCGGCCAGAACAGGGTGTGGAAGTAGGTGATGTCCTTGCCGATGAAGTGCACCTGCTCGACCGCCGGGTCGGCCATGAACTCCTTGTACGAGCGGGGCTCGCCGTTGGCCTTGGCGCCGCCCTTGTCGAAGTAGTTCTTGAGCGAGGCCAGGTAGCCGACCGGCGCGTCGAGCCAGACGTAGAAGTACTTGCCCGGAGCGTCGGGGATCTCGATCCCGAAGTACGGCGCGTCGCGGCTGATGTCCCAGTCGGCGAGGCCGCCGTGGCCATGCTCGTCGACCTCGAACCACTCGCTGATCTTGTTCAGCACCTCGGGCTGGAGCCGTCCGGGCTCGTTCGTCCACTGCTTCAGGAAGTCGAGGCAGCGCTGCGACGAGAGCTGGAAGAAGTAGTGCTCGCTCGACTTCAGCACCGGCGGCGCGCCCGAGAGCGCCGAGTACGGATTCTTCAGCGACGTCGCCGCATAGACCGAGCCGCAGACCTCGCAGCTGTCGCCGTACTGGTCCTTCGCGCCGCACACCGGGCACTCGCCGCGGATGTAGCGATCGGGCAGGAACATCGCCTTGACCGGGTCGAAGAACTGCTCGACGCTCCTGACCGCGATCAGGCCCTCCTTGCGCAGCTGCAGGTAGATGTCCTTGGCGAGCTCGTGGTTCTCGGGCCCGTCGGTCGAGTGCCAGTTGTCGAACGAGATGTGAAAGCCCTCGAGGTAGGGCTTCCTGCCGGCGGCGATGGCGGTGACGAACTGTTGCGGCGTCATCCCGGCCTTGTCGGCGGCGATCATGATCGGCGCGCCGTGGGCGTCGTCGGCGCACACGAAGTGCACCGCGTGGCCGCTCATGCGCTGGAAGCGGACCCAGATGTCGGCCTGGATGTACTCCATCATGTGGCCGATGTGGAACGGCGCGTTGGCGTACGGCAGCGCCGTGGTGACGAAGAGCTTGCGGGGCATGGGCGGACCGGTAGCGAACCCGCGATTTTAGGGACGCTCTGCCAGAATCCCCGTCGCAGCGATTGCGCCGCGGTCGGCGCCACCAGAAGGAACCGGGATGGGCACGCGGGTGGGGCGCACCGTCATCGTCGCCGTGGCGATCGGCATGTTGCTTCTGGTCGGCAACTTTGCGCTCTCGTACAGCAATACCAAGCAGCTGCGCGCCGAGTCGGCGCGGGTGCTGCACAGCAACGAGATCCTGCTCGCCCTCGACAACGTCCTGACGCTGGCCAAGGACGCCGAGTCCGGCCAGCGCGGCTACGTCATCACCGGCCGGCCCGAGTACCTGATTCCCTATCGGACCGCGGTCGGCACGATCGGCGCGCAGCTCGATGCTCTCGCTCGCCTGGTCGCCGGCGATCCGGTCATGGAAGCGCTGCTGGTGGAGGTGCGGCGACGTATCGGCGCCAAGCTCGGCGAGCTCGCGCTCACGATCGAGCTGCGCGAACGCAAAGGTTTCGACCTGACGCGCGACGTGATCTCTCTCGGCTCGGGCCAAGTGGACATGGAGGCGCTGCGGACGACGATCGCCCAAATGGCGCGCCACGAGACCGGACAGCTGCTGGCGCGCGAGGCCGCCGCCGACCGGACCTATCGCTCGACGCTGGTGTCGGCAACGCTCGCGACCGCCGCGGCGATGTTCGCCCTGCTCGGCTTCGCGTTGCTGCTCGCGCGTCACCTCGGCGCGCGCGACCGAGCCGAGGAGACCATCGCGGCGCAGGGCGAGCGGTTGCGGACCACGCTCGCGAGCATCGGCGATGCCGTCATCACCACCGACATCTCCGGCACGGTCGCGAACCTGAACCCGGTCGCCGAGGCGCTCACCGGCTGGTCGAGCGCCGATGCCGTGGGCGAGCCGCTCGACCGGGTGTTCAGGATCGTCGGCGAGGCGAGCCGCGAGCCGGCCGAGAACCCAGCGACGCGGGCCTTGCGCGAGGGTCGGATCGTCGGCCTGGCGAACCACACGCTGCTCATCAGAAAGGACGGCACGGAAGTGCCGATCGACGACAGCGCCGCGCCGATCCGCGGCGGCGACGGCACGGTCCTCGGCTGCGTCCTGGTCTTTCGCGACATCAGCGCCAGGAAGGCCAGCGAGCTCGCGCTCGGCGAGGCGCGGGCTCGCTTGCAGCGCGTCGTCACCGACATGGCGATCCCGACCATGGTCTATGCCGACGACGGCAGGGTGTTACTCGTCAACCGCGCCTGGACCACGACGACCGGATACGCGGCCGGGGAGCTGCCGACGGTTCGCGAATGGACCCGGCGCGCCTACGGTGCGCGCGCTGCAATGATGGACACCGTCATCGGCGCGCTCTTCGCCTTGACCGAAAGCGTCGACAACGGCGAGCGCGAGATCGCCACCGCGAGCGGCGAGAAGCGGATCTGGCACTTCATCACGGCGCCGATCGGCCGCGACGAGCTCGGCCGGCGGATGCTGGTGACGAACGCGGTCGACGTCACCGAGCGGCGCCGCCTCGATGCCGTCGTCGCCGCCAGCGAAGCGCGGATGCGTCTGGCGATGGATGCGGCCGAGTACGGTGGCTGGGAGTGGGACCGGCAAAGCGGCGAGATGATCTGGAGCGACAAGACGCGCGAGCTGCTGGGCATCGGCCCGGGCGAGCCGGTCAGCTTCGAGCAGTTCCAGCTCCATATCCATCCCGACGACCGCGAGCGGCGCGAGCGCGCCATCACCGCGGCGTGGATCAGCGGCGTCCACGCCAACGAGTACCGCATCGTCCGACCCGACGGCGAGGTTCGCTGGCTGTCGTCGCGCGGCCGGGTCGTCCGCGGTCCCGACGGCGGCGAGCGCATGCTCGGCGTCGTCGGCGACATCAGCGAGCAGAAGCAGCTGGTCGCGGCGCTGCAGGACGCCGATCACCGCAAGGACGAGTTCCTGGCGACGCTTGCACACGAGTTGCGCAATCCGCTCGCGCCGCTGCGCAACTCGCTCGCGATCGTGCAGCGCTCGCGCGCGAACGCGACGACCTTCGACAAGGCGGCCGGCGTGATGGAGCGCCAGCTGAGCCAGCTGGTGCGGCTGATCGACGACCTGCTCGACGTCAGCCGGTTGAGCCTCGACAAGCTGACCCTGCGGGTGGAGGTGACCGACCTGGCGGCGATCGTCGAGCACGCGGTCGAGGCGTGCCGGCCGACGGCCGAGCGCGCCGGCCACGTGCTCGAGGTAAGCATCCCCGACGAGCCGGTTCGCCTTCACGGCGACCGGGCGCGCCTGGCGCAGGTGTTCGCCAACCTGATCGGCAACGCCTGCAAGTTCACCCCCGACGGCGGCCGGATCGTCGTCGCGGCGCGGCGCGAGGGCGAGTCGGCCGTGGTCTCGGTCAAGGACGACGGCATCGGCATCGACGGCGCCGAGATCGACCGCGTGTTCGAGATGTTCGCCCAGGTCGACCACTCCCTCGAGCGCTCGCGCGGCGGTCTCGGCATCGGCTTGACGCTGGTGCGCCGGCTGGTCGAGATGCACGGCGGCAGCGTCGCTGCGACCAGCGCCGGCCTCGACCACGGCAGCGAGTTCGTGGTCACGCTGCCGCTCGCGAGCGAGCTGTGCGACGCCGCCGTGCCGGTCATCGCGTCACCGCCGCAAGCCAAGCCGCCGGCGTCGCGCCTGCAGATCCTGGTCGTCGACGACAACGGCGACAGCGCCGACAGCCTGGCGCTCCTGCTCTCGCTCAGCGGCCACGAGACCCACATCGCGCGCGACGGCCCGCAAGCGCTGGCGCGTGCCGAGGCACTGCGCCCGCAGGCCATCCTGCTCGATCTGGGCCTGCCGGGCCTGAGCGGCTACGAGGTCTGCCGGCGTCTGCGTGAAGCGCCTTGGACGGCGTCGACGCCGATCATCGCCATCACGGGCTGGGGCCAGGACGACGACCGGCAGCGCTCGAAGGACGCGGGCTTCGACGGCCATCTGGTCAAGCCGATCGTCCTGGCCGAGCTGACCGCGCTGCTCGGTGAACGGACCGTGCGCTAGACTGCCTCGGCACCCGTCGCCCGCGCGCGCCACACTCCTTTCATGGCCATTCACGAACCCGATCTGCTCCAGGCCCTGCAGGCCGTCGTCGACCCCGAGACCGGCCGCGATTTCGTCTCCACCCGGCAGCTGAAGAACCTTCGCGTCGAAGGCAGTGATGTCGCCTTCGAGGTCGAGCTCGGCTATCCGGCGAAGTCGCAGATCGAGACCTTGAGGCGCGCCCTGATCGCGGCGGCGCGCGGTGTCGCCGGGGTCGCCAACGTCAGCGTCAGCGTGGCCTCGAAAATCGTTCCGCACGCGGTCCAGCGCGGCGTGCAGCTGCTTCCGAACGTCAAGAACATCGTCGCCGTCGCCTCCGGCAAGGGCGGCGTCGGCAAGAGCACGACCGCGGTCAACCTCGCACTTGCCCTGGCCGCCGAAGGGGCGCGAGTCGGCATCCTCGACGCCGATATCTACGGCCCGAGCCAGCCGATGATGATGGGGATCGACGGCCGGCCCGAATCGAGCGACGGCAAGACCATGGAGCCGATGGAGAACTACGGTGTCCAGGTGATGTCGATCGGCTTCCTGGTCGAGCAGGACAACCCGATGATCTGGCGCGGGCCGATGGTGACGCAGGCGCTCGAGCAGCTGCTGCGGCAAACCAACTGGGCCGACCTCGACTACCTGATCGTCGACCTGCCGCCCGGCACCGGCGACATCCAGCTGACGCTCTCGCAGCGAGTACCGCTGACCGGCGCGGTGATCGTGACGACACCGCAGGACATCGCCCTGCTCGACGCCAAGAAGGGCATCAAGATGTTCGAGAAGGTCGGCGTGCCGATCCTCGGCATCGTCGAGAACATGGCTGTGCATGTGTGCGAGAACTGCGGCCACGTCGAGCACATCTTCGGCGAGGAGGGCGGCAAGCGCCTGGCCGAGGAATACAAGATGGACTATCTCGGCGCCCTGCCGCTCAACCTGTCGATCCGGGTCCAGGCCGACAGCGGCCGGCCGACCGTCGTCAGCGACCCCGACGGCGAAATCGCCGCGCTCTACAAGCGCGTCGCGCGCAAGGTCGCGGTCAAGATCGGCGAGCGCAGCAAGGACTTCTCGGCCAAGTTCCCGACGATCGCGATCTCGAAGAACACCTGAGCGCCGGGATGGCACCGGCGCGATCCGAGGATCGACCCGACCGCTAGACTGCGGCGGTGGATCAACGAGTCGTTTCCGTTCCCCCGGCCCGCCCCGCGATCGGGGTCGCGGTGGTGATCGATCGCGAGCGCGAGCCGAACCGCTGGCAGGACTGGCGCTTCACCATCGCCGAGGTCGTCGCCGACGAAGAGGCGTTCGGCGGCGAGCCGCGCGTCCTGCGCGATGACGGCAGGATCCGGCGAACGCTCTATCCCGGCTTCACGCTCGAGCTGCACGCCGACCAGGCCGACGGCTACTACCTCAACCTGAGCTCCGGCACGCCGGTGTGGTTCGTCGTCTGGCGCATCGACGACGCGGACCCTTCGCACGCCTGGCCCGAAACCGTGAGCCTGTCGTACACCGAAGCCGGGCGCTGGCTCGACGCCCAGGAGCGGGTCGACAACGTGCCACTGCAGCCTGAGCTCGTCACCTGGCTGCAGGCTTACACCGACGAGCACTACCGGCCGGAAGAGAAGAGGGCGCGGCGCCGGCCGCAATCGTTCCTCGCACCGGCGGAGCGCAAATGACGGCGGGCGACGGCTTCCTCGCGCGCTGGTCGCGCCGCAAGGTGGGGGCGCGCAGCGGATCAGCCGTCGCCGACCCGCCCTCCGCGCCCGCGGTCGCGCCTTCGACGGTGTCGGCCGCGTTCGAGACGGGGCCGCCGACCGCAGCCGACGCGATGGTGCCGAACGCCGCGTCGAGCCCTGCCGCGGCAGCCACCGAGCCCGCACCGCTGCCGACCCTCGACGACGTCGCCGCGCTCACGCACGCGTCCGACTTCTCGCCCTTCGTCGCCCGCGGCGTCGATGCCGACGTCCGCAACGCGGCGATGAAGAAGCTCTTCAGCGATCCGCACTTCAACGTCATGGACGGGCTCGACACCTACATCGACGACTACGGCAAGCCCGATCCGATACCGCTTTCGATGCTGCGCCGAATGAACCAGTCGGCGGTGCTCGGACTCTTTGCCGAAGAGGCCGCTCCGGCGATGCCCGAAGCGTTGATTCCTGCGCTGCCCGCGGAGGCTTCCACCGATGGTGCCGAGCAGGTGGCGATGGCACAGTCGACGCAGCCAGCCCCCCCGCCCGCCGTTCCCGAGTTTCGTGCCGATGACGACCCTGATCTGCAACTGCAACCAGACGATGCCGATCGACGGCACGGCGCTGGCCCGAGCGCTTCCGGCTGACGGCCAGGGCGCCGCCACGGTCCACTCGCTGCTCTGCCGGCGCGAAGCCGGCGCCTTCCAGCGCGCGGCGCAGGACAGTTCCGACCTGCTCGTCGCGTGCACCCAGGAGAGTCGTCTCTTTCTCGAGCTGGCGGGAGCGACCGCAGGCGCCCTCCCAATGGCCGAGCGGCCGATCCGCTTCGTCAACATCCGCGAGAGCGGCGGCTGGTCGAAGGACGCGGCGACCGCGCTGCCGAAGATCGCCGCCCTGATCGCCGCGGCGCAGCTCCCGCCGCCCGAGCCGGTGGCAACGGTGTCGTACGCGTCGGCCGGGCGGGTCCTCGTCATCGGCAGCGCCGACCGGGCGCAGCGCGCCGCTGCGCTGCTCGCCGACCGGCTCGACGTCAGCCTGCTCGTTCCGGGCGCTGGCGGCACGTTGTCACAGGGGCGGACGATGGCGGTCCACACCGGCCGGCCGACGCGCATCGCCGGCTGGCTCGGCGCCTTCGAGGTGACCTGGACGCGCAGCAATCCGATCGACGCCGATCTCTGCACCCGTTGCAACGCCTGCATCGAAGTCTGCCCCGAGCAGGCGATCGACTTCAGCTACCAGATCGACCTGGCCAAATGCACCGGCCACCGCGATTGCGTGCGCGCCTGCGGCGCCGCGGCCGCGATCGACTTCGATCGCGAAGCCGAAGAGCAGAGCGAGCGTTTCGACCTCGTGCTCGACCTGCAGGACACGCCATCGATCCCTCTGCACCAGCCACCGCAGGGTTATTTCCACGCCGTCGCGGACGCCGATCTGTTCGCGGCGGTGCTGCGCTTGCGGGACAGCGTCGGCGAGTTCGAGAAGCCGAAGTTCTTCGACTACAAGCAGAAGATCTGCGCCCACACCCGTAACGGCCAGATCGGCTGCAGCGCCTGCATCGACGTCTGCTCCGCCGCGGCGATCCGCAGCGACGCCGGGACCAAGGGTCGCAGCGGAACCGGCGGCATCGTCGTCGATCCGCATCTGTGCGTCGGCTGCGGCGCGTGCACGACCGTCTGCCCGAGCGGCGCGCTCACCTACGCCGCACCGCGACCGCACGAGCTCGGCAAGCGCATCCGGACGATGCTGGCGACCTATGCACGCGCCGGCGGCCGCGACGCGGCCCTCCTGGTCCATAGCCAGGAGGCCGGCGCGAGCGTGATCGAGACGCTCGGCCGGGCCGCGCGCACCGACGCGGCGCTGCACGGATTGCCGGCGCGGGTGCTGCCGCTCGAGGTCTGGCACACGGCCTCGGTCGGCATCGACCTCTGGCTGGCGGCGATCGCCTTCGGCGCGGCCCAGGTCTGGGTGATGGTGACGCACGAGGAAGCGCCCGCGTACCGCGAGGCGATCGATGCCCAGATCAACGTCGCGCAGGCGATCCTCGCCGGCCTCGGCTTCGCCGGCGAGCACTTTCGCATCGTCGGCGCCGGCGAGGTGTCGCGGCTGCAGGCGAGTGCCGGCGCGTCCGGCCCGGCGATTCAGCCCGCGCCGCTGCGGTCGGCGCCGACCGAGCCCGCCCTGCTGCGTTTCGACGCGGCGCTGCGTCGTCCCGCCGCGGCGACGGTTCGGCGCGCCGCGACCTTCGCGGTCCAGCCCGACAAGCGGACGACGCTCGACCTCGTCTTCGAGCATCTGCTGCGCGAAGCGCCGACTCCTGCCGACGCGATCGCGCTGCCGCGACCGGACGCGGCGCCGAGCCCGTTCGGCGCGGTCGTCGTCGACAAGGCCACCTGCACCCTGTGCCTGGCGTGTGTCGGCGCGTGCCCCGAGGGCGCGCTCGTCGATCACCCCGACTCGCCGCGCCTCAGCTTCATCGAGAAGAACTGCGTCCAGTGCGGTCTTTGCGCCACCACCTGCCCCGAAGACGCGATCACGCTCGTGCCGCGTCTGCTTCTCGCCGACGGGGGCAAGGCGCGGCGCCAGACGCGTGTCCTCAACGAGGCCGAGCCGTTTCGCTGCATCCGCTGCGCCAAGCCCTTCGGCACGCTGCGCGCGATCGAGGCAATGGTCGGCAAGCTTTCCGGCCACTCGATGTTCCAGGGCCGCGCCGCGCAGCGTCTGCAGATGTGCGGCGACTGCCGCGTCATCGATCTTCACAGCGACCCCGGCGAAGTCCGGATCA
>Ga0070670_100003538_pt1 | contig 12988 bp, 9 predicted proteins | sample KBSS63metaG_FD_64665 | JGI IMG/M metagenome (GOLD analysis project Ga0070670, IMG submission 64665) | Switchgrass rhizosphere microbial communities from Kellogg Biological Station, Michigan, USA - KBS S6-3 metaG | ecosystem: Host-associated > Plants > Roots > Rhizosphere > Soil ... | reverse complement strand
GTTCGGCGCCGTCATCGGCGCATCGGCCGACGGAGACTGGCACGACTGGAGGAATGCGCCCAGGGCCAACGCGTGGGTCCACGCAATACGGCGACGCTGCACAGCCATCGTTCCTCCCCGCAGTCGGTCGACAGAGTGTATCGAACGGACGGCGTTCGCGCGATACGGGCGTATCGAGCGAACGGGCATCACTCACCTACAACGGCAACGTGGCCGTCTTTTGCGCCGGATGCCGGATCAGAAGTTCGTCCAATAGGCGCCCGCGCCGTTCACGTCGCCAACAATGCGATAGCGTGACCCCGATGTCGAACGGTTGATCGACAGCGCCTCGCCGGCCGTCGACCGACCGGTACTCGGGAGCACGACCTTCACGATCGAAGCTGGCGGCACGGTGACGTCGACCTTCCATGCGACGGGGACCCCACAGGCCTGGCCGACGATCGTTCCGCTCGTGCCGAAGTCGGGGTTCACGGCGTACGCGATGCTGCCTGCATTGCCCTTGCACGTGTTCGTCGCCTCGAGTGGAATCGGAGCGACCGTGGCGAAGTCGACGCTCGTAGAGCTACGCACCCAAGCCACCGCCACGTCGTTGCTCTGTCCGACGATGATCGTGCCCGCGTCGTTGAGCCCCCACGCAGCCGCCGCGGCTCCGGGAACCAGCGCCTGGAGTATCGACTGACCATCGTTGGCATCCCAGAACGCCGCTCGGCAACACCCGGTTCCTTCCATGCCGACGATCATCCCGCCGGGATTGATGTCCTGGCCCCACGCTTCCCTGATTGGCAGCGTGAGCGTGACGGTCGAGAGCAGCCAGCCGTTCTCGCACGGCGACCCGCCCGTGCATGGTGTCCATCTGGCGGGTGTCTTGATCGAGCCGTTCGTCCACACGTTGCCGGTCATCACGAGCGGAGCTCCGGACACGCCTGAAGCGATTGCGCGAACGGCGCCGCCGAATCCGGCATCTGGTATCGGGGACTCAGTCCACTGCCCCGCGAGGGACGTTGCGGTCCACACGACCGGCAGGCCCGCCGCGTTCTTTCCTCCGACCGTATGTCCGTCCTCCGCAATGGACCAGGCGAAACCACCGGTGCCTAACAACTTGAGGTTGGTCGATGCATCCCAGAGGTAGGCGCTCGAGGTTCTTCCACTGCTGGGGCCAACTATCGTTCCGGCGTCGTTGACGCCGTATCCGGTGATGTTGCCGATCGCGAAGGCGGTCGGTGTCGCCGACGCGACGACCGCTGCGACGGCTCCCGTGCGCTCAGTGACGCGCGCGCTGGTCGTGGGATCGGTACAGGCGGCGAGAACAACGAGAAGCGCGATGGGCGCGGTGGACCGCGAGCGTTCGTCGCGGCCGACGATGGGCGCTGACATGGAAACTCCCGAGACGAAGTGAGACAGCGAGCGTGCCTATCTCGGGAATCAACGGATGTTCGATCCGGGTTTGCCTGTCGCGTTGGGCGCGCATCGCGCGCGCACCTTCACGCGAGCACCGCGACCTCGGCGCCAACGTGAAGCACGCCGGGCTGATCGTGAATGAGGTTCTGGCCGAACATCACGCCGCGGCCCGGCACGTTCCGAAAGGTCGCCAGCGTGCGGAGCGGTTCGCGTGACGCCTCCCCTGTCTGCTGGTCGACCGTGGTAGTCACGCAGCGCGCGCACGGCTTCACGACGGCAAACGTGACGTCGCCAATGCGGATGCGCTTCCACCGGTCTTCCTCGAACGCTTCCCCGCCGCGCACCACGATGTTCGGGCGGAAGCGGTTCATGGGCAACGGCGTCGCGAGCCGCTGATTCAGATCGTCGAGCGACGCGCACGATGCGAGAAGAAACGAGAAGCCATCCGCGAAACCCACCTGATCGTCAGGGCCGGCGTGCTCGGGGTCCACACGTCGCGTCGCGTCGTCGGGGAATCGAACCAATCGACAGCCCACCTCGAGAAACGCGCTCAGCCACTCCGCAGCACTGTAGCCTTCGTCGATCGCCAGGCAACGATCGCTCCAGATGGCAACGTGCACACGATCCTGCCGAACGGCGGGTGTCACCGTGAGCGGTGGCATTCCCGGCGCGTTCAGCTCGAGCAACCCGTCCTCGCGCAGGCGTGGGCTCACGAGCGCCATTCGATGAAGCTCGCGTTGGGTCAGGAACTCGCCTGACTCGTCGACGACCATCCATTGGCGGTCGCCGACGAGTCCGCGTGGTCCCACGGTGGCGGTGTCGAGCGACGTCCCGCCACAGGACTTCACCGGATAGCAGTACAGGCCGTCGACGCGAACCCTAACGTCTCGCGTCACGCCGTCCCCACGCCGCACCAGGCGACGATCGTGCGCGCGAGCACCTTCGTGCACGTGACCACCTGCTCGATCGCGATGTACTCGTCGGCGGCGTGGGCGTGGATGATGTTGCCCGGCCCGTACAGCACGGTTGGAATGCCCGCGTGTCGAGTGAACAGGCGCAGGTCGGTTCCGCATGGCACGCCGAACAGCGATGCTGCCGTGCCAGTCACTTCCGCGTGACTGGCCGCCACCTGTTCGACGATCGGTGCGCCGATCGGTGTCGTTCCCGGCTCGAATTGGCCTTCCACCCACGTTACCACGGGCGGGTTCTCCTTGAGCCACACGCGTCCCGCCGCGACCCCGCGCACCGTCGCCTCGAGCGCGGCGCGCGCCTCCGCCACCGACTCGTTAGGGAACACACCGAGCCGCCCTTCGGCCACGAGCAGGTCGGGCACGGTGGAGGGCCAGTCACCGGCGTGGACGGTGCCGAGGCTGAGTGATGCGATGTTGTTCGGATCGTCGAACAGCGGATCGCGATACCGCTGATGGCGGTCGACGTTGAGATGCTCGAGCGCGCTGGCGATCGGGAGAAACTCGGTGATGGCGCTTACGCCGTGCGGCTTCATGCACGCGTGCGCCGCGCGCCCGTTGACGGTGATGCGGAACGTGAGGGCGCCCGTCTGCACCGGCGCGATGCGGAGGTTCATCGGCTCCATGATCACGCAGGCATCGGCACGGTAGCCGCGGACGATCGTCGCCAGCGTTCCGACACCGCCCGACTCCTCACCGATGACGCTCTGGAGCATCACCTCGCCGGGCAGCTTCACGCCGCTTGCCTGCAGCGCCTGAACGGCGAATACCGCCGCGGCGAGCCCGCACTTCATGTCACACGCGCCGCGTCCATAGAGGCGGTCGCCTTCGACCTCACCGCCCCACGGATCGCGCGTCCATTTCGAGAGGTCGCCGGGTGGGACGACGTCCATGTGTCCGTTCAGGATCAGCGAGCGACCACCGCCGGTCCCTTTCCATCGCGCGACGACGTTGAGTCGATCGACGAATGGAATCGCGTCATCCGAGAACGCCGGATGCGACTCGAGCTCCTCGCGCCGGGACGGCACGATGTCCACGGAGAGACCGAGCGACTCGTACTTGGCTGCGATCGCGCGCTGGGCATCCTGCTCGGAGCCGGAAACACTGGGAATGCGCACGAGCGATCGTGCGAACTCGACCAGGTCGGGACGGAGGGCATCGACGGCGGCGTCAATGCGCGCGGCGTCGAACGACGCCCGTCCCGCTGGGGAAGTGTTCATTCAGGAACGTGGTTCGGGGTCGAGAGATCTGGCTGCGGAGCCGCGGTTCGCTTCCACCAGTAAAACACCGGCACGCCTGACAGCACGATAGCAATGCCGACCGCCGCGCGAGCCGGTTGGGCAACGATGGTGTTGAGCACCAGCGCCGCCGCTGCCGCGACGAAGAGCACAGGCGTGGCGGGATATCCGGGCACGCGGAACGGACGCGGCGCGTTAGGCTCCTTGCGGCGATATACAAAGAGACTGAGCGCGCCAAGACCGTAGAAGATCCACGCGGCGAAGACGACGTACGTGAGCAGTTGATCGAAGCTGCCGGTCGCCGCGCCCACCATCGCCCAAACGGACCCGGCGATGATCGCGAAGGCGGGCGTGCCGAATCGTGGGCTGACACGCCCGAGGCTCGCGAAGAACACGCCATCGCGCGCCATGGCGAAGGTGATGCGCGGGGGCGAGAGCACGCTCGCGTTGGTCGCGCTGACGATTGACACGAGGATGAGCGCACTCACGATACCGGCGGCCGCCGACCCGACGCGCGCAGCGAGTGCGTCAGCGGCGACGCGCTGGGACTGAGCGACGGCTGTAGGACCGAGGGCGGACAGGTAGCCGATGTTCGTGATGATGTAGAGCAGCGCGACGCACGCGAGCGCGAGAGTGATCGCGCGCGGGAACGTCCGCTGCGGATCGCGCGCTTCGCCGGCGAGACACGTGACGTACTGCCAGCCCTCGTACGCCCAGAGCACGCTGATCATCGCGGCGCCGAAGCCCGCCGCGGTCGGGGCCGCGTTGGGCGGTGGCGTCAGCCCGGCAGCCGGGGTGCCAAGCGCGGTGAGAACCAGCCCGAGACCCGCGAGGCCCGCAACCTTGATGATGGTCGTGTAGTTCTGAAGCGTCACGCTGCGTCGCGTGCCGCGGACATTCACCGTCGCCAGCACGGCAATGAGCGCCACCGCTACGATGCGCGACACGATCGGCGACATCGGAATGAGCTGGCCGAGATAGACGGAGAACGCGACGGCGAGCGTGGCGACGGCTCCGGTCGCGATGACGAAGAACGCGCTCCAGCCATAGAGAAACGCGGGGAGCGGACCGAACGCGTCGCGGATGTAGACGTAGATCCCCCCAGCCTCCGGGCGCATCGCACCCAGCTCGGCATAGGTGAGCGCGCCGAAGAACGAGAGGAGGCCACCAGCGGTCCAGACCCCGAGCGCGACGAGCGGATGCGTGCCGACGTTCGCGAGGACGAGACCCGGGACGAGATAGATCCCCGACCCGATGACGATCCCGATGGCGGCGAGCGCCAGGTCGAGCGTACCGAGCAGACGCGCCAGCGGCGCGGCAGAAGTCGCGGGAGTGGTGGCGATGGCAGACATGGCGCGGGCAACATGGCGACGGCAAGTGGTATACCGCAACGGTGCACTGGCGGAAGCGGTCTAGCTGTGCGATGCTCTGCGACTGCCAACGAACCCGAATGACCGCGTCGATGACAGGAATGGTGGCGAGCAGTCAGCGGTACGCGAGTGACGTGGGCGCTCGCGTACTCCGCGAAGGCGGTACCGCCGCCGACGCGTGTGTCGCCATGGACGCCATGCTGCACGTGACGGAGCCGGCGTCGACCAGTCTCGGCGGCGACATGTTCGCGCTCTATTTCGACGCGCGGACCTCACAGGTCTCGGCGCTCAATGGGTCAGGTCGCTCGCCGCGCACGCGCATGCTCGATGACATCGCGTGCGACGAGCGCGGCCGGATTCCGCAGCGCCACGGTGATGCGGTCACGGTACCGGGCGTGTGCGCCGCGTGGTTCGATCTCAACGCGCGTCACGGTCGCACGAGCGTGGCGCGGCTGCTCGAGCCGGCGATCGACATTGCGTCGTCAGGGTTCGAGGTCGCGCGCGTTGCGGCGGCCGTGTGGGACCGGAACGTCGCGAAGCTCACGTCGGATGAGCTGACGATTGGAGGCCGTGCACCGCGAGAAGGCGAGCGGTTCCGCAACCCTTGGCTGGCCCGGGTGCTTCGAGCGATCGCGGACGCAGGGCCAGAAGTGTTCTATCGCGGCGAGATCGCGGAATGCATCGTCAGTGCGGTTCGCGCGGCCGGTGGGGCGATGACAACCGATGATCTCGCGAGCCACCATTCGGCGTGGGATGAGCCAATCTCGGTGAGCTACCGCGACGTCCGCGTATGGGAGTGCCCGCCTAACGGGCAAGGGCTGGCGGCACTCCTGGCGCTCGCGATGCTGGACGGCCTCGATCTCCCGCCAGCGGGTAGTGCCGCGCGCGCGCACCTGCAGATCGAGGCGCTGCGACTCGGTTTCGCGGATGCGCGGTGGTATGTGACGGATCCCGCGATCGCGCCCGCACCGCTCGACGAGCTGCTCTCCGCCGACTACATCGCCGCGCGCCGCGAGCACATCGACGCTGAGCGGGCCTCGACCAGCGTCGCACGAGGCTCGCCGCTCGGCATTCCAGGTACGGTGTATCACTGCGCGGTGGACTCAACGGGCAACGCGTGCTCGGTCGTGAGCTCGACGTTCGGGAGCTTCGGCACCGGCATCGTCCCGACGGGTCTCGGGTTCACGCTGCAGAACCGCGGGTGCGGCTTCGTGCTGGACCCGCGTCACCCTAACGCGTACGCTCCCGGCAAACGTCCGTACCATACGATCATCCCGGGCCTGCTCACGCGCCACGACGGTACCCTGTGGGGGCCGTTCGGCGTGATGGGTGGCCCGATGCAGCCGCAAGGGCATCTTCAGGTCGTCATGTCGCTCGTCGACGATGGCGTCGGGCCGCAGGAAGCGCTGGACCGACCGCGATTCTTCATTGAACCCGAGATCGATGGAGGCCGAGTGTATCTCGAGCACGAGGTGCCAGCTGCTGTTGCCGACGGCTTGCGCGGGCGCGGCCATGACGTCGTCGTCGGTCCCGATACGCACGGGCGCTCAACGTTCGGCCGCGGTCAGGTCATTCTCCGTGAGTCCGACGGGTCTCTTCGAGGCGGCAGCGACCGGCGCGCGGACGGCTGCGCGCTCGTGCCATGACCGCCGAAGCGCGTTGGACTCGACGCGACTTTCTCTCGACCACGGCACTCGGAATTATTGGTATGGGTATCAGCGGCGCTTCGGCCGGCGCCGACGAGCGGTTCGCGTACATCGGCACGTACACGAACACCGGGCACAGCGAGGGTATCTACCGCCTGTTCCTGAATACGGCGACGGGCGCGATGCGGGTCGACGGCGTGGCAGCGAAGTCGGCCGATCCCTCGTTCCTCGCGCTGCATCCGAACGGTCGCGTGCTGTACGCGGTGAACGAGCTGGAATCGTTCGGCGGGAAGCCGACCGGCGCGGTCAGCGCCTTCGCCATCGCGCGGGAGTCCGGCGCGCTGACGCCGCTCAATCAGCTGCCGTCGCACGGCAAGGCGCCGTGCTACGTGTCGGTCGATCGCACCGGTCACACGGTGCTGGTGGCCAACTACGTGAGCGGCACGATCGCCACGTTTCCCGTTAGGCAGGACGGCGCGCTCGGCGAAGCGCGGACCATCGTGCATCACGAGGGCAAAGGCCCCGATCCCGAGCGTCAGGAGGGGCCGCACGCGCACTGCATCATCACGGACCCGGCCAATCGCTACGTGATCGCGGCGGACCTCGGTGTCGACGGCGTGTTGACCTACAAGTTCAACGAGAAGACGGGCGCGATCTCGACCGTTGCGGCTGGCCGGGCGACGAATCGTGGCGCCGGCCCGCGGCATCTCGCGTTTCATCCGACGGGCCGATTCCTGTACGTGATCAACGAGCTGGATTCGACGCTCGTGGTGTACAAGTACGACGGCGACCGGGGCGCGCTGGAGCAGGTGCAGGTGACGGCGGCATCCCCGGGCGGTACCGCAAAGAATTATCCGGCAGACCTGCACGTGGCGTCGTCGGGGCGATTCCTGTACGGCTCCAACCGCGGCGACAACACGATCGCGATGTTCGCGATCGACGCGTCGTCCGGGCAGCTCACGGCAATGCAACAGGTGTCCACCGGGGGCGATTGGCCGCGCAACTTCGCGTTCGATCCAACCGGGCAGTTCCTGCTCGTGGCGAATCAGCGGTCGGATTCGATTCTGAGCTTCCGGGTCGATGGCGAATCGGGCCGCCTAACGCCCACCGGCGAGACGGTGCAGTTGCCAAGTCCCGTATGCATACGGTTCCGGTAGAGAGGATACGTCCATGGCTAGAGTGGTCGTCCGGTATTGCCCGTTTTGAGTCTCGGGCCTGCATGCCGTCCGGGTGGCGGCACGGCTCCGTCGTGAGCTTGGGATCGAGGTGGACACGATCCGGGGACACTACGGCGAGTACAAGGTTCTGGTCGACGGCAACACCGTCATCGATGGCGGGCCGACCGTCGTCCTCGGGCTGCACCCGTCGGCGCGAGCGGTCGTCGAGAAGGTACGGGCGCGGCTCGCGCCCGAGGCGCCCTCGTCCTCAGCGATGGGAGCCTAACGACTGCAGCAGCGCTCGACCCTGCGCATCCTGAGGATGCGCTTCCAGGAGCATGCGCACGTAACGGCGGGCGGCAGCCGTATCACCGGCTTCCCGGCCCAGGAGCGCCAGGCCTAACAACACGTCACGGTCGCGCGGATATTGCGCGCGGGCCGAGTCGAGCGCACGCATCGCGTCGGCGGCGCGACCCTGCGCGCTCAACACCACGGCTAAGCCCAGGCGCGCCTCGCGGAGCTGGGGCGCCAGCCCGAGCGCCGCGCGATACTCCGTGGTCGCCGAGTCCAGCTTGCCGGATTGCGCGTAGAACGCGGCCAGCGACAATCGGTTGCCGGCGCGGTCCCCGTTGTATCGCTGACTTTCGACGAACTCCGCAGCGGCAGCCGCGAATGCTTTCCGCTGGAGCGGCGTGCGGAGCGAATCGGCCATCGGCGCGAGCGACCATGCCGCGCCCTGACGCACCGCTCGCGTGGGATCTCCAAGCAATGGAACGGCGGTCGTGATGCGCTGGCGCGGAGGGAATGCCTCGAGCACCTGAAGCGCCGCAAGGCGAACGAGTGGTTGGCGGTCATCCGCTCCTCGTTGCGCCGCCTCGAGCGCCACCTGTACGGGATATTGCGCGAGACGCCCGAGTGCCGACGCGCGCACGATCGCGGGCTGCGTCGAGTCCGCGAAGACTCTTACCAGCGAGTCCGCAGCCCCCGGCTCGCCTCGCTCCTCGGCATCGAACGCGCCGGCAAAGTGCTGGAAACCGGTCTTCCGCCTCGGGTACCACGCGCGAATCGCGCTGTCGGCCCACTGTGGCTCACGATTCGCGTGGCAGCGGTTGCACGCGTTAGGCGTCCCGAGGGCGATCGACAGGTCGGGGCGCGGGATGCGAATGCTGTGGTCGTGTCGCGGGTCGATCTGCATGTAGGTCGTGTCGGGCAGATGACACGACGCACACTGCGTTCCGGGGCTTCCGGCCGGATGAAAGTGGTGCGCCGGCGTGTCGAACGTGGCTGACTGGTGACACCGCGTGCACGTTGCATTGCCGGGCGCTCGGAGCTTCTGCGTATGCGGATCGTGGCAATCTGCGCACGTCACGCCGGCGCTGTACATCCTGCTCTGGAGGAACGAGCCGTAGTCGTACACCTCGTCCCGCTGCTGGCCATCGGGGAAGTAGAGGCCCGGCAGAAGCAGCGACGGGATGTAGTAGTCGAGTAGCCGTGCGCCGGCTGTGTAGCCTTCGGCGATGTGCGTGCGCGACGCGTGGCACTGGGCGCACGTCTCGATCTCGCGATCCGTGGTGCGCGGCGCGCTGCGATGTGCGGTCGGTGCAGTCGAATCCCTCACCCATTCTATTCCACGTCGCTCGGTGAGCTGTGCGGGAAGCCCGTCGTCATGCCACACGAGCTTGCGGAGGAAACCCGGGTACGAGCCCCAGCGCGCGTGACGCGAGCCCGGTCCGTGACACGCCTCGCACGCCACGTTGATCTCGGCGCGCGTGGTGTGGAATTCGCCGGTCGCCGCGTCGTATCCCTTCCGCACGCCAGTCGAGTGACAGTCGGCGCACATGAAGTTCCAGTTGTTCTGTGCACCCGTCCAATGGAATGCGTCGCTGTGGGCGACGATCACGCCGGGGTAGAGCGTGAACCATCGCTGACCGCCTTGTGCCGCGGGGCGCGCGTCCCACGCGATGGTCAGCGCTTGAACGCGGCCGCCGGGAAAGTCGATCAGGTATTGCTGCAGCGGGTAGACGCCGAACGTCGAGCGGATCACGTAGTCGTGACGTTGGCCGTCGGCGCCTTCGGTATTCACGACGAACTGGTCGCCGCGGCGAAGAAACGTCGACGTGACGCCGCCGGCCTCGAACCGCGTGCTGTCGAAGCGTCCGAGCACTGTGGCGGGTGTCGCGTCCTGCATGGCGACCGCGTGCTGTGACGTCTTCCATGCGGTGTGCTCCGGGGCGTGACAGCTCGCACACCGTGCCGTACCAACGAACTGGGCGGGTGTCTGCGATTCGCGCGAGCAGGCAACCACAACAAGCGCACCGCCAATGATGCACACCGAACGCATCGCCAACGCCGCCAACACTATTGGACAGTCCGTCGACGCGTGAACTCGGCCCGTGCAGCCGCCAACATCCGCATGACCTGCTCGCGCTCGGCCGGCGTGTTCCACCCGGTCTGCGAGCCTAACGCTTCATCGACCCGGTCGAGCCAGCCGAGGAAATACTCGGCATCCTGTTTGGATCGCACTGGCAACGACCCGACCGTCACGTAGATCGGACTCGTGCTGGCAAACGGATAGAGGTCGAGCACCGGGAGTCTCGGTCGATCGGACCAGGCGCGGAGCACGAACCACCCGCTCGCGTCCGCCGGAACAGAGATGGTCGTGTCAGCCGAGGTATGGTCGCCTGAGAGCGGGATGCTTGCGGCGACGCGGCCGTTGCCAATGAGCTCGAGGTGGTCCACCGGCACCGGCGAGCGGAGCCTAACGTGCGCCGTCAGCGTTGCCCGATTCGGGAGACGGATCTCGTCGCCGATCTGGCTCCGTCCAAGCGTGAGCTCCAGCACCGGCGCGTTCGTGACGAACGTTCGGCCGGCCTTGATTGCCGCGAGCCAGCGCCGGTGGTCGAGCGCACGGCCGCCTGAATCAACGTGGGCGTACACTCGCACGAGCCCCGGAGGCCCGCGCAGGGCCGCGAAGTTGGGGAAGGCGTCGGTCCCCGCGCCCGCGGGAAGACGAAAGCCGCAGTTGAGCAGGCGATACCAGACCTCGGCGGTGATGAGGTGGTCGCTGTAGCCCATCGCCTCTATGTAGTCCACCTTGCCTAACGCTACATCGGCCGGCAGCTCGTACGGTACTCCGCCCTCGACCTTCGAGAGGTCGGGGCGGAAATCGAACGGATGCACGTAGCCCATGAGCCCCGCCTGCGCGTGCGCCATGTCGGCGACATCGGCGTTCGTGGGCACGAGGCTCGCCATCGCGGTGCCCGGATAGCCCGCGTAGTCCGGCAATAGATAGTGATCGCTGAGTCCGACCAGGCCCGCGTGGCCCCAGAATCCGGTGTGAAATTCCTGCCCGTACCCGAGCACGAAGTCGCGCGTCGAGAGCGGGTCCGGGTCGGGGCGCCAGTAGGCGATGTCGGGGATGCGCTGCTCCTTGTTGACGATCAGGTTCTCCACGACATGAAGCCCTTCGGCACGCGCCTGCAGTGCGAGGTGCGGCGGCGTGTTGCGATAGGCGCCACCGTAGTTCATGTGCACGTGGAGATCACCGCCCCACCATCCCTTGCTGGGCAGGTCACTCAGTCGCGCGAGCGAGATACGCATGGTCTGCGCCTCACCGGCGTCGACGGTCACCTCGCGGCGCGTCGTTCGATACTCTGGCCCGTGCCACACCTCCACGATCGCGCGCCCTGCCGGCACCGTGATCGTGTCCGTGCCCGCCGTGTGGAAATACCCGTACTCGAACGGCTGCTCGCCGCGCACGCGCGCTTCATCGACGTGTCTCCATGCACCATCAGGCGCGAAGAACCTGCCCGCACCGGATCCCGCAGTTGCGGCTGCGACCGATACGCGCGCGGGCATCGGGCGACGCGTGGCGGAATCCAACACGGTCACCACGAGCCTTCCCACCGGCTCGGCGTACGTGCGAGTGCGAGCGTCAATGCGCGTGCGCTTTCCGCCAGGCACGTCGACCGTCCAGAGTGACGTGTTCCCGCCTTCGTTGGAGATGTACGCGATGTGCCGAGCGTCCGGTGACCAGCGCGGTGCTGTGGCGTCGAACTCACCGTAGGTGAGCTGAATCGGGTCGCCGCCCGCCGCCGGGAGAAGCCACAGCTGATTCCATTGGCGACCATGGTACCCGCTGTAGACGATGCGCGTTCCGTCGCGCGCCCAGTCGGGACGCGCCTTCCACGTCGTCTCCTCGAAGTGCAGCTCGCGCAGCGGTGCGCCGGCACGGGCATCCATGCGCCAGATGCCGCCGGTGCCGTAGATGTGCCCGCGATTCGACACGAGGATGAGCTCGCGACCGTCGGGCGACCACGATGGCGAGATGTAGTGGTCGAAGACGCTATAGTAGTAGCGCGGGAGTCCGCTATCCCGGTCCTCGGTGATGCGCTCTACACTGTCGAGCCTAACGTCGTCGCGGCTGACGTTGGCCACGAAGACGTGCCAGCGGGCGTTGTACGCTGTCGACACGAAGGCGAGGCGCTTGCCGTCGGGAGACCATTTTGGCTCGAGGTTGACGCCGCCGTTGGCGAGGAGCGTCTGCGTCGTGCCGCGCTCCACGTCGAGCATGCGGAGATCGATCGCATTGCCGTCGTACGACGAGTACGCCACGTACCGCCCGTCCGGCGACCAGTCAGGCTGATAGTCGTAGCGCGCTCCGGCGGTGAGCTGACGCGCTTCGGTCGTGCCGAGTCGCTGGCGCCAGAGCGAGCCTTGCATGGAGTAGATGACGTCCTTTCCGTCCGGCGACCAGGTCACGGCGCTTGGGCCGCTCGTGGCCTGCGGGACATACATCTCGCGCCAGTAGTATGCGTGCGGAACCTTGACCTGTTGCAGCACTTGCTCGCGCTGTGGCGCCTGGGCGCTCGCGGCTGCGGCGGCCAACACACACGTCATTCCGAGCCGGCAGGCGAGGAATCGCAGTCGTCCCGAAAGAGGGCCCTCTACCGGCGGGATTGCGATTCCTCGCTGCGCTCGGAATGACAATGGTGCTCGGAATGACAATGCCGCTCGGAATGACATCAGGCGCGCAACTCGCCCAGCAGCTCGTCGATCATCCCGAGCGCGGCGTCGACATCGTACTCATCAACCACTAGCGGCGGCGCCAGACGCAGTGCGCTCTTGCCGGCGCCCAGCAGCAGAAGGCCTCGGCGGAACGCGCGCTGGACCAGCTCGTGCACGAGCTCGGACGCCGGCTCCCGCGTCGCA
>Ga0070670_100003537_pt1 | contig 12990 bp, 13 predicted proteins | sample KBSS63metaG_FD_64665 | JGI IMG/M metagenome (GOLD analysis project Ga0070670, IMG submission 64665) | Switchgrass rhizosphere microbial communities from Kellogg Biological Station, Michigan, USA - KBS S6-3 metaG | ecosystem: Host-associated > Plants > Roots > Rhizosphere > Soil ... | reverse complement strand
CTTGTCCCTAAACCAGCCCTGAGGCCTTAGGCCTTGGCCCTTAGGCCTGTAGAATCTCAGCCCATGCCCGCCAGCGACACGATCGAGGCACAGGGACACCTGATCGACTCAGGTCTCCTGTCCGCGATCTTCGACAAAATCATCGAGCACAAGGCTGCCTACGAGATTCTGAAGTTCGACATCGGCCGGACCAACGACGACGTCTCGGAGCTCGAGATGCGGATCACGGCCGCCGACCAGTCGGTTCTCGACGATCTGCTGCAACAGCTGACGGGGTTCGGCTGCCATCCGAAACGCGAGCGCAACGTGCTCCTGAAGCCGGCGGAACAGGACCGATGCGTCCCTGACGATTTCTATTCGACGACCAATCACCGGACGCACGTCCGGCTGAAGGGCAAATGGGTGGAAGTCGAGAAGCAGCGGATGGACGGCGTGATCGTCGCCACCGGCAGCCGCGCCGAGTGCCGGAAGCTGCGCGACGTCAAGGCCGGAGAGCCGATCGTGTGTGGCCATGACGGCATCCGCGTGACGCCGGAGTTCCGCGAACGCGACCGACTCGGATTCGCGTTCATGAGCAACGATGTCTCGTCCGAACGCCGGGTCGAAGGCAGCGTGTCGCGCATTGCCCAGATGATGCGCGACGTCAAGAAATCGGGCGGGCGCATCGCCGTCGTCGCCGGGCCGGTGGTCGTGCATACCGGTGGTGTCGAGCACTTCTCCGAACTGATCAGACGTGGCTTCGTGGACGTGGTGCTCGCCGGCAACGCGCTGGCCGTGCACGACATCGAGTTCGCGCTGTCGGGCACGTCACTTGGCATCGACCTGGTCGCGGGCGCGCCAGTCGAGCAAGGCCATCGCAATCACATGGCGGCCATCAACACCATCAATCGCGCCGGCAGCATCCGCGCCGCCGTTGAAACGGGAGTCCTCAAGTCGGGCGTGATGTACGAATGCGTCAAGAATGGCGTCGGGTTCGTGCTGGCCGGGAGCATCCGTGACGACGGGCCGCTGCCGGAAACACTGATGGACCTGGTGGACGCTCAGGAACAGTACGCGGCGGCGCTGACCGGCAATGTCCAGATGGTGCTGATGCTGTCGTCGATGCTGCACAGCATCGGCGTCGGCAACATGCTGCCGTCATGGGTGCGCGTCGTCTGTGTCGATATCAACCCGGCGGTCGTCACCAAGCTGAGCGATCGCGGCTCGGCGCAGACCGTCGGGGTCGTGACGGACGTCGGGCTCTTTCTCCACCGACTCGCGGAAGCGCTGCGTTAGACCGCTCGTGCCGTAGCGGGCTGACCCGACAGCGTCTGCCGGATAATCGTGAACGCCTGCTCCATGCCCGGGCGCGTTCGCGGCGGGCCAAGACACACGCGCACGGCTCGCGCCGGCTGATCGGTCACGGAAAACTGCGTCGACGCGTTGAGAATCACGCCGCGCGCGCGCACCTGCGCAGCAAACGATTCGGACGACCACCGCGACGGCAACGGCAGCCAGATGTGCGGACTCGTAGGCTGCGTTTGCATCCGCTCACCCTCGAACAGTCGCCGTGCCATTGCCTGCCGCGCGGCGAACTCATGACGTTTCCACTCGGCGATGCGGGCTGCCGTGCCGTCCTCGATCCAGCCACTCAGCAGGTCCGCTCCGATTGGTGACGCCATGATCATCGACGCCCATACGGCGCCGGTGATGCTCTCGATCATCTCTGGCGGCGCACTGACGCAACCAAGACGCATCCCGGGAAACAGGCTTTTCGACAGGCTGGTGACGTAGACCGTCCGGTGCGGAATCAGCGCGGCCAGCGGTGTCTTTTCCGGTGACACGAACCCGTACACATCGTCCTCGATGACGGTGAGCCGGTACTTCTCCGCGAGGGCGGCGATCTGACGCTTCCGGCGGTCGGACATGATCGCGGAGGTCGGATTCTGCAGCCGCGGCATGCAATACAACGCACGCGCCCGCGTCGCCCGGCAGGCCGTCTCCAGCGCATCGGGTCGAATTCCCTCGGCGTCCATCGCCACGGCTCGAATCTTGAGGTGCTGCTGCTGTGCGATGGCCCGGGCTCCTGAGTACGTCAATTCCTCCATCAGCAGCGTGTCATTCGGCTTCAGCAGCGCAGACAGCGCGACGAACAGGGAATGCTGCGCCCCGGCGGTCAGCACGATGTGATCGGGATCGACAACAAGCCCGCCTCGCGCGAGCCATGCGGCCATCGCCTGGCGGTGACGCAGGTGCCCTTTCGAGGGGACGTAGCCGAGGATCTGGGTCCACGGCAGCACGCGCCGCTGAAACAGACGGGGCTGAAGATTCGCGACTTCCTTGTCGGGCATCAGGATGTTGATGCTCAGGTCGAACGGCGTGGTCTCCGTGCTGCGTTCCTCGGCCTCGTTTCCGCGAATGAAGGTGCCGCGCCCGACGTAACCGGAGGTGAGGCCCCGGCGTGAGGCTTCCGCGTAGGCGCGGGTGATGGTCGTCACGGTGACGCCGAGGTGGTCGGCCAGGTCGCGATGCGGCGGCAGCCGCATCCCGGCGCGAAGCGCGCCGTTCTGCACGTCCTCATCGAGGGCATCAGCGATGGCCCGATACACCGGCCCGCGCCGGCTCTCCAGCTTCGGCAGCCACATTGTCATGGAGAGCAATATAGACAATCGGATGAGGTCATTCCAATTGTCCTACCGGCAATGCATTGCGCTGCACGCTCGAAACGTTTCGAGCCACCCGAACGTCGAACTGAGTGAACGGCTTGAAATCTGAACGATTCGAACGACTGGGGTTATCCTGATCTCATGGCCAAGCGGATCCTTCTCTTCGTCCTGACCAACATCGCCATCGTCCTGACACTGAGCATCGTCGTCAGTCTGCTGGGGGTCAGCCAGGGGTATACGCCGGGCGGGCTCGATCTCAGCGCCCTGGCGATGTTCTGCTTCATCTACGGCATGGGCGGCGCGTTCATCTCGCTGCTGATCTCTCGCTGGGTCGCGAAACGCGCGACCGGCGTCAACCTCGTCGATGGACGATCTGGCGATCCGGAGGCCGACTGGTTGTATGCCACAGTGCGTCGTCTGACGCAGCAGGCCAACCTGCCGATGCCTGAAGTGGGCATCTACGAATCGCCGGAGGTCAACGCGTTTGCGACCGGACCGAGCAAGAACCGCAGTCTGGTGGCCGTCTCGCGCGGCCTGCTGCGCGGGATGCGCCACGAGGAAATCGAAGGCGTCCTCGGCCACGAAGTTTCACACATCGCCAATGGCGACATGGTGACGATGACGCTCCTGCAGGGCGTGGTGAACGCCTTCGTGATGTTCGCCGCGCGCGTAATTGCCCATGTCATGACGCGGACGAATGACGGCCGTCAGGGCAACGGCGGCGGCATGTACTTCCTGATCGTCATGGTGCTCCAGATCGTGTTCGGCTTTCTCGGCATGGCCATCACGAGCTGGTTCTCGCGGCAACGCGAGTTCCGTGCTGATCGGGGCGGCGCCTCGCTCGCCGGCCGCGATCGCATGATTGGGGCCTTGCGACGACTGGCCGCGAACCGCGAGCTCGTCGATACGCGGAACGAGTCGCTGGCCACGATGAAAATCAACGGCGCAGGACGGTGGGGGCTGTTCTTCTCGACCCACCCACCGCTGGAAACCCGCATCGCGGCGCTCGAAAACGCGCGCTAGACTGAAAGGCCGACCTGCAGGTCGGCCTCAGCATGTACACGACGCTCGTTTCAACAGATCTACTCGCGTCACATCTGACCGACTGGGCAATCGTCGACTGCCGCTTTGATTTGCAGAACGAGCGGTGGGGGCGAGAACAGTACCGGCTCGCGCACATTCCAGGATCCGTTTACGCGAGCCTCAACGCCGACCTGTCCGCCACTCCCACTGGCTCGAATGGCCGCCATCCCCTGCCAACGATTGAGGAGCTCGCCACGACGTTCGGCCGACTCGGTCTCGATCGCGGCACGCAGGTGGTCGCATACGACCAGGACACCGGCTCCTTCGCGAGCCGCCTGTGGTGGCTGCTCCGCTATCTCGGTCATGACGCCGTGGCGGTGCTGGACGGCGGCTGGGCGAAGTGGGTCCGTGAGGGGCGGCCCACGCGGAGCGGCGACGAGATGCGACCAGCGGTGACCTTCACGCCATCGCCGCGTCTCGAGGCACGCGTCGAGCTTGGCGACGTGATCGCACGCGTCGACAAGCGCGCCGCCCTGCTCATCGACGCACGTGCACCCGAACGCTTCGAGGGACGAACGGAAACAATCGATCGGGTAGCTGGCCACATTCCGGGCGCGGCGAATCATTTCTTCAAGGAGAACCTCGCCAGCGACGGAACGATGCTGTCGCCGGAATCGTTGCGGGCGAAGTTCGACGAGACGCTCAGGGGGCGGCCACCTTCCGATGCGGTGATGTATTGCGGCTCCGGGGTCACTGCCTGCCAGAACCTTCTCGCAATGGAGCACGCCGGACTGCCTGGCACCCGGCTGTACGTCGGGTCCTGGTCCGAGTGGTCCAGCGACCCGTCGCGGCCAATCGAAACAGGGCCCTCTCAGCGGAAATGACGACCACCCTTGCACCTGCGCCGCGCCAGTCGGTCTGGGCGACGCTGCGCGAAGCCATTCGCGGCTCCCACCAGGACTACACCGCTGCTCCCATCGGCCGCGCCGTCGTGCTCCTGGCGGTGCCGATGGTGCTCGAAATGGCGATGGAGTCGGTGTTCCTCGTGGTGGACGTCTTCTTCGTCGGCAAGCTCGGCGCGGACGCCATCACCACCGTTGGCGTCACCGAGTCGCTGATGACTCTCATCTATGCCGCGGCGATGGGACTCTCGATCGGTGCGGCAGCCACGGTGGCCAGACGCATCGGTGAAAAGGATCCCGACGCTGCCGCACACGCCGGCGCCCAGGCGATTCTCATCGGAGTGGTGTGTGGCGTCGTGATGGGCGTGATCGGGTCGATGCTGGCCCCACAGCTCCTTGGCATCATGGGCGCCAGCGACGACGTGATTCGCACGGGAAGCACGTTCGCACGTGTGATGCTGGGAGCGAGCGGCAACGTGCTGCTGCTCTTTCTGATCAACGCCGTGTTCCGCGGCGCCGGTGATGCAGCGATCGCGATGCGTGTGCTGTGGTTCGCCAACGCCATCAACATCGTCCTCGGCCCCTGCCTTATCTTCGGGATCGGCCCGTTTCCTGAACTCGGTGTCACGGGTGCGGCAATCGGCACGAGCATCGGGCGCGGCTGTGGCGTCCTGTTTCAGCTGTATTACCTGACGCGCGCGGGCGGGCGGATTCGCGTCCGCCTGCCGCACTTGTACTTCGATCCCGCGGTGATGCGAGGCATTCTGCGGATCTCCGGGACCGCCGTCTTTCAGAACTTCATTGGGACCGCGTCGTGGGTCGGCCTCGTTCGAATTCTCACCGCGTACGGCAGCACTGCTGTCGCCGGCAACACCATCGGCATCCGCATCATCCTCTTCGCGATTCTGCCGGCGGTTGGCGTCGGCAGCGCCGCCGCAACGCTCGTTGGGCAGAACCTCGGCGCCGGCAAACCGGATCGGGCGGAGGCGGCGGCATGGAAGGCCGGCTTTTACAACATGGTGTGTCTCGGCGCAATCGGAGCCGTCTTCCTGCTGTTCGCACCGCAGCTGATTTCGTTCTTCACCGACGATCCAGCGGTCGCCACCTACGCCGTGCGCTGTCTCCGCATTGTCGCCGCCGGCTTCCCCTTCTACGGCTACCAGCTGGTACTGGGCTTCGCGTTCAACGGCGCGGGCGACCCGTGGACGCCGACGTGGATCAATCTCGGATGCATGTGGCTGCTGGAATTGCCGCTGGCGTGGGTGCTGGCACACCCGCTCGGCTTCGGTCCGACGGGTGTGTTCATTGCCGTGAACGTCGCCTTCTCGCTGCTGGCGCTCGTCAGCGCCGTGCTGTTCTCGAGAGGAACGTGGAAGACTAAGCGCGTCTAGCCCGCGGCCTCCGCCGGCTGCACGGTCACCGTGAAGCCGTCCTGATTCGGCGCGGCGTACTGGCGATGGTGACGAATCCGCGAATACGGAATGGTCATCAGGGTCTGATATTCGCCCTCTGGCTGCGGGTGTATCTGCAGCGTCATTTCCTGGGTGGCCGTGGACAGCTCACGCGCGACATCGGACTTCGCAAAGCCGACGATGAAGACATCCCCGCTGGGCAGCTTGTGCGTTTCGTAGCTTCGGTAGCGCCGAATCGCGAACAACGGCGCGCTTTGCAGGCCTGGCGAGTAGGTGAACCCATACACCCCGCCCGGTAGCGCGTTTACGCCATTCCCCTCTTCCTCTTCGGACACCACGCGGACCTGATGCGCCTCACGCAACAGCTCTTGATCGGGGGTGGCAGCGTTGTCGGCAAAAACGACTCGGGACATGGGGGCAATTATACGTTCACGATTCCCGGTTCTCACTTCCGGGTTCGTGTTCGGGTTCGAGGTCCGGTTCTAGCTTCTGACCTCTGTCTTCTGAGTTCCGAGTTCTGTGTTCACGCCAATCGGACAGCTCACGCCAGTACCGCCGATGCCGCAGTAGCCGTTCGGGTTCTTCGCCAGATACTGCTGGTGATAGTCCTCGGCGTAATAGAACGGCGGGGCGTCGGCGATTTCCGTCGTGATGCGGTGGTAGCCTGCCGCGGTCAGGCGGTCCTGATACGCGGCCCGCGACGCCTCGGCGGCCTTCCTTTGTTCGGCCGACATCGTGTAGATGGCCGAGCGGTACTGCGTCCCAGTGTCATTCCCCTGCCGCATCCCCTGCGTCGGGTCGTGATTCTCCCAGAAGATCTTCAGAATCTCGTCGTAAGACGTGAGTTTGGGATCGAAGACGACAAGCACGACCTCGGTGTGGCCTGTCATGCCTGAGCAGACCTCCCGGTACGTCGGATTCGGCGTATAGCCGCCGGCGTACCCGACAGCGGTGCTGTAGACCCCCGGCGCCTGCCAGAACTTGCGCTCGGCACCCCAGAAACAGCCCATCCCGAAGACCGCCTGCTCCAGACCTGCTGGAAACGGCGGAGTGATGCGGTTGCCGTTGACGAAATGCGTATCGGGAACGTCCATCGCCTCAGCGTGGCCAGGAAGCGCCTGGTCGGGCCGCGGCATTCGCAGAGTAGTAGCCATACGCTATCTAAGATGCCTGATCGGGACGAGACGTTCCAGTTCAATACTGACCGCGGCGATTCGCGGCTGAGGCTGGACCAGATTCTCGTCCGGCGGGTCACTAACGTCACGCACATGTCCAGAAACGTCGCGCAGAAGTGGATTGCGGCTGGGGTCGTCACCGTTGACGGCCGCGTGGCGAAACGCGCATCCGACCGGGTTCGAGAAGACGCGGCAGTGCACGTGACGCTGCCGCCAGACGTCGTGCTGCGCGCCGTGCCTGCAGCAGAGCCCGGTACGCTCGACATCCTCTACGAGGACGACACGCTCATTGCCGTCAATAAGCCGCCCGGCGTCGTCGTCCACCCCTCCTATAAGCAGCTGTCGGGCACGCTGCTGAACGCCATCCTCTGGCACGTGCGCGAACGCGGTGACGTCCGTCCAGGCATCCTGACACGCCTGGACAAGGACACCTCCGGGGTCGTCGTCGTCGCGTTCGCCGATGGCGCGCACGCGATGATGCAGCGCGACGCGGCGGCAGGGCGTGTGCGCAAAGAGTATCTGGCGATCGTCCATGGCTCGCCGCAGCCGAAGACTGGGGTCATCCTCGACCCGCTTGGACGCGATCCCGACGACCGACGACGCGTCGTCGTGACACCGGGAGGCGCTGCAAGCGAAACACGATATGAAGTGATTCGGCCGCTGGCCGGAGATCTGTCGCTGGTGCGCTGCGAGCTGCTGACCGGACGAACGCATCAGATTCGCGTCCACTTGAGCGCACGCGGATGGCCCATCGTCGGCGATCGGTTATATGGCGGCCGAACTGATCTGATGACGCGCCAGGCACTGCACGCGTGGCGCATATCGCTGGTGCATCCCGTCACGCGCGCGCCGTTGATCGTCGAGGCGCCGCTCCCTCAAGACTTCAACGCCATCAGCTGCTGAATCGCATCGATGGCGAGAGTGGCCCCCGATCCGAGCAGCAGCACGGCGCTCGCGATGATCACGCCGTCCACCGCCGCGCGGATTCGCGGCAGGTGCAGCCAGCGCTGGATGAGCGCCAGCAGCGGGATGGCGATGAGTGCCGGCGTAATCATCGCCAGCCATCCGGCGACCGCTCCCAACCAGCCACCGGCAAAGTACCCAATGGCGACGACGTACGCGCCCATCGGACCGATCGTTGCGCGGCCGACGAGAACCGCCTGGCTCAACTGCTGATCAGAAATCGCCCCTCGTGTCTCTACGAAGTCCTGGCGAATCTGCGGCAACGAGCCCATTCCTGCAAACGAGGTCAGCGTCGCCTTGAGCAGCAGGAGGTAAATGACGACGGCGTTCATGACTCTGTGGAGCGGACGGGCAACGCAGCGCTCATCACCGCGGCCACGAGCAACACACGGACCGGCGTGGCGCCAAGTACGACAAGCGCCACGGCAACCGCGGCGATGACGATGAGCCGAAGGCGCGAGGCTCTCGGCAAGTACGGACGAATCAGATGCCACGCGCTGCCGACGACAAGCGCGCTCGCCACGAGAATGCCAACGGCGAGCAATGCGCGGACAGCCGCGTATCGATCGATTCGCGCCAGCGTCGCGGCGAGCGCGAATACGATCACGGACGCAGGCACTGAAGCCATCGCCAGCGCCAGCAGCGCGCCTCGCCACTTGTGGTAACGCCAGCCGAGCAGGACCACATACGCCAGCACGACCGTGCCTGGCGTGAACCTCGAAATCGCGATGAAGACACCATGCGACGCCGCGTCGAGCCAGCCGCGCGCGGAAAACCGTCGCCGAAGCAGCTCGATCGTGACCAGCCCGCCACCGACGGTTCGATTGGCCTCGTAGGCGACCGCGGTCACGAGCTCACGAACGGAGGGACCGACCGTCTGGTTCACGAAGATGCGAGCGCTCGGGGATTCACGAGATGCGGATAGCGCGCAGCAAACGCCCGCAGCGCGTCGACAGGGAGGCGACCGTACGCGTCGGTCCCGCTGAAGCTCCAGGGCCACGCGCCGGCATAGCCACCCCGTACCGCGGCATCGAGCACCTCCGCCATGTCCAGAGCGATCGGGGAGGCATTCGAAGGATGCTGCACTGCGGCGTTGCCGGGGAACTCACCCAGCAGCACCGGCTTCGAGAATCCGAGTGCCTGCGCAGACGTCACCATCGGATCGAGATCGCGCCCTGGATGTCGCGTGTCTGGATACGAATGAATCTGCAGCACGTCGAGCCCCAGCTCAGCGTCCTCCCACGCCCACAGATTATGCAGGCGGGCGCACCCGATCGTCGTCAGCGCCGGGCCGGAGGCGTGTACAAGATCGCTGAGGACGGCCACCATCTGCGCCAGCACGTCGAATCGCAGCGGACGCGACACGTGGGCACTGACGTCGGCCTCCCACTCTTCGATCACGAAGTCCGGCTCGTTGATCAACTCGAAGGCAAGGATCTGGTCCGCGAGGTCACGCCGTGCGCCGTCGTAGCCGTATCGGCGCACCACCGGCTCGAAGACGTGCGCAAAGAGTGCCGCCCGTCCTGGCTTGGAATGAAGAATGTGTGCCCGCCCATGCGGCAGTCGCAATTCGAGCAGCGCACCGGTTGCCGGATCGGCAATCGTGTCGCGGACACCCTCGAATAACCAGCGGTGATCGAGGAAGACGAGGGCAAGCTGCATCCCCGCGTCCCGCACCACTTCGCACGCCGTGTCCAGATCGACGAAGAAATGCGGGTCGAGTCCGACCGGCATCCCCGCGCCGTCGTAGACGATTCCGGCGCGGCCGTCGGCGAACACGAACCACCGCACGACCCTGAATCCCATCGCGGCCATCGCCGCGAAATCACGTTCGATGGCCGGCCGCCTCGTGGACACGCCCAGGTGCGATCCCCAGACGTTCGCCCCGAAGTCGAGGCCGTAGTAGATGGTCGACCCGTCGGTCGACCATGGATAGTTGCAGCCGTGCCAGTACGGATGTGTCAATCAGCTTCGTCGCAGGATCAGCGGGCGCACCGCGGCCATCACGGCGAGCACGACGCCGAAGGTGACAACGATCGTCGCACCTGTTGGCAGATCCAGCACCAGTGATAAATAGACGCCCAGCGCCGACACCACCGTGCCCATCGTCCAGCCGATAGCCAGGCGTTTGCCCACTGTATCCGCGTACAACATTGCGCCAACGGAAGGCACGATGAGGTAGCAAAAGACCAACAGCACTCCCGCAATCGCTACTGACGAGGTCACGACGAAGCCGAACGACGCATAAAACAGGAAGTCCCAGAAACGAACGGAGATTCCCTGTGCCACCGCCGCGTCGTGGTTCAGCGAGATGGCGAGGAACGTCTTGCGGAACCGGTAGTGGAACACGCCGATGACCCCATAGAGCGCGGCCGTCTTGAAGACTTCCGGCCAGGACACCGCGAGGATGTTGCCGACCAGCATGTCCTTGAGGTGTTCGCTCTCTGATGTCGCCTTGCTCATCGCCAGGATCGCGGCGGCGGAAGCCACCGCGTAGCAGATGCCGATGACGGCCTCTTGTGGAATCCTTGCGCGTTGGCCTCGAATCGTCGAAAAGACCGCGGCGCCGATAAACGTGAAGCCGAGGCTGATCCAGTAGACCGACGGCGCATGTGGATCGCCACCGGTAAACGGCATCAGGATCGCGATCGCACCGCCAAGCGCCGCGATCTGGGCCAGCGAGAGGTCGACGAAGATGACACCTCGCTCGACAACGTGAACACCGAGATAGGCGTGAATGCCGGTCAGAATGAGGCTGGCGGCGAATGGCGCCGCCAGAAACGCCAGTGTCGTTGAATCCATATCAGCGCGTGCCCGCCCCCGCCTTCTTGAGCGCGGCGATCACCAGATTGATGTCGTAGTCGAACAGCTTCAGATAGTCGCTCGCCTCTTTCACGCCGCCGACCGACGGTGGCACGACCAGCACCTCGGCGCCGGTGTCCCGGCCGATGGCATTCGGCGTCTTCAAATCGAAGTACGGCTCGACCAGCACCAGCTTGACGTTCTGCCGCTTCATCTCCGTCATGAGATCGAGCGTGTGCTGCGGCGTGGGCGGGATCCCCGGCCGGGGCTCGACGTAGCCGATGACGTCGAGGCCGAACCGGTCCGCGAAATTGGGGAATGAGCGATGGTAGGTGACGACCTTCGTCCCCTTGTACGGCGCCATCGCCGCCAGCCACCGCTTTTCGGCCTCGCTGACGCGCGCCGTGAAATCGTTACTGCGCTGGTCGAAGTAGGCGCGATCGGTCGGACGAAGCTGCGAGAGTTTGTCCGCGATCGATCGGGCGACGATCTTGCCGTTCTCCGGATCGAGCCAGTAATGCGGATTGCCCTGCGGGTGGACATCGCCCTCCGCGCGCGTGACCTGGCCCGTCGGGATGTCGAGAATGCGCGCCTTCGCGGACGCGTCGAGGTACCCCTCGGCGCCAACCTGGATCTTCCGGTTGCGGCTCTGCGTGATGAGCGGAGGCAGCCACCCGATTTCCAACTCCTTGCCGACCGCAATCAGCAGGTCGGCCTTCTGCAGCTTCAGGATGAAGCTCGGCTTGGCTTCGACGAAGTGCGGATCCTGATAGCCGCGTGCAATCGATTCCACGGTGATCTTGTCGCCGCCGACTTCACGCGCAATCGCGGCGAGATCCTCCGTCGTCGCAACGACATTCAGCTTGTCCTGAGCCGCCGCCCCACCAGCCGACAGCGCCAACGCCAACGCAACGACGACACTCGATATGGCTCTCATAAATACACGCCTCTAGAACTGGTGCGCACCGTGCGCGCCGATCGAAAACTGGAACTGAAACAGGAACTCGTTCGCGAGATCGCCAGTCGCGTATTTCGTCCGCCGGTACTGGCCGCGGACCTGGCTGAACTCGCTCGGCCAGTACGTCAGCAGTGCCGACTGGCCGGTATCACGCAGCGCCGCATCATCAGCGTGCCCCGACCGGTCGTAACGTGCGCCCGCAAACCAGCGGCGCGCCAGCTGGTAGTCGCCTGAGAAGTAGTAGCCAAACGCGTTTGCAATCGAGAGTGGCTGCTCCCGCCGGCTCCACACCAGTTCCGTCCGTCCGAGGAACGAGCGGTAGATCGATCGGCGCAGTGGTTTCCACCGGATGGTTCCGTCCACGCCGAAGAGTCGCGTCGTAAATCGATCGACGTCGATGCCGTCGAGGAGGCCGGAATCGTTGTGGCCGTGGGCGAACGACGCACCGACATCGACGTTGGTGCTTTCGGAAATGTCCTGATAGCCGCGCAACCGCCCCACGTAGCTGAGATCGCCGCGTTTGCTCGAGTGAAACACGTCACCCGAATCGCCGCGGAAGACCTGGCCGGTCGCCTCCAGGAAGAACCAGGGATTGGAAATCAACCGCGCCACCGAGAAGCCGGCGTCGGTGATCCCTTCATCACCGTCAACGAGGTTGTCGGTGACCAGAGGCCGATCGGTCCACGGGATCTGATGGCTGTGGAAGGTGTTGACCTTGCCAAACGAAGCCCGTTGCTTGCCGACCTTCACGAGGAGCCCGCCCGGGAGCGTCGGGAACGTGATGAAGCCCTCTTCCAGGTCCACGCCCGTCTCGCCGAATGAGATAAAGAAGTCGGCGCGCGCGTAGGGATCGACGATCGCCTGCAGCGAGAGTTCGGACTCCTGCATCTTGAGCGTCGGCGGGGGATTGACCGTATTGCGTCCGGAGGCGCCGAGGAAGTTGCCGATCACCGCAATGTCGGGGTTGAAGATCTTCGACGCGGCTGCGCCGGCACCATACACCGGGAGCGCGCCCGCGGGCCCGCCGGCGCCTCCAGAGCCAGGCGGCACCTGCGCCGTTGGGCCCGGATCGCTCTGCGCAGCGACAGGTGCCGCCGCAGCACCTTGTGC
>Ga0070670_100003530_pt1 | contig 13005 bp, 11 predicted proteins | sample KBSS63metaG_FD_64665 | JGI IMG/M metagenome (GOLD analysis project Ga0070670, IMG submission 64665) | Switchgrass rhizosphere microbial communities from Kellogg Biological Station, Michigan, USA - KBS S6-3 metaG | ecosystem: Host-associated > Plants > Roots > Rhizosphere > Soil ... | reverse complement strand
TCTTCACTGTAAGTTCGATAAAGATAAATTCAAGGCAAAGTGGTTTCCTGCAAAATTGCGTATCGAGAGACTGTACGGGCGCCTCGGTGTGGAGATGGTCAGGCTCGACATTAGGCGAGGGCGCGATTGCATCCATTCCCCTACTCCAGCAGTTAATGCTGATTGCGTTTGCAGCGGTAGGTGGGGATGCAGGGCAAGAAGGATGGTGCCGCGGACGCGGAAGAGCTGACTGGCGGCTTCCTGTCCCAGGGCGGTGAGATGGGCCGTCTCATTCGCGACTTCGATTGGAGCGCGACGTCCCTTGGCCCGATGGGCGAGTGGCCCACCAGCCTGAAAACCGCGATTGGTTCCATGCTGGTGGCCACGATTCCGATCGTCACCCTGTGGGGCGAGGACGGGGTCATGATTTACAACGACGCCTATTCGGATTTCGCCGGCGGTCGTCACCCGCAGCTTCTCGGCTCCAAGGTCCGCGAAGGCTGGCCCGAAGTCGCTGACTTCAACGACAATGTCATGAAGGTCTGCCTGGCGGGCGGCACCTTATCCTACAAGGACTGGGAACTGACCCTCCATCGGCACGGCAAGCCCGAGCAGGTCTGGATGAACCTCGACTATTCGCCGATCCTCGACGGAAGCGGTCGTCCCGCGGGGGTAGTCGCCTTCGTCATCGAAACGACCGAACGTATCAAGGTGGAGCGCGAGCTTCGGGAGAGTGAAGAGCGGCTCCGTATCGCGACCGCTGCTGCCGCCATCGGAACGTGGGACTTCGACCCGGTCAACGGCACCCTGCGCTGGGACGACCGATGCAAGGCGCTATTCGGTCTGCCTCCAACGGCGAGCATCGATTACGACGTCTTCCTCTCCGGACTGCATCCGGACGATCGCGAAATCACCGACAGAGCGGTCCAGTCCGCGCTCGATCCCAGCGGCCCCGGTGCCTACGACGTCGAGTATCGAACCATCGGAATTGAGGACGGGGTCGAACGGTGCATCGCCGCCACCGGACGGTCGATTTTCGCCGACGGGAACGCCGAGAAGCGCGCAGTGCGCTTTGCCGGCACGGTCATCGACATATCCGCCAGGGTTCGCGCCGAGTCCGCGCTCCGGGAGCAAAGCCGTATCCTAGAGACGCTGAACCGCACGGGTCCTGCGATCGCGGCGGAACTCGACCTGCAAAAGCTGGTCCAGATGGTGACGGATGCAGGCGTCGAGCTGGCGGGCGCCGAGTTCGGTGCCTTCTTCTACAACGTCCTGAATGACGAGGGCGAAAGTTATCTGCTGTATTCCCTGTCGGGAGCGCGACCGGATCAGTTCAGCTTCGGCATGCCGCGCAACACGAAGGTCTTCGCTCCCACTTTCGGCGGCGAAGGGACGATCCGTTCCGACGACATTACGAAGGATTCTCGTTACGGGCAAAATCCCCCGCACAAGGGAATGCCGAAGGGGCACCTTCCCGTACGTTCCTACCTCGCCGTCCCGGTGATCAGCCGCTCGGGTGAAGTGATCGGCGGTTTGTTCTTCGGCCACTCCGTCCCGGGCCGCTTCACCGAAAGCCACGAGCGCCTGTTGACCGGCATCGCCGGCCAGGCTGCGACGGCAATCGACAATGCTCGCCTCTACCAGGCGATCAATCGCGCCAACGACACCCTGGAACAGCGCGTGCAAGAGCGCACGGCGGAGCTCGAAACCGCGAACGAGGCTCTCCGCCAGGCGCAGAAGATGGAGGCCATCGGACAGCTGACTGGCGGGATCGCGCATGACTTCAACAATATGCTGACCGTCATCCGAGGCTCGGCCGACATGCTTCAGCGAGCGAGTGTCGATGAGGCCAAGCGCCAGCGGTATATCCAGGCGATCGCCGACACCGCCGATCGCGCTTCGCGGCTGACGTCCCAGCTCCTCGCCTTTGCACGGCGGCAGGCGCTGAAGGCGGAAGTCTTCAATGTGACAGAACGCGTAGAGAGCATTGGGGACATGCTGCGTACTGTGCTCGGCTCCCGCATCAGGCTCAGCATCGAGAGCCGCTGCGAGGGATGTTTCGTGGAAACTGACGCCACTCAGTTCGAGACGGCCCTCGTCAACATGTCGGTGAACGCACGCGATGCTATGAGCGGCGAAGGCGATCTTCGGGTCGTTGTCGGGACCGCCGAGCGCCTTGGCTCATTCGGCGGCCCGCAGACGGACGCGGGCTATGTCACCGTGGGTGTCACCGACACCGGCGAGGGTATCGCGGCTGATGACATCGAGCGGATCTTCGAACCATTCTTCACGACGAAGGAAACCGGCAAGGGTACGGGGCTTGGCCTCAGCCAGGTCTATGGCTTCGCGAAGCAGTCGGGCGGGGAGATCGAAGTGCAAAGCGAGCCTGGCCGGGGAACGACCTTCACAATGTATCTTCCGCGAAGCGATGGCGAAGGGGTGAATGAGCCGGAGAGAGCAATCTGGGCCGACCAGGCTCATCTGGACGGCTGTGTCCTCGTTGTTGAGGACAATGCGGACGTAGGACATTTTGCCGAACATGCATTGGCCGATCTGGGGTTCGATACCCGCCGTGCGTCGACCGCCGCGGAGGCTTTGGCCTTACTTGAGTCCGGTACTCGATTCGACATCATGTTCAGCGACATTGTCATGCCGGGGCAGAGTGGGATCGACCTCGCGCGCGAGGTCCGCAAGCGATGGCCACGACTGCCGGTCGTACTGACCACCGGCTACAGCGATGCGCTGATGATGCATCGGGACCTCGATTTCCCGATCCTTCACAAGCCCTACTCACTCGAGACGCTCTCGGCGGTTCTCGGGAAGGCCCTGAAATCCTAACCCGCGGGCCTCTCGCCATGCGTGCCTACTGCGGCTAGGCGTGGCTTAGCGATTGTGCGAGGGAGAGCGCATGTCCGACGGACCGACCGGTAGCATCTTCATCGGAGCCGCCAGCGGCGGCGCCAATCCGCAGAGCCTCGAGCTCAAACGAACCAACCGTCACGGCCTGATCGCGGGTGCGACGGGCACCGGCAAGACGGTGACCTTGCAAGGCATCGTCGAGGGCCTTTCGGCCGCGGGCGTGCCGTGCTTTGTCGCCGACGTGAAGGGCGACCTTTCGGGCCTTGCCATCGCCGGATCCCCGACGTCCAAGATTCATCCGATCTTTGCCCAGCGAGCGAGCGACCTCGCGATGTCGGACTGGACCTATCACGACACGCCGGTCCAGTTCTGGGACCTGTTCGGCGAGCAGGGCCACCCGATCCGCACGACCGTCAGCGAGATGGGACCGCTTCTGCTTAGCCGTCTCATGAATCTCAACGATGTGCAGGAAGGCGTTCTCAACATCGCCTTCAACGTCGCGGACAAGGAAGGCCTGCTTCTTCTCGACCTCGACGACCTTCAGTCGATGCTGGTCCATTGCGGCGAGCAGGCAGACCAACTCACGCTTCAATATGGCAACGTCTCCAAGCAATCGGTCGGCTCGATCCAGAGGTCGCTGCTTCAGCTGCGTAGCCAGGGCGGAGATCATTTCTTCGGCGAGCCTGCGCTCGACCTTCACGACTTTATCGGCGTCGACGATCAGGGCCGCGGCCTGGTGAACGTCCTTGCCGCCGACCGGCTGATGGCCAGCCCGCGCCTCTACGCAACCTTCCTCCTCTGGCTCGTGAGCGAGCTCTTCGAAGAGCTTCCGGAGATCGGCGATCCCGACAAGCCTGTCCTCTGCTTCTTTTTTGACGAAGCGCACCTGCTGTTCGACGACGCTCCGCCGGGCCTACTTGAAAAGGTCGAGCAGGTCGTCCGGTTGATCCGGTCGAAAGGCGTCGGCGTCTACTTCATTACGCAGAACCCGATCGACATCCCCGACAAGGTCGCGGCGCAGCTCAACAATCGCATCCAGCACAAGCTCAACGCCTTTACGCCGCGTGACCAGCAGGCGGTCAAGGCGGCGGCGGACACGTTCCGCGTCAACCCGGACATCAATGTCGCGACTGCGATAACCGAGCTGAAGATCGGCGAGGCTTTGGTGTCCTTGCTTCAGCCCGACGGCTCGCCTTCCCCGGTTCAACGCGTTTTGATCAAGCCGCCATCGACTCGAGTCGGTCCCCTGACACCTGAAGAGCGCAACGTCATCGTCACGACGGACGCGGTTGGCGCCAAATACGACACCTTGCTCGATCGGGAGTCGGCCGAGGAAATCCTCAAAGCCAAAGGCGATGAGGCCGCGGCGGCCGCGGCAGCCACAAGGGCACAGAACGACGCCGAAAAGGCTGCAGCGGAAAAAGCTCGGCAGGACGCGATCGTCGCTAAGGAAACGGCTCGCGCCCAGGCCGCCCAGGCCCGCCTCGAAGCGCAACAGCAGCGCGAAGCGGAACGGCAGCAAGCCGCGCAAGAGCGCGAAGAGGCTCGTCGTGCCCGCGAGGCCGCTCGCCCAACCATGGCCGACAAGATGATCCAGTCTGCGGGCCGCTCGATAGCCAGCTCGGTCGGCCGCCAGCTTGGCAACCAGCTCCTTCGTGGAATTCTCGGCGGGTTCATGCGTGGACGGTAAGTGGAGCCTCATCAACGCCCTCGAATGCGAGTGGCGCGATGCGCTGATTTCCGGTGATGCTGACCGGCTGCGGGCGCTTATCCATCCCAAGTTCGAGCTCATCGGCACCCGCTCGACCGGGCCATTCACGATCAATCGCGAGGAATGGCTCTCAGCAGTCCAGCAGCGTGAGATCGTCGCGATCGACCTGGACATCCGCGATGCCGTCATCCTCGACGAGGTCATGATCGGCACAATCTACGCGCGCTGGAAGGTCAAGTACCTGGGCGGAGAGATCGAAGATTGCGTCCTACTGACGGACGTCTGGGTTCGGGAAGGCGACGGTTGGTGTGTTGTTCGAAGGCATTCCAGCCCTGCGCCACCGGAGGAAATAAAAAAGTCTTGAGGGGGAGTGCGAATGGCGAGCGTAACTGAGCAGCGCGGAGCCCTAGGGGCCGTAAAAGAGCTTACGATCCGGGGGATCATTCTCGGCGCGCTGATCACGGTCGTGTTCACCGCCGCCAACGTTTACCTAGGCCTGAAGATCGGCATCACCTTCGCCACGTCCATTCCAGCCGCCGTCATCTCCATGGCGGTGCTCAAGGCGTTCCGTGACGCGACTATCCAGGAAAACAACATCGTTCAGACGATCGCCTCTGCGGCGGGAACGCTGTCAGCAATCATTTTCGTGCTGCCTGGCCTCATAATGGTCGGGTGGTGGACCGGCTTCCCCTACTGGCTGTCGGTCGCAGTCATCGGCATCGGCGGCATACTCGGCGTCATGTACTCGGTGCCGTTGAGGCGTGCACTCGTGACGGGAACCGACCTGCCGTTTCCAGAAGGGGTGGCGGCGGCCGAAGTGCTGAAGGTCGGGAGCGGCGTCGGCGGAGCGGAGGAAAACCGCCGCGGCCTCATCCTGATCGGCGGCTCGACCCTCGTCGCGGCCGCCTACTTCCTAATCGCGAAGACTAGATTGCTGACCGATACGGCCGCCCGTACCTTCAAGGTCGGAACCGGAGGCTCGGCGATTTCCGCCAGCCTTTCCATGGCGCTGATCGGCGTCGGCCATCTGGTCGGAGTCGCTGTCGGTGCGGCGATGATTATCGGCATGCTGATCACCTGGGTGGTCATCGTGCCTCATTGGACGCAGGATGCCGGATTCGTTGCGCAGATCGCGGCTCCCGACCTCGAAACACTGGTCGGTGCTGCTTTCCGTCAGAAGGCGCGCATGGTCGGCGCGGGGACTATCGGCGTCGCAGCAATCTGGACTCTGTTGCGCATCATGGGACCGATCATCCGCGGCATCCGGGCCGCCATCGCTGCGAACCGGGAACGTAAGGCCGGCCGCGGTGCGGAACTGCCGCTGACAGAACGCGATATCCCGATTGGCATCGTCACCGGCATCATCCTCCTGTCGATGATCCCGATCGGCTTGCTGCTGTACGCCTTCGGCAATACTGCGCCGATCGCCGCCGAGCCGGGCGTAACCATCACGCTGAGCATCATCTACACCCTCATCGCCGGCGTCGTGATCGCTGCGGTGTGCGGTTATATGGCCGGCCTCATCGGTGCATCGAACAGCCCGATCTCCGGTGTAGGCATCCTCTCCGTCCTTGGTATCTCCCTGATCCTCGCCGCCCTCTTCCAAGGCGTGGGCGGAGACGAGACCAAGGCTCTCGTCGCTTTCGCTTTGTTCGTGACGGCGATCATCTTCGGCGTCGCCACAATCTCCAACAACAACCTTCAGGATTTGAAGACCGGGCAATTGGTCGACGCCACGCCGTGGCGGCAGCAGGTTGCGCTGGTCCTCGGCGTGGTCTTCGGCGCTCTCGTCATTCCACCGATCCTTGACCTGATGAACACCGCCTTCACCTTCCAGGGCGCGCCTGGCGCCAAGGAAAGCGCTCTTCCGGCGCCTCAGGCGGCGATCATTTCGACGATCGCGCAGGGCGTGCTCGGAGGAAGCCTCGATTGGGGCCTGATACGCCAGGGAGCGATCATCGGCGTGGTGGCAGTAATCATTGACGAAGCGCTGAAGCGCTTCTCCAACAGGCGGCTGCACCTGCCGCCGCTGGCGATCGGCATGGGCATCTACCTCCCGCTCGAGGCTGACCTGTTGATCCCGTTCGGCGCCGCACTCGGCTGGTTCTACAATCGCTGGGCGATGCAATCGAAGAGCCCGGCCTTCGCCGAGCGGATGGGCGTTCTGATGGCGACCGGCCTGATCGTGGGCGAAAGCCTGATGGGGGTGGTCTATGCCTTCGCCGTCGCCGGAGCCGAAAGGGCCGGGTCGTCCGACAGCGCCAGCGTGTTCGCGCTGATCGAGCCGTATTCGTCGGTAATGCTGGTCAGCCTGGTCGTGTTCGCCGCCGCCATCGGCGCCCTCTACTGGTGGACCAAGAGCCGGGCCTCAGACGCGCCGGCTCCCGATGAGGCAATGCCGCCAGAGCCTGAAGCGTCGTTCCGGTAGGGATGCAGACGGTCCTGACCGCCTTGCTCCTTGCTGCCGCGGCGCCGGCAGCCGAGGCGCAATCGGTCGCGGGACTTTACGAGATCCGCCAGATGGAGATGGGCGGCGGGCTCGAGCTGATGCCCGATGGGAGGTTCCGCTACGCGCTCGACTATGGCGCCGCCTCGGAGCAGGGCGAAGGCCGATGGGTCGACAAGGACGGCAGGGTCCTCCTCACCAGCGATCCGATGCCGAAACGGCCGTCATTCGAGGTTTTGAAGGACGATCCGGCGCCCGCGGGAGAACTATGGCTTGAACTTGCGCCACCCGGCTTCGGTGACTTCACCACCAACCTGGAGATGATCGCCACCTTCAAGGACGGCAGTCGCGACGAAATCCGGGATGACGGCGATGGTCACATGCCGGTCGAAGGCAAGATGCCGGTGTCCATCCAGGTGATGGTACCGATCTACGGCGACCTCTCACCACCAATTCCGCTTTCGGCGGACCGCGGACATCGTATCACACTACGCTTCATGGCGAACGATTTGGGCAAGGCTCGCTTCGACAGTGAACCGCTGACGCGCGAGGGCGATACGCTCGTGCTTCATCGCTACGACGCGAAAATTATCTTCAAGCCGGCTCAGCCGCGCCCGCGGTAAGGCTGTACGCCCTGATCGGGCAGCCATAGCCCATCGAGCGGCGCCCCGCTCTGCCAGAAGACGTCGATCGGCATTCCGCCGCGCGGATACCAATAACCGCCGATGCGCAGCCACTGCGGTTTCATTTCCTCTGCGAGCCGCTGGCCGATGCCGACAGTCACGTCCTCATGGAATCCGCAATGATTGCGGAATGCGCCGAGGAACAGCTTGAGGCTTTTGCTTTCGACGATCGTCTCGCCAGGCGCGTAGTCGATCACCAGGTGCGCAAAGTCCGGCTGTCCTGTCACCGGGCAGAGCGACGTGAACTCAGGCACCGCGAAACGCACGAGATAGAGCGCGCCGGGCCGGGGATTGGGGACAAAATCCAACCTCGCCTCTTCGGGAGAAGCGGGGAGCGGCGTCGCCTTGCCGAGGTGCGTCGTGTCGACCATCGCGCGGCCAACTAGCAGGCGTTGCGGTTCGCGCCTATCCTCGAGCGATGGACGATCTCGTCTCGACCGATTGGCTGGCGCAGAACGTCGTTCAGGCGGACGTCGTGCCCGTGGACGCAAGCTGGTTCATGCCGTCTCTCGGACGCAGCGGACACGAGGAGTTCCTCGCCGCCCACATCCCCGGAGCCCGCTTCCTCGATATCGATGCGGTCGCGGACACCTCCCATCCGGCACCGCACATGCTTCCGACCGCGGAGGCCTTTGGCCGCGCAATGGAGGAGCTTGGAATCAGCCGCACCGACCGGATCGTCGTCTACGACAACAGTCCGACGCGGACGGCGGCGCGCGGCTGGTTCATGCTTCGCCACTTCGGGGCGGAGCGGGTCTGCATCCTGGACGGCGGGTTCCAGAAATGGGTCGCCGAAGGCCGCCAGACAGAGAGCGGCGAGCCGCGGCCACGGCGCGCGCGCTTCGAATCAGTCGAACGCCCAGGGGAAGTCGTCACGCTGCGCGAGGTACGCGCCGGCCTCGGAGTGCCTTTGCTCGATGCCAGGGGCCGGGCCCGTTTCGAAGGAACCGAAGCCGATCCGCGGCCAGGCGTTGCTGCCGGTCATGTTCCGGGCGCGCGCAACCTGCCCTACTCAGACCTCTACAATCCCGACGGCACGCTGAAGCCGCCGCATGAGCTTCGCCGGCTGTTCATCGCCGCCGGAGCTGATCCCGATGGCCCGTTCGTTGCAACGTGCGGATCGGGAGTGACGGCGAACTCGATCATCTTCGCAGCGCGCCAGCTTGGAAACCGCGATGCCCGGCTTTACGACGGCAGTTGGAGCGAATGGGGCGCCGATCCTTCGACACCAAAGGAAACAGGTTCGGCCTAGCGCCGAAGCAGCTCAGAAAGACTGGCGAGCCCTTCCCGGATAGTCTCGGCGACCATATCGACAGCGGCCGAGTGCGCTTCCAAGCCCTCGTTGCGGACGCAAAGGACGGCATCGAGGCCTGCAGCAGCCGATCCGATCACGCGTTCCGAACGATGGTCGAAACAACGACGAGCGCCTTCATGGGTGAGCTCGATCGGTCCGAAATCCTCCTCATCGCACGACGGGCCATGCCCGCTCGGCTCAAGCAAGCGAAGCGCGCGCTTCAGGCCGGCGATGCGAGCCGCAAGCTCACCGCCGGCGAATGGCGCGTCGGCAGCCGCCTCGAGTGGAAGGAAGTGGATCATGCCGCGCAGCTTGGCGCGACAGGGTCAACAATTGATGAAGATCGGCCTTACGCGCCTTGCTTCGCGTCGATGTCGCGAAGGATCCAGCCGCGCTGCGGGATCGTCTCGATGAACTCCGCACCGCCCGAAGCGCTTCGCAGCTTCTTGCGGAGCTTGGAGATGAACACGTCGATGATCTTCGGCTGCGGCTGGTCGTCGGCGCGGCGATAGAGATGCTTCAGCAGCATCGCACGCGTGACGACGTTGTTGCGAGCGAACGCAAGCAGCTCGAGCACGCGATATTCCATCTCGGTGATGCCGATCGGATGACCGTCGATGCGGATCAGCCGCTGAACTTGGTCCACCTGGAGGCGGCCACCGCAAAGGCTTTCCGGCATTTCACCGCCGGTTGCCTTCAGCGACTGCAACAGTCGCGATGCCGCCTCTTCACTATCCTCCGGCGAGACGCGCCGAGGGCTTCCAATCAGCGCCTGCTGTATCTCGCCCATGATCTGCTGCGCCTCCTCGACGAGGCGGGCGCCCTCCTCGAAACGGCGTCGCGACCGTTCGAGCATGGACTCGATTTCCACGAGGCGTGCGGAAAGAGTCTCTTCAGCCATTATCTGCCCACCCCGTTTCCCGGCATATCTACTGCGGCACCTGGGCCGTTGCTACCTGACTGTCCTGTTCCGCGGCGCTCAGGATCGTCATCGTCGCCGCGCCTTTGTCCACAACGCGCGTATCCGGGTCGCCAGCGTTTGAGCGGGCGCCGATGAGCGTGCGGTCGCGGCCGGCCTTTTCAAGCAAGTCCATCTCGCTGCGGCTGCGCGGAGCCGGACCACCGAAGATGGCATCGATTGCCTGCTGCTGCGCATCCTGCGGCGTGAGAGCGGCAGTGCCGGCCACCGGCGGGGTCAGCGAATAATCGGGCGGAATCACCAGCGGCGCATTGCGCGCGACCTGGAATTCGTCGGGAGCGGCCTTCTTGGCGGTGAAGAGCGTGCAGCCGCCCAGAACGATCGCCGGGACGATCACGAGCGGGATGAATTTACGCATGTTCGGCATTCTCCTTGCGCGCTTCCTTCACGAGGAATGCGCGCAGTAACAAGATAACGACGCCGATGCTAATCGCTGCGTCGGCGACATTGAAGATGAAAAACGGACGAAATTCGCCGAAATGCAAGTCGGCGAAGTCGACCACATAGCCGTGGCGCACCCGGTCGAGGATGTTGCCCAGCGCTCCGCCGAGTACCATGCCGAGCGCGACCTGGTCCCAGCGCTTCTCCTCACGCGTGATCCAGACCCCGACTCCGGCAGCGATGGCAGCGGTGACACCGACCAGGACCCAGCGCATTGCGTCGCTCGACGCTTGGAACAACCCCAGCGAGATTCCGTGGTTCTCGGTGTAGGTCAGGTTGAAAATCGGCAGGATCTCGATCTGCAGCACGTTCCGCAGGTTCAGCGGCCCAAGCACGATCCATTTTGTGATCTGCTCAAGCATGAAAACGGCGATCGCGATCCCGAACCCAACAGCGCTCTTACGCATTCAAAACGTCCTCACAGCGACCGCAAAGATCGCCATCTTCGCGCACTTCGGGCAAATAGCGCCAGCAGCGTCCGCACTTGTGATGCTCCGTCTCGGCCACCGCGAGGGCATCACCCTGCTTCACTGACGAGACGATGAACAGCTCAGCAAGCTCGTCCGGACTCGCGAGAAGTTCGGGCACGGCCACAGCCGCCTGAAGGCTGGAGCCAATGACCTTCTCGCGGCGAAGCGGCTCGATCGTCTCGGTCACCTGCGCCCGAAGCTCACGCAGCTTCGCCCAGCGGCCATCGTCCGCGGGCACATCGGGAATGTGCGGCCATTCGAGCAAGTGGACCGAGCCGCCGTCCGGGAAACGGGTTCCCCAAACCTCCTCGGTCGTGAACACGAGAACCGGCGAGAGCCAGCGCACCAGAGCATGGAACATCACGTCCAGCACCGTGCGATAGGCGCGGCGCTTGTCCGTCTGGAAGCCCGTCTCCGCGTTCACCTCGCAATAGAGGACGTCCTTGCGGATATCGAAATAGAAGGCGGAAAGGTCGTTGTTAGCGAAATCCGACAGCAGCCGAGTGTAGCTGTTGAAGTCGAAATCATCGACCGCCGTTCGCAGCTTGCGCTCCAGCTCACCAGTCACATGGAGCATGTAGCGCTCCAGCTCGGGCATCGCCTCGACCCCGACCTTCTCGTCCTCGCCGAACTCGGCAAGCGCGCCGAGCAGATAGCGGAACGTGTTCCGAAGCTTGCGGTACTGGTCCGCGACGCCGCCGAGGATTTCCTTCCCGATGCGATGATCCTCGGTGAAGTCGACCGACAGCGCCCACAGGCGGAGGATATCGGCGCCATGCTCCTTCATCAGGTCGAGCGGGCTGATGGTGTTGCCGAGGCTCTTCGACATCTTCAGGCCCTTGGCGTCCATCGTGAAGCCGTGGGTCAGGACCGCCTTGAACGGGGCGCGGCCGCGAGTCCCGCAGCTTTCGAGCAATGACGACTGGAACCAGCCGCGATGCTGGTCGGAGCCTTCGAGATACAAATCGGCAGGCGAGCGCTGGTCGGGCCAGCGGCCGCTTTCGAGCACGAAGGCGTGGGTCGATCCGCTGTCGAACCAGACGTCGAGAATGTCGGTGATCATCTCGTAATCGTCGGGGTTGCGGTTGCCGAGGAAGTGCGCCGCATTCTCCGCGTCCCAGGCGTCCACGCCCTTCTCGCGGATCGCAGAGACGATGCGATGGTTCACCTCATGGTCGACGAGCAGCTGTCCGGTCTTCCTCTCGACGAACAGAGCGATCGGAACGCCCCAGGCGCGCTGGCGGCTGAGAACCCAGTCGGGACGCTGCTCAACCATCGACCCGATGCGGTTGCGGCCCTTCTCTGGAACGAAGCGGGTCTCGGCAATGGCGTTGAGCGCCAGCTCGCGGAGCGTCGGATGGCGGTCGTCGACAGCCTCGTTGACCTCGCCGCCCTCGTTTTCCCAGCGCTGCTGCGCGCGGGTGAGGGGCGAGAATTGCCGGAGTGGCTTGTCCATCGCCACGAACCATTGCGGCGTGCAGCGATAAATCACCTTGGCCTTCGAGCGCCACGAATGCGGGTAGCTGTGCTGAAAGTCCGCGCTCGCCGCGAGCAACGCGCCCGCCTCGCGCAGGTCGGAGCAAATCGGCCCTTCGGGCGCGTTGAACTTGTTGTTTATGACGCTGCCCTGCCCGCCCAGCCATAGCCAGTCCGGGCGGTAGAAGCCGGCGCCGTCGACCGCGAAGACCGGGTCGATGCCGTTCGCCTTGCACAACTCGAAATCGTCCTCGCCATGGTCCGGCGCCATGTGGACTAGGCCCGTGCCCTGGTCGGTGGTGACGAACTCGCCCGGCAGGAACGGTCGCGGCCTGGCGAAGAAGCCGCCGAGCTTGTGCATCGGGTGACGGGCGATGGTGCGCGATAATTTCTCACCGACGAACATCCGCTTAGCCTGCCATTCCAGCAAACCAGCCGCGTCGTCAGGCATATCCGGCTCGTCGACGAGCGACAGTCCGGTTCGACTGAGAAACTGCTCCGTCAGATCGAACGCAACCAGGAACCTGCCACCCGAAGTGTTCAACAATTCGTAAGTAACGGTTGGCCCGTACGCGATGCCTTGGTTGACCGGGATCGTCCACGGCGTGGTCGTCCACACCACGGCATGCGCGCCAACCAGCTCCTGGATCGGGCTTTCGACGATCTC
>Ga0070670_100003529_pt1 | contig 13005 bp, 10 predicted proteins | sample KBSS63metaG_FD_64665 | JGI IMG/M metagenome (GOLD analysis project Ga0070670, IMG submission 64665) | Switchgrass rhizosphere microbial communities from Kellogg Biological Station, Michigan, USA - KBS S6-3 metaG | ecosystem: Host-associated > Plants > Roots > Rhizosphere > Soil ... | reverse complement strand
AAGGATGGATGGTTCGTCGGCTACACTCCTAATCTCGTGACGGTCGCATGGGTCGGGCTCGACGACAACGAAGACATACATGCGACGGGCGGAGACATCGCGGTCCCGCTGTGGGTCGACTTCATGCGCGAAGTTGTTCGCCTGCGACCGGAGTTTGGCGGAGCAAGTTTCGCGATGCCGAAGGGTCTGACGGAAGTCGTCGTCGATCCGGAAACCGGAATGGCCGCCGGTCCGTATTGCCCGCAACGCGAGACAGCGGTCGTCCCTACATCCGCCGCGACATCGGTAACGTGCTTCAAGCATCAGCCGCTCGATACGATGTACGCGATGGCCGAAGTGCACGACACGGATGCCACGGTCACGACAATCGAAGCGAGGGAAGTCGCGTCGCCAAACGAATCCAACACGCGACACATCGTCGAGTACGAAGATTACAACGGCGATCGTCTCGACGTACGTAAATCGCCGGACTCGCGCGAATCGCCGCCTTCGTCTACGCGCACCGAGGAATCATATCTCGATCAATACGAGCGTACTCAGTCGAAAACCAAGAAGCCTTAGGAGCACACTTTTTTGAACACGGATTGAACGGGTCAGGTGGATTGAAGTCAGAACCGGGAGCGGTAGCGACTGGGTTACCCCTCGCTGTCGAGACGTTCAGGGGAAACCCAGTCGCTACCGCTCCCGGTTCTGACTCGTGTGATCAGTTCGCTAAGGAACGAATGCGTTCGGGAGCGGTCGATCGCCCGTGGCACCGAATTGCACGATCTGCGTTCCAGCAGTCGTTCGCGAGATGAACCAAGTCGCGCTCGACGGACGGAATACTGTCGCGTCGAACTTTCCATCGCCATCGTAATCACCGGGAGCGACGATGTCTCCAGTCGCTCCGAACGGGAATCCGTAGAACGAGAAGTCTTCGCTTCGAACGATGAACCACTCACCAGTCGATGGGCGCCAGATCGCGATGTCGGCTTTTCCATCGCTGGTGTAGTCGCCCTGAACAGCTTTGTCAGTGTTCGCACCGAATTGAATTGCGAGCGAACCTGCCGTCGATCTCTGTATCCACCATTCAGCACCGCCTGCGGCCTGACGGAAGATTCCGACATCGGCTTTTCCATCAGCGTCGTAATCCGATACGACCGGAACATCGCCCGTTACACCGAACTGAAATATCCGAGTCGGTGCTCCTGACGACTGGCTGATAAACCAGTTCGACGATGAAGGACGGAACACTGCGAAGTCCGCCTTACCATCTGCGTCGTAATCAGCCGGAACAGGAACATCGCCGTTCGTTCCAAACGGAAGTGCGAAGAACGAGAAGTCCTCAGATCGAAGCACGTACCATTCACCTGAAGCCGGACGGAAGATCGCGACGTCTGCCTTACCATCACCGGTGTAGTCGGCTGGGACGATCTTGTCGGTCAAAGCTCCGAACTGCAACGCGAAGGTCAAGCCTGTTGAGCTTCGATTGATCCACCATTCGGCGGCGGGCAGCGGTCGGAAGATACCGATATCGGTCTTTCCATCGCCGTCGAAATCGAATGGTGCATTCTGTGTCGGGACAATAGCTCCCCCGCCACCCCAGAACCCGCTCGCCAGCGAGAAAGTTCCGCCTGTCGATGGTCCACCCGCGACCGACTGGCCGATCGTCCCATCAACCGTGAACGTCCCGCCAGTCGCACGTCCCCCGCCGTCTGCAATGACCGATTTCGTGATCGTAAATGTTCCGCCCGATTGAGCGATACCTGCGGTCGAGCAGAGCAGCCCGAGGAAAACCGATACTGTTTTTCGTGTGATATTGTTCATGACATTTCTCCCCGCGATCTTTCGTTGCCGCCACTTTTTAATTCGCCGGCGGTCTCGGTTTCTCCCTTAGCGGCGCTTCTGCCGGTGCGAACGATTTCGACGCGCGCTCTTTAGGCTGGCCAAACAGTTCCGGATGCTGATAGGTGTTTTTTTCCGATCCTTGTTTCTCGACCTCGACGGGCATGCCATTGGCTCGTATCCAGCGATCATTGCGAAGCGCCTCAACCCGCCATGAGACCTTGGCACCGGCGACACCGCCGGCAATTCGAAACGAACAAGTTGGCACAACTTGATTCGGCTCCGTTTTCTCGCCCGCTCTGAGAGCGGCCTCGCTGACCTCTTGAGCGACGTGCAGCATGGGCATCGGAGCTCCGATCGGGCTAAGGGTGTAGCGTGGATCTTTGTTTATAGCGGCGAAGTAGACGGGCAATTCGACGACGGCTTCGCCCGCGTCGTTCAGCGTGATCTTGCCGGAGTAAGTATTGAGAACCTCGGGTGATTCGACCGAGTAGTGCAGCAGGTATTTATTCTGTGGGTCGGACGGATGATCAATGCGAAAAGACTTCGTTCCAGAAGCTCCCATATTTCCGTTTGAAAAGACTCCAAATCCCGCACCGCTGCTTAAATTGCGGCCCAACACACCGTAAGTCACGCCGCTGGTTGAGAGCGCTACGCCTTGCACACCGACGCCATCCGCGGCCCTGCTTTCGCCCCAAACCCCGTACGTATCACCGGTGCCTGCAGTCGCCGAACCATAGACACCGATTCCGATCGAGCTGGTAGCAGTTGTGAAGTAGCCGCCGTACGTGGCGCCTGTGGTAGCGTACGCGGAGCCGACCACGCCCCGGCCGCTGGTGCTTCCGCTTTCGAAGTAGCCACCAATATTCGATCCGCTGGTCGCGGTGGCGCGACCGAGGACTCCGCGTCCGTCCGGACTGTCGCTCTGGCCCCAGACGCCGTACGTGCTGCCGCTTGTCGCGGTCGCATCTCCGAACACGGCTCGCCCGGCTGTACTGCTGTTCCGAAAGTACCCGCCGTACGTCGTGCCGCTAGTCGCCGCCGCCAGGCCGAAAACACCGTAGCCGAGAATGCTGTCGCTCCTAAAGTAGCCGCCGTAAGTGGTACCGCTCGTCCCTGTCGCAATGCCGAACACGCCGTGTCCGTTGGTGCTAGAGCTCCGTCCGTACACCCCATAAGTAGCGCCGAGAAATGCGGTCGCGGAGCCTTCGACGCCGCGACCGTTTATGCTGCTGCTCTGCCCAAACACACCTGCGGTGTCCCCTGATGTGGCGCTCGCATTCCCGACCACACCCCACCCGTTCGAGTTGGTGTTCGTTCCGTAGATCGTCCCGTTCGAGTCGACCGAGCCCGTCAGGTTTAGGGGCACGGGAAGACGGGCCGTCGGAAGCGTGCCCACACTGAGATTGCCCGCGTTCTGATAGAACGACGGAGCCTGTCCGTTGAGCTGCGTAGCATTGTTTGCGCTTTCCGCATTCAAACTCTTTACGGAATAAGGAACGCTTGTAAGTAACTGACGCGGCGTCAAGATCGTCATCCCGGCTTGGCCGGTTGGACGAAGTCGGATCTCGAGATAACGGCTCGCGCCGGAAAACTGATTACCGAAATTGAGTCTTACGGAAAAGATGCCATTGGCGACGGCGATGTTATTTAGCGCAACTGCGGAACCCAACTGACTACCTCCATTGAAGGCGTCGAACAGAAGAAATTCGAAATCGTAATTTCCGGTGGCCGGTGAACCGCTTGTTGTCAGACTGCCTTGATATGTGAACTCGGTCGTCTGCGATCTTGCATCCACGACCTCAAAGATGATCAAAAGAAAAACTGTGGAAGCGATGAGGAATCTGCGCATGATACTGCCTCCTTACTGCTTGGGCTGACAAAGTTCAGCACCAGGATTCTGCGAACAGATGTATTTCTTGAGAGCGTCGATATCGGCTTGTTGCCGTTCGATCAATGCGTGTTTTTTTTCGAGCTCGGACTCTTGCGCGCGGGTGAGCTTTTGCAATGTTTCGATCTGTCCCTGTTGCTCTTTCAATGCGTTGATAAGCACGACACTGATACGATCGTACTTCACGCCCTCGACCTCTCCTTTGCTGTTGTAAGTCGTGAGCAGCGGTTCGACCTTATTGACCTCCTCGGCGACGAATCCGAGATCGAGCGTGCCGTCTTCTTTCCAGTTGAACGACACAGGACGCAGCCTGCGAACAAGGTCGAGACCCGGAGTGAATGGAACGATGTTCGATTTGTAGCGGGCGGATGAAGAGCAAGTGGCGATGATGAAAAATGCATTCCTGCATATCGCCGTACCGCCTCCAACGCTCAATTCCAGAAGAACGAGTGTGCCGGGAATGCGTACCTGGTCCTGACCGGCATTTCGGCCAAGCGTGATCGAATTGCTCACGCCGGAAACCGAATCGGATCCTACCGCTGTCGCATACGAGTATCCGTCGTTCAACAGGCGTGCTCCTGATCCGATCATCGTATTGTTACTACCCGTCGTGTTTAGGGCGCCAGCGGTGTAACCGAGATAAGTGTTACCGGTTCCGCTCACATTGGAACTCCCTGCAAAAGACCCGACAAAAACGTTGGCGATCCCGCCCGTGTCATTGTAGCCGGCGCGATAACCGACCATGGTGTTATTAAAACCTGTGGTATGTGCGCCCCCGGCCAGGTAGCCGAGAAACGTCTCGTGATAGCCGTCGATATTTGCCTGGCCGGCCCTGAATCCAAAGAATGAGTTGGCTCCGCCCGTGGTGGAGGCTCCCGCGCGGTAACCGAAGAAAGCATTCTCGCCAGTGGACGCGCTCATTCCCGCCTCGACTCCAAATATCGCGCTCTCACTTCCTGTTGAATTTGCTGCTCCGGCGTTAAATCCAACGACCGTATTATTGTTGCCTGTGGTGTTGCTTTGCCCCGCACTTTCTCCGATGAATGTGTTTTGGTCCCCCTCGGTGTTAAATAATCCCGAGTTGCGTCCAAGAAACGAATTGCTTTGGCCGTTGGTGTTGAACTTGCCCGCACCCTCACCAAAGAATGAGTTGTTTCCGCCGACTGTGTTGGATTGGCCGGAATTCGCACCAAAGAAAGAATTGGAACTTCCTCCAAAGTTCGCCGCCCCGGAATTCGCTCCTGCAAAAGTGTTGTTACTACCTGTGGCGTTTACGATGCCGGTTCGGAAACCGAAGAAAGAGTTTTGAAAACCGGTGGTGTTCGCGGTGCCCGTGCCTGGACCCGCAAAGAAATTGCCGGTACCCGATCTGCTCAATACGCGCACTCCACCGAGATCGTATTGCGTCTGAGCATTGAAAATATTTGCAGTTCCTGTGTTGGAGATGTTGAAGCTCGACGAAGCCTGCACCGAGACAGCGTTCTGAATGTAAAAGCCGCTCCCGGGCGCCGGTGGTCGGGCATCGGTCATACGCGGATCGGCTGTTACGACATATTGATTGGCGCCCACTCCGCCGAGCTGTAAAGCATTATTCGCCGTCAGTGCCACCGTCGCGGTAGTGGCGCTCTCGGCGTTGAATGCACCGAGACTTTTGATCGCGTATGGCGCGCTGTTTATCGATTGCCTCGGCGACAAAGTTGTCATTCCGCCCGAGCCTGACAACCTAACCCTGATCTCCAGAAAACGATTCGTCCCCGATATGAACTGATTACCGAAATTAAGTTTTACTGTGAAGGTGCCGTTCGCCACCGCTACATTATTGAGCGCAATAGTAGAACCCAGCTGGGAGCCGCCGGAGACCGCGTCGAAGAGTAAAAATTCAAAGTCGTAGCCGCCATTTGCGGGAGCGCCGGCATTACTCAGACTGCCCTGATATGTGAATTCGGTTGATTGCGCGGAAACCGCGCCGACAAGGACTATCAATAACAGAGCCGACAAACAAATTGATCTTTGGTTTCGCATGGCGTTGGACCTCACTCCATTTTCGTCACAGTTACATGCGGCCAATCCGGAGTCCAACTGTGATGTCTACTAACTTCCTCGTTTCCCTACGCGAGTCGTTTTCACGATGTCGTCTCACCGATACTCGAGCGTCAGCACAAACGCCTGTACGGTGGGTTCAAGCCCCGGTAAGATGTTGCTTCCTCCTGCGGCCATGACTTCGACTGTGTGATCACCCGCGGCCACATTAGAAAAAAAGTTGTAGGAGATGACCTTCGTCGGATCGATATATTGCTCGTCCTGATACTCGGTGTTTGCGTCTATCGTTCGGAAGACGATCGGTGTATTTACTCCGGGCACGAATGTATGGCCGTTCATCGGGACGCCATCTATCCGAACTTGAAAGACGACGTAGTTGTCGGTGATCCTCGCCAAGCCGCTAAGGTGGGCGATAACGCAACTCGTCGGTCCACTCGTGGTGATCGTTGTCGAGAGCAACGGTTGAAGATTGGGAACGTCGAATTGAAACTTCGTGGTGATCACGTGGCCGTTGGGATTTGTGACACCCTTGACCCTGTCGGCCTTACTCGAGCATTCGATCTGTTGACCGAAAGCACTCGAGGCGCAGATTCCTATTATGAAAACGTAAAATGCGATCGCTGTTCTGATCTTGTTCATTTCTTTTCCTCCTGTGTTCTTGTTTGCAGCCGGTGCTATCGATTGGAATTTCGAAGCGACCGTCTCTTCAGAAGTTTTAGTTTTTCCGCCTGAGTTCTTATCAGGTCTCGTACCGCAGTCAATTCCTTGCGCATCGTCTCGTTGTTTCGCTCAAGCTGCGCGATCTTCGACTGCTGTTCGTTAATTGCGTTGATCAGTAGGACGCCGAGGCGATCATATTTGACCCCTTCCACTTGCCCACTTTCGTTTACGGTTGTCAGTAGGGGCTCGATCTTGTGGACTTCCTCGGCGACGAGGCCAAAGTCCGCCATTCCCCCATCTCGCCAATTGAAGGAAACCGGTCGTAGTCTTCCTATCAGAGCAAGACCTGGAAGAAATCGACTTATGTTGGATTTGTACCGGGTCGATGATGAGCACGCTGAAAGTTGGCCAGCAGAATTGCGGCAAACCGAAGTGCTACCTCCGGAGGCGAGATTAGTTCTAAGGGTGCCATTTACACCAAGATTGTTGTCGACAAGGGTTGGACCGGGAAGAACGACCTGGTCCTGTCCGTCGGGTCGCCCGATCCAGACAGAATTGCTAAAGAAAACCGCCGACCCCGCTCCGATCGCAGTCGCGTAAGAGAAACCGTCGGCGCTTACCGCCGCTCCGGTTCCGATCAGCGTGTTGTTACTTCCCAGGACATTATTTACTCCAGTGTTCCAACCGACGAATACATTCCCCGCGCCGGTGGTATTGGCTCGGCCGGAATTCCATCCGAAAAATGAGTTTGTGACGCCAGTGCTGTTTGCGCCGCCGGCGTTGAATCCAAAAAACGAGTTGTTGAATCCGGTCGTGTTCGACTGACCCGCCGCCCGTCCGAAAAATGAGTTGTTGTCCCCTTCGGTGTTCGATTGCCCCGCGTTATGTCCGAAAAATGAGTTCGATAATCCAGCGGTGTTTAGTGCTCCGGCATTTCTGCCGAAAAACGAATTGTTCGAGCCGGTCGTGTTAGCCTCTCCGGAACCCGAGCCAAAGAACGCGTTCTGCGTTCCCGTGACATTTACTTTTCCGCTGTCGCTTCCGACGAAAGTATTTTCCGATGCGGTGTTTCTCGAACCGGTCAGCGACCCAACGAAGGTATTGAAGCTGCCCGATATATTCGCGGTCCCGGAGCTGGAACCGAAAAATGAATTGCTATTTCCGGCAGCGTTACGAGCACCGGCCGACGTACCAAAGAAAGAATTATTACTTCCCGTGTTCGAAATGCCCGAGCTCCACCCGGCGAAGAGGTTCGTTGTCCCTACCGCTGCGATCAGTCGAGATCCTCCCTGCGAATACCCCAAAACGGCATTGAAAGAATCAGCCGATCCAGAACCGGTGATGTTGAAGTTAGCCGACTGCGCGACCGTTCCGTTTTGAACATAGTTGGAGCTTCCGGGCGTCGGCGCCCGGGGATCGGTCATCCGCGGATCTGACGTTAGTACATACTGACCGGCTAGGATCCCACCGAGTTGCAACGCATTTTCAGAACTAAGGCTTTTGATCGAATACGGCGCGCTGGTTACTGGTTGCCGCGGAGTGAGAATGGTCATTCCCGCTTGCCCCGTCGGCCGTAGCCTGATCTCGAGAAAACGATTCGCACCCGATATGAACTGATTACCGAAATTAAGTTTTACCGTGAAGCTGCCGTTCGCCACCGCTACATTGTTGAGCGCCATAGTGGAGCCCAACTGGGAACCGCCGGCAACAGCGTCGTAGAGTAAAAATTCAAAATCGTAGCCGCCATTTGCAGGAGAGCCGGCATTACTCAAAGTACCCTGATATGTGAATTCGGTTGATTGAGCGCATACGAAGTGGATGTGTAGAAGCAGCAAGACTGCCGCACCGCAAAAATACAAAAAACTTTTTCGCATGACTACCTCCCGGGACGACACGATCCGTGATTTCCAAATTCGCTACTACATATCCACCAGGAATCCTGACGCGTATTTGAAATTGGTATTGAGGTCGCAACCGCCGGCCGTCAGAAAGGACAAATAAGCGACCTTGTTCTCATCGACGTATGCCTTGGTTCCCTGACTCAAACCATAGACGTACTCGGCTCCGTTGGGATTCGGTATGGTTCCAACGAAATGTGGATAGAAATAATGTAGTCGTTGGGGAGCCGAGAATAGCTCGATGACCATGAACTGACACGGGCCTGCGATCCTGAACTCTGCGGAAATGTATTCGATCACGAGACGCTTTCCAGCCGGAACGACATACGAATCCCTAAACTGCACGGGCTGGCGCGCCGGGCCGTCCACGTCGCGCACCGGTAATGGAACTGCGCCTAGATTGCCGACATTGACGGTGCCCGTAACTGGCACCGCCTCGGAAGGTGAATTTACAACTTTGACGTCCAACGTCGCGGGCGGGGGGGCGGCACCAGCTTTTTGGCCGTGAGTGAGCGCAGGACTGAACGCCGTAATGGCTATTACGACTAAAGACCAACCAATGGACGCAATGACTGAATTAATATGTCTCATGATTTCCTTCCTCCTTCTTGATCCCATCTATGGACGAACTACTCGGGCCCCGGACGAACCTGGATGATGAAGCCGGTCTTGCCGGTCGTATTGTCGAAGACCTCGACCGAAGCGCGGAGATCCTTGTCATTCGGATTGCCGATCGGATTTACCACGACGCGCAACTGAACGCGCCCAAAGAAATCCAGGGTTCCCGGAGGCGGGTTTGGTAGGTCGAAATCGAAGTAGCGAAACTGGCCGGGTGGAATAATGGTCTCAGTCGGGAACTCCGCCAGTATGACTCCATGGCCGTTTACAAACTTGTAGTCTGGATCCTCAACGGCAGTATCGCCGCTGTTGAAGAGAGTGAGACGGGCGGTCTGTCCCTGCGCCAAACCGAATGGAGGGGGAAAGTCTTCACTATCCTGAATTGCATACACTCGCCGATCCGGCAACGATGTCCACACTATCGCTGCGGCGGCGAAAATTACTCCGATCGCGATCAATCTAGGTAATAAATAACTTCGTTTCATGAGGTACTCCTTACTTAACTTAAATTTTTCAGTGTGCTGTTCCGTCGTTCGATCCGGAACACCAAACAAAATGTTCCATTCCGTTCAGCCGTTTGTTAAAATCGTTTTGTTCTTGCTCACAATTTTTCAGACGGCTGAACGCGCAGTATGCGATTTGCCATCAATCCTCCGCCTTCGGCCGATTAAAAGTATTTAATTGGGCTCTTAATCTTTCTTAAAGTTTTCTAAAACGGGATGAAGGTCCTCGCAGAGCAGCCTATTTATGTCTTCTCTGAATTTCGTCTCGATCCCTCTCGGAGATTGTTGACGCGAAACGGCGAAGCACTCGCGCTGCATGGAAAGGCTTTCGATCTACTTCTTGCTCTAATTGAGAACCGCGATCGTCTTTTGCTGAAAGACGAATTGCTCGCAACAGTTTGGGAAGGGCAATTCGTTGAGGAAAATAATCTCGCTGTCCAGATATCCGTATTGCGAAAGCTCTTTCATGAGAGCGGAAAGGCTCCAAGGTTTATCGTCACGGTTCCGGGGAAGGGATACAGGTTCGTTTCTCCCGTGGAGTATGACAATCACAATGTCGCCACGGAGTCCGTAAATGGATTTGAAGGACTTAACGGATCGGCGGGGGCTCTCGGTCACAAGTTTTGGGAGCAGGTTGTTGCGGAAACGCGAGCTTCACGCAAGAACTACCTGCTCTGGATTTGTTTGGGCGTCCTTTTTCTTGGCGGCTCTTTGGCGTTGCTCGTTTGGCGCGTGACCAATGAAAATAACTCATCCCAGACAACGGCAAATGTTTCGCACGCTCCTCTTGTCCAGGTAGCCTCCGCCAGAAAGGTCACGAGCACCGGTAGCGCGAGAACAGCGACGATCTCGCCCGACGGGAAGATGTTTTTATATTCAGCCGGTGACAGAGGCCAGACCGGATTATGGCTTGGCGATGTAAACGGCGGCCAGCGCATTGAGCTACGACCGCCGGCGGACGCGAAGTACCGGGGTTTAGCATTCGCTCCGGACGGGCAGAGCGTTTATTACGTCGTGGCGGAAGAGCAAAATCCGAATGGCGCGTTGTATAGATCATCTATTCTCGGCGGGGTGCCGGAGAAGCTGCGCGACATCGTCAATACGCAAATCGCCATCGCTCCGGACGGAAAGCAGTTTGCTTACGTGCGCTCCGATTCGAAAGCCAACAGATCATTTCTCGTCGTTGCCGAACTTCAGGGAACAAACGAACGTGAAATTGCGTCGCGTCCGATCGACCAGTCGTTCGTGTGGGAAACACCTTCGTGGTCACCGGATGGAAAACTTATATCTATAGCAGCAGATGCCGGAGAGTTCGAAGGTGTTGAGCTTTTCGTTGTTACCGTTGAGAACGGGGCGGTCAACCAACTGGCCGAAGGAACGAAGTGGCGAACCGTACGAGCAACGGAGTGGTTGATGGATGAGGCCGGAGTCCTGGCTGTTGCTTCAGGTAGGGATTCGTGGATCGCCTCTCAGATCTATCACATTTCATACCCGGACGGAGTTGTAGGCAATATTAATCCCGATCTGATCCTATACAGCAGCAGCCTCAAACTTGCATCGGACAATCGCACATTGCTGACAACACAGGTGCAAAGGATGGGCAACATTTGGATCTCTCCCGCGGAGGATCTAACCAAGGCGAAACAAATCACGTTCGGTTCACTCGAGCGGCTTGACGGATGGTGGGATCTAAGTTGGACGCCCCAGGGTAAGTTGCTTCATAGCGCGGTGGCGGGTCAGGTCCTGACAATATGGAAAACCGACCCGAAGGTCGGCAAACAGCAGCAACTGACTTCATCAAACTTCGCAAGCTTTCGTTCGAGCACGACGGATGACGGGCGGTTTTCCGTCTTTGAGTCAAACCGAAGCGGCAGTCCTGAGATCTGGAGGTCGAATTTGGACGGTGAAGACGCGCGTCAGCTGACATCGGACGGCGAAAACTCATGGCCGCACGTCTCGCCGGACGGACGTTGGATCGCGTTCAAGAAGCGTGACCGTTTCTTATGGAGGATGAATATCGACGGCGCCGACGCGGTACGTTTGACCGAGGAGCCGGCAAGCTCGCCGAGTTTCTCACCGAACGCTAAATATATTGCCTGCGTCTACGAGCCAGAGGGCGAACGCCAGAGAATTGCCATTCTTTCGATCGACGGCGGCAAGCCGATAAAGCTGTTTGATGTTCCATCAAGTTCCAATTTGTCGCTCGGACTCCGCTGGACGCGGGACACCAAGGCTGTGACATACCGAGACTGGGTATACGGAATCTGGCGGCAGGACCTCGGCGGTGGCGAGCCGACGCGCCTTTCCGGATTGCCGAGAGAAAAAATCTACGGCTACGATTGGTCACACGACGGTAAGGAGTTCGCGTTCACGTATGGCTCGTACATCTCCGATGTCGTCCTGATCACGCTTGACCCAAATTCTTCACGATAATCAATCAGTCTCGTGAAGACGTTTTGAACGCGTTCGCTTCGGCCGCGCTTCTATTTCATACTCCTTCGTTTCAGAAAATGGTGGGAGCTCGGTCGCGAGCGCAGTTGGACTCTTGTTGTCATCGCTTTCGGCGTCGACGCGTTTTCCGAAGCGTATGATCTTTATCTCATGCGTTTCGATATGAATCTCTATCCGGTGAGTTTTACATCTCATTTGTTTCTCCCAGCTTTCGTATTTTTTTGAATCCGGATAAAAATTTGCTGGCTCGCGGTTTGTCGTGTTTCTTGTCGCCGGCCGCGACGGACATCAAAGCCTAGCGTTCCGCCGAAGACGGCTTCACCCTAGCCCTTAATGTCCGTCGCCTTCGGCGACAAGATGGGCCGCAAACCACAAACATACCGGTACGTAACGTACGGCCCGCTTTTATTCGGCGCAACCTACGATTGCTGCAACGGTCGAAGTGTCAGTACGAACATCCGTCCGTAGCATCGGTCGAGGACCGGCGACAAAGTAAGCTCACCGTTCTCGAGAGTCCATGAATAAACTCCGGTCGCGATGCCGTGTGCGTCGGTGCATGCGAGCGGCCCACCCTTGTCTCTGAATACCAAGTACGACTTGCTCGTCGTGTAAGTGCCATACGCCACCAGCTCACCGTTCTTCCGTACGATGGTCGAGCCATCCTCGGTCAATTGCGTTACCCATGTGCCGACGAGAATCTCCACGACCTCGGGTGGAAAATCCGGCGGGATGTCGGCCAGGTTGACGGTCGTGCTATAACTCCCGACCGGGATTCCGCCGGATTCGGCGAGCGTGCTCGGGACAAGCGTGGTCAGGCAAAACAAGAGTGCTGCGGTGATGATCATTTGTCGTGTTTTCATTGTCTTTCTCCTCTTTTTGTTTGCGGTCCGTAGCCGCGTTTTTTTAGTGGCAATGTCTGCTAGAATGGGAGCCCTCGTTTACAAACTTGAGGGTTGCCATTTGCGAACGGGAGCAGTCTGCGATCCCCCGCGGTAAAAATTCGTCGTCGAGAAGTTAATTTTTGTTAATGTGCAGTTGTTTGGTGGTCAGCCGGATTTGTTTCGTGTGTTTCGCGTATTTCGTGGTTTCTTCTTTCCGTGTTTTCCGTGTGTTCCGTGGT
>Ga0070670_100003528_pt1 | contig 13006 bp, 9 predicted proteins | sample KBSS63metaG_FD_64665 | JGI IMG/M metagenome (GOLD analysis project Ga0070670, IMG submission 64665) | Switchgrass rhizosphere microbial communities from Kellogg Biological Station, Michigan, USA - KBS S6-3 metaG | ecosystem: Host-associated > Plants > Roots > Rhizosphere > Soil ... | reverse complement strand
CCTCGAGCTCGAGCCCAATCTCGTCGAGGGGCACGTGCGATTGGGATGGGTCCAGATGAACAGCGAATGGGACTTCCATGGCGCGGAGGCATCGTTCACGCGCGCGCTGGAGCTGGCGCCGGGCAACCCGTGGGCGCTACGCGCTGCGGGAGGGCTGGCTGTATTCTTCGGCCGTTCCGAGGATGCGATTGCGCTCTATCGCAGGGCAATCGAGCAGGACCCGCTGAGTGTAGTGAGCTATGACAACCTGGGAACGGCTCTCCGCTCTGCAGGTCGCTTCGCCGAGGCGGAGGCTGCCTATCGCAAAGCGCTGGAGCTCGCTTCTCAGGGGGCCGGGACGCACACGAATCTGTCGATGACCCTCATCGCCCAGGCCAAGGGCGAGGAGGCCCTCGCCGAGGCGCTACGGGAGCCGCATGAGGCCCTTCGCCTTTGGGCACTGGCGATCGTTCACCACGCTCTCGGTCACCGACCGGATTCGGATGCGGCTCTGGACCAACTGAGGGACAAGTACACCGGGGATTGGGCCTATCAGATCGCACAGGTCTACGGCGCGCGAGGAGAAGCCGACGCCGCGTTCGAGTGGCTCGAGAGAGCCTACGTTCAACGCGATGCGGGACTCCCCGGAATGAAGATGGATAGGGAACTCCGTTCTCTGCACGGCGATCCGCGGTGGGGCGCGTTCTTGAAAAAGATGGGGCTCGAAGGCTGAGGTGGAGCGACTCGGAGCATTTGACTGACCGGCGGCAACCGGACGCCGCGGGTTGAAAGACAGATGGGCGGCTCGCGTGAGCCGCCCATCGTCGTAACCGCTTGCGAAATTTGGTAGCGGGGGTCCTCTTTGGAACGAAGCATAAGGGCTTCTCGCAAATATTTACGAGACGCGTCATTCTCCCGGCAAAGGGGCGGCGAGCTCACAGAAGCGCCTAGCCGACGCTGCGGGGAGTCGCGTGTCTTCGAATTCCAGGCCTCGTCTTTTTCATGTCGTGGGAAAAATGAATTCTGAACAGTTGAGAATATTGAGTGCTTGCGTCTGCCTCTTGGTATCGATGCCGATGGCCGCGTGGCCGCAGGCACTCGATACGAAGCTCTGGGGAACAGACGGGACGATCACCGGAATTGCCAGATCGGGGAACACGATCTATGTCGCCGGTGGTTTCGTACTCGTTGGGCCGAACACCGGTTCATTCGTTCCGATCAGTCGCGCGGATGGAAATATAGGTTCCTCCTTTGCGAAGGTGGCCGGCACTGTCCGAACCGCAGTCAGTGACGCAGCTGGCGGCTGGTTCCTAGGCGGGTACTTCGTTGGAGTCGGGGGATTGCCGCGTTCCGGCCTCGCGCACGTAATATTGGACGGCACGGTCTCCGCCTGGAACCCAGGTCAGGATGGAGATGTGGAGGCTCTCGCGCTCCACGGAGACACTCTCTACGTCGGCGGGTCCTTCACTCATGTCGGAGGCGCACAGCGAAATTCTCTTGCCGCTCTCGATGCCCGGACCGGCAAGGTCTTGGACTGGACTCCCGAACCGGACGGGAAAGTCCGTGCGCTCTTGGTCTCCGACAGCACGCTCCTCGTGGGAGGAGAGTTTTCACATATCGGTGGATTGGATCGTAACAGCCTTGCGGAACTCGACCTGACAAGCGGCGACGCGACCGCGTTCAATCCAAACGTGACGATTGCAGGGGAGGCGGGCTCAGTTCGAACCCTCGTCAGGATGGGAGACATCCTCTACTTCGGGGGAATGTTTGCCCTGGTCGGCGATCAATTTCGCCTCAATGCTGCCGCAATTGACCGGGCCACCTCGCGAACGACGGACTGGAATCCGAGAGCGGCCAACTGCAACTGCAATCGCTATGACGGTGCGCCCTTCGTCAGCATGCTCGTCGCGGGCGAGAGTTCGATCTATGCCGCGGGGCATTTCTCGACGATTCAATTCCAGGATCGAGGTGGTTTGGCCGAACTTGACCTGTCGACCGGCGCGCCGACATCCTGGGACCCCCATAACGGGCCGAGATTTGCGGACTATGCCCCGCGAATCGAAGCCCTCGCCGTGACGGACAGCACGGTCTACGTCGGCGGCGGTTTTGACGAGATTGGTGGGAGGACCATTTCCTATCTGGCAGAGGTTGATCGCAACACGGCGCTGGCAACGACATGGAATCCTCGACCGGACTTCCCTCCAGAGATTCTGGCAGTCAGGGGGGGGGACTCTCTTCGCGGGGGGCAAAGTGGGATTGGTGAATTGCGTTCCTCGGAAACATCTTGCTGCTTTCGACGCGACCACGGGCAAGCCCACCGATTGGGATCCGAGCGTCAACGGACTGGGTGTCTCGGACATTCTCCTCTCTGGCGGGAGCATCTACGTCGCGGGCGCGTTCTCGGAGGTCGGTGGCCAGCCTCGCTCGAACCTGGCTGCCTTGGATCCGGTGACGGGGGCCGCGACGGGTTGGGTCGCCGACACGGACGGCCCCATGCGGAAGCTCGCAATCGCCGGGAATCGTCTCTTTGCCTCTGGCTATTTCACGATGATTGGAACGACTCCGCGGAAGTACCTCGCTGCATTCGGACTCCCGACCGGGCAGCTTGACGCTTTGGACCTGAACGTCAATTCCGAGCCGTTGGAATTGACCCCGTACGGCGACACGCTCTTCATAGGCGGGGACTTTACATCCGTCGGGGGATTGCCTCGCTATAACGTTGCTGCCGTCGACGCGGCCGCGGGTACAGTCCTTGATTGGGCACCGAGCGTAGACAATGCAGTACAGGCAATCGCAGTGAAGGACGAAGCGGTGTACCTGGGTGGGGTCTTCCATTCGATCGACGGGCTGCCTCGCGAACGCCTCGGAGCCGTGAGCGCATCGACAGGAGCTGCGACGTCATGGGTCGCGGATGCGGCAAATCTCAACCCCTTCACGACCCGCGTCTATGACCTTGCACTCGTTGATTCGACGCTCTACGTGGCGGGCAGCATGGATAGCATCGCGGGCGTTTCGCGAGCGGGCCTAGCCGCACTCGATGCGGCAACCGGGCGCGTCCTTGACTGGAACCCCTCCTTCGGCGGTGCGACTTGGACCTACCCTCCCGAGCCCGGGGTCATATGGAGGCTCGCCGTGGATCAGGGGACCCTTTATGCCGGAGGCCGGTTCGGTTGGGTTGAGACGTCGCCGGTGGGCATGCTCGCTGCCTACGTGCTCACTCCTGGTCCGGATCCGCCTCACCATCCCACCGTCGTCTCCCTCGCGCCCCCTGCACCCAACCCGGCGCAGGTTGGTACGACGCTACGCTTCTCACTCCCTTCGACTGCCGTGGTTGATCTGACAGTGTTCGATGTCCACGGTCGCAGGGTCGCGTCGCCAGTTCCCCACCAACCAAAGCCTGCTGGGGACCACGAAGTCTCGATTCGTACGTCGGATTGGCCCGCGGGATTCTACTTCTGTCGTCTGGAAGTTGCCGGCATGGTTGCGACTCGAAAGTTTGTCGTTCTGAAGTAGGGCGCTGATTTGGGATGGCTGCACGGCGCGAGCGTCCCGAGTGGAGTCTAATTTCAGAGCCACGCGATCCAAGGGCCCCGACTTTCGCAGCGGGTGCTCTTGTTTCACGAGGCCGCGAATTGGATGGAGGCGCAATTGGGGCTGACGGGACGGTTTCGTAGGCACGCCGAAGTTCCACAAGTATCGCCAAGCGTTCGACGGCACGGTCCTTCGGGGCCGTGCCTCGCGCGCATGGTTCTCCTTGTCCTGGCGCTTCTGTCAATCCGCCCACTCTCTGCTGATGCGGTGGCCGTCGATTCGCTGTTGTGGGGCACCGACGGGACGATCGTCGCCACCGCACGTTCGGGGAATACTCTCTACATTGCGGGGGCATTCAACACGGTCGGCCCGAACACAGGCGGGGGAGTTCCACTCCATCCATTGACGGGAGATCCCGTCGCGGGTTTCCCTCGGGTTGCGGGTGCGGTTCGCGTTGTGATTTCTGATGGAGCCGACGGCTGGTACATCGGTGGCACCTTTGTCGCAGTCGGCGGTCAGCCCCGGAAAAACCTCGCCCATATCCTGGCCGGCGGACGAGTGGCGACGTGGGCCCCCAATCCCGATGAGGAAGTCGAGGCCCTTCTGCTAGACGAAGGGGTGATCTACGCGGGAGGCCGTTTCCACCAGATCGGTGGAAAGTCTCGCGACTACGTTGCAGCGATTGATCCCGGTAGTGGCGAAGTAACCGATTTCAATCCCCAGCCAGACGGCCAAGTCAGAACCCTTATGTCTCACGCGGGGAGGCTCTATGTCGGGGGGGAATTCGCCAGCGTCGGACAGCAGCCACGCCACGGAGTTGCGGAGTTTGACCGAGCGACCGGCGAGGCAACCGGTTGGGATCCCGATGCCAACTTCTTTGGAAATCCAGCTTCCGTTCATGCGCTGGCGGCCCTAGGCGACACGATTTTCATTGGAGGATCGTTCTCGAATATGGGGGCAAGTCAGCGCACCAATCTCGCTTCGGTCAGCTCAACTTCTGGTGCTCCGACCGATTGGAATCCGGTGGTCACAGGACCAAACGACAGCTACTACGGGGCCCCGTACGTTCGAACACTTCTCGTCCGAGAACATACGGTCCTGGTTGGGGGGCACTACACCGGGATCGCCGGGCAAGTGCGCAATGGGTTGGCCGAGATCGACTGTCTGACGGGCGCGGCCACGGCTTGGGATCCGTCCCCTGGCCCCTACGGGGCCGACGTGATGGGCATCGCGCTCGCGGAGAGCACGGTAGTTGTCGGGGGCTCGTACTTTTCCATCGGGGGACAACCGAGGAATCTCATTGGTGAGGTCAGTCTTGCGACCGCGCTCGCGACGAACTGGAATCCTCATGCAAATGACTTTGGGGTGTTCGCGGTGGCTGCCAGTCCAAGCGCGATCTACGTTGGCGGAAGCTTTACGAGTCTCACGCGACAGTGGGTGCCACGTCGAGGTCTGGCAGCCTTGGATGTGACGACCGGCGCGGTCAAGGAGTGGAACCCAAATCCTAACGGGCTCATCACGTACAGCCTGGCCATCGCGAAAGGGCATGTCTACGTGGGGGGGCACTTCTCCATGGTCGGCGGACAGGAGCGGTATGGCCTGGCCGCACTGGACACTCTCGCGGGCCTGGCAACGGACTGGAATCCGATCACGGATAATGTGGTAACGAGCTTGGCAGTCTCTGGCGACACTCTATTCGCAGGTGGCCTGTTTGCGACGCTCGGTGGTGTGCCGCGTAACCGCCTTGCGTCCTATGACTTAAATACAGGGCAATTGACCACCTGGGACCCCAGTCCGAACGACGACATTTCTCAAATCGTGATCGGAAACAACAAGGCTTACGTCTGCGGGTATTTCCACCTCATCGAAAACCAGACTCGGAACGGCATCGCTGCGTTCGACCTCACGACGGGGAGCCTGGCTCCGTGGAACCCGAACCCTGATCGCAATGTGAACGCGATTGCTCTGACCGGGAACACGGTCTTCGCTGTTGGACCCTTCGACCATGCCGGCGGGCAACCAAGGACCGGCGTAGCGGGAATCGACTCGGAAACCGGACTCGCTACTGACTTCAGGGCCGACATCAATTCCAGAGCGGTCTACGCAGTAGCTGCCCTCGGCGACACGGTTTTCGTGGGCGGGGACTTCACGGTGATCGGCGGGGTACGACGTCAGGCGCTCGCCGCGCTCGACGTTCACTCCGGGGCAGTCCTGCCCTGGGATCCCGATCTGAGCGACATTCTCTGGAATGGCCGAGTCGCGGAGCCAGTCGTGTGGTCACTCGCTAGTTTCGGAAGCACGCTCTACGCTGGCGGGTACTTCGGAAGAACTGGTCCATTGCCGAAGAGCAGGGTCGCTGCATTCAGCTTCGAGACTCCTGTTCCCCCTGAGTCACTTCCCACTGCCGTGGCGATGAGTCTCATCTGGCCGAATCCCATTCCTCCGGGCTCCAGCGCGACAGTTCGGTTTGCAATCCCGCATGCCGGGCCGGTAACCCTTTCGGTGTTCAATGTCAGTGGCCGGAGGGTGGCGACCATCCTTGATCGCGAGATGCGGCCGGCGGGGACGCAAGAGTTGACCTTGCGGACCACGAATCTCTCGACCGGATTCTACTTCTGCAGGATTGATGCAGACGGTGAGCACGCCACGCAAAAGGTAGTAGTCCTAGGCGGCGTCCAGTAGGACTGGCCTGAATCTCTTGACTCCCCACGCCAAGGAGAAGAAGCAACTGCAGCGCATCAGGGTAGCCGAAATGAAACTGGCCCCGGAACGACGGGAGGTCTTGTCGACCTACCGATTCCAGAGCCAGATCAAGATGGTAGCGGGGGCGGGATTTGAACCCGCGACCTTTGGGTTATGAGCCCAACGAGCTACCGGACTGCTCCACCCCGCATCGAGGTCCGCAACATAGCGCGAAGGCGGCCGCAGGTCAACCCCCCGACCTGACCGGCGCGGCCTAACTGACCATTTCACGCCACCTTGGATCGCCCTTGCTCTTCCGGCCCGCCGGCCGGTATCCTGCCGGCCTTGCGGTGCCGCCTCTCAGTCGTCCGGATCCGTCCGGGCGCCCACCGGGATGAGGCGGCTGCCCCCGACTTCCGTTGCCGTTTTTCAAGATCGAACGCGAGGAGATCCTCGATGCGGGTTGTTGCCTTGCGCAGGGCCGCGCGCGCGGTGGCAGTGGTGGGAATGGTGACCCTGGGACTCGCGACTCTCGCCACCTCAGGAAGGGCCGACGAGCAGCGCGTCCGGCGCTTCGGGATCGCGCTCTACGCGATGCCGACGAACATGGCGCTCGACGACCTCAACAACCAGATCACCGGCCTCAACATCTTCACCGCGCAGCAGAACCTGGCGCCGATCGAGGACATCCACTGGGGCGCCCAGTTCGGCATGGAAGGCCGCTACACGGTCACGCACCACTGGACCGCGGTGGCCGGCTTCGGGACGATCAAGAAGGCGTCGACGCTCGACCTCCTGCCGCAGGTCGGCCAGCACATCCTCGTCCAGGCGCGCATCAAGACGGTGCCGGTGAACCTGGGCGCGGCCTACTACTTCAATCCCAAGACCAGCGGCAACGTCACGCTGCGGCCGTTCCTCGGCGCGGGACTCGAGCGCCTGGTCGAGACCAAGGTCAAGATCGGCGGCGAGGCGGTGCTGCAGGACACCTCGTTCACGTCGTTCCAGCGCCCCCAGGGCGAAGGCATCGGCTGGTACGGCGAGGCCGGCATGCACTTCATGTTCGCCTCGCGCTACTCGCTCATCCTCAACGGGATGTACCGGCATGCGAAGAGCCAGCAGGTCTACGAAGAGACCACGCTGGCTCGTCTGCACAATCCCGACGGCACCTTTTACGAGATCGATCCCTCCGGCTTCGGCATCCGGCTCGCCGTCCAGATCGGCTTGTTCGGCAAGCCCCTCCAGTAACTAACGACTCTGATCCAGCGGGACTTCGCTGCGGATCGTGCCGTCCTTCTCGATCCGGTACAGCCGCTCGCCCGGCAGCGCGAAATTGTGACGCTCGCGCAGGACGCGCGCCGCCTCGTCGGGATCGTCGGCGACGCGCAGCTCGCGCGCCCGGCGATCGACCTCGAGCGACGTCGAGGCGAGCTTCTGCTCGATCGTGTCCTTCTTCTGCCCGAGCCCCATCAGCCGCACCGCGCTGTGATCGCTCAGGAACAGCGCCCAGATCGCCCAGCCGGCCAGCCCGAGCGTCAATCCCATGCGCGAGCGGTCGCTCACCGAGTCCGGCGGCCGATAGCGCGACAGCTTGTAGCGCTGGATGCGAATCCCGATGTCCCTCATCGTCCCCTCCGCTGGAACGTGTCCCTGCCGCGATAGATCGCGGAATCCCCCAGGATCTCCTCGATCCGAAGGAGCTGGTTGTACTTCGCCATTCGGTCGGTGCGGGAGGCCGAGCCGGTCTTGATCTGCCCGCTGTTGGTCGCCACCGCGAGGTCGGCGATCGTCGTGTCCTCGGTCTCGCCGGAGCGGTGCGACACGACGCAGGTGTAGCCGCTGGTCTGACCGAGCGTGATCGCGTCGAGCGTCTCGGTCACGGTGCCGATCTGGTTGAGCTTGATCAGGATCGAGTTGCCGACCCCTTCCTTGATGCCGCGCGCGAGCCGCACCGGGTTGGTGACGAACAGGTCGTCGCCGACGAGCTGCACGCGGTTGCCCAGCGTTTGCGTCAAGCGCCGCCACCCGTCCCAGTCGTCCTCGGCCAGGCCGTCCTCGATCGAGACGATCGGGTAGCGCTCGCACAGGCCCGCGTACCAGTCGACGAGCCCGGCCGAGTCGAACGCCTTGCCGCCTTCGCCCGCGAGCACGTACTTGCCGTTCTTGTAGAACTCGCTCGATGCCGAATCCAGCGCCAGCGCGACGTCCTCGCCCGGCGCGTAGCCGGCCTTCTCGATCGCCTCGACCAGGAGCTTGAGCGCTTCCTCGTTCGAGGCGAGGTTCGGCGCGAAGCCGCCCTCGTCGCCGACCGACGTCGCGAGCTTGCGCGAGGCCAGCACCTTCTTGAGCGTGTGAAACACGGTCACGCCCATGCGCAGCGCGTCGCCGAACGTGGCGGCGCCGAGCGGCACGATCATGAATTCCTGCAGGTCGACGTTGTTGTCCGCGTGCGCGCCGCCGTTGACGACGTTCATGAGCGGCACCGGCAGGACCTTCGCGTTCGCGCCGCCCAGATAGCGGAAGAGCGGCAGGTCGGTCGCGTTCGCCGCCGCGTGCGCGACCGCCATCGACACGCCGAGGATCGCGTTCGCGCCCAGGCTGCCCTTGTTCGGCGTGCCGTCGAGCTCGATCAGGAAGCGGTCGATCCCCGCCTGGTCGGTGCCGTCGGCCGAGGCGGCGAGGAGCTCGGGTGCGATGCGCTCGTTGACGTTCTCGACCGCCTTCGAGACGCCCTTGCCGAGCCAGCGCGCGGCGTCGCCGTCGCGCAGCTCGAGCGCCTCGTGCTCGCCCGTCGAGGCTCCCGAGGGGACGGCGGCCCGGCCCTGCGCCCCGCTCTCGAGCAGGACGTCGACTTCGAGCGTGGGCTGGCCCCGGGAATCGAGGATTTCACGGGCAAACACCGAGCGGATCGCGGTCATGGCTCCCTGTTCGTCATGGCGCACGCCGAGCGCGTGACGGCCGCGGGGACCGTACCCGGGGGCGGCCGCCCCGGGCAAGGCGATTCCGCTATGGTGGACCGGAAAGCCGTTGCTGCGCATGTGATGGGGACATACGTTGAGCGGCCATGAAACCGTGCGGTAGGCGATCGCGTAGGGGGTGCGTGGCCAAAGCGGACCCCCGGAGGTCCCGCCCGTGAGCCCGCCGCGAGGCGAAGAACTCGACGACCGGACGCTGGTCGCGCGGTGCCTGGCGGACGACGAGGGCGCCTTCCGGATCCTGGTCGAGCGGTACCAGTCGGACGTCTACGCCACGGCGTTCCGGATCGTTCCGCGGGCGGAGGACGCCGAGGACCTGACGCAGGAGACGTTCCTGCGGGCGTTCCGGGCCCTGAAGCGCTACGACCCGGCCCGCCCGTTCGGGGCCTGGCTGCACACGATCGCGACGCGCCTGGGCATCGATCATCACCGCAGGAACCGCGCCCGGCTCGTCTCGCTCACCCAGACCGAGGAAGGCTCGGCGGGGGAGGAGCGCACGATCGACCTCGAGGACCCGTCCGCGGGCCCCGAGGAGGAGGCGGAGCAGAGCGAACTGGCCAGCCGCCTCGAAGCGCTGGTGATGGAGCTGCCGCCCGATTCGCGGGCCGCGATCCTGCTGCGCCACCAGCACGACCTGCCGTACGAGGAGATCGCCCAGGCGCTGGGCGCTCCCCTCGGGACGATCAAGGCCCGGATCCACCGGGCCCGGCTGATGCTCAAGGAGAAGCTCCTCGCCCAGGGCGACATCCCGTGGGACGTGGACGAAGACGAAGAAGGCGACCGATGACCGACGCGCGCAATCCCAGCCCGCCGAACCCCGCCGGAGAGCACCTCTCCGCCGCGCCGGGCGGCCTGCTGATGCGCCGGCTCGACGGCGAGCTGACCGGCGCCGAGCGCGCCAGGGTGGACGCCCACGTCGCCGCCTGCCCGGCCTGCGCCCGCGAGCTGCGCGTCTACACGGCGCTGTTCCAGGGCGTCGCCCGGCTGCCGAAGGCCGTGCCCGCGCCCGGCCTCTCCGCCCGCATCACCCGCGCCGCCTTGCTCGATCGCCGCGCCCGCCGCCGCTTCAAGCTGTTCGAGACCGTCGGCTCCGTCTACGCGGCATGCGTCGTGACCGTCCTGATCGCACTCGGGCTCTCCCCCTGGCGCGACGATCTCGTCGCCGGCGGCCGCACCATCGTGGGCTCCGCCGTCTCCGGCGTCGTCAATGCCTTCCTGGTCGCCTTCGATCGACTGATGTGGCTGTTCGACGGGGCCGTCAAGCTGCGCGAGAACGCGCACGCCCTGTCCACGTCGCTGGCTCCCCTCGGGCGCACGCTCGAGCTCGTGGCGGCTCAACCCGAACTGCGCGCCGGCCTGTCCGTCGCGCTCGTGCTCACGACCGCGCTGTGGTGGTTCATCCAGCATCGGCGGGTCGAAGGGCCGGGGAGGATGCACGATGTTTCCGCGTTCCTGTGATCGCTCCCTGACGCTCGCCGCTGCCCTGGTGTCGGTCGTCCTCGCCCTGCCGTTCGGCGGCCGGGCCGAGGCCCGCACCCGCCCCACGCTCCGCGTCACGACCGATCGCGACACGACGCGCGTCAAGGAGATCACGATCGACGACGAGGGCATACGCATCGTCGGCGACGACAAGACGCGGATCATCATCCCGGGCGAAGTCGACGTGAACGACCACGGCGTGCGCGTCCATCGCGTCGTCTACGACGACTCGATCCCGCCGATCCAGATCCACACGGGCGGCGACAACGAGATCGTCCAGTTCTTCAAGGACATCCACGTCGAGAAGGGCCAGAGCGCCGGCGCGGTGGTCGCGATCCTCGGCAACGTCAAGAACGACGGCGTGATCACGGGCGACTGCGTCGCGGTCCTGGGCTCGATCATCCAGGGCGACTCGGCCCTGATCCAGGGCGAGGCGGTGACGATCGGCGGCGCCGTGCGCTCGGCCGGCCGCGGCGCGCGCGTCGAGGGCGAGACGGTCTCGATCGGCTTCCTGCCATTCGCCGGCTTCGCGGTGCCGTCGATCCCGCTGCTGCTGCTCTTCGGCCTGATCTCGCTGCTCTTGTTCGTCGGGCTCGCCGCGCTCACCGGGCGGCTGTTCCCCGAGCGTTTGGTGCGGATCGCCGACACGATCTCCAAGCGGACGTTCCTTTCGCTCGTGCTCGGGCTGATGTCGATCCCGCTCGCGTTCGTCATCGGCCTGCTGCTGCTCGTGACGGTGATCGGGATCCCGCTGGCGATCCTCCTGCCGTTCCTGTTCGTGCTGGCGGCGTTCTTCGGCTACACGGCCGCGGTCTACCTCCTGGGATCGAAGCTGCTCGGCCGCCGCACCGGCGCCGAGGGCGGGATGATCGCGCCGATCGCGGCGGGGACGGCGTTCGTCACCGTCTTCTACGCCATCGGCGTCCCGCTCATGGCGATGGAGGGCACCGGCCGCGTGTTCGGGTTCGGCTTCCTCCTGCTGTGGCTCGTGATCGGGACGGTGTGCTGGATGATGGGGCTCGGCGCGCTCCTGCTCTCGCGGCTGGGCCAGGAGCCGACGCCCCCGACGACGGCCGTGCGCGGCAGCCAGTGGGCGCCGGCGCCCCCGCCGCCGCCGCCGGTTCGTGCCGGCAGCGAGGCTCCGCCGCCGCCTCCCGCGACGGTGTCGGCTCCATAACGGAAAGATTTCGGCTGCGGGAATCCCCCCAGCGAGGCCCCGGCGGTTGGGGGAAGTGCCCCGACGCCGGGGCTTCTCCCGTCTGCGCGCGATCACCGCCGGCGCTTCGCTCCGTTATCGGCCGCACGTGCAAAGCCGCGTGGAATCGACACTTTTTCGCTTTGCTCGCGCGCGCGCGTCACGGCGGACACGAGTCCGATCCCTCTGGCACGTTTCGTGATGATGAGGTGGGCATGACTCGACGCCTCGTGCGTGCGCCCCTCGCAGTCGGAGTCCTGGCGGGCGTGATGTTGGGTGGAGTCGGCGAGTCGAGAGCAGCGGTCCGCATCATCGGACCCGACGAGGTGCTGAAGCGCTATTGCCGGGCGGAGGGCGATCGACTTCGGTTGGTCGTGCCCGGGGTGGCGCCCCAGGAACTCGTCACTCGAGTGGATGATCCGATCGTCGCGAACCAGGGCGACGGATCCTTCCACCCGCTCGATCCGGTCGTCGTCGCCCAGGCGATTCAAGGGCTGACGTTCCCGGTCGACCAGGTGGACGCCGTGGTCTACGTGCTGCCGTACCCGAGACGGGCGGGTCTCGAGTCGGGAGCCGCCCCCGGCGCCTTACTTCTCTCCCCGGGCGTCCGCCCGGTGCCCGACGCCACGGTCCATGCGATCGTGGCGCACGAGTTCGGACACGTGGTCCAGTACCAGCTGGCCACACAGGGCAGCGCGGCCTGGGCCGCCTACCTGGCACTGCGCGGGCTGCCGGCCGCGGGGCGCGACACCGACGCCCTCGCTCACGCCGACCGCCCGCGCGAGATCTTCGCCGAGGACTTTCGCACGCTGTGCGGCACCCCCCTCGCGCGCGTATCCGGCACGAGCGAGAACGCGATGATGGCTCCGTCCCAGAGCATCGAAGGACTCGCCGCGTTCCTGCTCGACCTGCCGGAGCGCGCGCGCCGCACCGCGCTCGAGAGCCGTACCGTGGCGGTCTATCCCAATCCATTCCGGTCGGCCACGACCATCGTGTTCACCCCGCGCGCGGGGGCGGCTCTCTCGACCGCCGCACCCGTGCGCAAAGTTCGAATCCTCGACGTCCGGGGGCGCATCGTACGAAACGATTCGGTCCCCGCCATGGGCGATGGTTCCGCGACCTGGCGCTGGGACGGCACCGATCAGAACGGCATGCGGCTGGCGCCGGG
>Ga0070670_100003526_pt1 | contig 13006 bp, 9 predicted proteins | sample KBSS63metaG_FD_64665 | JGI IMG/M metagenome (GOLD analysis project Ga0070670, IMG submission 64665) | Switchgrass rhizosphere microbial communities from Kellogg Biological Station, Michigan, USA - KBS S6-3 metaG | ecosystem: Host-associated > Plants > Roots > Rhizosphere > Soil ... | reverse complement strand
CACTTGCCCGGAGTCGAGGCCAACGGTCCAGGCATCTGGGGGGCCGCCCTGTTCCTGGTGCGGCTCCTGACCACGCTGAACCCGTTCGGGGTCAGAGCTGGCGTGCGGCTGCTGGTCGCCGGCCTCGTCATCGTGGCCGTGATCACGGCTGCCGGTGGCCCCGCTGCGCAGCGCTGAGGAACCGACGTACATCGCCCGTCCCGCGGTAGTCATGCGGCCTTGCGGAACCCGTGCGGCGGCCCTTGAGGCGGAGAAGGTCGGGAAGGTTGGGCCGAAGGTTTGAGGTCATACTTAAAGTACATAGTTGCGCATTCGCACTGAGCCTGGTCCCAACATGCCCGCCTTTCGATACCGCGGCGTCTTTCCGGTGGTGCCGACGACGTTCGACGACAACGGCGGGCTCGACCTCGAAAGCCAGAAGCGCTGCGTCGACTTCATGATCGACGCAGGCTCCGACGGGCTGTGCATCCTCGCCAACTTTTCCGAGCAGTTCGTGCTCTCGGACGATGAACGCGAGACGCTCACGCGGACGATCCTCGAGCATGTTGCAGGGCGCGTGCCGGTGATCGTCACGACGACGCATTTCGGCACGCGCGTCTGCGTCGAGCGCAGCCGCCGCGCTCAGGCGCAAGGCGCGGCGATGGTGATGGCGATGCCGCCCTACCACGGTGCGACGATCCGAGTGCCGGAGGCGCTGGTCCAGCAGTTCTTCACGACCCTGTCGGACGCCCTGGCGATTCCCATCATGGTCCAGGACGCGCCGGTCAGCGGCACGCCGATGAGCGCGGCCTTTCTCGCGCGGCTGGCGACGCAGACGGAGCACGTCCGTTACTTCAAGATCGAGACTGCGGGCGCGGCGTCGAAACTGCGCGAGCTCATCCGCCTCGGTGGCGCGGCGATCGAAGGTCCGTGGGACGGCGAAGAGGGCATCACGCTGCTGGCCGACCTCGACGCCGGCGCCACCGGTGCGATGACCGGTGGCGGCTACCCCGACGGCATGAGACGCATCGTCGACGCCCACGCGGCGGGCCGGCGCGAAGACGCCGTCACTGCATACACGCGCTGGCTGCCGCTCATCAATTTCGAGAACCGCCAGGCCGGCTTGCTGGCGGCCAAGGCGCTGATGCGCGAAGGCGGCGTCATCGCTTCCGACGCACCGCGTCATCCGTTCCCTGCCCTGCATCCCGAGGCCCGCGCCGGACTGCTCGAGACCGCGCGCCGGCTCGACCCGCTGGTGCTGCGCTGGCGCCGCTAAGGCCGGCGCGCCGAACGACTATCGCAAACGCAAAGGAGACACAACATGCAGCTTTTCAAGGCCCTCGCTCTCATCGCGGCAGCCGTCGCGTCGGTCGCCGCCGGCCCGACGCAGGCACAGGAGAAGGGAACCGTCGGCGTGTCGATGCCGACCAAGTCGTCCGCGCGCTGGATCTCCGATGGCGACAGCATGGTCAAGTCGCTCAAGGAGAAAGGCTACAAGGCCGACCTTCAGTACGCGGAGGACGACATCCCGAACCAGCTCGCGCAGGTCGAGAACATGATCACCAAGAAGGTGAAGGTGCTCGTAATCGCCGCCATCGACGGGACGACGCTGTCGAACGCGCTGCAGAAAGCGGCGGACAACGGTATCAAGGTCATCGCCTACGACCGGCTCATCCGCGGCTCGAAGAACGTCGACTACTACGCCACCTTCGACAACTTCCAGGTCGGCGTACTGCAGGCGAACTCGATCGTCGAAAAGCTGGGGCTCAAGCAGGGCAAGGGGCCGTTCAACATCGAGCTGTTCGGCGGCTCACCCGACGACAATAACGCCTTCTTCTTCTACGACGGCGCGATGTCGGTGCTGAAGCCCTACCTCGACAGCGGCAAGCTCGTGGTGCGCAGCAAGCAGATGGGCATGGACAAGGTCGGCACGCTACGCTGGGACGGCGCAGTGGCGCAAGCGCGGATGGACAACCTGCTGAGCGCCTTTTACGGCAACGCCCGCGTCGACGCGGTGCTGTCGCCCTACGACGGCCTGTCGATCGGCATCCTATCGTCGCTCAAGGGCGTGGGCTACGGCTCGCCGAAGCAGCCGATGCCGGTGGTCACCGGCCAGGACGCGGAGGTGCCCTCGGTGAAGTCGATCCTGCGCGACGAGCAGACCTCGACCGTCTTCAAGGACACGCGCGAGCTGGCCAAGGTGACCGTGAACATGATCGACGAGATGCTGAGCGGCAAGAAGGTCGAAATCAACGACACCAAGACCTACAACAACGGCGTCAAGGTCGTGCCGTCGTATCTCCTGAAGCCGGTGGGCGTCGACGTCTCTAATTGGAAGCCGGTGCTGATCGACAGCGGCTACTACAAGGAGTCGCAGATCCGCTGAGGCACGCAGGAGGCTGCGCCATGGGCCTGCTTGAGATGCGCGGCATCGGCAAGCGCTTCCACGGCGTGACCGCTCTCGGCGACGTGAGCCTTGACGTCGAGGACGGCGAGATCCACGCCGTGGTCGGCGAGAACGGCGCCGGCAAGTCGACGCTGATGAAGGTGCTCAGCGGGGTCTATCAGCATGGCGAGTACGAAGGCTCGATCGTCTTCGGCGGCCAGGAGCGGCGCTTCACCGGCATCCACGACAGCGAGCGCGCCGGAATCATCATCATCCATCAGGAGCTTGCCCTGGTGCCGCTGCTGTCGATCGCGGAGAACATCTTCCTCGGTAACGAACTGGCACGGGGCGGCGTCATCGACTGGTTCGCGGCCTACGCCAAGACCCAGGCGCTGCTGCTCAAGGTCGGGCTAAACGAGCGCCCGGGCACCCTGGTCACCGACCTCGGCGTGGGCAAGCAGCAGCTGGTGGAAATCGCCAAGGCGCTGTCGAAGGAGGTCAAGCTGCTGATCCTCGACGAGCCGACTGCGAGCCTGAACGAAACCGACAGCGACGCGCTGCTCGCGCTGCTGCTCGAGTTGAAGGCGCATGGCATCGCCTGCATCCTGATCTCCCACAAGCTGAACGAGGTCGCCCGGGTCGCTGATCGGATCACTGTCATCCGCGACGGGGCACTGGTGCGGAGCTTCGATTGCCGGGCCGGTGCGGCGAACGAAGATGAATTGATCCGGGCCATGGTCGGCCGGCCGATGGCCGACCGTTATCCGAAGCGCGCGCCACGGATCGGCGATACCGCCTTCGAGGTGCGGGACTGGCGCGTGCACCATCCGGAGCATGCCGACCGCCTCGTCGTCAAGGGCGTGAGTCTGCACGCCCGCCGCGGCGAGATCGTCGGCATCGCCGGACTGATGGGCGCCGGCCGCACCGAGCTGGCGATGAGCGTCTTCGGCCGCGCCTGGGGCCGCGGCATCAGCGGCGAGGTCCGGATCGACGGCCGGCCGGTCGACGTCAGCACGATCGGCAAGGCGATCGCGGCGGGGCTCGCCTACGTCACCGAGGATCGCAAGCAATACGGCCTGCTGCTCGAGGACGAGGTCCGGCACAACATCAGCCTGGCCAACCTGCGCGGCGTCTCGAGCGCGGCGGTGATCGACCGCGGCCGCGAGTACCGCGTCGCCGAGGACTACCGGCAGCGCCTGCGCATCCGCTGCTCAAGCGTCTTCCAGGAGGCCGTGAACTTGTCGGGCGGCAACCAGCAGAAGGTGGTGCTCGCCAAGTGGCTGTTCGCGAATCCCGAAGTGCTGATCCTCGACGAGCCGACACGCGGCATTGACGTCGGCGCGAAGTTCGAGATCTACACGCTGATGGCCGAGCTCGCCGCAACCGGCAAGTGCGTGGTCATGATCTCGTCGGAGATGCCCGAGCTGCTCGGCCTCTGCGATCGCATTTACGTCATGAACGAGGGCCGCATGGCGGGCGAGTTCGACCGCTCGGTTGCATCGCAAGAGGCGATCATGCGCTGCATCGTCAACGCCGGAGCGGGCTGATGGACGAGGCCGCTCCTCCCGTGCAACCTGCCGGCGCAACCGAGCGGGCATCGTCACGGTCATATGCCGGCTTCCTGAAGAACAACGTGCGCGAGTACGGCATGCTGATGTCGCTCGTCGCCATCATGGGGCTGTTCCAGTTCCTGACCGACGGCACGTTGCTGCAACCGCTCAACCTGACGAACCTAGTGCTGCAGAACAGCTACATCGTCATCATGGCGCTCGGCATGCTGCTGGTCATCGTCGCCGGGCACATCGACCTGTCGGTGGGGTCGGTGGTCGGGTTCATCGGCGCGTTGGCGGCGGTGCTGATGGTGCACCTCGGCTGGCACTTCGTGCCCGCGACCGTCGCCTGCCTGCTCGCGGGCGCGGCGATCGGCGCCGCGCAGGGCTGGTTCGTCGCCTTCTTTCGCATCCCGTCGTTCATCGTCACCCTGGCCGGTATGTTGGTCTTCAAAGGCTTCAGCCTGGCGCTGCTGCAAGGTCAGTCGGTCGGGCCCTTCCCGGCGGCATTCCAGCTGCTGAGCTCGGGCTTCGTACCCGACGCCCTGGACGGCGAATCGATCCGCACGACCTCTCTCGTGGCCGGGATCGTAGTCGCGATGGCGCTGGTCGCCGCCAAACTGCGCGAGCGCTCGAATCAGTCGCGCCACGCGATGGCGTCGGAGCCTTATCCGTTTTTCATCGCCAAGAACGCTGTGTTCGTCGCCATCATCGTCGGCCTGAGCTGGAAGCTCGCCTCGTACAAAGGCCTGCCGAACGTACTCGTCATCATGGCGCTGCTGATGCTGTTCTACGACTTCGTGACGACGCGCACCACGATCGGCCGGCGCATCTACGCGCTCGGGGGCAACGAGAAGGCCGCGCGGCTCTCGGGCATCAAGACGCAGTGGCTGTCGTTTTGGACCTTCGTCAACATGGGGGTGCTCGCCGCGGTGGCCGGCTTGGTGTTCGCTGCCCGGCTCAACACGGCCACGCCGAAGGCAGGCACCGGCTTCGAGCTCGACGTCATCGCCGCCTGCTTCATTGGCGGTGCATCGGCCTCGGGGGGAGTCGGCAAAGTGCTCGGGGCAGTGATTGGCGCCTTCGTGATGGGCGTGATGAACAACGGCATGTCGATCCTTGGCATCGGCATCGACTATCAGCAAGTCATCAAGGGCCTGGTGCTGCTGGCGGCGGTGTTCGTCGACGTCTATAACCGGCGCAAGGCCTGAAGCGATTTCGCCGCCGGGCCTCGGTGGAGGCACCGCTATTCATGCTGACGCGGCGGCGCGCCTTTCCGAAGTGAAGCAGCCACTCGCAAAGGGAAGCGGCCAACGTCAGCCCGAATGCGGGCGTTTGTCCCAGGCATGCCAAGCGTTGTCGCCCTCGCGCCGACTCGCGCGAGGCGACTTGAGCGCGGACTCGGCCTACACGTGCGCGAACCGACTCGTCACGAAAGCGCTAGCGACCCGAGTCGAGGAACGGATAGAAAGGCTGCCGCGACGCGAGTGAAGCGTCCTCCGGATTGGGCACCGGCGAGATTTGTGCCTCATAGATGAGTTGCTTTGCGTCGAACTCGGTGACCCAGCCTTCGCGCAACAGGCGCTCCGTCTCCCGCGTGACCTGGCGCACGTAGACGTCGTGATTGCGATAAAGCTGCTCAAGCACATCCCCGGTAAACGGGACCTTGTAGCCCCACAGGAAGCAGCCGGTCCCTAGTGCCCGCCAAGTCGCCGTCGGCACTTCGACGATGGGTGTGCGCACGCCCCCCTGGAAATTTCCGAATTGGTCCAGTATCGGTGCGCCGCTCGTGTCGGTGAGGAAGCGATCGGCGCGAGGCGGCGGTGTACCCTTTTGCACCCACTGTTGCAGATTGCGCATCGCGCCATCCATGATTGCCCAGGTTGGGAAGTCGTTGAGCGCTGCATACAGCGGCGGGCCCAACTCCTTGCATCCCGTTGAGTCGCCACTCGACCCGGTGATGCCAAGCGCCTTGATGACGTTGAGGTTCTCGCCGAGGAGCGGATTGGAGGTAGTGAAGTGTGCGGCACCGGCCACTTCATAGAGACGGTAGCGACCGTTCGCGGCGTCGCTATCCGGCTTGCGCGTCGCAACGCTGAAATCGTACTGAGACATCACACGGATCACGGGAACGTTGAGATCAGGCAGGGCGGTCGCGCACATCGACGGCAGATAGCCGCTCACGATCGGGCTGCCGTCCGCCAGCGTGGTGGTGTGATGGAACGAGTTAATGAACTGCGTGACGATCTGGCAGGTTGCCGAGTTGCCCTGCATGAAGACGTCGCGCACCCTGAGGCGTGGAATGGGATTGGCGCGGTTGTCTTGCAACAGGACAGCAACCTGCCCGAGCAAGTCATGCACGGTCAGGCTTGGCAGCGCCGTCAGCGAGCCGTATCGCAGCGGGTTGAATTGCTGCAGCACGCTATTGTTTCCGGGGGGTTCGACACCAACCCAGACGTCGCCATTGGTATAGACCCACCGAAAGTCAAGGCCGAGCGCCGGCGCGGAGCGGCTCGGATGTATCGGCTCGAGGACTACGTTGCCGCTGTAGTTTGACGCCTTCGCTGGTCGGCGAACCAAAATGCGTGTGCGGTAGGGGACCGTGGAGACAACTTGCGGGATCGGCTGGAGCGGAGTGGCATAGACGTTGGCATTGCCGTCAATGAAGTATTCCTCCTCGATATAGCCGAACCTGCTCAGGTTGATCTGGGAGGCCATCCATATCGGGTTGCTTTGGGTATAAGGGATTGGTCCGCTTACCCGGGGTGTCGCGGGAGTAACCGCTGATGCCGCCAGGGGGAGAAGTGCCGAGAACGAAAGCACAGCGAGCAATGCTTTCCGCGTCACGCGAGACCGACTCGCGGAATGCTTCAACCATGGTGTTCCCTGACGTGTCATCGTGTCTCCTCGTCTATGAAGTTCATCGCTGCCTTTGGCCTGTCCCGCGAGTGCGAGCCTCTGAGCAGTGGTTAGCTTAGAAGTTGTTCCGGCCCACGGACGGTGCGCTCCGGTGTTTGCGAATTGGGAGACAGCGCCGGCGACTATTCAAGCGTAATTGTTTTATGGTTCCATCAGCTACGCTGATTTATGCAGCTAGCCCACCGCGCGATTCAGTCGTGCCGCACCAGGGCCGGGATCGCGCGCTGCAACGCCGTCGCGAACTCGACAGCGATTGGCTTTCTTTCGGCCCCGCGGCGGCTCGCGAGGTAGAGCTCGATGTGTGCGGCCGGCTTGGAAAGCATGGCGACGCGAACGCGGTGGCGCAGGCAATCGACGAGCGCGAACGATGGCATCACCGCCGTGCCAACACCGGCCTCGACCATGCCGATCAGGGTCGCAAAGAGATTGACGGCCGGCCGGTCTTCGTGGGCGCGACCGATCTCCGCCAGGTGGGCTTCGATCAGGGTCTGGATCGGGTTGTCCGGCGGCAGGCCGATCAGCCGTGAGTTCGCCATGCTCGACCACGGCGCACTGCGCTCGAGCCCGACGCGGCTGCCGTCGGCCGGATCGACGCGCATCAGCTTGAAGCGAAACAGCGGCGAACGAACGATGCCAGCGGCCGGCTTGAAGAAGAAGCCGAGACCGATGTCGGCCTCGCCTTCGAGGACGCGGCGTCGCACTTCGCCGAGCTCGGCATCGGCCAGCACGATCGTCATTTCCGGATGGAGACGCGCGAACTCCTTGAACACCGCCGGCAGCAGGCTGGCGGAGACGAGTGGCGTCGCAGCGATGCGCAGCGTGCTGGCGGCGCGCGCGTTCGACTCCCCCAGGACCGCGACCACCGAGCCCAGTTCCTCGACGGCGCGCGCCGCGACCGGCTGAAACCGGCGCCCGGCTTCGGTAAGCGTCACGGAGCGCGTCGTTCGGTCGAACAGGCGGATGCCGACCTGCTCCTCGAGCTCCTTGACCATCATGCTGAGGCCGGCCTGGCTGATGTGGACGCACTCGGCCGCCTTGGTGAAGCTCTGCAGGCGGGCGACGTGCAGGAACGCCTCGAGCTGCCGGGTGCTGAGGTTCATGAGACTCAATCAGAAATCTTGATGAAACCATAAGATAACTCAGCTTGAAGAATGTCTGCGCCGGACGCCCAATGCGTCGGTGTTCGATGGCGTCGTCATCATCGGTGCGGGGATCGGCGGCCTGACGCTCGCCCTCGCCTTGCATCGCGCCCGGATTCCCTGCCGGGTCTACGAGGCGGCGGAAGCGCTCCTGCCGCTCGGCGTCGGCATCAACGTGCTGCCCCACGCCACCGCCGAGCTGCGTGACCTCGGCGTGCTCGATGCGCTCGAACGACTTGCCGTGATCACCCGCGAAGCCGCCTTTTTCAACCGTTTCGGGCAGCTCGTGTACCGCGAGCCCGCGGGCCGCTGGGGGGGCTACGACACGCCGCAGCTTTCGATCCACCGCGGAGACCTGCAGGGCGTGCTGCTGGACGCCGTCATCGCGCGGCTCGGTGCCGACAGCGTCGTAGCCGGCCATGCCTGCGTCGCCATCGGCGACGCAGGCGAGAACGCGGTTCGCGTGCGCTTCCGCGGACCGGCCGGCGAGGCGCGCGCCGACGTCGACGCCGCCGTCGCGGTCGCGTGCGACGGAATCCATTCGGCAGTGCGCCGGCAGCTCTATCCGGACGAGGGGCCGCCGCGCTACTCGGGCGTCAACATGTGGCGTGGCGTCACCGTCCATCCACCGATCCTCAGCGGCGCGACGATGGTCCGCGCCGGCTGGCTCTCAGTGGGCAAGATGGTGATCTACCCGATTCGAAACGACATCGACGGGCGTGGCAACCAGCTCGTCAACTGGGTCGCCGAGCTCGAATGCCTGGAGCCGGTGCGTCGCGACTGGACGGCGCGCGGGCAGCTCGATGACTTCCTTCCCACGTTCGCGAACTGGCACTTCGACTGGGCTGACGTGCCGGCATTAATCCGCGGCTCCGAAGCTGTCCTCGCCTATCCGATGGTCGATCAGGATCCGCTGCCGCGCTGGAGCTTCGGCCGGTTGACGCTGCTTGGCGATGCTGCGCACCCGATGTACCCGCGCGGTTCGAACGGCGCCGGCCAGGCGATCCTGGACACGCGCTGCCTCGTCGAGCAGCTGGAGGCGCACGGGCTCACGCCCGAGGCGCTAGCGCTCTACGACCAGATCCGCAACGCCGCAACCGCCAAGGTCGTGCTGATGAATCGCAGCAACCCCCCCGACACGATCCTGCGGGAGGTGCACGAGCGCTCGGGCGACAAGCCGTTCGAGCGCATCGAGGACGTCGTCTCGGCCGGAGTGCTCGCCCAGATCGCCGACAACTACAAGCGAGTCGCCGGCATGTCGCCGCACGCGGCACCACAGGAACGATCGACGTGACCGGACCGAACCGCAGCCGACGGCATCTACTCACCGCGCTCCCTGCCGCTGCCCTGGCCACGTTTGCGCCGCTCCTGCACGCACAGGCATCGCCGTGGCCCGCCAAGCTCGTGCGCGTGATCGTGCCCTACACGCCCGGCACCGGCATGGACATCCTCGCGCGCACGATGGGCCCGCACCTCGGCGCGATCTGGGGCCAGGCGATCGTCGTCGACAACCGGCCGGGCGCGTCGGGGAACCTCGGCGCCGCCGCGGTCGCCAAGTCTCCGGCCGACGGCTACACGCTGTTGATGGGCGTCAACACGCTGATCATCAACCCGTCGCTGTACGCAAACATGACGTTCGACCCGCTCAAGGACCTGGCCCCAATCGGCCTCGCCGCGACGGGCTCGTTCCTGCTCGTGGCGAGCGCGACGTCGAAGTTCAAGTCGATCGCCGAGGTCGTCGCGTCGGCGCGCGCGAAGCCCGGCGCGCTCGACTACGCCTCGCCCGGGATCGCGACGCCGCATCACATGGCGATGGAGCTCTTCAAGCTGCGAGCCAAGGTGTCGATCACGCACATCCCGTTCTCGGGGACGGCCGGTGCCGTGAATGCCGTGCTCTCGGGTGACGTCCCGCTAATGTTCCTGCCCGTGCACGTCGCGATGGCGCAGGTCAAGGGCGGGCGGCTGGTCGCGCTCGCCGCCGCGGGCGAGAAGCGCGCCGCGCTCGCGCCCGATCTGCCGACGCTCGTCGAGCTCGGCTACCCGGGAGTTGAGGCCGACCTCTGGTACGGCCTGCTCGCACCGGCCGGCATTTCGCCTGAGATCGTCGCCAAGGTCAACGCCGACATGCGCAAGGTCCTCGCCCTGGCCGAGGTGAAGAGCGCGCTCGAGCTGCAGGGAATGGAAATCGCGGCGAGCTCGCCCGCGGAGATGGCGACGCTAATGAAGCGCGACTCCGCGCGCTGGGCCAGTGTCGTCAAGCAGGCTGGCATCAAGGCCGAGTAGACCGACACCTGAGATCCGAGAACGGCACCGACCGCCAAAACCCCCAGGAGACAGACATGAAGCGACCCACTCGACATTCCGCTCCCACCGCGCTGGCAACGACGCTCGCCGCCGCACTCGCGTCGTTCGCCGCGGGGTGCGGTGGCAGCGACGACGATGCCGCGCCGACGACACCACCCGTCGTCTCGCTCGACGCCAAGACGACGTGCGCCGGCCTCGCCTCGCTCACGCTGCCTGATACGACGATCATGAGCGCGGTCGAGGTGCCGGCCGGTCCGCCGCCCGCGGGAACGCCGGGGCCGACCTTCTTGCCGAACGTCACGGCCACTTCGCTGCCGGCCTATTGCAAGGTTGCCGCGCAGATCGTTCCGCAGATCGGCATCGAGGTCTGGATGCCGATCAAGGCGTGGAACGGCCGCTTCCAGGGCGTCGGCAACCACCAATTCGCGGGCGCCCTGGATTACGGCGACATGTCGTACCAGATGACCCGCGGCTATGCCGTCGCGAGCACCGACGCGGGCCACCAGGGAGCCAATCCGCTGCCATGGATGCAAAACCCTCAGCAGATCGTCGACTACGGCTACCGCGGAGTACACGAGATGACGCTCAAGGCCAAGGCGATCATCGCCAGCTACTACGGGCAGAGCGCCAACTACAACTACTGGAACGGCTGCTCGACCGGCGGCAAGGAAGCGTTGATGGAGGCGCAGCGCTATCCGAGCGACTACCACGGCATCGTCGTCGGCGACCCGAACTTCGACCAGATCGGCAACCGCGCGATGTACGTGTGGGACGCGCAGGTGACCTTCGCCAATCCGGCGACAGCGCTCTCGCAGGCGAAGCTCGTGCTGATCAACAACGCCGTGCTGAAGGCCTGCGACGCGCTCGACGGCGTGACCGACGGCTCGATCGAGAACCCGGCGACATGCTCGTTCCAGCCGACGAGCCTCCTCTGCACCGCCGGCCAGGACCCGGCGACGTGCCTCACTTCGGCACAGGCTGGCGCGCTCGCCAACCTCTACGCAGGACCGAAGAACCCGCGTACCGGCGCCGAGGTCTACACCGGCTGGCCAAGGGGCAGCGAGCTCGGCTGGGGGGGCGTCATCGCCGGCCCCGGTGTTTTCTCGACCGCCGACCAGTTCTTCAAGAACATGGTGTTCAAGAACCCGGCGTGGGACTGGCACACGTTCAACTTCGATTCCGACGTGACCTTCGCGACCTCGAACTTCGGCGCGCTCGTCAACGCCGTCGACCCTGATCTCTCACCATTCGAGTCGACCGGCGCGAAGATGCTGCACTACCACGGCTGGCGCGACACCAACCATCCCGCCGGACGCAGCGTCGAGTACTACGAGTCGGTGCTGAGCAAGCTCAATACAACGAGCAACCGCAGCGATGCCATCGCACGGACGCAGAAGTTCTATCGCCTCTTCATGTCGCCGGGCTCGAACGGCTGCGGCGGCGGAACGACCCACCCGGGCACGTTCGATCCGATGGACACGATCGTCTCCTGGGTCGAGGCGAAGACGCCACCGGATCGCGTGATCGTCTCGCACGCGACCGGCACGACCGTCGATCGCACGCGGCCGATCTGCCCGTATCCGCAGATCGCCGCCTACAACGGGACTGGCAGCACAGACGACGCGGCGAACTTCACCTGCAAGGCGTCCTGAGCCGCTGTCGGGTTCGTCGCGAGGAGACGCGCGGAGGCGGCGGGAACTCCCAACTTCGCGCCGTTGCGCACGCGCGAACGAAGCGGTATCCCCCCAGCCAACACACCGCAACCAATGTGCCACCGGCGACGAGGCCGCAATCTATCCGTAAGTTCTTGATTTCAAGGGACGTGCCACGCGTCAGCCGCGTCGCGCTTGCCGGTCTCCCGGCACTGAGGGGAGATGCCGTGTCCGGTTCACCGGCGTAGCTCACCCTCGCAAACCCTGGCTGAACCGGACTTGCGTCTTGCCTTGCGCGCTCGAAAACATCGCCGACTTCAGACCGTCTTGCGGCGACTGTTGAGCGGTTTTCCGGGGGCCTAAATCAGTCGCTGGTAAAGGGCTGGTTGATGTACCAGGAAGTGGTGAAAGTCCTTCGTTGCGGCAAGGCGCGTAGGGCGTAGCCGAAGCGGCTTCCCGCGCGGTGACGGCGATCCCGATCGGGGGGTTAAGCCATGTGGTCCCGGTGCTTTGTAATGTCCTGGCCTCCGTGACCGTACCGGGTCAGGCCTAGGGTTTGCGCGGAGGGATGCGTCCGGAATTCCGGACGATCTGTATCGATGAACACCGCGGCTCCGGCGAGGGCCCAACCGATGCGGGAAAAGATCAACGAGAAATCAACGACTTGACGCACGCACTCGGGTTTGCTCTAGATGGCATGTGAGTTGCGCGACCAAACGGTCGATCGCGTTCGCGAATGCGGGCACGCGACGAGGCATGGGGAGGAAGCAATGAGCACGACGGGTGATCTCGACCCCACAGAAACGAGCGAGTGGGTCGACGCGTTGGGCGCGGTTCGGCAGCACCGTGGCAGCGAACGCACGAACTACCTCCTCAACCGGCTCGTCGACGAGGGCCGGCGCGAAGGCGTCTACGTTCCGCGCTCGCTCACCACCGCCTACTGCAACACCATCCCGCCCGAGCGGGAAGAGAAGAGCAGCGGCGACCGAGCGATCGAGCATCGCCTGCGCTCGATCATCCGCTGGAACGCGATGGCGATCATCCTGCGCGCCAACAAGGACTCGTCGGAGCTCGGCG
>Ga0070670_100003525_pt1 | contig 13006 bp, 10 predicted proteins | sample KBSS63metaG_FD_64665 | JGI IMG/M metagenome (GOLD analysis project Ga0070670, IMG submission 64665) | Switchgrass rhizosphere microbial communities from Kellogg Biological Station, Michigan, USA - KBS S6-3 metaG | ecosystem: Host-associated > Plants > Roots > Rhizosphere > Soil ... | reverse complement strand
CGGCAGTCGACAGGAGCGGCGATGCCTGACACCGCCGACGGCGAGCCGAGCTCGACGCGCGGGTTGATCGACCAGGCGCGCCAGCTCACGGCGCTCGGCCGCACCGCCGAGGCACGCGAACTGCTGCACCGCGTGTTCCTGCAACCCGATCGCCGGTTGTCCCACGCGATGGCCCGCCTGCTGCTGGCCGACCTGAAGGAGCGCCAGCCATGACGCAAGCCCTTGCCGCAATTCTGCTGACGGTTCTCTGCGCGTCGCCCGCCGCCGCCGGCATTCGCACTGTCTGGGCGGTGGGAGACGGCGACAAGATCAAGCGTGACACCCGCACAGAGCCTGTGCCCAATGACGTCTGGCGCAACGGCACCGTGCGCGTGTTCGGGGCACGCAACGAGATCGTGGCGTTCCAGCTGATCGTCCGCGCCGATGGCGCGGGCGTTCGATCGCTGTCGGCGAAGTTGCCCGAGCTGGCGTCCGACGTTGCCGGCAGTCGGATCGTCTACCGCGCACCAGGCGCCGATCCCACCGACTCGGTGGACCGTCCGATCCAGCTGTTCGTCGAGCACTACATGCACGTGACGTCGCCGTCGAACGCGTCATGGATCTTCCAGCCCGGTTCGCCGGCAGCCCCCGTCGACGCGCTCGGCTGGGTGCCCGTGCAGCTGGTGCCCGAGCAGGCACGGCCGGAACGCGGCGGCCTCGGCCTCGCGGTGCCGGCCGACCTCAATCAGGGCCTCTGGTTCGAGATCTACACGGGCCGCGACCGCCCCGCCGGCATCTACCGCGGGACGATCGACCTGGTCGCGGATGGCGTGACGCGTCACGTGCCGGTCGAGCTCGAGATTCTCGACTTCGCGCTGCCCGACGAGAACAGCATGCACGCGATGCTGTTCTACACGAGCGATCAGCCGGAGCGATATCACGGCCGCAATCTGGACGACGCCTACAACCGATTCGCGCATCGGTACCGGGCGGAGCTGGTTCACGAGTTCGACGAGCAGAAGGTGGAGCAGTCGTGGCCGCGGTTCTCCGGCGAGGCCTTCACGCGTGCCCGGGGTTACGAAGGGCCCGGCGAAGGCCAGGGCAATCGCATCGTCCCGCGTTCGTTCTACGGGCCCGGCAAAGGTTTCGACGTCCGCGCGACGGCGTGGGAGCTCGCCGATCGCTGGATGACATTCCTGCAGGCGAAGCTGCCGAAGGCCATCACGTTTCTCTACATGCCGGACGAGCCGTCGCCCGCGCAATTCCCGCACATCCGCGAGCTTGCAGACAACATCCACTCGAATCCGGGGCCGGGGCGCGCACTGCCTGTTTTCGTCACGCACGAGTACGCGGCGCCGCTCGAGGGCGCGATCGACATCTGGTGCAGCGGCCCGCGCGGGTTCAAGCTCGACGAGGTGGCGCGCGAACGGCTGCGCGGGCGGCAATACTGGTTTTACAACGGCATCCGGCCGTGGAGCGGCGCCATGATCATCGATGCGCCCGCCACCGAAGGCCGCGAGCTGCCGTGGGCGGCCTTCAAGCACGGCGCGGACGTGTACTTCTTCTGGCACTCGGTTCACTGGCGGCACAACTCGCAGAAGCAGGGCGATCGCGACCAGAATGTGTGGGCGAACCCGGTCACGTTCGACGATCGTGGCCAGCCGGGCAAGCCCCTGATCGATCAGGGCACCATCAACGGCGACGGCGTGCTGATGTATCCGGGAGAGGAGCGCCTGCATCCAGAGGAGGACCGCGGAATCGCCGGGCCGGTGGCGAGCATTCAACTCGCCAACCTGCGGCGCGGGCTGCAGGATCATCAGTATCTGACGCTCGCGCGGCAGCGCGGCCTGACTGGCGCAGTCGACGCGGCGCTCGCGGCGGTTGTGCCGAAAGTATTTTCCGACGCCGGGGATCGAGTCAGCTTTCCGGAGCACGGCGATCCGTACGATCGCGCGCGGCTCGCGCTGGGAAGGGCGATTGCGGCGAGTAAGCAGTAGCACAGTCGCTGAAGAGCAGCGCTGTCGCTGAAGAGCAGAACTGAAGTTCTGCTCCACAAGCGTCAGTGACAATGACACCTGTGGGACAGGACGTCAGTCCTGTCCTTTACACACATGGAGGCTGGATGTCGTTTCGCGTCGTGGTCGGGGCACTGGTCGTCGCGTCTGTGGCAGTGGTGTCGGGTCAGGCACCGAAAACGCCGCCCGGCGTGATGTTCGACACGCCGGAAGCGGATCGCATCCTGGCCGTCCTGCAGGTCTTCCCGCCGGACAACCCCTGGAACGAGGACATCTCGACGCGGCCCGTTGCCCCGGACTCGGCGGCCATCATTGGCAGCATCGGCGCGGAGAAATCCCTCGGCTACAACCTCGACATGAACTTCGTGATCGTGCCGCCCGATCAGCCGCTGGTCCCCGTGCGCGTGACGATGTATCCGGCGGAGTCGGATCCGGGACCGTTTCCGGTCCCCTCGAACGCGCCGATCGAGAACTGGCCCATGGCGCACAACGAAGACGTAGGGGCGCTGCCGAAGCCGGGGCAGGCGCTGGAGGACATCCAGCGCCACGGCACCGGCGATCGCCACCTTCTCATCGTCGATCCCGCGCACGGGAAGCTGCACGAGTTCTGGCAGGCACGGCTGACCGACACCGGCTGGGAGGCATCACAGGCATCGACGTTCGATCTGAAGTCGAATGCGATGCGTCCGCTCGGCTGGACGTCCTCCGATGCGGCGGGGCTGCCGGTCTTTCCCTCCGTCGTCCGTTACGAGGAGGTCGCCAAAGGCGAGGTCCGCCATGCGCTGCGTGTCACCGTCCGCCGGTCGCGACGCGCCTACATCTATCCCGCGCGCCATTTCGCCAGCCCTCACGTGGATTCCGCGCTGCCGCGGATGGGCGAGCGCCTGCGGCTCAAGGCCTCGTTCAACACCTCAGGATTCCCGCCGCACGCGCGTGTCATTCTCGAGGCGCTGAAGAAACACGGGATGTTCGTCGCGGACAACGGTCAGGATTGGCTGATGTCGATTTCGCCGGATCGCCGGTTCTCGGGGCTCGAGTCGCTGTCGAAAGTGAAGGGGTCGGATTTCGAAGTGATCGTACCGACCGGACCCGACGAGGGGCCCAGGGCGAGGAAGTAGAGATGAGAAGTGCTAAGTTGGAAGTGAGAAGTGCTAAGTGAGAAGTGCTGAGTGGAGTGGGACTGACAAGTGGGAATTGAGTGTGGTCAATGCGCATCATCCTTGTAGTTACGGCGTTGAGTCTGAGCGGCGCTCTCACGGCTGATTTGTCGTTGTCGGCCCAATCTGGCGCTGGTACGTACCAACTGCAGAAGACGATTCAGATCGGCGGCGAGGGCGGCTGGGACTACGTCGCCGCCGACGCGGCCGGGAAGCGGCTCTACGTGTCGCACGGCACGAAAGTGGTTGTCGTGGACACGGGGACGCAGGCGGTGGCCGGCGAGATCGCCGATACACCGGGCGTTCACGGCATTGCCGTCGCCCCGGACCTCGGCAAGGCGTTCGTGAGCGCGGGCCGCGCCAACAGCGTCAGCGTGGTCGATGCGAAGACGCTGCAGACTTCGAAGAAGGTGCCGACGGGCGAGAATCCCGACGCGATCCTCTACGAACCGGCGCACCACGAGGTCTACGCGTTCAACGGACGGAGCCACTCGGCCACGGTGATCGACGCCGCGTCCGGTGTCGTCCTGGCGACGATTCCGCTGCCCGGCAAGCCGGAGTTCGCGGTGGAGGACGTCGCCGCCGGCCGCATCTACAACAACATCGAGGACAAGAACGAGGTGGTGGCCATCGACACTGCTTCACACGCCGTCGTCGCGACCTGGCCCATCGCGCCAGGTGAGGAAGCCTCCGGGCTTGCGATCGACCTGGTCCACCACCGGCTGTTCATCGGCTGCAGCAACAACCTGATGGAGATGATGGACAGCCAGTCCGGCAAAGTACTGGGCAGCGTGCCGATCGGCCCCGGCGTGGATGCGAACGCGTTCGACCCGGGCACCGGCCTTGCCTTCGCGTCGAGCAGCGACGGCACGCTCACCGTCGCGAAAGTCGGCGACGACGGCCGGCTGACGGTCGTCCAGAAACTGGAGACTCCGAAGCGCTCACGGACGATGACGCTGGATCCGGCGACGCATCGGCTCTACGTGCCTGCGGCCGACTTCACGCCGCCGCCGGCGGATGCGCCGCAAGGCGCGCGGCCGCAGGTCGCGCCCGGATCGTTTCGCGTGATGGTGTACGAGATGGCGGGCGGCTAGCGCCTTGGGGCACCGCCGCGGAGTCACAGAGCTTTCTCGCCACGGAGACACAGAGAGCACGGAGTTTTCGAGGGCAATTCCGCAATCAAACCTCTGAGCTCTCCGCGTCTCCGTGGCGAATTACTCCCTGCCTTCGTGGCTACGCGAGCGTCGCAGCGAACTCCTCGTACGTCCCCTGGAAGTCCTGAATCTGCTGCCCCGTGAAGTGCCACACGCGCGTGCCGACTTCTTCGAGGACGTCCTGGTCGTGTGTCACGAGCAGCACCGTGCCCTCGTACTTCTGCAACGCGATGTTGAGCGCGTTGATCGACTCCAGATCGAGGTGGTTTGTCGGCTCGTCCAGCACCAGCAGGTTCGGCTTCTGCAGCATGATCCGGCAGAAGAGCAGCCGCGCGGTTTCACCGCCGGACAGCGCCTCGGTCGGCTTGAGGCCTTCCTCGCCCGTGAAAAGCATCTGCCCGAGCAGGCCGTGGATGTCCTGCCGCGGCGCGTCCGGCGCGAACTGGTGCAGCCAGTCGGCGGCGGTCATCCCCGGTCTGATCTCGCCCGTCGAGTCCTGCGGGAAGTAGCCGATCGAGACCTCGTGTCCCCACCTGATGGTGCCGGCGTCGATGTCGGCCGGCGACGCCGCCAGGTTCGGTGAGTCGGCGAGCAGCGCCTTGAGCAGCGTCGTCTTGCCGACGCCGTTGCGGCCGACGAGGACAACCTTCTCGCCGCGGCCGACGATCGCGCTGAACGCCGGCACGACCGTCTGTCCGCCGAAGCCCTTCGTGACGCTCTTGAATTCCACGGCCATCTTGCCCGACGGCCGGTTCATCGTGAAGCGGATGTATGGACGCTGGATGTTCGAGCGCGCGAGCGCCGTCGTTTCCAGGCGCTCGACTTCCTTTCGCCGCGACGTGGCCTGGCTCGCGCGTGTGCCAGACCCGAACCGTGCGATGAAGTCGTTGAGCTGCGCGATCTTCTTCTCGCGCTGCGCGTAGTCGGCCTCGATGCGCGAGCGGATCTGCGTCTTGGCGAGCACCATCTCGTCGTACCCGCCGGTGTAGGTGATGATCGTCTGGTAGTCGATGTCGGCGATGTGCGTGCACACTTCGTTGAGGAAGTGGCGATCGTGCGAGATGACGATCAGCGTGCCCTCGTAGCGGACGAGGAACTCGCGCAGCCAGTGGATCGAGTCGAGGTCCAGGTGGTTTGTCGGCTCGTCCAGCAGCAGGGCCGGCGGCCGGCCGAACAGCGCCTGCGCCAGCAGCACCCGCACCTTCTGGCCGCCCTGCAGCTCGGACATCAGCCGGCCGTGCAGCTCGGGCGGGATGTCGAGGCCCTGCAGCAGAATCGCCGCGTCGCTCTCGGCCGAGTAGCCGTCCTCTTCGCCGACGATGCCTTCGAGCTCCCCGAGGCGCATGCCCTCCGCATCGGTCATGGAGGCCTTCGCGTACAGGAACTCGCGCTCCTCGAGCGCGTTCCACAGCCGCGCGTTGCCCATGACTACCGTGTCGACGACGCGGAAGCGATCGAAGGCGAACTGATCCTGCCTGAGGACACCGAGCTTCTGCGGCCGGCTGACGGTTCCCTTCTGCGGCGGCATCTCGCCCGTCAGCAGCTTCATGAAAGTGGACTTGCCGGAGCCGTTGGGCCCGGTCAGACCGTACCGGCGTCCGTCCGAGAACGTGGTGGTCACGTCCTCGAAGAGCACCTTCGACCCGAACCGCATGGAGACGTCGCTGACGCTGATCATGAACCTGGGGTCTCACTCCCGGCCGGAGATCGGCCGGTGGAACCCCCTATTTTACCACGCACCATCCTGTACCCCTCCCAGGCGGCCTGCACCGAAACGCCGAGAGCCGAGAGGGACAAGCAGGCTGTCACGAGCCTGTTGATCATCGCCAGCGCATGCGCTTCGATCGGCATGTTGCCGGTGGCCATCACCAGGTCGCCCGCTCCCAGCAGGAGCAGCAGCCCGCCGACCGTGAGCGCGGCGGCGACGAAACGCCGGGAGCGGCCGACCCACTGCCATTGCGGATGCACCAGCGCCACCACCTGCATCAGGAACGAGATGATCAGCGGAGCTGTGATCCACCAATAGAGTTGGTGCCAGGCTGGCGTGAACATAATCACGTTCGCGGCCGGACCGAGCATCACCCAGGGATAGTGCGGAACCGCAAGCCACCAGATCGTGAAGACGCCCGTGCTGATCAGTTCGGTGAAGGCCTCGAGCCCACGCGGCGCCGGCTGTGAGCGCCTGGCCAGCGCCGGCAGCTTGCGCGGGTCCCAGCCTTGCTGCAGGTTCAGCCGCCCCTGCACGATGTCGAGGACGGCGAACAGGCCCGTCACCCACGCGAAGATGTAGAGCGCGACGTTGAAAAAGCCGGAGAGGAGGTTCCACAGCTCGTGCGGCGGCGCGCCCTGCACGGCGGAAACCGCCGTGACGATCACGATGACCAGGAACGCGAGCGCCAGCGATGCCTTCAGCGTCTGCCAATAGAAGGGCAGCATGCCGGGCCCGATGAGCAGGTACTGCTTCGGCCGATACCGCTGCGCCAGCAGGAACGGATGGCCGCGGTGCTTCAACAGGTTCACCATCTCGGCCTCGGTGACGGGCCGCCCGAGGTGCGCTTCCTGATCCGCGACCTCCGACAGGATGTCGTCCTTCAGCTCGTTGATGATGTCGTCCTGATCCTTCGCTGGCAGATAGCGCTGCACCTGCTGCAGATACCGATCGACGAGATCCATGGTTACTCCTGAAGAATCCGGCCCAGGGAGGCCGTAAGGGCGCGCCACTCCCCGGCGAGGGCGTCCAGCGTCGTCACGCCTTCTGGAGAGAGGCGGTAGAAGCGCTTGTTCCGTCTTTCTTCCTCGCGCCACTCACTGAGCAGCAGCCCCTGACTTTCGAGCCGCCGCAGCAGGGGATAGAGCGTGCCCTCGTCGATGGCGATGCCCCACTCGGTCAGTTCCTTGCGGAGCGTATACCCGTAGTGCTCCACCCGCAGGGCGCCCAAAACGGCCAGGACAAGGCACCCCCGACGCAGCTCCAGCCGCAGATTCTCGAAGGAAGTCGTGTCAGCCGCCTGACCCGTGTTACGCATGGTATGTATCATACACTGTATGTGACACAGTATAAGACGTAAAGAGTGGGACGGAGGTTCGAGGGCAGGCTCAGGTGGGGTTTGGGGTTCGGTGGGTCGCCGAACCCTACCCCCAGAACCCCCCGCCCCCTCCGACCCCACGAACCCCCACTTTGAAGATATAGTGCCCGGCGCCCATGCATCTCACCCTCATCGACTGGTTCATCGCCATCTTCTGCGTGCTGTTGTGCTTCGCTCCGGCACTCTTCTTCGGCCGTCGCGCCGGCAAGAACACGACGGAGTTCTTTGCCGGCGGCCGCGCCGTGCCATGGTGGCTCGCGGGCCTTTCGATGGTCGCCACCACGTTCAGCAGCGACACCCCGAACCTGGTCACCGACATCGTCCGCAGGAACGGCGTTGCCGGAAACTGGGTCTGGTGGGCGTTCGTGCTGACGGGCGTCGCGACGGTTTTCTTCTACGCGCGGTTGTGGCGCCGGTCCGGCGTGATGACGGATCTCGAGTTCTACGAGATCAGATACTCGGGAGCAGCGGCGCGCCTGGTGCGCGGCTTCCGCGCAATCTACCTCGGGCTGTTGTTCAACTGCCTGATCATGGCCACCGTGAACCTGGCGGCCTGCAAGATCGCCGGCGTGCTCTTCGGCCTCCCGCGCTGGCAGACGCTGGCGTTCGTCGGCGTGCTCAACGTCGCGTTCGCGGCGCACTCGGGCCTCTGGGGCGTGCTCGTCATCGACATGATCCAGTTCTTCATCAAGATGACGGCGGTCACCGCGGCCGCGTATTTCGCGCTGCAGGCGCCGCAGGTCGGCGGCCTCCACGCGCTCATCGCCAAGCTGTCGATGACACGGGGACCCAACGGCGTGGACTACCTCGGCATCCTGCCCGATTTCTCCAACAACTGGGACATCGCCGTCGCGGTGTTCATCATGCCGATTGCCGTGCAGTGGTGGGCCGTCTGGTACCCGGGCGCCGAGCCTGGCGGAGGCAGCTACATCGCGCAGCGCATGCTGGCGTCCAAGTCCGAGCGCGATTCGCTCGCCGCCGTGCTCTTCTTCAACGTCGCGCACTACGTACTGCGCCCGTGGCCATGGATACTCGTCGCTCTCTGCTCGATCCTCGTCTATCCGGAGCTGTCCGACATCCAGAAGGCGTTTCCGGCGCTGGACCCGCGACTGCTCGGGCACGACATCGCGTATCCCGCGATGCTCAAGTTCCTGCCGGTCGGCTTCGTCGGCCTGATGGTGGGCGGCCTCGTCGCCGCGAACTCCTCCACGATCCTGACGCACCTCAACTGGGGAGCGTCGTACCTGGTTCATGACTTCTACCGCCGGTTCATCAAGACGGACGGCGACGAAAAGCACTACGTCCTGGCGGGACGCCTGACCACGGTGCTGCTGTTCTTCTGCTCGTCCGGCGTCGTCTTCCTGCTCGACTCGGCGAAGGGCGCCTTCGACATCATCCTGCTCGTCGGCGCAGGCACGGGCCTCTTGTACCTGGTGCGCTGGTTCTGGTGGCGCGTGAACGCGTGGTGTGAGGTCGTCGCGATGGTGTCCTCGTTCCTCGTGTCGATCGTGTTCCTCATCCTCCAGAGGAACGGCGTGCAGGTCAGCACGCACGTGGCGCTCATTCTCACCGTGCTGACGACGAGCGTCTGCTGGATCGTGACGGCGTACGTGGGGCCCGAGACGGACAAGGCCGTGCTCGTCGACTTCTACAGGAAAGTCCGGCCGTCAGGGCCGGGATGGGAGCCGGTGCGAATCGCCGCGGGTGTAAGCGACCGCGATGTGGCCGCGACTGGCGACAACATCCCGATGGCGCTGCTCGGCTGGGTGGCCGGGTCCACGGCCATCTGGTCGGCGCTGTTCACCGTGGGCAACGCGCTCTACGGCCGCTGGGGGTACGCCACCGTCCTCTTCCTCGTCTTTCTCGTCAGCGGGCTGGCGTTGCAGCGCGTGACACGCACGCTGTGGGCGGCCTCGAGCGCGAGCTGACGGGAGCCAGACCCGTAACGGGGGGCGCGCCGGCCCGCGCAGGATTGATAACGCGGCCTTTGACGTGGTGCGCGCATCGCGTTAGGATGCCGTCGCCCCCAGATGAACGAAGATCGGCTGCCCGACTATTACGAAGCCCTACAGATTAGCGTGAACGCGGAGCCCGACACGGTGCATCGCGTGTTCCGCCTGCTGGCGCAGCGCTTCCACCCGGACAATCGGGAAACCGGCGACATCGCGCAGTTCAAGGCCATCTCGGAGGCCTACGGCGTCCTGAGCGATCCCGAGCAGCGCGCGCGGTACGACCTGCACCACCAGGAGATTCGGCGCGAGCGCCTGCGGCTGGTCGATGCCGGAAACCAGGTGCAGGGCAGCTTCCAGGTGGAACAACTCGTGCGCCTGACCGTGCTCGAGGCGCTCTACGCGCAACGGAAGCTCGAACCGAACAACCCGGGCATCTTCGACCTGGATCTCGAGAGCATCACCGGCCAGTCGCGCGAGCACCTCTCGTTCACGTTCTGGTACCTCGTCGCGAAGAAACTGATCATGCGCGGCGATCAGTCGCGGCTCATCATCACGGCCGACGGCGTGGACTACCTGGAGCAGAACTTCGAAGCGAGTTCGCAGCTGAAGCGGCTGGGAGCAGGCCGGGACGAGAGCGCTGGCTAGCGAGGCTGGCTGACGGGCACCGCGCCGGGCAGCGCCCGACGCAGCCGTCGCGCGAGGATCCGGATCACCGCCTCCGAAACTCCCGGGCTCGCCCCGAGCGCCTGCCGGAAGGCGCCGCCGGTCAGGCGCAGCGTGCGGACCGCGACGGTGGATGCCACGACCGTGGCTTCGCGTGGGGCCGGATCGAGCACGGCCAGCTCACCGATGCAGCTCCCCGGGCCGTCGACCCCTACGATGCAGGCATCCGCGCCGGTGCCCTGCGACACCGTCACTTCGCCATCGAGCAGCACGAACACGACGTCGCTGACATCGCCCTCGTGACAGAGCGGCTCGCCCGCGGTAAACCACGCTTCGGTGCCCGCGCGCGCCAGCTGCGCGAGATCCTCCGGCTCGAGATCGTCGAAGATGCCGATCGATCGGAGGCCAATCATCTTTTCCAGCGTGGACGAGTCGGCCGACGTCTCGCCGGCGGCCGCGGCCAGCGCCGCCATGCCCGTCTCGCGGGCGATGGGGTGCTCGTCGGCCGCCATCTGCGCGCGCTCGGCACCGGTCGTCTCGTCCATGTGGTCGAGCAGGTAGAACGCCGTTGCCCTCAGGTACGGATCGCTGCTCGCCAGGTGCAGCCGCAGCAGTGAGGCGGCGTCGGGCGACGCCCCGAGCCGGGCTCGCGCGCGATCGACTGCTTCGCTCAGGCTGGCCGCGGTCGCGCGCGACACGCGCCCCGCCATGGCGGTCATCGCCTCGTCGCGCACGCGCACGTCTGGCGATAGGAGTGCCTCGGTCCGTGTGGCAGCATCGGCGCTGTCGCTGCCAAGCGTGTGCGCCAGGCTCGTGGCCGCGCGCTGCCAGCGGCGCTGCAGCAGGCGCGCCAGAAAGCGAGCAACCGGCGATCGGTTCGCGCTCAGGATCGCCGTGGTCGCCGCGGACCACTCGATCACCTGCGGCGCCTCGCCCAGGTGCGCCGCGAATCCGTCGCCGCTCCGCAGCAGTTGGTCGAGCACCATCGCGTGCTCGTCCGGAGTGACGCCGAACCGCTCGCGCAGCCCCTGGACGAATGCCTCGTCGGCGTCGCCGCCCGGGCGATCGAGTTGGAGTGAGAGCGCCTCGCCGTAGGTCTCGAGCTGGAGCTGTTTTTCCGGCGACGTGGCCCGCGCCACGGTCGCCGCCAGCCCGCCGCGCTCATCGGCCAGTTCCGCCATCACGCGCTCATGATCGGTGTCCGAAATGCGCAGCTGGCTCCTGAGCGCTTCCAGCCGGTGCACTTCGCCGCGCGAGACGACGCCGCTTTCCACGCTGTCGCGGACGGCCGTCTTGTAAAGGTCGAGCAGGCGCTGACGTGCCTCCTCGTGCGACTGCGATCGGATGGTGTGGATCAGGAACGCCTCGCGCAGGTCGCGGGGCGGCGGCATGTCGTTCCACTTCCAGTTCGCGATGATCTTCCTGGCCAGCGTCTCTTCGGCGAACGTCTCCTGGCGCCGGCCGATGCGCCGCACGAAGAAAAGTGTTGCCGTCGTGACGACCGCGAGCTGGAACGCGTGCGGGAGCCCCGGCACCAGCCGCAACGTCGGCGCCCCGGCGAACGAGTAGAACGACGTGAACGCGGCGAAGGCGGCGGCGGTGAACATCACGTTCCGGAGGCCGCCGGGATCGAGCGTTCGCCCGTGACGCTCGAGCAACCGGCCCACGCGCGGCTCGAGCCAGCGCATCAGCGCCCAACTCGCCAGCGCGCCTGTCGCGAGCGTGAGCGCAGCGGCCGCGGCGCGCGGCACCGACGGCGCGAAGTAGAACCCCGCCGTCGCGGGATCGACGCCGGTCGCGAACGCGGTACGCACGAGGCCGACCTGATGCGTCCACTCGCCGCTGAAGTAGTAGCTCCAGCGTCCCGCCTGCAGGAAGTAGTAGCCGTAAAAGGCGAGGACGACGCCGGGAAACGCGAAGTAGACGTCGCGTTTGGCCGGCTGCAGGATCTCCTTCCAGTAGCTGTTCTCTTCGTTGATGTCGGGACAGGCGGGCCGGCACGCCGTGCACGTCCCGCACTGCGAATTCGGCGTATCTCGCAGCCCGCGCGGTTCCGTGTAGAGCTTCTCGACGAGCGAGACGGGGCAGACGTAGTTGCACCACGTCTTGCCCGTGAACACGAGCCCGATGCCGACGGCCGCGAGACAAAGGCCCGCAAGAAACGCCGTCAGCGCGTAGCCGTCGCCGTTGGTCGCCACCAGCCGCAGCCACAGGCACGAGACGAGCACGCCGAACGTAAGGTGGTACGCGTGCGCCTGCAGCCACGGGCCGGCGCGCCGCGCGCCGCCTCGGCCGAGGCTGGCCGGCAACTGCGCCACGAGCGCCAGCGGGCAGATCCGTCGCCAGCGGTGGTAGCCCGCGATCACGAAGATGAGCGGCAGCGACGCGACCGCGACGGTCCAGAACACGCGCCCGGCCAGCCACGGCTCGAGGACGCCGAAGACGATGAGGACGGGAAAGATGATGGCCGCCGCGAGCCGCAGCGGCTCCACCCACCAGGCGTCGGTGGGGCGGATGTGCGCGACGGGCCGGCGGGATTTCGAACTCGCGGCTGGACGGGCCTCTCGAGTCGTCATGCGGCCTGTCGCCGACGATATCACGACGTGAATGTGGCTGTGGTATACCTCGCCAGATGAAGCTTGCCGATACCTCCGCCCTGGCCGCCGCGATGCGCGGCCCCGTTCTCACGGCAGCCGACCCGGCCTACGACGCAGTGCGCAAGGTGTGGAACGGCATGATCGATCGGCGTCCGGCCGCGATCGCCCGCTGCACCGGCGCAGCCGACGTCATTGCGGCGCTCGCCTTCGCACGTGACGCGGGCCTGCCAATCGCCGTGCGCGGCGGAGGCCACAGCTTCCCGGGCTACTCCGTCTGCGACGGCGGCGTGCTCATCGATCTGCAGTTGATGAAGAGCGTCCGCGTCGAGCCGGTCGCGCGGCGCGCGCGCGCCGAAGGCGGTGTCCTATGGGCCGAGTACGACCGCGAGACGCAGGCCTTCGG
>Ga0070670_100003517_pt1 | contig 13022 bp, 3 predicted proteins | sample KBSS63metaG_FD_64665 | JGI IMG/M metagenome (GOLD analysis project Ga0070670, IMG submission 64665) | Switchgrass rhizosphere microbial communities from Kellogg Biological Station, Michigan, USA - KBS S6-3 metaG | ecosystem: Host-associated > Plants > Roots > Rhizosphere > Soil ... | reverse complement strand
CGCTGGCCCCCACGGAGCGGGGCGCCTTCCTCCAATCAACCTGTGGCCTCGAGACCGAACTGCGGGACGAGATGGCCTCGCTGCTCGCCTTTCACGATCGGGCCGACACCGCCGCGAGTCTTCCCGCCGAATGGTTGAGCTCGCTGGCCGGTCCGCGTCCGCCGCGATTCGTGGCGGGACAGCGAGTCGGCGGCCGCTACCGCATCGAGGGCCAGCTCGGCGAGGGTGGAATGGGCGAAGTCTACGAGGCCTGGGACGACGAACTCTCGATCCGGGTCGCCCTCAAGACGCTCCACGGGATCGAGGACGGTCGGACGGATCTCCAGCGCCTCAAGCTGGAGGGGCTCATGGCGCGCTCGGTGTGGCATCCGAACGTCTGTCGCGTGTACGACGTAAGCCACGACGGGACCGGCAAGGCCACGGTCTGGTTCTTGACCATGGAGCTGTTGAGGGGCGAGCCGCTGTCGAAGCTCCTCCAGAGGGCGGGAAGGCTTCCGCTCGATCGCGCTCTGCGGTTGGCGGAGCAGATGGCCGCGGGTCTCGGGGCCGCGCACCGCGCCGGAGTCGTGCATCGCGACTTCAAACCGAGCAACGTCGTGCTGGTGAGCGGCGACGACGGCGAGCAGGCGATGGTGACCGACTTCGGCACTGCGCGCGCGTTCGAAGCCGAGCACCACGATCGGGCGATCGTCGGCACCCCTGCCTACATGGCGCCTGAGCAGGTGCGGGGCGAAGAGGTGAGCCCCTCCGCGGACATCTACTCCTTCGGGGTAGTGCTGTTCGAGATGGTGACGGGCACGTTGCCCTTTGACGGCGGCTCCCCGATCGAGGTCGCGCGGCTCCGGCTCGTCGAGGACCCCCTGCCGCCGCGGTCTGTGGTTCCCGATCTCGACCACCGCTGGGAACGGGTCCTCCTGAAGGCGCTCGCCCGCGACCCGGCGCAGCGGTTCGGCCGGGTGCAGGAGGTCGTCGAGGCGCTTACGGGAGACACGCGCATCGAGGAGAGCGGCACGGCGGAGGTCTCACCGCCGCGACACACGCTGCCGGCGGAGCACGACCCGTTCGCGGGAAGAGACCGGGAGCTCGAGCAGCTCGAAACCCATCTGGCCGGCCCCTCGCGGCTGGTGACCCTGATGGGAACCGGCGGCATGGGAAAGACGCGGCTCGCGGTTCACTACGGCTGGCAGAGCCTCTCGCGATGGCCGGGCGGAGTGTGGTTCTGCGATCTCACCGAGGCGCGGGACCTGAATAGCATCGCCGCGGCCGTCGCGAGCGCGCTCGGAATCCAGGTCCGAAGCGGAGATCTCGTCGAACAGATCGGTCGCGCGATCGCCGGCCGTGGCCTCTGCCTCGTGATCCTCGACAACTTCGAGCAGGTCGTGGCGGAGGCGCGCAGAACCGTTGGCCGCTGGAGAGAGCAGGCGACCGGCGCGCGGTTCGTGGTCACGAGCCGTGAGCGGCTCGACCTGAACGACGAACGCGTTCAGACCGTCGAGCCTCTACCCATCGAAGACGGGATCGAGCTGTTCATCGCCCGCGCGCGCGGACTTCGCCCCGCCCTCGAGCTGGCCGGTGCCGAGGCCGAGGCGGTGCGCGAAATCGTTCGGCTCGTGGACGGTATGCCGCTCGCGATCGAGCTGGCGGGCTGCCGGATGCGGGTGATGAACGCGGTGCAGATCGCCGGACAGATGCGCAAGCGTTTCGCGCTGCTGACTGGCGGCCGCGGCGCCCACCACGAGACGCTCCGAGGAACGATCGACGACTCGTGGGAGCTGATGCATCCGTGGGAGAGGGCGGCCTGGGCGCAGTGCGCCGTGTTCGAGGGCGGCTTCACGCTGGAGGCGGCCGAAGCGGTGCTCGACCTCCATCCGTGGCCGGATCTCTGGGTGGTGGATCTCCTTCAGGCGCTGGTCGACAAGAGTCTGCTGCGGACGTCGGCGGCCGCGGGGCCAATCCCGCAACCCCGCTTCGGGATGTACGTGAGCCTTCAGGAGTACGCCCGGATGAAGCTGCATCAGGAGGACGGTCTGGCGAGTGGATGCGGCGGAGCGTCAGCCGAGCGAGCCACGGAGGAGCGCCATGCCGGATGGTACGCACAGTACGGCACGGTGGAGGCCGTCATGGCTCTCGATCGGCACGGCGGTGTCGGACGCCGGCTCGCCCTTCAGCGCGAGCTGACGAACCTGATCGCCGCCTGCAAACGCGCGCTGAAGTGGGATGACGGCGACACGGCGGCCACTCTGCATCGCGGCTACTGGGGTGTCGTGGGAAATACCGGCCCCTTCGAGCTTGCGGTCGAGTTGGGCATGGAGGTGCTGGGCAGCACACGACTCTCTCCGGCCGAGCGGGCCAACGTGTTGGCGATCCTGGGCAGGGCAGAGAAGATGGTGGGGCGGCTCGAGATGGCGTGCTCCTATTCCGAGTCGGCTCTGATCGCGCAACGAGAGTGCGGGAATCGCCGCGGCGAATGCGCCGTGCTCGAAGATTTGGGCATGATCTTCCGCCAACAGGGACGGCTCCCCGAGGCGCTGCGCCACCTCGAGGAAGGGCTGGCCATCAGTCGCGAGATCGGAGAGCGACTCGCAGAGGGAAGACTCTGGGATTCACTGGGCATCCTTTACCGGCACGAGGGCCGGGTGGACGAGGCTCGCGTCGCCTTCGAGGCATCGCTCGTCATCCATCGCGAAGTGGGGAACCGGCGCTGGGAGGGAATCACCCTCGGCAATCTCGCGATCGTGCACTACGACCATGGCCGGTTGGACGAGGCCAAGACCGCCCTTGAAGCCGGGCTGGCCATTGCTCAGGAGATCGGAAGCCGAACGAGTGAAGGACTCATCCTCGGAAACCTTGGCAATCTACACCACGACCAGGGCCGCTGGGACGAGGCACGACGTCACTACGAGGCGGCTCTGATGGTCAACCGCGAAGTAGGTCAGCGGCGTTTGGAAGGCGCGAATCTCTGCGACCTCGGCATCCTGTACCGCGCGACCGGTCGATGGGAAGAGGCTCGCGCCTCACTCGAGGCGGCGCTCGCCATCCAGCGCGAGATCGGCGCCTTGTTCTCCGAGGGGGTGGCAGTGGCCGAGCTCGGGTTGCTCCATGAGGAACGTGGATGCCTGAGGGAAGCCCGCGACCGCTACGACTCGGCCCTGGCACTCCTTCGCAAAGCGAAATATCGCCGCTACGAAGGGATCGTGCTCTGGCGAATGGGCAGGCTCCTCACGCGCCAGGGCCGGACCGAGGAGGCGCAAGAGGCTCTCGCGAGCGGCGAGTCCATCCTTCGCGAGGTCGACGAGCGAGTCGAGATCGCCAAGCTCGTTTGTTTTCGAGCCGAGCTGGAATGCGAACGCGGCGATCTCGCCGCGGCGAGAAGGCTGCTCGAAGAAGTCGAGGCCATGGCGGTCCCGTTTGGACTGACTTCCGAATCGGAGCTGGGGCGCGTGATCGCCACGATCCGCGATCGACTTGATCCCCTTGCGCGACGGTGACCGCGGAGTGTCGCCGTAGAGGCGACGGAGCCGTCAGAGGCCCGTAAGTCGCTGCGAGTTTGGTAGCGCTACGGGGATTCGAACCCCGGTCTGATGGCTGAGAACCACCTGTCCTAGACCCCTAGACGATAGCGCCACATCGGTGCAGCGACGCGCGCGATGCATGCGCGCGCTTCAATCAGAATGGCTCCCCCGCAAGGATTCGAACCTCGACTAACTGGTCCAGAGCCAGTCGTGCTACCGTTACACCACGGGGGAACAGATTGCGGCGTCGGAAGCTAGCAAACCCGCCGCGCCCCGGCAAGCGGCCGTCCTACGCCCCCGCAACCCCCACTTCGGCGCGCCAGCGGGCTGCCGCCTCGTGCAGCCGCGACACCACCTGCGCCTTCCCGAGCAGCAGCATGACGTCGAAGATCCCCGGGCTGACCTTGCGGCCGGTCAGCGCCACGCGCGCGAGCCCGATCAGCTCGCCGGCCTTGAGCCCGGCGTCCGTGGCGCACTGGCGGGTGATGCGCTCGAGGCTCTCCGCGCCGAACTCGACGTCGGCCGCGAGCCGGGTCGCCAGCTCCTCGAGCCGCTCGCCCGAACCCGGCTTCTCGATCACGCCCGCCCAGGCCTCGGGGTCGATCTCGAGCTCCGGCTCGAGCGCGAACCGGCCGTACTCGCGGGCGTCGGCGAGCGTCTTCAGCCGATCGCCGAGCGCACGCACCAGCATCACCCACCATGCGTCCGAGTGCGCGCCGGCATCCACGCCGCGCGCGGCGACGAAGTCGCGCACGAGCCGCGCGCGCACCTCGTCGGGCTCACGCTTCAGGTGCTGCGCGTTGATCCACTCGAGCTTCTCGGGGTTGAACGTCGACGGGTTCGCGCCCACGCGCTCCAGCCGGAACAGCTGTTCCAGCTCGTCGAGCGTGAAGATCTCGCGCGTGCCGTCGTACGCCCAGCCGAGCAGCGCGAGGAAGTTGTCGAGCGCCGCCGGCACGATTCCGAGGTCCGCGAACGCCTCGACCGACGTCGCGCCGTGGCGCTTCGACAACCGCGAGCCGTCGGGGCCGAGGATCATCGACGCGTGCGCGAACACCGGCGGCTCCCACCCGAACGCGCGGTACAGCAGCAGCTGCCGCGGCGTGTTCGAGATGTGGTCGTCGCCACGGATCACGTGCGTGATCGCCATGTCGTGGTCGTCGACCACGCACGCGAAGTTGTAGGTCGGCAGCCCGTCCGAGCGCACGATCACGAAGTCGTCGAGCAGGTCGTTGCGGAACGCGACCGGTCCGCGCACCACGTCGTCCCACGCGCTCTCCCCCACCGGGTCGAGCGCGAACCGCAGCGCCGCGCCTCGGCCTTCGGCCGCGAGCCGCGCGCGGTCGGCGTCACCGAGCGCGCGGCAGCGGCCGTCGTAGCGCTGCGGCTCCTTCGCCGCGGTCTGGCGCTCGCGCATCGCCTCGAGCTCGTCGGGCGTGCAGTAGCACGGGTACGCATGGCCGGCCGCGCGCAGCGCTGCCGCATGCTGGTCGTAGCGGTCGCGGCGCTCGCTCTGGAAGTACGGGCCGGACGCGCCGCCGACCTCGGGGCCCTCGTCCCACGTGAGCCCGAGCCAGCGCATCGCGTCGAGGATCGCGCGCACCGACGCGTCCGTGGACCGCGCGGTGTCGGTGTCCTCGACGCGCAGGATGAACGTGCCGCCGTTCGCGCGTGCGTAGAGGTAGTTGTAGAGCGCGGTCCGCGCGCCGCCGACGTGCAGGTAGCCCGACGGGCTGGGCGCGAACCGTACGCGCACGGCCATCGTCAGCGCCCTCCCGCCGGCGCGGCGCCCTGCTTCTTCTCGATCCGCGCCCACGCGTCCTTGAGCGTGACGGTGCGGTCGAACACCGGTGCGCCCGGCTTCGAGTCCTCGCGGTCGCGGTTGAAGTACCCGAGCCGCTCGAACTGCACCGGCGCATCGAGCGACTCGTCGCCGAGCGACGGCTCGAGCCGGCAGCCGGTCAGCACCTCGAGCGAGCCGGGGTTCAGCCCGTCGACGAAGTCCGTCCCCTCCGGCAGGTCGTCGGGGTGCTCCAGCGTGAACAGCGTGTCGTACAGCCGCACCTCCGCCTCGACCGCGTGCGCCGCGGACACCCAGTGGATCGTCGACTTCACCTTGCGGCCGTCGATGGGCTGGCCGAGCCCCGACGCCTCGTCCCAGGTCGCCCGCAGCGCGACGACGTTCCCGGACGCGTCCTTGTCGACGCCCGTGCAGCGGATCAGGTAGCCGGCGCGCAGCCGCACCTCGACGCCCGGGCTCAGGCGGTGGTACTTGGGCGGCGGCACCTCGCGGAAGTCGTCCTGCTCGATCCACAGCTCGCGCCCGAACGGCACCTTGCGCGTCCCGGCCGCCGGGTCCTCGGGGTTGTTCACGGCGTCGAGCTCGACGACGCGATCGGCGGGCCAGTTCTCGATCACCACCCGCAGCGGCCGCAGCACCGCCATCGCCCGCCGCGCGGTGCGGTTCAGGTGCTCGCGCACGAAGTGCTCGAGCAGCGCGAGCTCGACCACGTTCTCGCGCTTCGCGACGCCGACCGTCGCGCAGAACGCGCGAATCGCCTCGGCGGGGTAGCCGCGCCGGCGCATCGCCGACAGCGTCGGCATGCGCGGGTCGTCCCAGCCGCGCACGCGCCCCTCCTGCACGAGGCGCAGCAGCTTGCGCTTGCTCATCACCGTGTGCGTCAGGTTGAGCCGCGCGAACTCGTACTGGTGCGGCAGCGGCCGCGGCAGGCCGAGCGACTCGAGCAACCAGTCGTACAGCGGCTTGTGCACCTCGAACTCCAGCGTGCAGATCGAGTGTGTCACACCCTCGACGTAGTCGCTGAGCCCGTGCGCGAAGTCGTACATCGGGTAGATGCGCCACGCGGCGCCCGTATGGTGGTGGTCGGTGTGGCGGATGCGGTACAGCACCGGGTCGCGCAACCACATGTTCGGGGACGTCATGTCGATCTTCGCGCGCAGCGTGCGCGCGCCGTCCGGGAACTCGCCCGCCTTCATGCGCAGGAACAGGTCGAGGTTCTCCTCGACGCTGCGGTCGCGGAACGGGCTGTTGCGTCCCGGGCGGTCGGGCGCGCCGCGGTACTCCTCGACGTCCGCCGGCGCGAGGTCGCACACGTACGCGTGCCCGCGCCGGATCAGCCGCACGGCGAAGTCGTAGAGCGCGGCGAAATAGTCCGACGCGTACAGCGGCTCGAGCGTCCGGCCGCGCGCGGCGTCGCCGGCGAGCGCCGGCTGCACGTAGTCGTCGCCGCGCGTCTCGGGCGCGGCGCCGGCGGGCTTGAGCCCGAGCGTGTGGTCCGCCCAGCCATCGATCAACCACTTCACGTCGGCGGTGATCGACTCGACGTACTCGACGTCCTCCTTGGCCGGGTTGGTGTCGTCCATGCGGAGGTTGCAGCGCCCGCCGAACTGCCGCGCGATGCCGAAGTTCAGGCAGATGGCCTTGGCGTGGCCGATGTGCAGGTAGCCGTTCGGCTCGGGCGGGAACCGCGTGACGACGCCCGTGTACCGGCCGTCGGCGAGATCCTGCTGCACGATCTCGCGGATGAAATCCATGCGCGATTCGGGCTCGGCGGCGGGCTCGGCGGGCGTGACGGGCGTGTCGGGCGTGGTCATGGCTCCTCGTCGGACAGGGTTGGAACCGCGCATGCTATCACGCGTCCGCTCCGGCCCGCGACGCACGGCCACGACGCTGGAAACGCGACCGGGCGGGCGCCCGAAGGAGCCCGCCCGGTGTGCACCTGCTGCGCGCTATCGGACGACGATGAGCTTCTGGCTGCGCATGTCGCGGTCAACGGTGAGCCGCGCAGTACCGCCCCGCCTCGATACGTGATCCGCCGGACCCTCCATTCGGCCCCGCGGGATCGCCTGTAGCCGGGGCTATCGCAGCACGACGACGGTCCGTCGCGCGTGCTCGTCCTCGGCATCCAGCCGCACGAAGTACGTGCCGTTCGCCACAGGAGCGCCGCGCTCGTCGGCCGCGTCCCAGACGCGCTGGTGCCGCCCCGCGGGGAACGGCTCATCGGCGAGCGTCCGCACGAGCCGCCCCGCCGCGTCGTACACGCGCAGCCGCACCGCTCGCGCTCGCGGAAGATCGAACGTGATCATCGACTGGCAGGCGGCCGGATTGGGGAACACGGCCCGCAGCCGCACGGATGGCGCGGGCGCCTGCTCGCCATCGTCGACGCCGACCGTCGAATTCGGCGTCGTCACGAACCGCGCGAGTGCCATGTTGTGATCGTTCTCGAACGACTGGTACCCGGCCAGCACGACCTTGTCCGTCCCCACGAACCTGACGCCGAGGGGCGCGACGTCGGTGCCAGCGAATACGACGCTGCCGGTCGCCGTCGGCGTCGTGCTCGTCCGGCTGTATTGCGCCCAGCACCAGCTGGCGCCGACGGAGCCTGCGGCGACGATCTGACCGTCGCTGCGCACGTCGAGCGCGAACGCGATCTCCTTGCTCGCGTGCCAGTCCCGGATCAGCACGCCCGAAGGCCACGTGTCGCCGCAGCCACCGATCGGGCAGAGCGGCGTCCGGCCGTTCGGGTCCATCTCCAGCAGCGCGAAGTCCGTGGCGCCGCCGATCTCGCGCGTGCCCGCGGCATAAAGCCAGTTGTTGGGTGCGACGGCGATCGCATACAGGTAGTCGTTGCCTCCCAGATTCGCGCGTCGCTGCCCGTTGCCACCGAAGCTCGGATCGAGATCGCCGCTCATGTTGAAGGCGACCAGGGCGAAGTCGCCGTCCACGAACCCGGCGACGATGATCCGGCTTCCCTGCACGGCGACGGCGGTCGCCCAGTTCCCCGGAGCGGCCCACGCGTAGATGGTCTTGCCGTCGCCGCTGAAGGTGTTGTCCAGTACTCCCGCACTCGTGAACCGCGCCACGCCAAACAGCGAAACGCCGCTGCCGTTGTCCACGGGGCCGGCCACGACGACCTTGCCGTCCGGCTGCAGCGCGACCGCGAGTCCATAGTCGGGTCCGCCGAAGAAGTCGACGACGTTGTAACCGAAGAACCCGAACGTGTTGTCGAGCGAGCCGTCGCTGTTGAAGCGCGCGACCAGGAAGTTGGTGTTCCCCGTGCCCTCGTAACCGGCGACGACGATCTTGCCGTCGGGCTGGATCGCGACCGCCCTTCCCTCGTCGGCGTTGCTGAAGTCGAGTGCGGCGCGCCCGCGGACTCCGAACGACATGTCGAGCTGGCCGTCCGGCGTGAAGCGGGCCAGTGCGACGTCGCTTTCCGCATAGTCGAGCGTGGCCACCTTGCCCGCCACCACGAGCTTGCCATCCGGTTGGACGGCCAGCGCCTGGCCGATCTCCTGCGAACCTTGCGGGAACGTGGCGTCGGCGAAGGCGGCCGTCTGCCTGCCGTAGGACTCCTGCACGCCGTCCGGCCACAGCCGAAGGATGTTGCACGAGCCCCCCATCGGAAGAACGGTGAGCATCCGTCCGTCCGCCAGGAGCGTGAACGATGGCGGCTCCAGCTGGGAGTTCCCGTACGTGACGGCCATGTGGCCATCGCCCGTCAGGCTCGTGTCGTACGAGCCGCTGGGATCGAGCCGGTAGAGATACGTGTCCTGGCCGTCCATCCCGAGGACTTCGATCTTGCTCGTCGGTGTGACCTCGACGTCGTAGGCGTTCATCGAGATGCTGAGCTTGCCGTCGCCGTCGAACGAGCCGTCGAGCGACCCGTCCGAGCTGTAGTAGCGAGCCATGTGACCGTTGCCCGCGACGACGATCCTGAGATCGGGCTGGATCGCCACGGCACGGGCTACATCGACGTCCGAGAAGCCCGTCGTCACCTTGCCGTCTCCGCTGAAGCTGGCGTCCAGCCAACCATCGGTGGTCAGCCGCGCGATCGCGAAATCCTGATCTGCGAAGACGCCGTCCTCGGACCCGCCCACCATGACGAGCTTGCCGTCTTCCTGGAGTGCCATGTCCCAGCACTGGTCGTCGCCACCGAACCCGACCGTTTCCTTGCCGTCACCGCTGAAACCGGTGTCGAGCGTGCCATTGGAGTTGAAGCGCGCGACCGCAAAGTCCCAGTCGCCGCCGATGTAGGATCGTCCGCCCGCGAGGATCTTGCCGTCGGGCTGGATCAGCACCTTCTCGGCGACATCCGAGTCCGTCGAGAACGAGATCGTGGCGAAGCCGTCACCGCTGAACGCGGGATCAGCGGCGCCTGCCGTGGTGATGCGGGCCACGAGCAGGTCGGGCGGACTGGTGTCGGTATAGCCCGCCACGACGATCTTTCCGTCCGTCTGGATCGCAACGCTGCGAGGTCGCACGGCATACAGCGGGTTCAAGATCAGGGCGACTCCATCGCCGCTGAACGTGGCATCGTAGCTCCCGTCTGGCAGGAGCCGAACCACTTTGAGCTGCACTCCGGAATACCCCACCAGCACGATCTTCCCATCGAGCCCGACGGCATGTGCGATGAGGTCGTGATCGAGTCCGACGAGACCGTTGCTGCCGAAGCTCGCGAAGGTCGGATCGATGGTGCCTGCCGTGTGGGCTGGTGTCGCCAGCGTCGTCAGCAGGAGCGCCGCGACCATGATGCCCCCACTCCCGCACCCTGCCGGCCGTTCGACGGAGCGACGCCCTCGCGGGCGGGGCTGGACCAGCGTGCATTCACCGCGCATGAGCGACCTCCGGGTTCCTGCCATTGGGGAGATCGGTATCCCCCTCGACAAAGGAAGCACGGAATCCACGTCGACTGGCTCATGCCTGCACCGACGGAGCACTGCGGTCTCGTGTCGCGTCTGGCGGGTGGAAGCACGAAATCACCCCGCACAGGCTCACGCGCGACTCCCATCGCGCTCTTGTTCGCTCCAGCTGCCGTACCTACAATCGCTTGCACTCCCTGCTGCATCGTCGGATTCGACACGTGCGTCGTCGCCGGAGCCCTGATGGCGGATCGAAAGCGAACGACCCGGGCGGACGGCGTGAGCGCCGATCGCTGGGACCGCATCCAGGCGCTGTTCGATAAGGCGCTGGCACTCGCCCCCGCGGCACGGCCCTCGTTCCTCGAGGAGGCCTGCGGCCCCGAGACCACGCTGCGCGACGAGGTGGCGTCGCTGCTCGCCGTCCACGAGCGCGAAGACGCCCTCGACAGCCTTCCGGCCGAATGGTTGAGCTCGCTCGCCAGCCCGCAGCCTCCGCGGTTTGCCGCGGGGCAGCGCGCGGGCAGCCGCTACCGCATCGAACGCCTGCTCGGCCAGGGTGGAATGGGTGAGGTATACGAGGCTTGGGACGACGAGCTGTCGATCCCGGTCGCGCTCAAGACGCTCCACGGCGTCCACGACGACGGCGCCGACCTCCATTGCCTCAAGCTCGAGGGGCTGATGGCGCGCTCCGTGTGGCATCCGAACGTCTGTCGCGTGTACGACGTGAGCCATGCGGGAGCGGGCGACCAGACGGTGTGGTTCCTGACCATGGAGCTGCTCGAGGGCGAGCCACTGTCCGACGTCCTCGAGAAAGCGGGAAGGCTTCCGCTCGATCGAACGCTGCGGTTGGCGGAGCAGATGGCCGCAGGACTCGGGGCGGCGCACCGGGCGGGCGTCGTTCACCGCGACTTCAAGCCGAGCAACGTGATGTTGGTGAGCGGCGACGATGGCGAGCACGCGATCGTGACCGACTTCGGCACCGCGCGAGCATTGGGCGTCGGGCACGGAGATCGGGCGATCGTCGGCACTCCCGCCTACATGGCGCCGGAGCAGCTGCGAGGCGAAGAGATCGGAGCGGCCGCCGACATCTACGCGCTCGGCGTCGTGCTGTTCGAGATGGTCACGGGGACGCTGCCGTTCGAGGGCGATTCTCCGATCGAAGTCGCACGGCGGCGGCTCGAGGAGGACCCGCCTTCGCCGCGATCCATCGTCCCCGCCCTCGACGATCGCTGGGAGCACGTGATCCTGCGAGCACTCGCCCGCGAACCGGCGCAGCGGTTCGGCCGCGTGCAGGAGATCGTGGAGGCCCTCGCGAGCGACGCTCTCATCGCCGAGAGCGGAACGCCGCAGGCCGGTTCACCGCCGCGGCACTCGCTGCCGGCGGAGCACGACCCGTTCGTGGGTCGAGACCGGGAGATCGAGCAGCTCGACGCTCATCTGGCCGGCCCGTCTCGCCTCGTGACGCTGATGGGAACCGGCGGCATGGGAAAGACGCGGCTCGCTGTTCATCACGGCTGGCAGACCCTGGCCCAATGGCCGGGCGGGGTGTGGTTCTGCGACCTCACCGAGGCGCGGGACCTTCATGGAATCACCTCGGTCGTGGCGGGCTCACTCGGAATCGAGCTGGGACAGGGAAATCCTGTCGACGCGATCGGCCGCGCGATCGCCGGCCGCCACCGCTGCCTCCTGATCCTCGACAACTTCGAGCAGGTCGTCGCGGACGCGCGTGGGACCGTGGGCCGCTGGCGGGACCAGGCGACCAGCGCACGGTTCATGGTCACGAGTCGCGAGCGGCTCGACCTGGACGAGGAGCGCGTTCAGGTCGTCGAGCCCTTGTCCGTCGAAGCGGGGATCGAGCTGTTCATCACCCGCGCTCGCGGACTGCGTCCCGCCTTGCAGCTGACCGGCGCCGAGACGGAAGCGGTGCGCGAGATCGTTCGACTCGCGGATGGAATGCCGCTCGCCATCGAGCTTGCCGGCGCGCGGATGCGCGTGATGAGCGCGGTGCAGATCGCGGCGCGGATGCGCAAGCGTTTCGACCTGCTGGCCGGGGGCCGGAGTGCCCATCACGAGACGCTGCGAGGCACGATCGACGACTCGTGGGAGCTGATGCATCCGTGGGAAAGGACGGGCTGGACGCAGTGCGCCGTGTTCGAGGGCGGCTTCACGCTGGAAGCGGCCGAGGCGGTGCTCGACTTGCATCGGTGGCCCGATCGACGGGTGGTCGACGTCCTGCAGTCACTGGTCGACAAGAGCCTGCTGCGGACGTCGACGACCGGCGGACCGGCGCCGCAGCCACGTTTCGGGATGTACGTGAGCCTTCAGGAGTACGCCCGCATGGAGCTGCGCCGTGAGGGTGGGCCGCCCGGCGGAGACCACGGGCCGGCGGCCGAGACGGCCATGGAGATACGCCACGCCCGTTGGTACGCGCAATACGGGACGGTGGACACCTTCGAAGCCTTCGATCACCACGGCGGAGTCGGTCGTCGACTCGCCCTCCAGCGGGAACTGGCGAACCTGATGGCCGCGTGCCGGCGTGCCATCGCGCGCGATGACGGAGCCCTGGCCGTGGCTCTGTACCGCGCGTGCCACGTGGTGCTCTCGACGGGCGGACCGTTCGGGCTCGCCGTCGATCTGGGCACGGAGGTGCTGCGCTGCCCGACGATCCAGGGATCCCATCGAGCGCACGTCCTCGGAATGCTCGGCCTCGACGAGATGCTGTCGGGCCGCCTTGGCGTCGCCGGCACCCATTTCGAAGCAGCCCTGTCGATACACCGTGAAGCCGGTGATCGCCGGGCGGAGTGCTCGCTCTATCGCGATCTCAGCACGGTCTGCCGCAACCAGGGG
>Ga0070670_100003513_pt1 | contig 13031 bp, 7 predicted proteins | sample KBSS63metaG_FD_64665 | JGI IMG/M metagenome (GOLD analysis project Ga0070670, IMG submission 64665) | Switchgrass rhizosphere microbial communities from Kellogg Biological Station, Michigan, USA - KBS S6-3 metaG | ecosystem: Host-associated > Plants > Roots > Rhizosphere > Soil ... | reverse complement strand
CACGCCGTGGATCCGAACCGAGGAAATGAGAGCCGCTGCGTTGCCGTTGCGGCTCGGCCGATGGGGACTGTTGGCGACCGGCCTGGGCATCGGGCTCGCAGGACTCGTGATTCTCTATCTCGGCTCCACAGAAGTCTTTGTCGTTGAAGATCTCGGCTTCATGGGCGTCACCCGTCAGATGCTGGATGACGTCAACCCACGTCTCGTTCCACTCATCGCCCACGACCGGGCCGGCTTCGGTGGTGGCCTGGCCACGATCGGTGTCCTACTGACTGTGTGTGCGGTGTACTCGCGGCCGAGTCGTTCGTTTCATGAAGCGGTGGCAATCGCGGGAGTAGCCGGGTTCGGGTGCGCGATCGGGATTCATTATGTGGAAGGGTATGTGAATCCCTTCCATCTTGCTCCAGCGTTCGCAGGTGCGGCGTTGTTCGGAGTCAGTTTGGGATGCGAAATCATCGCCTCACGCACAGGTAAGTCGAGCGGCCTAACGGCCCCTGCCCACTAACCGAACTCGCCGCGGCTTTCCTGCCTCTTAGCTTTTAGAGGGGAGCAACGTCTATGAGCCGGCACTTCCTACCCATCCTGGGCCTGCTGCTGATGGCAGCGACGACTGCATCGACACAGCAAGCCGAATGGAAGGATTCCTCGCCGCATGCGACGAAGTTCGTCACGGTCGAAGACGGAGTGCAGCTGGAGGTCCTGGACTGGGGCGGCTCCGGCCCAGCGCTCGTTCTGTTGGCCGGGCTCGGGGGGACGGCGCACCACTTCGATGACCTTGCCCCATCGCTGACCCCTCGGCACCGCGTGATCGCCGTGACACGGCGCGGCCACCGGGGATCATCGGCAGTCGCGAGTGGCTACGGATTCGGGCGGCTGGCTGAAGATGTCCTGCGCGTCATCGATGCTGTGGGTATCAGCAACCCGGTCATCATCGGACACTCATTCGCGGGCGAAGAGATGCACGTCCTGGGCGCGCGCCACTCCGCAAGGATCAGGGGCCTGCTGTACGTGGATGCGGCATTCGATCGTGGAGACGACGCAGACAACGAAGCGTTTAATGCCGTGGCGCGAACGGTGCCTGCTGCGCCCAGTCCGCAGACGGGTGACCTGGCGTCCTTCTCTGCTCTACGCGCATATCTGGAGAAATACGGCGGCGGTGGACCTGAGGGGTACTTGCGGACTCGCTACCGCGCGAATCCTGACGGAAGCGTCGCTGGCTTGTGGGCTCCGGACCTTCCGATCCGGCAGGCGATGACGAAAGAGATGCAGTCCGCATATAAGCCATACAACCCGGAACGCATCCGTGTGCCTGCGCTGGCCATCTATGCTGTGCCGAAATCGGCTGACGACTTCATGCGGCGAGGAAGTTCCGACAGGCTGGCGTTCCCGGAACTCGTCACCAGAGCCGCTGACGATCCGGCCCTTCGCGAACGTGTCGAGAAGCTGTACCTCTTGACCCGTGACCGCGTGCGCAATCACGAGAGATGGTTCGAGGCGTTTGCGGAGCGAGGCCGTGTGGTGGAGCTCTCAGGCACACACGATCTGCTCGTCAGCAGTCCCCGCGACGTCCTCGATCAGGTCGAGGCCTTCGTGTCGGCGCTGCCCCGCTGAACCAGATTCGGGCACATCAAGGCCAACGCTTCTGCGGCGGCAGCGGGCAACCCGACGATCTTCACATCGCTCCCGGCGCCGAGCACTTCAGTGAGCATCGCCTTGGTGATGCCAACCCATCCTCCCGGCGCCTGATAACTGAGGACGCACCTCCCTTCTCGCCTATCGCTCAAGAGCTGTGCCTCGTCGTACGTATCGGCCTTGTGCGCAGCCACGAGCTGCGTATCTGACGAGTGGATATACCGGACCGGAAGATCAGGAATCTGCGATGCCTTCGAATCCTGGACCAGGGATTCGGGATTCGGGGTCGGGGCCGCTATGAACAGCCGGCCTGTCCGAACACCCACGTTTGCGTCACCATCGGACGCGCGTCTGCGCAGCGCCTGATCGAGCCGATCGAACACGTCTTCGGCAAACTGCTGGGGATAGTCGAACAGCTGGATCACTTCCTGTTTGAGGTGCGGCAGCTTCCGCCAGCCGCTCACCCATGCGAGCGTGTCGGCGTCCCCACCGACAAAAACATCTTCCAGACCAAAACGCAGCACCGCGTCGGCCTGCAGGGTTTTGAGCGCCATGTGTTCCAGGAGATCGGTGGAGAACCCATACAGAACCCCGTATGGGGAGTAGGCGCCGGCAACCGGCCGGAAGTGCGGACAATCCTCCGACAACGGCCTCGCGACCCGGCCGATCCGTGCTTCGTATTCCTCGAGCAGCCGAACGTGTCGCGTGCCCATCGGCGTATACAGAACGTGCCCATCGCGATCGGTCGTGATGAAGAGGTGCTCGATCATGCTGTAGGCACCTAACAGGTCGACGCGATTCACGAACAACTCCGGATCCGGAGAAATACCCTGACAAATGGCATCGGCCAGTTCGAGCCTCTTTTGACGATCGCCGTTGTGCCAGGCGTCTTCGTACGCCTCGAGCAGCGGCACGAGTTCCTGAATCAGCAGGGCGAAATCGAGGGCATTGGAGGTGCGGGTCGTCAGAACCACACTGTGCTCATTCAGAGACACAGCCTTTCTCAGGGAGTGGTAGCGAATCTGCGACCGTAAGTGCCCGGCAGACATGCGAACGCCGGCTTTGTGGATTTCAATCCGGTCGCCTGTCGAAAAACTCGCTGCAACTTTTTCCGCGACGTCGAAGTAGGCGCCCAGGTCATCCGTCGCGGGACTCTGCGCCAACGGAATCAGCCATCGCGCATCCCGCGCGAATACCGGCTGATCTGCCGGTGATGTTGTCCAGAGCTGATCGAGCACGCCGTGAATCTGCGACAGTCGATCGCCGGCGCTGCTCGTCCCGTCATCCCACAAGCGCAGACTCAACAGCTCGAGGCACCTGATCACATAGAGGTTGAAGAGCGTGTGCGCGTAGCGCACGCGACCATTGCGGCCCGGCCAACGCGTCTGCTGCCACAAATGAAAGCCACGAATCATCATCTCCGCCGGATCGACCAGGCCGTTATGCAGTCCAGGAATGTCGCGCGGCTTGAATCCGCTCGCCCACTGCGCTTCCTCCAACTGACCGCGAAGATGCGCCTGTCTCTCGGTGGCGCCAATGAAGAAGCAGTCCTCGAAGTGACGGGACAGCACTGAACCGTCCTGCAGGTACTCGATCGGCTTGCGCTGCGCGTTCAACAGCCCCTGTATCCGCTCGACGATGTCGGAGCGATGGGCCAGAAAGAATTGAAGAAGCTCGATGTGTGCCTGAAACGGCTCCTGGCCAGGAAGCATGCGGCCATTTTATGAGCAGCCCCGCCCCAATCGCCGACGGCTGAGCCCTGCGATTGGAGCTCAGTAGTGTTGGTGTTCCGAATCCCGACTCCTGTGGCCGGACCGCGCTGCGAAGGCGAGTACGATCGCTGGCCGCCTGCGGGAAATCGGGAATTTGCCTGTCACCCTGCGGCGTAAAACGCAGATATGACTCCTGGAACCCAGATATGACCTGTAAACGTTAGATACAGCGCGCGGTCCGTACGCAAGAACGCCCGCGGGCTCAATGCCCACGGGCGTTTCTTCTTCGCGTCTTCGTGCCGAGGACTTCGTGTCCTTCGTGCTTAGAAGTCTAGGGTCATCGAGAGCCGCATGAACCGCGGGGTGACGAGCTGCGTGATGTTCCCCCAGTTGTTGACTTCCACTTCCGGCGTCGCCGGATTGTCGGCGGCCCACGAACCGTCGGCGAGACGGGTCGCCGTGTAGGTCATCTCGTAATTCGTCGCCGCGTCGCTGTTGAAGATGTTGTAGACGTCGACGCCCAGGCTCAGACGCTTCCCGGCGAAGCGGATGTTCTTCCGCATCGTCACATCCCAGTTGTTGGTTCGCTCGCCGTACATGTCGCCGGTGTCGAGCAGATTGATCGTCTGCGTCGGGGTGGCGGCAGCACCATTGAACCCTCCGCCAGTGCGGTTGGCGCTGGTCGGCTCCCACACCACCACTGTCGGCGGGATGGTCAAGTTGGCAGCGATCGCATTACCGGGCCTCGACTGGAAGGTGACGCCCAGGAGCACATCCACCCACGGAACGGTATAGCTACCGCTGCCGCGCGCGTTCATCTGGAACGGGTTGTCGATCACGCAACCGCCTCTATAGAGGTTGCCTTCACGCCCCTTGACGTTCGGCGTGTCGCCGTCCACGCGGCAGGTGTTCCGGAGCGACCTCCCCGTGCTCGTGCCTCCCGAGATCCGGATGCCGTAGGGACCACGGTAGACGAAGTTGGTGTCCACACCGTTCCAGGTGTAGTTGAGGATGTTCTGAATCGTCGTCACGTTCCCCGAGCCGGGCTGCTGTCCGGGGAGCTTCTGGTTGGCCAGTCCCTTGATGACGTATCCGCCGCCGTTCGGGAGCCGTGAATCGGTGGGAATCTTCACGCTGTAGAAGTCGTGGTTCACCGCCACGAAGTTCATGAGGTTGTCGAAGCACTGATTCGGGTCGGCACCCAGGAAGTAGTCGCACCCCAGACCGACCGTGTCCGAGTCGGTGAGGTTCTTGTATTTCCGCCAGTTGTACGTCACCTCTCCCGAGAGCCGCGGCAGAATCTCGTGCTGGACTCCAATACCGAACTGCCACTCGCTGCGACGTACACCCGATCCGGCCAAAAGGTTCTGACCCGACGCGGCGCAGTAATCCCTGTGCAGCTGCGAGGAATTCTCGGTGCGGCCGCAGAACGAGTTCGCCGTGAAGAGCTGTGTCGAGGTCGGCGGACGCCCGAACGTGGCGAACGCCGTGCTCGGCTGGCCGTTTGCCTGAAGCATGGTGCCGCACACGTCACCAGTCGGACCGGTGTTCGGCGCCGGGTTGAAGAGATCGCAATCCACGAGCCGGTTGCCGTTGACGTCATCCCACGCGCGGGTCAGCTGATTCGTCGAACGGCGCGCCGAATTGTTGTCGGTGTACAACCCGCCAAAGCCCGCGGCCTGCAGGTACTTCCCCATGTTCCACTTGACGGAGGTCTTGCCGGTGCCGAACACGTCCCACGCGGCGGCCCATCGCGGCGTGACATCGTTGTATTTCACGCCGTCGGCTGCCGTCGAGCACCACTGGTTCGTGCCGTCTGCCTGAACCGGTACGAACTTGTCTGGCCCGATGCAGGTCGCGCCGTACCCACTCCAGGCGTGGTCGTAGCGGATGGCGCCGCTGAGGGTGAGCCGTTTCAGCGTCCACTGATCCTGCAGGTAGAGCGCCGCGAACCCGACGTGCTCCTTGGCGGTTCCGAGGCCCGTATTCATGTCCAACCCGATCGGCCGCGGACGCCGGAGCGTGTTGGTCGGGTCGGTGCTTCCGTAGTACAGCGTCATGTTGCCGCATGGGAAAGGATTGGCGGCGGTTGGCGTCGTTGTGAGACACGTCGCGTCTGGCGTCCCGTAGTGGTAGGAGAGCCGCGCATCGTTGACCACGTTGGTCGTGCCCTCCCCGAAGTAGGCGCTCTCGAAGCCAAGCTTGGCGTTGTGCGAACCGGTGACGTAGGACGCGGTCGCTTTGGTCCGGTACGTGTCGTCGTCGAGCTTCTGAATGCCGCTGGCGTTGTTGAAGCCCTCGTTGAGCGAGCCCGAGACCATCGTGTTGAAGATGCTGCAGTTGCCCGCGGCGCCCCCGGGGTTGGCATTGACGTTGTCGGTAATGGTGGTGTTCACCTTCGTGGCGGTCGAGTCCATGCCGGTTGTCGAACCCGCTTCGCAGATCCGCGGAATCTCCGGGCGATTCGTGTACTCGCGGTGGCTGGTCGAGTCCTGGATCGTGTTCACGGCGGTGATGCCGGCCTCGAGCAGGATCTTGTTGGTGAACGGGTTCGTCCACGACGCGGAGCGCAGGCGGTTCGGCCGGTTCTGCAGCGAGAAATAGCTCTCGGGAGAATCGACAATATTGATCATGCCCTTGCAGGGGTTCGTGCACGCGTCCTGCTCGTCCCAGGCCAGGTTGAACTTGTTCTTCTGGGTGAGCTGCAGGGTGAAGCGCCCGGAGATGTTCTTCTGTTCGCTGGTATACGTCAGCCAGTAGTCCTTGCTGCCATCGCCGCGGAGCGGGAGGTAATTCGCCGCGAACTTGCCCTCATTGAGGTTCGCGAACCCGCCCACGGTGCCGCCATTGGGATACTTCTTGTCGGCGCGCGTGCGCGCTTGCGTGAAGAACCAGAGTTTGTCCCGCTTGATGGGGCCGCCGAAGGAACCGTTGACGTCGAAGTCGTGGACCGTGTCCTGCGTGGCCGGCGTTTCCGACAGCCGCGTGCCGCGGTTGCGGTCAAAGAATCTGTTGTCGAGGTAGCTCGTGAAGTAAGAGCCGGCGAACCGGTTTCCACCGCTGCGCGGCACGATGGTGATCGACGCGCCGCCGGTCTCCGACTCACCCAGCGCTCCCGAGAGCGTGAACGTCAGTTCCGCAACGTTGGCGGTGTCGAAGGAGATGCCGTTGGTCGCACCGGTGTTGAGATTGATGCCCTGCGGCGCGGCGCCGCGGTTGATGGTCATACCGTCCACGACGATGCGGCCCTGGTTCTGGCCATCGGCGTCGTTTGCGGAGGTGTGCGAGTTGAAGGCGGGGGCGATCCCGTTGCAGAACGCTCCGACGCCGCCAGTACACGTTCCCTGGTTCGTCGTGACCGCGGGCACCAGGTTGAGAAGGCCTCCCAGGTCGCGCTCGGTCGGGAGGTTGGCAATCTCATCGCCTTTGAAGACGTACTGCACGCGCGCGTTCTGAACGTCCACCGCCGGCGATTCGGCGACGACCGCCACGTGTTCGCTGACGTTGCCGACGGCAAGCTGAACGTTGACGTTCGCCGTGAAGTCAGACGTCAACTGAACGTTGGCGCGTTCAACCGTGCTGAACCCTGTCAGCGTGAAGGTGACTTTATAAGTGCCGGTCGGCAGGGCGGTGATCTGATAACGCCCGTTGTCATCGCTGACGGTCGATCGGACCTTTTCAATGAGGGCCGGACTGGTGACTTCAACGGTCACCCCCGGAACGACGGCGTTTGACGAGTCGCGCACAACACCTGCGATCGTTTGTGCGTAAGCTGCGGCGGGTGCCAACAGGACTGCTACGACGAGGAGCAGTGGCCTTATTAATCCACGCATCACGGACCTCCACTGGGAGTGAGAAGCGACGTTGCCCCCGCGTTACCTTGGGCTCGTGGCGGACTTGTATGCCAGTTCGGCTGTAGTGTCAATCTACTATTGCGAGGGGGAACGCCCTATCGGCTCGATCGGCGGCGAAAATCTTCCAGCCGCAACCGCTCGTAGGTCTCGCGCGCCAGCGCGCTCTCCCTGGTGCGTCCCAACCGGGCAAGGACGTCCGCCAGTCGACCGTGCACATCGGCGACGCCATTCAACTCAGCCGCCTTGACGAAATACTGGAGGCTTTCCGCAAGCCGGCCGGCTTTGACGAGCGCCTCCGCCAGGTCCAGATAGTTCTGCGCCACATCGGGTTGAAGCGCGATCACTCGTTCCCGGACTTCGATGGCCTGGCGGTGTTGCCCTGCGGCAGTCTTCATCGCGGCGTCGTTCCTGGCCGCTTCGATATCGAGTGCCCGCTGCTCGCGTGCGACGGCTTCTGCGCGTTGTCGCTCGAACTCCGCCAGATGCCGCTGCGCGTCGGCTCGCCTCGATGTCCGTGTCAGTGCCTGCACAAGCGCATATCGCGCTTCGCGCAGGTCGGGTTGCAGCGACACCGCACGCTCCAAGGCTGCGACGGCGTCCTCGTCCCGACGATCGGCCATGAGACTGCGCCCGAGCTCGACGAACGTGAGCGGATCGTCCGGGTCGAGCCACGCGGCGATCGCGAGCTCGGCAAACGCGTCCTCCTGACGGTCCTGCTTCGTATAGAGGTCCGCCAGGTCGCGATGGGCAGCAGCGTCGTTGAGGTTCGCTCGCGCACGGCGCTCGCCCGCGGCGGTGGCCCGCGCCAGGTCCAATTGCCGCCATGCAGAAGTCGCGACCGCCTGGTGCACCACGTCCCGTCCCGAGGTGGGCGTCAGTCGTTCGGCCTCGGTGTACTGCGCCAGCGCGTCTTCAATGCGGTCGAGTTTCACCAGGACAGCGGCAAGTCTCCACCGCAACCGTCCCGATCCCGGTATCGCCGTGACGGCCTTCTCGAGCGTGCGCGCCGCTTCGACGAGGTTCCCTGCGTCTGCCTGCGTATTGGCGAACGCGCTCCACGACCGCTCGTCATCGGGACGGATCCGGAGAGCAGCCTCAAACTGTTCGACGCTCGCGCGGGTATCACCAGCGATCGCAGCCGCGGTTGCGAGCATGCGGTGCGCTTCCGAGGAACGGGGAAACGCCATCACAACCTTCTCGAGTGCCACGATCGCGGCCCGCACATTGCCGCGCCGCAGCGCGTCTGCCGCCTGCCGGAGACCGTCGGTTTGGGACGCCGGGTCGACGATCAGAGGGTCATTCGCGGCGGCCTGTCGCAGAGCCGCGACGGCTTCACTGAGCTCGGCGTGCAGCGCACGCGCGAAGCCGTCGGCATAGCGAGCCAGCGGAAAGACAACGGCGCCACCGGATTCGTTCAGGGAGAAGACCGGATAGAGGAACGGCGCTCGCTGCGAGCGGCCGCCGCGGAGCACGCTCTGGATCGTGCGCAACAGCGTTTCATGGGCGCGGGTGCGATCCGTCCCATCGATCGTCGATCGCGCTAACGCCAGGTAGGCCGTGATCGGGTTGTCAGGGTCGAGCCGCCACCCCTGGCGAAACGCGGCGGCAGCGAGGTCAGCGTTGCCGTTGGCCTCGAGCGCGAGCGCGCGGAAGAACGGCAGCGACGACTGCTGGGGTGCGAGCTGGCTTGCGGCCTCGAACTCACTGATCGCATCCGCGAGCCGACCGCGCTCCAGGTACAAGGAGCCCAGCGTTTCGTGAGCGCGCGCCGCGTCAGCGGGATTTGCGCCTTCGAGCCGACTGCGAACGTTCTGTTCGGTTTCGCGAATCGATCGATCCCAGTTTGCCACCGCATCTGACAGCTCCGTGAGCCTGCGGGCAATGTCGGCGCCCTCGTCACCATAGGTGCCGTCGAGCGCGAGGCGCAGATCCGCGAGCCCGCGAACGACCGGCGCGCGTTGCGCGGCCGCCTGGCGCGGACAGACAAGCGCTGCGATGACCAGCGCCAGGACCAGTCTGGTATCAGCGCGCGAACGGCACACGCTGCGTCTCCCCCTGACCTTCACGAACGGTGATGATGTGATTGACTGGCAAGTTCTCCATCACATCAACCCGTCCGTCTGGCCACGCGATCTCGAGACGATCGACCTTGGTTGCGCTACCGAGTCCCACGTGGACGCGCATGTCGTGCTGCGTAAGATAGCTGGAGCCGCTGCTGACCTGATCGACGTACGTTCGCCCGCCGGCGATCAGCGTGAGCCGCGCGCCGATGCCGTCGCGGTTCGATTTCGGACCGCTTGCGGTGAGCGACGTCGAACCGATCATCCGCACGAGGAGTGCGTTGTTGCGATTGCCTCCCTCATTCAGCAGCAGCTGCACGGGCCCGCCGTTGCTGGTGATCAGCAAATCAAGGTCGCCATCGTTGTCGATGTCACCTTTGGCCAGCGCGCGGCCCACCGTTTCCCTGGCAAATGCCGGGCCGGCCTGCTTGCCCACGTTCACGAATCGATCGCCGGTGTTCCGCAGCAACAGGCTCGGCTGCGCGTGCTTCGCGCCTTTCCGGAACTCGGCGATGTTGTCCACCACGTTGCCGTTGACGATGGCGAGGTCGCGTCTGCCGTCGTTGTCGTAGTCAAGAAACGCGACGCCGAATCCCACGTAGGGAAGCGTTGCCGGCCCGAGGCCGCTCTCGAGCGTGACGTCGGTAAACACGCCGCCGCCCAGATTGCGAAACAGGCTGTGCATCTCGAACTCGTGGTTCGTGACCACCAGATCGAGCCGGCCGTCTCCGTCGTAATCGCCAAACGCCGTACCCATGCCGGCTCGCGGCTTGGCATCAGCGGCCAGCGACACGCCAGCAGGGAGTCCGACCTCCTCGAAGGCCCCGGTTCCAGTGTTTCGAAACAGAAAGTTCGGCTTGCCGTCGTTCGCCACGAAGACATCGGGCCAGCCGTCATCGTTGATGTCGGTGACCGCGACGCCAAGACCGTTGCCTCGCAAGGTCGCGATTCCCGCCTGCGCGCTGATGTCCACGAACGTGCCCTTGCCGGTGTTGCGATAGAGCACGTTCGGCGACGGATCGTAGGCGAGCGGGTGACAGTAGCCGCGCAGCATCACCGGACTGCGCCTGCCGCAGAATTTGTTGTTGGTCTTCTCGGCTTGAACGTAATTGGTGACAAAGAGATCGAGCAATCCGTCGCGGTCCACGTCGACGAAGGCGCAGCTCGTGCTCCACAACGCCGTCCCCGCACCACCGGCGCGCGGAACTTCTGCGAAGCGGCCGTGACCCAGGTTCCGGTACAGCGTGTTGGGGCCGTAGTTGGTGACGTACAGATCGACGGCGCCGTCGTTGTCGTAGTCGCCAGCGCAAGCGCCCATGCCGTACTCGTGATGGCGGATGCCGGACAGAGCCGTGACGTCCTCGAACGTTCCATTGTGCCGATTGCGGAACAGTCGGTGGCGGGCGCTCGCCGCGACTTTGGGATCGGCGATCGATCCGCCGTCCACGATGAAGATGTCGACCCAGCCGTCATCGTCAAAGTCGAAGAACAGGCCGCCGGACCCCATGATCTCAGCGAAATACTTCTCAGCGCTCGCGCCGTTCACGTGTGTGACGTTCACTCCCGCAGCGGCGGCGATGTCGCGGAACGAGACGTTCGCGACTTGCGCGAACGTCCCAACGTCCGACTTCCAACCTCCAACCTCCAACAAGAAGACGACGATGGCCGCACAGACGCGAAAATGTCCGGAGGCACGTCTTCGTTTGGGAGTGGGGAGTTGGGAATTGGGAATTAACACCTGGTCAGCTACGGCATCGACCCATCGGTCGAGAGCACAATCTGCGCGCCGGGGTGATTCAACAAGGACAAGGAAAAGTTCTGCATCGGGCCTTTGGCCCCGGCCGGGCGTTCGAACACGACCCGGTGCTGCGTCATCTGCTTGATATAGCGCAACGTGATCTCGCGGGCCAGGTCGGGCAGGATCGTCGAGCTCAGCGCACTCGTCGCCGAACCGGTAATCGGCACGTAGCGCCCACCCGTCAATTCCTGTACGGCCTTCGCAACTTGTGCGTTCTGTCCTTCACCGCTGTTACCGGCGGCGGGCAGCCCGCCCGGCTGCGCCGCGCCAAAGCCGGGGGCGACCATGATCAGGTTGGTCCACACACGGTGTTTGCGCAGCGAGGTGACCATCTTGACGTTGGCCTCGCGCCGGACCTCGCTTCCGTCCTGCTGCGTGGTGGCGATCGAGACGAGGACCGGCAGGTACGGCGGCAGCTCTGTTTCGACGCCCTGGAATTCTCTGTCGAGACGTTCGGCGAACTCGCCGAGCGCATCACTGAAGCGTCCCAGTCCGTCATCGATCGTAATCAGGTTGACCCCCTTCTCGATCTGCACCCGGTCTGTCGTCTCGCGGAGCAACCAGCGCGGATTGGGTGCCGTGGCGATGAGCGATACGGCGATTCCCGCCGGCAGGCCGGCAAAGAACTTCTTCAGTCCCGTACGGTAATGCACGAGCGCATCGCTCGTGCGGGGGCCGTTGTCGACGAGGACCGTGACTCTGAGCGGCCAGCCGAAGCGCTCGACGCTCACAACCGTGCTTGGCCCGAGGTTCTCTTTGATCGCAATGTCGGACGGCTGAACGTCGAGCACCGGTTTGCCCTTGCCGTCAACGGCGAGCAGATAGATGGCAGATGCCTCCTGACCATACATCGCGGCGCACATGGTCACGAGACCGGCCACGAGTGTGGCGGTGCGGACGAGCAGCCATCGGCGACGAACCAGACCCTGCATCATGGCCGTCGAGATTCGGCTAGAACCGGCCGTCGGGGCTGACGCTGCCTTCGGCGCCGGGGCGCGTCAGCTTCAGACCGAGGTTGTTCAGTGCCCCCGTCGCGCCGCCGGGACGATCGATGATCGCGCGGAACTGATTGGCCTGCTTCGTGTGGGATACGGCGATCTCTTTGCCCCACTCGGGAAGCAGCGTCGCCAGCCGCGTGAACTGAACGACGGCTTCGAACTTACCACCGCTCGCCTTGACGATCGGCGTCGCGATGAGCGCCTGCCGGCCCTGCGTCATGTTGGCGACCGAATCAGTATTGGTGGGCGTCGTGGTCATCATGATCACCGAGACGCGCGCGCCCCGCGTCCGCAACGTGTTCAGCGCCTTCTGGATCGTATCGGGCTGCACATTTTCGAGCTCGGGGGTCGAGCTGGACACCATCAGCAGCAGAGGCGCGTAGGTCAGCTTCTTGTCCTTGAAGTCCTTCTCGATGCGGTCCGCGTACTCGACCAGAACTTCGCTGAACTTTGCAACGGCGTTCGACTCGGGGCCAAAGCGTGCAATCCCCTGCGTCAGCTGCGCGCGATCGGTCGTCGGGCGCACGAACATCTGCGGCTGGGACATGGTGATCAGCGTCACTTCCAGGTCCGGCGGCAGTGCCTGGACCATCCCGGTGAGCCCCTCACGCAACGACGCCAGGGCCGGCTGGCTGTCTTTGCCATTGTCGATAGCGATGGTCAGCTTGATCGGAAGCTGATGGCGATCGAGGGTCACCACTTTTCCGGGGGCGCCGCTTTCCGTGTAGACAATTTCGTCCGGCTTCAGATCGGTCACCGCGGCGCCGCTTCCGTCGACCGCCGAGATGTACACCAGCAGCTGATTCGGTTTGACCTGCTGCGCATACATGACGCCGGACGCAACAAGTGTGACGACGAGGAGGATGCGTGCCAGCGAGCGGGGCCGTGCCATGAGTCACCTCCGAAGGCGATTCGCCGGCCAAGTCTATACCCGCCAACGACAAACGCGCCACGAAGGGCACAAGGAAATAGCCAGG
>Ga0070670_100003511_pt1 | contig 13033 bp, 10 predicted proteins | sample KBSS63metaG_FD_64665 | JGI IMG/M metagenome (GOLD analysis project Ga0070670, IMG submission 64665) | Switchgrass rhizosphere microbial communities from Kellogg Biological Station, Michigan, USA - KBS S6-3 metaG | ecosystem: Host-associated > Plants > Roots > Rhizosphere > Soil ... | reverse complement strand
CCAACTAGCCAACTAGCCAACCGCCGTCACGGCTTGAGGCGCGACTCTCTCGAAATCCGCGAGGCTCCGTCCAATCCGTATGGGCGCGTCGACGCGGCCGGCCATCACCTCCGCCGTCTTGTAACCGTTGCCGGTGACGCAGATGACCACCGACTCCGACGGCTTGATCGCGCCGCGCTGAATCAGCGCGCGCGTTGCCGCGACCGTCGTGCCGCCGGCCGGCTCTGTGAAGATTCCTTCAGTGCTGGCAAGCAACTGGATGGCGTCGAGGATCTCCTCGTCACTCACCATTGCGCCGCTGCCACCGGTCTCGTTCACCACTTTGACGACCTGGAACCCATCCGCCGGATTGCCGATCGCCAGCGACTTCGCAATCGTGTTCGGCTTGACCGGATCGGGGAACTCGAGCCCCTGCTCGAGCGCGCGGATGACAGGCGCTGACCCCGCTGGCTGCGCCGCGTGAATCTTGGGAAGCTTGCCGCTCACCAGGCCCACTTCTTTCATCTCGCGCAGACCCTTGTGGATGCGCGGCAGCAACGTCCCGCCGGCGACCGGCGACACGATGTGATCCGGATAACGCCAGCCGAGCTGCTCGACGATCTCGAACCCCATCGTCTTCGCGCCTTCAGCGTAGTAGCTGCGAAGGTTGATGTTGGCGAAGCCCCACTTGTATTGATCCGCAATCTGCGTGCAGAGCCGGTTCACGTCGTCGTAGTTGCCTTCGACGGCGACGACCGTCGGCTTGTAGATTGCGGCGCCCAGCACCTTGTTCGGCTCGAGGTCATGCGGAATGAAGACGAAGCATGGCAGACCGAGTCGGGCGGCATGCGCCGCAACACTGCCGGCCAGGTTGCCGGTCGACGCGCAGCCAAATACCGGAAATCCGAGCTCAACGCAACGCGTCGCCGCCACCGAGACAACGCGGTCCTTGTACGAGAACGTCGGATGATTCACCGAGTCGTCTTTGACGAACACTTCGGCAACTCCGAGCGCACGCGCGAGACGCTCCGCGCGCACGAGCGGGGTGAAGCCGGAGTAGAACCCCGTCTTCGGTTCCTCGACCGGCAGCAGCTCGCGGTAGCGCCAGAGCGATTTCGGACGGGACTCGATCAGATCACGGCTGATGGCGCTGCGGATGGCGGCGTAGTCGTAGGTCACTTCGAGAGGTCCAAGACATTCACAGACCCAGGACGCCTCGGCCGCGTAACGCTTGCCGCACAGATGACACGTCAGTCCCGTTACGAACTCCATTACGCTCTCCCACGCGCAGACGCAGCCGCATCCGCCACTCGATTCGATCCTTCCGGCTCCGCGTTCGACGCGCCCTCGTGCACCGCCAGGACGCGGACCGTTGCGTCAACGCCCGCGCGCCCGTACATCGCCTTCATGAGCCGCTCGACCCTGGGCGCCGTCTTCACACGCGCGATTGCCGCGACGGACGGTCCGGCGCCGGAGAGGAATGCTCCGAGCACATCGGGCTCATCCAGAGCCATCGCGTCTTCCAGCAGAGGCACGAGCGACGCACGCGCGGGCTGGTGCCAGCGGTCCTTTACCGCCTCGCGGATCCGGTCGTATTGACGGTGCTGCAACGCATGAACAAGCGACAACACGCGCTGCAAGTTGAAAATCGCGTCCGCCCGCGGCATCTGGTTCGGTAGAACCCCGCGCGCCTTAGCCGTGGCCAACCCGATCGCCGGTGTTGCAACGACCAGACACAGGTCGTCCGGCCACGCCCAGCGCAAGGCAAGGGGATCAGCGCCCTTCACGTCCAGCACGGAGTTCAATCCACCGAAGAGTGCCGGCGCAGCGTTATCTGCGTGCCCCTCGACCTCGGTAGCAGCCCCGAGCAGAACCGAATCCTCCACCGGGCCGGTCACCCGCTCGAATACGCGCAGGCCGGCGACCGTCGCGGCGGCGCTGCTGCCCAATCCCGCCGCCATCGGTACATCGCTCGTCACCTCGACAAAGACCGTCGGGGCTGATCTTCCTGTCCGCGCGGCGATTACGTCGAATGCCCTCTCCAGTGCGTTCGCGCCGTCGACGGGCGGAGTGCTCTTCGTCACCACCAGCTTCGCCCCACCATCGTCGTGAACGTCGGTGATCCTGGCTCGAAGGTAGAGCTGAACCGCCACACCGAGCGTATCGAATCCACCGCCCAGATTGGCGACCGAGCCGGGGACCCTCACCTCACGTCCGAGGGGTGTGCTGCCGGTCTTAAGTGACACGAAACAAAAATGATATCACTATGGAGTTGTGAGCAGCCCATTCACCGTCGGGATCATTCAGGACCACGCCGGGGCCGATTCGGCGGCCAATTTGGCTCGTGCGGAGCAGCTCGTCCGGAAGGCCGCCGGGCGCGGGGCCCAGATCATCTGCCTCAAGGAACTCTTCAACTCCCCCTACTTCTGTAAGTCGCAGCAGTCTGACCGCTTCGACCTGGCGGAGCCGATTCCAGGCCCGACGACCGACGCGATGCAGAAGCTGGCTCGCGAGCTGGCGGTGGTGCTGATCGTCCCGCTGTTCGAGAAGCAGGCCGCAGGGGTCTACCGGAATTCAGCCGCGGTCATCGACGCCGATGGCTCGATGCTCGGCATCTACCGGAAGATGCACATTCCGGACGACCCGCTCTTCAACGAGAAGTACTACTTCACGCCTGGCGACGGGCATCTCGACTACCACGGCGAGCGGCCCGGCGAGGCAAACGGGTTCAAGGTCTGGAAGACACGGTACGCCACGATCGGCGTTTTGATCTGCTGGGATCAGTGGTATCCCGAGGCCGCGCGCATCACCACGCTGCTCGGCGCGCAGGTCCTCTTCTACCCCACCGCGATCGGCTGGCACCCCGCCGAGAAGGACGAATGGGGGCGCGCGCAGGTCGAGGCGTGGCGGACGATTCAGCGAAGCCACGCCATTGCCAACGGCGTCTACGTCGCGTCGCCCAACCGCGTCGGCCACGAAGAGGAGCCGGGAACAAACGGCATCACGTTCTTCGGCCATTCCTTCATCGCCGATCCGTTCGGACGCACTGTCGCCGAGGCGGGAGAATCGGAGGAGATCCTGATCGCTCAATGCGATCCCGCATTGATCGAGACCATCCGCCGCAACTGGCCGTTTCTCCGCGACCGGCGGGTCGATGCCTACGGCGCGATCCTCAATCGCTACCTCGGATGATCAGCAGTTCACACTTCCCGGTGCTCGGTGCCCGGTTCGTGTTCAGGTTCGGTTCGGGGTTCAGGTTCAGGGTGCCTGGGCGGCTCGGCGAACTTCGAACCAGGACACCGAACGATGAACCGAACTCAGAACACGAACCGAGAACGGAGAACATGGAAGCGTGAACAGCCACATGTTCAGGTTCCGAATGCCCGCCGAATGGGAGCCGCATCGAGCCACATGGATCTCCTGGCCGCACCACGAGCCCGACTGGCCGGGGAAGCTCGGGCCGATCCCCTGGGTCTATGCGGAGATTGCGCGCGTGCTCTCGGCGCACGAGCAGGTCGAGATCCTTTGCCAGTCCGACGAAGTACGGGCGGCGGCGCAGGCGGTCCTGGCCTCGCATGGAGTCGCGGCGGATCGTCTACGGCTTCATCTCGTGGCCACGGACCGGGTCTGGCTTCGCGACTCGGCGCCGACCGCCGTTCATGACGACGCTGGCAAAGTGGTGCTCGTCGACTGGGTGTTCAATGGCTGGGCGAAGTACGACAACTGGAAGCTGGACGTCGCCGTCGGACCGGCGATTGCGCGGATCACCGGCCTGCCAACGGAACAGCCCCAGCGTCCTGATGGCCGGGGGCGGGTTGTTCTCGAGGGCGGCGGCATCGAGGTCAACGGCGAGGGACTTCTTCTGGTCACCGAAGAGTGGCTGCTGAGCGACACGCAGGTCCGCAATCCCGGGCTCACGCGGACGGACTACGAACGCGTGTTCGCAGACTGGCTCGGCATCCGGCAGACGATCTGGCTGGGCGAGGGGTGCGTCGGGGACGACACGCACGGGCACGTCGACGACATCGCACGCTTCGTGAGCCGAGACACAGTCGTGCTGGCGGTCGAGGAGGATCCCGCCGACGAGAATCATGCGCGATCGATCGACAACGTTCGCCGCCTCGAGCTCGCGAGCCAGTCAGGCGACGACGGTAGTCGTCTCCGCATCGTAAAGCTGCCGTTCCCACGGCCGGTCACCATGAACGGCGAACGGCTTCCAGCCAGCTACGCGAATTTCTACATCGCCAACGGCGTGATACTCGTGCCTACATTCAACGACGCAAACGATCGAATCGCGCTGAACACGCTGGCCGAGCTGATGCCGTCACATCGCGTGATCGGCATTCACGCGGTCGATCTGGTGTGGGGGCTTGGCACTCTGCATTGCCTGACGCAGCAGGAGCCGCTGGCAAGAACTTAACGGGGCCTAAAGTGCCTAAGGTGCCTAGAGTGCCTGGGTGCCTGGGGTGCGGTTTCGGGTGCGCGAGGTGCCGGGGCTGGTGGCGGTGATTTAGCAGTTTCTGCGTACTCGAACTTGAGTTCGCGCTGATTTTTTTCCATCACTCCACGCGTGCCAAGACCACCCACCTTAGGCAACGTGGGCCCCTTAGGCCACCCAGGCACCCGAGGCGCCTTAGGCAGGCACCTTAGGCACCTTAGGCACCCTAGGCACTCTTAGGCACCTTTAATCCTGAGGCGCACTGTTTGCAGCCCGCCGGCCGTGCCCGGATTCCGCTCGTTCAGGGACTTTGCCGCGTGGCAACTTGCGTACGCGCTCCGCCGTGCGGTTCGCCCTCTCTGTCATCGCGCACTGCAAGATAAGGACTTCAAGCTGCAAAACCAGATCAGGGAAGCGGCGCGATCAGCGACCCGAAATATCGCGGAGGGGTTCGGTCGCTTCACGCATGGAGACTTCGCTCGGTTCGTACGAATCGCGAAGGCGTCCGAAGTAGAGCTGCTCGATCACTTTAATGAAGCGTTCGATTCCGGGTACCTGAGCGAGACCGAGCGGCGAGAACTTGAATATGCGGCCCGAAAAGCCATTAAGGCCGCCAACGGCTTGATTCGTTACCTCGAATCAACACCCGATCCTCCAGCACCCAGGCACATCAGGCACCCTTAGGCACCCCAGGCACCTCTAGGCACCCCAGGCACCCTTAGGCACCCCTACCTAGCCACCCGGGTCACCGTCCTCGCAACGCAAGGCCGACCGCGACGGTCGCGCCGGGCATGCTCACACCGGCGATCTCCTGATACTCCCGGTCGAGGAGATTCGATCCCTCAACATACAGATCGGCCAGCCGACCGATGCGCTTGCTGACACGTGCATCGAGCAGAACGTAGTCGCTGGTGCCCGCAGGACGCGAACGGCGGCGGTATTCGATTCGAGGGGCGACGCTGAACGCGCCCGGCAATGGCAGGAGTCCCGCGGCGGTGAATGACCGCGGCGCGTAGTCGAGGACGTACTTCGAGAGCTGAGTCACCGCAGCCGCATCGAGGTCCACGCCGGTGAACTGCGCGCTCACGAACGCGCCGCGCGCAAACGTCTTCTGGACTCCGAGCTCGAAGCCGAGTGTATCGACGTCTCTCACGTTGTAGGTCTGCCACCGGTCGGTCACCGTCGGGCGCAGCCAGTCGATGACGTCTGAATCCGCACGACCGAAGAAGGTCGCCTGCACCATCCAGCCGTCGCGAAGGAACACGTCGGCGCCGCCCTCCCCTGCCCACGCCGTTTCAGGTCCAACGTCAGCCCGAGCCAGGTTGGCCGGATCGGAATAGAAGCGCTCGGTGAAGGTCGGCACGCGGAACGCCCTGGCGGCGGATGCACGCAGTCGAACGGCGTCGCTCACCCACCAGCCGATCCCTGCCGAAGGATTCCACGAGGCGCCGAACTGGGTATACCGGTCGACGCGCACCGCCCCGTCCACCTGCACGCGGCGGCCTATTGTCTGACGCCATTCTCCGAACGCGCTGACGCGACCGAGATCGTGGTCGCCGAGGTTGGTGGAGCGGATCCAGTCGCCTCCGCTTTCGACGCCAAGCGTAACGGCGCCAGTACCGACACTCCGCGATGCGGCAACCTCGCCAAGCACCGCGTGCGTGCGATGCCGGTTGTCGGACAGCTGCGGCTGCAGCTGATTGAAGATGAAATGATCGCCATGCGTGCGGTACGAGCCGCGCGCCGTGAAGGCCCAACCCGCACGGGTGCCGAACTGGTGATCACCGCTGAACAGCGTCTGATTCGTCCACTCCCGGGATGGCGCATTTCCGCCATAGAAATTGTTCGCGCCGAACTCCTTGCGCAGGAATGCGAAGGACACGCTCGACCTCTCGCCGACAGACGTGCGGCCGCGCGCGATCACACTGGCGTAGTCCCGGTCGTACATGAATCCGGACGAGCGCTCGGATGCCACTCCAAATGTCTGGCGCAGGGCGCCCTGCTGGAATCCCGCTTCGCCGCGCCCAGTCGCCAGGCCGAAGCTGCCGCCCTGCACCAGCAATGTCGGCCGCTCAACGTTCCGGCGCGTGATCACGTTCACGGTTCCGCCAAACGCGTCCGCCCCGAACACGGCGGAACCCGGTCCGTGCAGGATCTCAATCCGTTCCACATCGTCGAGCGCCACGGGAATATCGCCGTTGTGATGGCCCGACTGGGCGTCGTTCAGACGTACGCCGTCCACCAGCACGAGCATCTGGCCAAAGTTGGCGCCGCGCACCGCGAAATCGGTCTGCACCCCGCGAACGCCACGCGCACGAACGTCGATGGATGCGCTCAACCGAAGCACGTCGGCGATCGAATGCGCCGGAAGCGCCTCGATCTGCTGGCGGGTGATCACGGTGAGCGTTCGCGTCACGGTCCCCATCTCGACGGGAGTGGTCGCGGCCGTGACGACCACCATCTGGCGGTACGGCTGCGGTGTCTGAGCGGCCGCTGTTGACGCCACCCCCGCGGCGATGACCAGAGTGAGAAGGCGTCGAGGAGATGTCGCAGTCGTCGGCATATGGCTGTATAGTCGCACCCTTATTAATAACCGGAGTCCATCGTGATCGACCAGCGCACCGGACCTGTCACGGCTTTTCTGCAACGCTTTCTCAACGTCCGGCGAGACGAGGTCGCGCCGCTTCTGGTGGCGGCGTTCTACTTCTTCTGTGTCCTCACGGCGATCGGCGTGATGCGTCCGGCCCGCGATGCCATCGGCATGCGCAGCGGGCTCGACAACATCCGGTGGCTCTTCATCGGCACGGCAGTCGTCACACTCGCCGTAAACCCGATGTTCGGATGGCTGGTGAGCCGCTTCCGGCGGCTGGTGTTCATCGCTGTTACGTATCTCTTCTTCGCGGCCAGCCTGGTCGGCTTCTACGTGCTCATCGCGATGGTGCCCGGCGCCGTGGGTGAAGTGAGCGGCCGCGTCTTCTACATCTGGTACAGCGTCTTCAACTTGTTCAGCACGATGCTCTTCTGGGCGCTCATGGCCGACCGCTTCTCGCTCGAGCAGAGCAAACGGCTGTTCGGGGCGATCGCCGTCGGAGGGACCGTCGGCGCCATCGTCGGGCCGGCGCTCGCGAGCATACTCGCACGCCCGCTTGGCGCGGCGGCGCTCCTGCTCGTTTCGGCGTCGTTCCTGTGCCTCGGGGTGGTCGCTGCCTGGCTGGTGACGCGACTGCAGCCTTCCGTGAAGGCAGAAGGCGCGCCGGCCTCGGCGGTTTCGCTCGATCGCGCGGTCATCGGTGGCAGCGCCTGGCAGGGAATCGGGCGCGTGCTGCAATCGCGCTATCTGTCGGGCATCTCGCTGTACGTGTTGCTGATGACGGTGGTGGCCACGTTTATTTACTTCACGCGCCTGAACATGGTGGCCGCGCTCGGACAGGACACCGACTTGCGCGCCACCGCGCTGGCACGAATCGACACGATCACTCAGACAGCCACGCTGCTGCTGCAGCTCGTGGTCACGGGGCACCTGATGAAGCGCTTCGGCGTGGCGGTCGCCTTGACGGTACTGCCCGTCGTGGCGTCTCTCGGCTTCGTCGGTCTTGCGATCGCGTCGTCGTTTGCCATGCTCATCGTGTTCGACGCCTTCTTCCGAGCGATTCAACGCGCCATCACTCGCCCGGCGCGCGAAACGCTGTTCACCGTGGTCAGCCGCGAAGACAAATACAAATCAAAGGCGGTCACCGATACGTTTGTCTACCGCGGCGGCGACCTGCTCGGTGCGTGGATTCCCGTCTGGCTCGGTCCGCTCGGACTCGGACTGATCGGGCTTGCCTCGGCGGTCGTGCCGCTGGCCGCTGTCTGGGGCATGCTTGGCTTGTGGCTCGGCGGGCGGCAGGGATCAATGCTGTCGGCGGATCGCGGCTCCGAACCCGCCAGCGCTCCGGCGCGCACGCTCACGTCGCCGGTCACCTAGCGGCTTCAGCCGGCCGGTTATCTAGTGATCGACCATAGCCAACCGCCCGCACGCCCCTCGACACGTGGCGGCATCCTGGCCTCGATCGCAGCGATTGAACGTCACGAAGCGCCAGCCGTCATCGCCTCGTTCCTGTTGTTCTTCTGCATCATGGCCGGCTTCTTCGCCGTCAGGCCCGTCCGCGACACGGTCGGCACGCTGATCGGTGACGATCGACTTGCCAACCTCTGGATTGGAACCGCGGCTGCGTCGATTCTTGTCATCCCGGTCTACGGCTGGCTGGTCGCCCGCTTTCGCCGGAGCGTGTTTCTGCCGTGGACCTATGCGGGCGTCGCCGTGTCGCTGGCCATCGTCGGACTCGCGTTTCGGGGTGGGACTCCGGGTTTGCGACTGAGCCAGTTTTTCTGGATCTTCATCAGCGTTCTCAACCTGTTCACGATCTCGGTCTTCTGGAGCTTCCTGCTGGAACTGTTCCGCAGCGATCAGACGAAGCGTTTGTTCGGGTTCATCGCCGCCGGCGGGACCGCAGGGGCGCTCGCCGGTCCGCTGTTCACCGACGTCGCGGTGTCCAGGATCGGCAACAGCGGCATCCTGTTTTTCGGTGCCGGGCTGTTCGCGCTCGCCATCGTGTGTCAGAAGGCGCTGCTCATCGTCTGGAGGTCCGATTCTCTGGCCGTTGAGACCGGCGGCCTTCCGGCACAGGACCGGGCCATCGGCGGCAGCATGTGGGCCGGCGTGCCGCTCGTGCTGAAATCACCGTACGTCCTTGGCATCACGCTCTTCGTCGTCCTGATCTCCGCAGCGAACACGTTCCTGTATTTCGAGCAGCTTCGGCTGGTCAGCGACGCCTTTTCCGACGCGGCCGCGCGCACGCGATTCTTCGCGCGTCTCGACTGGATCGTGCAGAGCCTGACCATCGTGTCGCAGCTGTTTCTCACCGGCTTCATCGCGTCGCGCCTCGGCCTCGTCGCGCTGCTCAGCGTCGTGCCGGTCGTCACCGCATTCGCCTTCGCCGCGTTAGCGGCATGGAGCACCTTGCCGGTGGTCGTCGTGTCGATCGTCACCAGACGCTTTGGTCAGTTCGCATTCGTGCGGCCGGGCCGCGAGATGTTGTGGAGCGCACTCGACAAGGAAACGAAGTACAAAGCCAAGAACTTCGTCGATGTGCCGGTCTACCGCGGTGCGGACGCGCTCTTCGCGCAGCTCGACAAAGGCATCCGCGCCATGGGATTCGGCACGCCGACGATCGCGATCGTCGGCGCCGTCGCAGCTGCAGTCTGGGCGGTGAACGGATGGTGGTTGGGCCGGCAACACGACAGCGCCGTTCAGGAACGCGCGGACTCTAGCTCGCGCGAGTCTTCAGCACACTCGTAACATCCCGGTGCGCGAACACCGCATCGGGATGTTCCTGCAATGCGGTGTGGTAACGCTGCGCGTGCGGTGGTCCCGCTTCGTCCGCCGCAGTGACCGTCCGGGCCCGGGCGACAATGGCCTCGACTTCGGCGCCGCTTTCCGGCAGCTCGGTATCGACGGTCTGATCGATCTGGACGATGAGCTCAGAGATCGGACGGAGCCAGCCAAACTGCGGATCCTCGACAATCGCCTTGAGCAGCTCGCTCGCAGACGCACGCCCGTGAATGCGCTCGTACGCGGCCCGTTCCCAGTCGAGCAGCGTCTTGTGCAAGTGCAGCAGCGCCTTGCGCAGGTCGAAGAGAAATTGCCGATCCGTGCCGGTCATCATTTCCAGCGAATCAGAACCACACCGAGTCCGAGTAGTGCGACCCCGATCGCGCGCGTCGGGCTGACTCGAATGACGGTTCCGCCGAAGAGGCCGTAATGATCGATCAGCAGCGCCGCGCCCAGCTGCCCAACGATACTCGCGGCGAGCATGAGGGCGGCGCCAAGAGCTGGCGTCGCCACCACGGCCATCAGGATAAAGAGCGCGCCGAACAGTCCGCCCGTCCACATCCACCAGGGGGCCCGCGCCACGTCCGCCACCGCTGGCACCGCCTGCCGGCTCAGCACACCGAACAGAATCAACAGGACCAGACCAACCACGAATTGTGCCGTCGCCGCCCAGACAGGTGCGCCCAGAATGAAGCGCAGCCGCGCGTTGATGACGGCCTGCGAGGCCACACCGGCGCCGGCGGCAACAGCAAAGAGTATGTAGAGATTGTTCACGCGGATCAGTATGCCCCTGCCGAACTCCCAACTTCCAATTCCCAATATCCACGGACCCCTCGCGCGTACCGATTCGGAGGTCGGCTAGACTGATCAAGGGCCTGAGTGGCGGAACTGGCAGACGCAGGAGACTCAAAATCTCCCGCCGGTCACCCGGCGTGTGGGTTCGATTCCCTCCTCAGGCACCAACCTTCGCTCGCGTGATCACCACTCAACCTGTCGAACCTGCTCGTCTCCAGCTGCCTGCCGCGCAACCGCGGCTCCAGTCGCTCGACATCCTTCGCGGCCTGGTCATGATCATCATGGCCCTCGACCATATCCGGGACTTTTTTCACGTGGATGCGGCGCGCTTTGCGCCCGACGATCCGACGCAGGCCACCGTCCTCCTGTTTTTCACGCGCTGGATCACCCACTTCTGCGCCCCGGTCTTTGTCTTTCTCGCCGGCACGAGCGCCTATCTCGCGATGCGGCGGAAGGATCCCTCTACGGTCAGCCGTTTTCTCCTGACCCGCGGCCTGTGGCTGGTCGTCGTCGAGATGACGCTCGTCGAACTGGGTGTGTTCTTCAATCTCTCCTACACGTACGTGATCTGGCAGGTCATCTGGGCGATCGGATGGTCCATGGTTGCGCTGTCGATGCTGCGAAAGCTGCCGTGGGGTGTCTTGCTCGCCATCAGCCTGGCCACCATCGCAGGTCACAACACTCTCGATGCACTCCAACCGGATCAGTTCGGATCGTTCGCCTGGCTGTGGCAGATCCTGCACGTCGGATTTTCGGCAATTCAGCTCGGCACGAATCACACGGCAATGGTGATCTATCCGCTCGTGCCGTGGGTGGCGGTGATGTCGGCGGGCTACTGTTTCGGACGAGTCATGGAGGCACCGGATCGGCGACGGCTCCTGCTGCTGATCGGCACGGCGCTGACCGTCAGCTTCTTCGTCGTGCGCGGCCTGAACGGCTACGGTGATCCGAGTCCGTGGGCATCGCAGTCTGGCCCGGTCACGACACTCCTGTCGTTCCTGCGCGTCACGAAATATCCGCCGTCGCTCGACTTCCTCCTGATGACGCTGGGGCCGGCGATTCTGGCGCTTGCCGCCCTGGACACACTGTCGGTGAGCGTTCGCAATCCGCTTCTCGTCTTCGGACGCGTGCCGCTCTTCTACTACATCGTCCATTGGTATGTGATTCACTTCATCGGACTGGCGATGGCGTGGTCGCGGTACGGCCGTTTCGACTTCATCTTCAACGTGCCGCCATCGCTGCCGATTTCCGTCGGCTATCCGCCGGGGTACGGCTACGACTTATGGGTCGTGTATGTCATCTGGGCGGCCGTCGTCATCTCGATGTACTTCGTCTGCCGATGGTTCGCCGGCGTCAAATCACGAAACCGGTCACCGCTTCTGAGCTACCTGTAGGCGAACACGTGAATCCATGATTCCAGCGCCACCCATCGAGCCGATGCTGGCCAAGCTCGTTGACGCGATCCCCGAAGGCGACGGCTTCCTGTTCGAGCCGAAATGGGACGGCTTCCGGGCCATCGTGTTCCGCACGAAGGACGACGTGTACATCCAGAGCCGGGACCTCCGTCCGCTCGATCGCTATTTCCCCGAGCTGCACGACGCGTTGATCGAACGGCTGCCGCCGGAGTGCGTCGTCGATGGCGAGATCGTCATCGCAACGCCCCACGGTCTCGACTTCGATGCGCTGCAGCTGCGTCTTCATCCCGCGGCCTCGCGCGTCGCCAGACTGGCGCAGGCATCGCCGTCATCTTTCGTTGCGTTCGACGCACTGGCGGCGGACGGCAAGTCGATCCTCTCGAAGCCGCAGAGCGAACGGCGGCGTGCCCTTGAAGGTCTGCTCGCGAAGGTGAAGCCGCCTGTCTACCTGACGCCAATGACAGGTGATCGAACGGTTGCCGCCGAATGGCTGCAACGCTTCGAAGGGGCGGGGCTCGACGGCGTCATTGCCAAACCCGGCACGCAGCCATACGCGCCGGGCAAGCGGACGATGTTCAAGATCAAGCACGCCCGCACAGCCGATTGCGTCGTCGCCGGATTCCGCTGGCACAAGAGCGGCCACGATGCTGTCGGCTCGCTGCTCCTCGGTCTCTACGACGACAAAGGACACCTCCACCACGTTGGCGTGACGTCGTCATTCACGATGGCTGCGCGTCAGGCCCTGGTGAAGGAACTGGAGCCGCTGCGGAAGAACGCACTGACGAGGCATCCCTGGCGTGAGTGGGCGGAGGCTGATGCGCAACCTGCCCGCAAAAGTCCTGGCAAAGGCGGACGCATGCCTGGTGGTCACAGCCGCTGGAGCGCCGGTAAAGATCTGTCCTGGGAGCCGCTGCGTGTCGAACGCGTTTGCGAGGTGAAGTACGACCATCTGCAAGGCGATCGGTTCCGGCACGCGACGACATTCCTGCGCTGGCGCACCGACAAGCGACCCGACCAGTGTCGCTACGATCA
>Ga0070670_100003510_pt1 | contig 13034 bp, 11 predicted proteins | sample KBSS63metaG_FD_64665 | JGI IMG/M metagenome (GOLD analysis project Ga0070670, IMG submission 64665) | Switchgrass rhizosphere microbial communities from Kellogg Biological Station, Michigan, USA - KBS S6-3 metaG | ecosystem: Host-associated > Plants > Roots > Rhizosphere > Soil ... | reverse complement strand
ACGCACTATGCCGATCCGGGCTCTGCCGCGCGCCGCTTCGGCATAGGCGTATCGCGATGCGGACGGCACGCTTGCGAGTTCGCGGCCGGCTCGTCGGCCACGTAGTCCGGCGAAAGGCAGGGCATCCCATGCAGCGATCGACATGCGTAAGAGCGACGGGTTGCCTGCTGCTGATTGCAGCAGCGGCTTCCAGTGGTCAGGCCGGGGTGAATCGACAGCATGCCGGTGCATTGGTCAGCGTCACCGACGGCCCATCCTTGCGCTCGCAGGTGCGCCCGGCGGTCGGCAAGGCGCCGGCCGAAGTACGCATCGAGGTCTGGATCGCGTCGCACTCCCTGAACCGAACGCTCGAGATCGAAGTCGGCTCGGATGACTTCTATCGCAGCAGCGCAATCGCGCTCGATGGCGCGCAAGCTGCGCACTCCTTCTCGGTGGAGTACCGCTCCATACCGGCCGGCGAGTACGAAGTGATGGTGCGGCTGCTGGCGGCAAAGGGCGACGTGCGCGCCGTGGAGCGGCTCACGTTTCAGGTCGCCCCATGAAGATCCTGGCCGGAGCACCAGGGAAAAGTACCAGGGGGATCGCCCGTACCTTTTCCCGGGGAATCCCGAGGTTCGCCGAGTTCCAACGGGTACTGGGTTGCCGTAGTTTTTCGCCCATGGCACTCATCCACTTCGATCACGCCGCACTGCGAGAGGGCGACGCCCCCGAGTTGCTGGCACCGCCGCAGGCCGCACGCTCCCACACCGACCAGCGCCGGCAGCTGGTCATGCGCGCGCTCTGGGTCCTTCGCCGTCACCTCGGGGAGCCGGTGACGATCGCCGAGCTGAGCCGCGCCGCGGGCGTCAGTGACCGCACCCTCCGCGCCGCCTTCCACGACGTGATCGGGGTCAGCCCGAAACAGTTCGAGATCGCGCAGCGGCTGCGCTCGGCGCGGATGGCGCTGCTGGCCGCCGACCCCAAGACGACGACGGTCACCGACGTCGCCACCGAGTACGGATTCTACGAGCTGGGGCAGTTCGCCGGCCGCTACCGCCACGCGTTTGGCGAGCTGCCGTCCCGAACGCTTCAGCATGCTGCCGCGCGCTGGCCGATGGAGGCTGCATGACCCGCATCCGCATTGCCGTGATGGCCGGCGCTCTGATCGCGCTGATCGCGCCGCTGTCGGTGATGACGGCGGCGCAGCAGGCCGCGGCCCCGGCCGCGGGGACCGTCGCGTCCCGCAGCACCACGGCGGTGACCTACGAAGCGCGCCGCACCACCCAGGTGGACCTGGTCGGGACGCCGCTGATGCCGCGGGCCCGCGGCGAGGCGGAGATCGAGACCGAGGCCTCGGGCCCGGTCCGCATCAAGGCCAAGGTGAAGGACATGACGCCGCCGGCCCCGCTCGGGCCGGAATACCTGACCTACGTGCTGTGGGCGGTGCCGCCGCAGGGGCGGGCCAAAAACCTGGGCGAGCTGCGGCTCGACGACGGGGCGGCTGAAATCGAAGCCACCTCGGACGTGCAGACCTTCGCGCTCATCGTCACCGCGGAGCCGTACTACGCGGTGACGACGCCGAGCGACGTGGTGGTGATCGAGAACGCGGTGCGCCAGGAAACGCGCGGCCGCACCTCCGTCGCGACGCTCAACTACGAGATCGTGCCGCGCGGCGCCTACATCGCCGGCGAGGGCGTGCGCTACACGACGCCGCGGACCGACAAGAAGGAACCGCCGGACGTGCAGCAGGCGCGCAACGCCGTGGCCATCGCGCAGATCGCCCAGGCGGCCCGCTACGCGCCCGATGGCCTGGCCACGGCGCAGCGATTGCTGACGCAGGTCGAGCAGCTCGTCGCGCGCGACGAATCGAAGCGCGACATCCAGTCGCAGGCGCGCGCCTCGGTGCAGGCGGCCGAGGAGGCGCGGCTGCAGTCGGTGGGCCGGCGCCTGGCCGAGGCACAGGAGGCGGCACGGTCGGCAGCGGCCGCGCGGGAACAGGCGGCGCGGACCGCGGCGGCGCAGGAGCTGGCGGCGCGCGAGGCTGCGGTGCGGGATCGCGAGCGCGCCGAGGCGGCGGCGCGCGACGCCGTGCGAGAGCGTGAGCTCGCCCAGCAGAAGGCGCAGGACGCCGCGCGAGAGCAGGAGCGCGCCGAGCAGGCACGCCGCGAAGCCGAGGCCCTTCGTGCCCAGGCCCAGGCGCAGGCGGGCGAGGCGCTGGCGCTGCGCGCGCAGGCTGAAGTGGAGAAGGCGGCGCTGCGCGCCACGCTGTTGCAGCAGTTCAGCGCCATCCTCGACACCCGCGACACCGCGCGCGGATTGATCGTCAACGTGGGCGACGTGCTGTTCGAAACCGGCCGCTACCAGCTGCTGGCGCCGGCGCGTGAAAAGCTCGCGCGGTTCGCCGGCATCGTCCTGGGACATCCGGGACTGATGGTGCAGGCCGAAGGCTTCACCGATTCCACCGGCACGACGGCCATCAACGAGGAGCTGTCGCAGCGCCGCGCCGGCGCGGTCAGCGAGTTTCTGATCGCCCAGGGGCTGGCGCGCGATCGCCTCACCACGCGCGGCTACGGCGCGAGCCAGCCGGTGGCCTCGAACGACACCCCGGAGGGGCGCCGCCAGAACCGTCGCGTCGAGCTGGTCGTCAGCGGCGAGGTGATCGGCACGCCACTCGGCCTTCCCCGGCCCTGAGGAGATGTCATGCATCTTTCTCCAGAGACGGTCGACGTCGTCGCGGACTACCTGGCGCTGTTCGTCATCATCTTCGTGCCGGGGGTGCTGATTGCCATCTTCTGGATGGTGCACATCCTTCCGGAGAAGGTCGCGTACCAGCGTGGTCATCCACAGGCGGACGCGATCAAGACGCTGTGCCTGCTGTCGCTCGTCTTCGGCGGCCTGCTGTGGCCGCTGGCCTGGCTGTGGGCGTATTCGAAGCCGGTGATGTACAAGATGGCGTACGGCACCGACCGCGTGGCGCACCCTGGCCACGAGACCGAAGGCGAGCTCAACGGGGTCGAGGTGAGTGGCGATCTGCCGCTCGGGCCGGCAACGCCGACGAGAAACGGGACCGACCTCGCCGCCATCAACTCTCTCCCTGGCGAGCACTGACATGGAAGTCCTGCTGCTCGGCATCTACTCGTTCTTCGTCTGGCTGATCTTCTTCAAGCTGAAGTGGCTGCCGTGGACGACCGCGACCGCCGTGATCGTAGTCACCATTCCGATCATGGGGCTGGCGGCCCTGCTCCTGCTGCTCAACGTCTACGCGCCGTCGGCGCTCGACGTGCAGGTCGTGAAGTACGTCGTGCAGATCATTCCGCGCGTCACCGGACGGGTGATCGAAGTGCCGGTCGAGCCGAACCGCCTGACGCACCGTGGCGACGTGCTGTTCCGCATCGATCCGCGGCCGTTCCAGTACGAGGTCGACCGTCTCAACGCGCTGCTGTCGTCGACGATCGCCAACGTCGAGGCTCAGCGTGAGGACCTGCGAGCAGCCGAAGCGCAGATCGGCGTGTCGGTCAATCGCGTGACCTCGCTCCAGAGCTCGATCGAGGCGAACCGGGCACGCATGAAGCTGTCCGAGCTTCGCAGCGGCCAGACACAGCAGCTGGCGTCGTCGGGCGCCGGCGACAAGTTCGAGGCCGAGCGATGGGCCACCGACGTTGAACAACAGCGTGCCGACCTCGGTGCGTTGATTCCCCAGCTCGCCGCGGCGGAGCAGGACGTGACCGCGATGCGCGCCAAGGCGGCATCCATCCGCGAGAAGCTCGACGCGACCGCGGGCGGCGAACAGGCCGATGTGGCGCAGATCCGTGCCCAGGTGCAGGAGGCGCAGTGGAAGTTGAACGAAACCACGGTCTATGCGCCGGCCGACGGCTACGTCATCAATCTGCAGCTCCGCGAGGGCTCCACGGTCTCGCAGCTGCCGATGCTGCCGGTCATGAGCTTCGTCGAACAGGATCACGTCATCCTGGCGCTTTTCGGGCAGAACGAGCTGCATGAAGTGCAGCCCGGCAACAAGGCTGAAATCGCGCTGACGACCTACCCTGGGCGAATCATCAAGACCAAGGTGGACTCGATCATCTGGGCCCAGGGGCAGGGGCAGCTGCCGCTCATCGGGACGTTGCCGCAAACGGGGGCGGCGCCGCTGCCGGAGGGGCGCTTTGCGGTGAAACTCGTCATGGACGGGGAGCGGGAGAAGGACACCGACCTGTTCCTGGCGGCCGGCGCGCGCGGCGCGGGCGCGATCTACACGGATCACCTGCACCCCATTCACATCATCCGCAAGGTGCTGCTGCGTGTGGACTCGTATCTCAACTGGGTCATCATCAAGCACCACATCAGCCTGCACTGACAGACATGGTGACCCTGCGAACGCGCGTGACGTTCTCCGGTTCAGCCGTGCTGGCCATCGCGGTGGGCTGCGCGGTGAAGCAGCCGCCGGCGCCGCAGACCTTGCTGCCGAGCATTCTGCCCGCGACCACGACCGTGCCAGCGGACTGGAAATCCACCAGTGGCGTGGCCGGTGCGGTCGTGAGCGAGTGGGTGGGGACGTTCGGGGATCCGCAGCTCGAAGCGCTGGTCGACGAAGGGCTGCGGAACAATCTGGATCTGTATGCCGCCGCGGCGCGCGTCGACGTGGCCATAGCGCTGGTCACGCAGGCGCGCGCGCTGCTGTATCCCCAGCTGTCGATCGTGAGCGGCGCCGGCCTCGTGGGCCGTGACTCGCTCCGCGACAACTCGGGAGTCAACGGCGAGATCTCCTGGGAGCTCGACCTGTGGGGACGCGTGCGGGCGCAGGCCGCGTCGGCTGCCGCAGCCCGGCAGGCGAGCGTGGCCGACCTGCTCTACGCGCGGCAGTCGCTTGCGGCGATCGTCGCCACCACCTGGTACCAGACGATCGCCAGCGAGCGGTCGCGGGTCACCGCCGAGGAAGCGGCCGGCGTGTACAGCGATCTGCTTGGTCTGGTCCGTACGCGGAACCAGGTGGGGCAGGTGGGGCTGGAGGACGTCGCGCTCGCGGGCGCCGACCTCGATCGCGCGCGGCAGCGCGAGCGGTCGTATGCGACCTCGGTGCAGCAGACCACTCGTGGCCTCGAGGTCGTCCTCGGCCGGTATCCGGCCGCGGAGGTGGCGCTGGCCCCCGATCTCCCCGCTGTCCCGCCAGCGGTCCCGGCCGGCCTGCCGTCCGAGCTGCTCGAGCGGCGGCCCGATCTGGTGGCGGCGGAACGCCGGGTGGCGTCGGCGTTTCACCTGATTCAGGCGGCACAGGCGGCGCGGCTGCCGCGCATCGCGCTCACTGCCGCCGGCGGCCGCTCCACCAGCGAGCTGCTGCGCCTGGCGGGCGTCCCGGCCGGGTTCTGGCAGGCCGGCATTGGCCTGCTGGCGCCGATTTTCACTGGCGGCGCCCTCCAGGCGCAAGTCGACCTGGCCAACGCCGACCAACGTGCCGCGCTGGCGCTGTACGGACAGACGTCGCTGCGGGCCTTCAGCGAAGTCGAAGGCGCGCTCGCCAGCGAGCAGCTGCTCGCCGATCAGGAGCGCTACCTCGAATCGGTGCTGACGCAGGATACCGACGCGCTGCGCCTGGGCCGCATGCGCTACGACGTCGGCGCGACAGACCTTCTTCACGTCCTTCAGCTTCAGGGGCGGCAGCTGAACACGCGCTTCGAGCTGATCGGCCTTCGCAACGACCGGCTGGCTAACCGCGTCGCACTTCATCTGGCGCTCGGCGGTGGGTTCAATCCGCCGCAGCCGACGCCTTAATCACACGGACCGTCATATGGCACTTGTCGCCTTTTCGCCGTCCTGCCCCACAGCACACGAGGACCTGCAACCGTTCGAGCAGCTGGCCGTCAAGTTGTCCTCCTGCTTCAGCTCGCTCGAGTCCGACGACGCCGACGCGTCGTTGTCCCAGGCGCTCGAGCAGGTCGGCAGGACATTCGCGGTGGACGAATGCACGCTCGTGTCCTACGACGGCGCCGGGTCGGCGCACGTTGTCGGTTCGTGGGGGCTGCCGCCGCACCCGTGCTGCACCGACGCGGACATCGCCGGCATGCCGTGGCTGATTCAGCGCCTGTCGCGCAACGCGGTCACCGCGTTCACGCCGGCCACCCGCCTGTGCCACGCCGCGAGCGGCGACCGCGCGCAGGCGGCACGCAGCGGGGTCGTGGGGCGCCTGGCGGTGCCGATCGTACTGGGTCAGCGCGTGATCTATGGGCTGATGGTCGGCACGCGTCAGCGTCACGCCGAGTGGGGCGAGCCGGTGATCGAGCGCCTCCGCCTGGTGGGTGAAATTCTGGGGAGCGGACTGGTACGGCTCCAGAGGGTTCGCGCGGCCGGTGCCGTTCCGGTGGCGGCGCGCCCGATCGAACCCGCGCCCGAGCCGCCGCCACGACACGACGAGCCGCGGCCGCCCGGTGCGACGAGCCGCATCATTGGCGACAGCGTGCCGCTGCAACAGGCGCGTGCCCGGATCGAGCGGGTGGCACCCCTCGACACCACGGTGCTGCTGCTCGGCGAGACCGGCACCGGCAAGGAGCTGTTCGCTCAGGCCATCCACGACGCCAGCCGGCGCCGGCATAACCGTCTGGTGCGCGTCAACTGCGCCGCGCTGCCGGGCAGCTTGATCGAAAGCGAGCTGTTCGGCCACGAGCGCGGCGCGTTCACCGGTGCCGTCTCCATGCGGCAGGGGCGTTTCGAGCTGGCTGACGGCGGCACGATCTTCCTCGACGAGATCGGCGATCTGAATCCCGAGCTGCAGGCCAAGCTGCTGCGCGTGCTGCAGGAGGGAGAATTCGAGCGCGTGGGCTCGTCACGGACGCGCCGCGTCGACGTGCGGGTCATCGCCGCGACCCACGTCGACCTCGAAACCGCCGTCGCCGACGGGCGGTTCCGCGCCGACCTCTATTACCGGCTCAGCGTATTTCCCGTCACGCTGCCGCCGCTGCGCGATCGGCCCGACGACATCCCGCGCTTGGTCTGGCACTTCATCGAGCGCCATCAGCACAAGCTCGCGCAGCGCATCGAATCCGTGCCCGCCGAGGTCATGCAGGCGCTGCGGAATCATGACTGGCCGGGCAATATCCGCGAGCTGGAGAACATCGTCGAGCGGGCGTTGATCCGCACGGCGGGCAGCACCCTGCAGCTCGATCATCCGCTCCGTGTCGGCCCGCGGCGCGCCGGCGCCGCGCGCCTCGCGAACTGCAGCGACACGCTCGACGACGTCCAGCGGTGCCACATCGAGCGCGTGCTGCGCGAGTGCGGCGGCCGCATCAATGGCGCCGGCAACGCGGCGGTGCGGCTCGGGATCCATCCCAACACCCTGCGCTACCGGATCAAGAAGCTGGGGCTGGTGGTGGTGCTGCGGCAATCGGGTGAGCCGGCGGCAGCCAGTGCAGCACGTCCCGGATAATCGACCAGCGCGGGCCGGCGGCCTTCGAATCGCGTCCGAGAATCCAGTAATGGTACAGCTCGTCGATGGTGCCATCCCGCCGCTTCAGATCGATCCACGTGTCGACGAAGGTGGCGAGATCGCGCTCGCCGCGCGGCATCGCCAGCGCCAGCGGCACGGTGATCGGCTTGGGCGCGGGGACCACGACCGAGTATTGCGGATACCGCAGGGTCCAGGCGGAGCCGCGCTCGGCCGGCAGGGCGAACGCGGCCGTGAGCGCTGGCGCGTGGAACATGGCGTCGAAGGTCGCCACCGGCCGCAGCTGCGCCTCCGGCAGCAGCGCGTGCAGCCGGCTGATGTAGTACGGCACGTCGGGAACCGCGATCGTGAGCGCGCCGCGGGCGCGGATGGCGTCCCACGACTCGAATTGCCGCCGCTCGCCATCCGGTACCACGAACCCGAGCGTCTCGTCGAGATAGGACCCCGAGAGCTGCATCGCGTCCGCGCGCGCCGGCGTCACCGCCAGGCCGCCGATGACGATGTCGAGAGAGCCGTCGCGCAGACGCGCGCTCACGCCGTCGGTGCGATCGAGCGCCTCGCGATCGAGCGGGACGAATTCGAGCCGCGCGTGCAGCTCGATCGCGAGCCGATGCATCAAGGCGACGTCGAACCCGACCAGCTCGCCGCGCCGGTTGAAGAACGCGTAGGGCAGTGCGTCGGGAAGGAAGCCCACCGTCAGGGTGCGGCGGGCGGCGATGGCGCGAAGCCGCGCGTCGGGCGCGGGCGCGCCGGGCGGCGGCAGCGGCTGCCCGATGACGACCGCGGCGGCGCGCGGCTCGACGGTCATCGCGGCCAGGACGTCGCCACCGCTGAACGGGTGTACCAGCCCCCGCGCGGCCAGCAGCCGCGTGCCACCGACCACGATCAGCGTCAGCGCCACCGTGGTGACGACGTAACGCGCCAGAGCGAGCGGCTGCCACCGCAGCGCGCCGATCGCCGCGCAGGTGCCGAGCAGCGCGATCGCCACCGTGTGCATCGCGGCGACCAGCGTGCCGAAGCGCGAGTTGATGATGCCGCTGGCGATGAAGAGTTGAAAGGTGTCGGCGGGCACGCGAAAGAGGTCGAGCAGGAACGGAATCGCGCTCGTCACGCTGCCAAACAGGGTGATCAGGGCTGTCAGCCCCAAACGCGGGTAGTCGCTGGGATCGATTGCCGCGTCGGAGAACCAGCCCGCGAACAGGATGAAGCTCACCGACAGGAGCTTCCCGCTGTGCGGAAAGTTGTAGGACGCCGGCACGATGACATCGGGCATCGCCGCTGCGTCCGCGTCGCCGCCGGCGTGGCGCGCCACCAGATCCTTGCACGAGGCGATCAGCACCGGCAGGACGATGAACTGGTCACCGACGATCGTGGCCGTGAGCAGCGCTTCGCGCGTCGCCGCGAAGATCGCGCGCGCCGGAATCGGCGTGAGCGCGCTCACCAGTCCCGGCAGCACCCAGAGCGCGAACAGCAGGGCAATGCCGATGTAGGCCACCAGATAGACCTCGAGCCGCGCTGCCTGTTCGACCCGGAGCGTCCCGGCGGTGGTGGCGGCAATCGCGAAGATGCCGTAGGGGGTCAGCCGCACCACGAAGCGCATCGTCCGCGCCAGCGTGTCGCCGGCGACTCCGAGGAGGTCGAGCAGCACCTGCTTGCGCGGCAGCCCGTTCAGCGCCACCCCCACCATGATCGAGAACAGCACCACCGCCGGCACGATGCTGTTGGCGAGCGCGAAGAACGGATTCGCCGGAATGTAGAGGTCGACCAGATTGAACGACTGCGGCGGCTCGAGCAGGGTAGTGCTGAAGAACGAGGCGGTCTGACTGGGCGGAAACGCCAGCGGCATCAGGAACGCGAAGCCGAGTGCCAGCGTCCAGAGTGCCAGCAGCAGCAGAGCGACGCGGAGCCCGAGGCGGCGGAGCTGGGCGACGTCGAGCGCACCGATGCTCCCCGCGATCGACACCGTGATGTACGGCAGCACCGCCATCTGCATCAGCTTGACGAAGCCGTCGGCGACCGGCTCCAACACGCGCGCCTCGTCACCGAAGAAGAGCCCGGTGGCGGTTCCGGCCAGCAGTCCGGTGACGAGATGCCAGAGACGCACGAGGAAACCGGAGCAATAGCGGCGCCGCTCCCGGCCGGCGTCCAGCCGCCTCGCAGGGGGCGATATCCACGCCGAGCTGACGGCATCCGGTTGCGGTTACCGGTTGTGGTGAACGTGGCCTTGCTGCTCGCGGCCGTCATGACCACCGGGCTCCGTGCGCAGTCCGGTGCGGCGGCGACGCTGACCTACGCAAACCGTCCGATCATCGAACTGCGCGCCGAGGTGTTTGGCCGGCGGCCTGCCGATCGCGCGGCGGCCGCCGTGCGGGTGCTCGATCGCGTGGTCGCCAGCGGCGCCACGCCGCCGGTCACCACACGCGCGATCCCGGGCGGCGTTCTCCTGGTGGCGGGCCACGAGAACATTCTTGCGGTGTCTCCCGACGATGTGGACCCGCTCAGCGGTGAAACCGTCGAGAGTGTTGCCGGTGCGGCCTCGGCGCGCCTGCAAGTGGCGCTCGCGGAGACGGCCGAACTGCACGCACCCGGCCGCATGACTCGGGCGCTGCTGCTGTCGCTCGTGATCACCGTGGTGCTGGCTGGCTTGCTGTGGCTGTTGCGACGGCTGGATCGGGCGGTCGCGCGCCGCTTCGCGACGCTCACGGAGCGGAGGCTCGCTGGGAAATCGACCGGCGTTGTCCTGGTGGCATCCCAGCTGGTCGACATCGGCTACCGTGTCGTCCGGCTCCTGCTGGCGGCCACCGCGCTGGCGCTGGTCTATCTCTGGCTGGCGAACATCCTGCGGCGCTTTCCCTATACGCGGCCGTGGGGAGAATCGCTGCGCACGCTGCTCCTGACCCAGCTGTCGGCATTTGGGTCCACCATGGTGGCCGCGGCGCCGCGACTGTTCGCGGTGGTGCTGATCATCGTTGCCGCCCGCTGGGCGTCCAAGGCGGTGGCGCTGGTGTTCGACTCGATCGAGCGGGGGCGTCTGACGCTGCCGGGCGTCTACCCCGACACGGCGCCGCCGACCCGCCGCCTCATCGTCGCCGGTGTGTGGATGTCGGCGCTGGCGATGGCCTATCCCTACGTGCCGGGCAGCGACACCGACGGCGTCAAGGGCATCAGCGTCTTCATCGGCGTGGTGCTGTCGTTCGGATCCACCGGCGTGATCCAGCACCTGTTGAGCGGGCTCATGCTCACCTATGCCCGGGCCGCGCATGTGGGCGACTTCGCGCGGATCGGCGAGGTGGAGGGCACCATCCTGCAGATCGGTCCGCTCGCGACCAAGCTCCGCACGGCGTTTGGCGAAGAGGTGACGATCCCCAACGCGGTGGTGGTCTCCCAGACGCTGACCAATTACTCGACGAGCGGTGAGTCGGCGGCGTACCTGCCGACCTCGGTGACCATCGGCTACGACACGCCGTGGCGGCAGGTGGAGGCGCTGCTGCTGGCCGCCGCGCACCGCACCACCGGCCTGCGAAGTACGCCGCCGGCGCGGGTGTGGCGCGTCTCGCTCGACGACTACTACGTGAAGTACACCTTGCTCGTCACGCCGGAGGATCCCTGCCACCGCGCCGACCTGCTCGACCGGCTGCACGGCCACATCCTCGACGCCTTCAACGAGCACGGCGTTCAGATCATGTCGCCCCACTACATGGGCGATCCGGCAGGCGCCAAGGTGGTGCCCCCCTCGCAGTGGTATGCGCCGCCGGCGGCGCCGGTCCCCGCGCCGGTGTCGAAGGCCTCCGCGCGCTGGTGACGGGGTTACCGCGGGCTGTGAGGCAGCGCCGGCCGTGCCGGAGTGACCCGCCGGATTCTGCAGAAAATGCCGACTTTGCGTCGGGATCGCGGCTTGCAGTTGGTGCGGGCATCGGACACGGCGTTCCTGATTCATGACGGAGACACCATGAGACCGCACCGCATCCTCGGCCTTGCGCTTCTGGCCGCCGCACTGCCGGCGATCGCCTCGGCGCAGAAGACCACCTACGACTTCGACCGGTCGGCGCCGTTCGGGTCGTTCCGGACCTATACCACCAAGGTTGGCACGCCGACCAAGAACGAGCTCGTCGACAAGCGCATCCTCGCGGCCATCGAGGCGCAGCTCGCCGCGAAGGGCTTTACCAGAAACGACGCCGCGCCCGATGTCGTCGTGCTGTTCCACGTGGCGTTCGACGAGCAGAAGGACATCTCCACCTTCAGCTCCGGCCCGACGTACGGCGGCTACGGCTACGGCTACGGCTGGGGAGGGGGTTGGGGCGCGACCCACACCGACGTGCGCGTGCGCGAGATCCTGGTGGGAACCCTCGCGATCGACATGGTCGACGCCAAGACGAAGCAGATGGCCTGGCGTGGCCTGGGCACGAAGGAGATCGATACCAACGCCAAGCCGGACAAGCGCGAGGCCAACATCAACAAGGCGGTCGAGAAGATCTTCAGGAACTATCCGCCGCAGGCCGGGGAGTGAGGCGCATGGTCCGCCACCTTCCGCCGGTGCTCGCGGCGCTCCTCGCCTCGCTGCTCTTCTGGTCGGCGGCGACGCTGGCGCAGGCCACGCCGGAGACCTTCGCGGCGACGGCCACCGTCAAGCGCGCCGGGGTGAGCGCCTCGGCGCCGGTCTCGGTGACGATCACGCGCTACTCCTCCGATGCCGAGCGTGACGCGGTGATGGCCGCGGTGCGGGCTGGCGGGTCCGCCGCCTTGCATCGCGCGCTCGGCTCCACCAAAGACGCGGGCTCGATTCAGCTCGGCGAACGCCGCACCGCGATCAAGTTCGTCGCGCAGCGGCCGACGCCGTCCGGGCGGCTGCTGACGATCGTCACCGCCGAGCCGATCGTGTTCCTCGGCGCCGGGCTTCCCGAGGCGGCGCCGCGCGACGGCTTCGAAGTGGCGGTAGCGATGCTGGATCTGGATGGCGGGAAGCTGTCGGGCGAGCTGGTCCCCGCCGCCAAGGTCGGCGTCGATCCGAAGGGTGCGCTGCTGATCGACGACTACGGCGCCACGGTGGTCTGGCTGAACGGTGTCACGCAGAGGGATTAGGCCCGCCATGACCAGGCACAGCACGCCGCTCTCGGCCGTCGTCGTGGTGCTTGCCGCCGCGGTGTGGGCCACCGCGGTAGTGGCGCCGACCGCAGTCGCCGCCCAGAGGTCGCACTCGCAGACGGCACCCGAGGCGTTCCGTGCCCAGCTGCAGTCGCGCACCGCGACGGGCGCGCTGGCGGCGACCATCCGCCTTCAAGTCGATCGGTATACGCCCGAGGCCGATCGCAAGGCGATGACCGAGGCGATCGCGCACGGCGGCTACGCCGCCTTCCTCGAGGCGTTGCGCAAGGCCCCGGCCGTGGGGTACGTCCAGATCGAGGACGTCAAGGTGACGCTGCGATGGGCGCGAGAGGTGAAGACGCCACAAGGGCGGGACATTTCGCTCGTCACCGACGCGCCGGTCTACTTCGTCGGCGGGGGCGCGGCGACCCCGAAGCCGCGCGAGGGATTCGAGCTGGCGGTGGTGCGGCTGACGGTCGACGAAATCGGTCTGGGCTCGGGCACCATCGCGGCCGCGGCCCGCGTCAAGCCGGATGGAGCGGGC
>Ga0070670_100003508_pt1 | contig 13035 bp, 7 predicted proteins | sample KBSS63metaG_FD_64665 | JGI IMG/M metagenome (GOLD analysis project Ga0070670, IMG submission 64665) | Switchgrass rhizosphere microbial communities from Kellogg Biological Station, Michigan, USA - KBS S6-3 metaG | ecosystem: Host-associated > Plants > Roots > Rhizosphere > Soil ... | reverse complement strand
TCGAGCGCGGTGCGCTCTTCGATCATGTCGGCGAGGTAGCCGTCGGTGCCGAGCCCGACCCGCGTGCTCGCCGACAGGTGCTTCGGGTAGCCGACGTGGTTGCCCTCGTTGGAGCGCGGGTTCTGGACTAGCCACAGTCCCATCGCGCCCGCGGCGCGCACCTGGCCGGCGTCGAGGAACACGCCGTGCGCCATCACCGAGCCCGCGGGCAGCGCGCCCAACTCCACGAGCCGCTCGAGCGGACCGGCGTGGCCGCGATCGCGCGCGTCGCGCACGTCGGCGACGTCCTCGGCGACGTGGACGTGCGCCGGCACGCCGAGCTCCTGGCAGAGGCTCGCGCACTCCTTCACCGTTTCGTCCGAGACCGTGAACGACGCGTGCAGCCCGATCAGCGCGCGCACGTTCGGCCGCCGGTTCGCGAGGATGAACCGCCGGCACTCCGCGAGCCCGCGTTCGCCCTCCGAGCGGCCGAAGTTGCGCTCCGTCGCGCCGTAGGTGAGCACGGCGCGGATGCCGATCGCGTCGCAGGCGTCCGCCAGCAGGTCGAGCGAGCCCTCGATCAGGTTCGGCGACTCGTGGTGGTCGTTGAGCGTCGTCGCGCCGCGCAGCAGCGACTCGGCCGCGTACAGCCGCGCCGACGCGACGATCGCGCGCTCGTCGAGCGCGCGGTCGAGCCGCCACCACACGCGCTCGAGGATCTGCGTGAAGTTCTGCGGCGCGCGGTGCGGCGCGGGCATGCCGTAGGGCGCGAGCGCGCTGTAGATGTGCGTGTGGCCGTTCACGAATCCGCGGTGCGTCGTCATCTCGTGGCTCCCGTCCCCTCGATCCCGTCCATCGCCGTCACTTCCACGTGTCCCGCGGGTGCGGCGTCCGGATCCTGCCGACCGAATACGCCTTCGCCGCGGGGGAGTCCTTCATCGGCAGCGTCATGCGCCGGACGCCGTCGAACCGCTCGAGCGCGCCGGCGACGGCCGCGGCCGTCGGCACGAGTCCGACCTCGCCGAGACCCTTCGCGCCGAACGGGCCTTCCGGCTCCGGCGCCTCGACCAGGATCGTCTCGACCGCGGGCATGTCCTTCGCGCGCAGCACGCCGAGCTGGTACAGCGACGTCGTCACCGGCATGCCGTTCACGCACGGCAGCTCCTCGGTGAGCGCGTAGCCGAGGCCCATGTGCACGGCGCCCTCGATCTGGCCCTCGCACAGCGCCGGGTTGACCGCGCGGCCGACGTCGTGCGCCGCGATCACGCGCTCGACCCGGCCGTTCGCGTCGAGCACGACGACCTGCGTCGCGAACGCGTAGCTCGTGTGCGTCTTCGGGTGCGGGCTCGGGTCCTCGAGGGCGGTCGTGTCGTCGACGACGACGTCGGCCGCGAACACTTCGCCGGCCATCTGCGCGAGCGTGCGCCCGGCATCCAGCGCGGCGCGCAGCTTCGTCGCGGCGCTGACGACGGCGTTGCCGGCGAACAGCGTCGCGCGCGAACCGGTCGTCTGGCCGCAGCCGAGCGCGAACGTGGCGTCGACCTTCGGCCGGAACACGCCCGTCGGCAGCCCGGTCACCTCGGCCGCGAACTGCGTGCAGATCGTGAACAGCCCCTGGCCCATCTCGGTGTACGACTGGTACAGCGACACGGTGCCGTCCGGCTCGACGGCGAGCCGCGCCTTGCCCCATTCGACGACGCCGTTGCCGAGCCCCGAGTTCTTGAGCCCGCACGCGATGCCGACCGCGCGGCCCTCGGCGAGCCACGCGCGGTAGCGGTCGCGCACCGCGAGCAGCGTGTCGCGCAGCCCGCACGACTTCTCGAGGCGCTGCCCCGTGGTCAGCGTGCTGCCGACGGCGACCGCGTTGCGCCAGCGGATCTCCCAGCCGTCGAGCCCCGCCTTCGCGGCGAGCAGGTCCATCGCCGCCTCGATCGCGAACGCCGCCTGGCACACGCCGAAGCCGCGCATCGCGCCGCACGGCGGGTGGTTCGTGTATGCCGCGCGCGCCTCGATGTCGACGTGCGGCACCTCGTACGGCCCGCACGCGTGGCCCGCGGCGCGCTCGAGCACCTTCATGCCGACCGACGCGTACGCGCCCGAGTCGCCGAGCAGCCGCGCGCGCACCGCGGTCAGCCGGCCGTCGGCGTCGCAGCCGGCCTCGAGCTCGATCGTCACGGGGTGGCGCTTGGGGTGGACGCGGATCGACTCCTTGCGCGACAGCGCGAGCTTGACCGGCCGCCGCGTCACCCACGCGAGCAGCGAGGCGTGCGCCTGGATGCTCATGTCCTCCTTGCCGCCGAACGCGCCGCCGTTCGGGACCAGCTCGACGAACACCGAGTCCTCGGGCACGCCGAGCATGCCCGCGACCTGGCGGCGGTCGTCGAACACGCCCTGGCCCTGGGTGTAGAGGTGCAGCCGCCCGTTGTCGAGCGGCACCGCGAACGCGCATTCCGGCTCGAGGAACAGGTGCTCGATGCGCTGCGTGCGCCACGTGCCGGTCACGCGGTGCGCGGACGCGGCGAGCGCCGCGGCGGCATCGCCGCGGCGAATGATCGAGTGCGACAGCAGGTTCGCGTGGCGCGGGTTCACCTGCGGTGCGCCCGGCTCGAGCGCGGACGCCGGGTCGAGCACGGGCTCGAGCACCTCGTACGTCACATCGATCAGCGCGGCCGCGCGGCGCGCGTCCGACTCGTGCTCGGCGGCGATTGCGGCGAGCACGTCGCCGACGCAGCGCGTCTCCTCGCCCTCGGCGACGAACACCGGCCAGTCGCGGTGGATGATGCCGACCCAGCGCTCGCCGGGCACGTCCTTCGCCGTTACCACCGCCACGACGCCCGGCGCGGCGAGCGCCCGCGTGGTGTCGATGCGCACGACGCGCGCGCGCGGATGCGCCGCGAGCGTGATGGCGCCGTACAGCATGCCGGGGCGCTTCAGGTCGTCGACGAACGCCCTCTCGCCGAGCGCCAGCTCGCGGCCGCGATAGCGGCCGAGCCGCGCGCCCATGCCGCCGGACGCGGGCGGGTCGGCGATCACGGCCGTGCCGGCGCGCGCCTTCGCGACGAGCTCGATCGCCTCGACGATGCGCAGGTAGCCGGTGCAGCGGCACAGGTGCTCGCCGAGCGCGGCGGTGATGTCGGCGCGCGCGGGCGCCCGGTTCGTGCGCAGCAGGTGCGCGGTGCGGATCACGATGCCGGGCGTGCAGTAGCCGCACTGCAGTCCGTGCGTCGCGACGAGCGCGCGCGCGATGTCGTCGCGGTCGGCGTCCGGCAGCCCCTCGATCGTCACGACGTCGCGGCCGGCCGCGACGTCCGCCGGAATCGTGCAGGTCGCGTGCGGCTCGCCGTCGACGATCGCGACGCAGGCGCCGCACTGGCCCTGGGGCTGGCAGCCGCGCTTGGGGCTCGTCACGCCGCACGGCCCGCGCAGCAGGTCGAGCAGCGTCTCGCCCGTGCGCGCGTCCGCCTCGACGGCGCGGCCGTTGAGCGTGAACGCGACCCGCACCGCCGCCGCCGCCGCGCCGGCCTCCTGCGTGCTCATCTCACACCTCCGCCGGCTCGACGGCCGCCTCGGCCGCCGTGCGGTCGCGCATCGTGAGCGCGCCGGTGAAGCACTTCTGCGCGCACAGGCTGCAGCCGACGCAGCGCGACGCGTCGAACACCGGCCGGCCGCCCGCATCGAGGCTCACCGCCAGGTAGCCGCAGCGCGTGCAGTTGCCGCAGCTCACGCAGCTCGCGGGGTCGAGCCCGGGGATGCGCCGCGTCGACTCGAGCGCCATGAAGTCGGTGACCGGGTGCGGCAGCGCGGCGCCGATCAGCTCCTCGACGGACGCGAACCCGCGCTCGCGCAGCATCCAGCTGAGGCCGGAGTGCAGCTCACCCACGATGCCGGCGCCGTACTTCATCGCGATCGTGCAGAACTGCACGGTGCGGGCGCCGAGCGCGAGGAAGTGCGCGGCGGCGCGGTAGTCCATCGGGCCGCCGTTGCCGGACACGACCACGCCGCTGCCGGCGACGGACGCGAGCGTGAGGTTCGAGATCGGCGCGACACCGGCGCCGCTCATGCCGACGACGACGCCTTCGTCCCAGCGGCCGCGCGGCGTGCGGCGGAAGTGCAGCGCGGGGAAGCTGTTCGCGAGCGTGACGCCGGCGGGCTTGCCGGGGTGGCGGTCGAGCACCTGCTTCACCGCGCGCACGATCACCTCGACCGACGTCACCGCGCCGGTCAGCTTGAACAGCTTCGGCACCGACGGGTCGCCGGTCTGGAGGATCCAGTCGACGATCTTCGCGGTGAGCGCGGGCGACTGCGACACGATCGAGCCCTCGGTGCCGTCGCCGCCCTGCGGGCACGACAGGCTGAACTCGACGACGCGTGCGCCGGCGTGCTCCAGCTTGCGGCTGTTGGCCTGCCACACACGCATGTCCGCGTCGTCGTCGCCGGTGACCGGCCCGCCCGTCGACGCGCCGGTGAGGCGATCCGGGTACTCCTTCACCAGCCGCTCGATCTCGCGGCACACGCGGTCGAGCGAGTGTTCGGACACGTTGTCGCAGTTGCCGTACGTGTTCCGGTCGAACACGTTCATGTAGTCGGCCGGGATGTGGATCGCCAGGCCGTCGAACGCGGTCTTCATGATGCCGCCGGCCCAGCCGGCCTCGTACGCCTTGCGCATCGACGCGTAACCGTCGGTCGGCGGCGCGGCCGACAGCAGGAACGGCGACGCGATGCGGCGGCCGAAGAAGTCGACGTCGAGCGGGACCGGCCGCAGCGACGCGCCGGCGATCACGTGGCGGCTTTTCCGCGCCCCGCGCGGCGCCGGCTCCGCCGCGGGCGCGGGGCGCTTCGCGGCCCACGCGTCGATCTCGAGCGCCGCGTTCTTGCCGCACGCCGCGGCCTCGACGACCGTCGCCGGCCCGAGCGCGCCGTCGCCGGCCACGAACACGCCGTCGCCCGCGTCGATCCGCAGCGTCGGCCGGTTGCCGATCGCGACGATCACCTGCTCGATCGCCGGCAGCGTGTACGCCGCGCCCGGGATGTCGCGGACGGACGACGGGTGGAACGGCGCGCCGGCGACCAGCGCGACGCGCTGCAGCGTGAGCGCCGTTACGCGGCCGTCCGCGCCGGGCACGATCGCCGTGACGCGCGTGCGGCCGGTCAGCGTGACGTCGGCGCGCGTGAGCGCGCCACGTTCGTGCGGCGTGAGCGGCAGCTCGCCCCACTGCTCGAGCGTGATCATCTCGACCCCGGTCGCGCCGTGGGCGAGCGCGGTGGTCACGCAGTCGCACGCGATCGCGCCGCCGCCGATCACGGCGACGCGGCCGCGCACCGTGCGGCGGCCGGGGTCGGCGAGGTAGGCGTTGCCGGTGAGCGCCAGCTCCTCGTGCGCGAGGCCGAGCCGGATCGGCGCGTGCAGGCCGGTGGTCACGAGCACGGCGGCGTAGCCGTCCGCGAGCAGCGCGCGCGGGTCGTCGACCGGGTGGCCGGGCCGCAGCCGGATACGCGAGTGGCGCAGCACCCAGTCGATGTCGGTTTCGAGCACGCGCGGGTCCATGCGCTGCGGCGGGATCAGCGCAACCGCGCCGCCGGCGCGCAGGCCGCGCTCGAACAGGTCGACGTCCCAGCCGAGCTGCGCGAGCGCCGTCGCCGCGGCGAGCCCCGCCGCGCCGGCGCCGACGATCGCGGCGCGGCGGCCGTTCGCCGGGATCTCGACGAGCGGCGCCAGCCGGCCCGCGGCCTTCGCCCGCGCGACGATCGCCGCCTGCACCGCGGGGATCTCGATCGGGCCGTCGAACAGCTTGCGCGAGCACGCCGCCTGGCAGTGCGTGTCGGGGCACACCGCGCCGCACACGCCGCCGAGCGGGTTCTTGCGGATGATCATCGCCGCGGAGCGCGCGAAGTCCTCCGGTCGCCCGCCGCGCGCGGCCATGATGAAGTCGGCGGGCGAGCAGTCGGCCGGGCACGCCTCGGTACACGGCTTCTCTTCGCAATAGACGCAACGGTCGAGCTCGGCGTGGAGCTGGGCGTCCGTCAGGAACAGGTCGTGTGCGTTCACGTGCGTGCCTCGGTCGGGAGGGGCGGCCATCGGCCGCCCCACGGGTGGTCAGTGCGACGCGAGCGCGCCGGGGTACTTCGCGAGGAACGCGACCGCGTGCTGCAGCTCGCGGGTGTCGAGCGCCTCGCCGATCTTGTGCGTGTTCTGCTCGATGCCGGTGCCGATGCCGAACATCGCGGCGTGGCGGTACGCGCCGGCGTCGACCCAGAGCTTCGACGCGGGTGCGGCGACCGACCCGGCCGGCACCGGCCAGCCGACGCCGTCGGTCGAGAAGATCCACCGCGACACGCGCGGCTCGCGGCGCATCAGCCCGCCCTGTTCGCGGCCGGCGGGCACGTTCGGCGTGACGACCGCGCGCCACGCCGCGACCGCCGACGTGATCGCGGGGTGGTCCTCGGGCGTCACCCAGCCCATGTAGACCTGCGGGTTGCCGGGCACGTAGCCGCGCCACGTCGGCTGGTCGTACGTCGGCACCGCGACCTCGACCGTGAGCCCGGCCGCGCGCGCCGCGCGCACCGCGTCGAGCGCGTCGATGTCGGCGCACGCGCGCTCCGGCGTCTCGCCCGCGGTGAGCCGGCGGTCGAACCGGAACGTGAACCGGTCGGGCACGGCGCAGTCGCTCGGCGTCTCGAGCTGCGCCCACGACGCCGTGCGCGTGCCGGGGCCGAGGAACTCGTGCTGCAGCATGCCCTCGCCCGCGGCGTACCGGCGTGACGCCTCGGCGAGCATGGCGCCGCCCCACTCGAGCGGGTTCAGCCCTTCCCACGGCATCGAGCCGTGGCACGACCGGCCGGTGACGCGCACCTCGATCTGCATGCGGCCGCGCTGGCCGCGGTAGAGGCCGAGCGCGCCTTCGGCCGCGTCGCCCGTCGAGTCGGTGAGGATCACGGCGTCCGGGATCAACTCCGGCGGCGCGCCCGGGAGCAGCTTGCGGGTGACGTACAACGGCCCGCCGCCGTCGTTGTCCTCCTCGGCGACCGTGACGTAGCCGCGCACGATCACGCCGCGCAGCGAGCCCTCGGCCAACGTCTCGACGAGGACGCGCGACGCGACGATCTGCGACACGACGCCGCCGAGCTGGTCCGCCGCGCCGCGGCCGAACAGCACGTGGCCCCAGTCGTCGTCGGGCGGCAGCCAGCCGAGCTCGCGGCGCAGGAACGCGCGATCGAGCTTCGCCGGGTCGACGAGTCCGAGGTAGGGGTCGAGCCCGCCCGTCTTGTCGCGCCACTGCTGCCGCAGCGCGCGCACGGTGTCGCAGTGGCCGTCCCAGTAGACGACCTTCTTCCGCTCGCGCGGGATGCCGTCGGCCGGGTCCTCGAGCGTCCACACGAGGTTGCCGAACGCGTCGTACCCGACGTCGTCGGGGTGCACGACGGCGCCGATCGCGAGCATCGTCCGCCGCAGGTACTCGAGCCGCAGGCCCTCGTGGTTGCTGAGTCCGCACAGCGGGTCGCCGCCCTGGTCGGCCGGGCGATCGACGTGGTCGGCGGGGATGCGGATCGCTTCGCGCAGGATCGAAACGGCGAGCGGCAGGTCGCGGGCGGCGAGCGCGGCGATGCGCGCGTCGAGGCTGGTGGCGGTGGGCGCGGTCATCGCGCGAGCTCCTCCATGCGCGCGTCGAGGTCGGGCACCTTCGCGACCGCGAGCAGCGCCATGATGACGTACAGCTTCCAGTTGGCTTCGCGCGCGACGTTCACGCGATGGCGGTCCATGACGGCGGGCGACACTTCGTCGCCGATGTCGGCGGGCAGGCAGTGCAGGTAGAGCGCGTCGCCGCCCTGGGTGAGCGCCATGCGGCGCTCGTCGCAGATCCAGTCGCGGTGGCCGGCGTTGCGATCGAGCGCGGCGCGCTCGATCGACTTCATCGCGGCCGCGTCGCGCCGCCCGTTGGCGTCGACCCGCTCGAGCATCAGGTCGTAGGGGCCCCAGCTCTTCGGGTACACGGCATCGGCGCCGGCGAACGCCTCGTCCATCGAGTCGACGATGCGGAACGAGCCGCCGGACCCGGCGGCCGCGCGCTGCGCGTACTCGAGCGTGTCGTCCGTCAGCCGGTAGCCCGGCGGGTGCGCGAGCACGACCTCGGCGCCGAACCGCGGCAGCAGCATCGCGAGCCCCTGCGGCACGCTGAGCGGCTTCGCGTAGCTCGGCGAGTACGCCCAGCTCACCGCGATCTTCCGGCCCTGCAGCCCGCCCGGGAAGTACTGCTTGAGCCACATCAGGTCGGCGAGCGTCTGCGTCGGGTGGTCGATGTCGCATTGCAGGTTGACGACCGGCACCTTGCGCGCGTCGCGCGTCGCCGCCAGGTAATCGGTGATGCCCGCGAGCACCGAGCGCATGAACGTGTTGCCGGCGCCGAGGATCAGGTCGTGGCGGATGCCGAGCGCGTGCGCGTTCATGCCGAGCATCGCGCCCGTCTCCGCGGCCGTCTCGCCGTGCTCGACCTGTGTCGAGCTGCCGTCGACGATCACGGGCCGCATGCCGAGCCGCGCCGCCGCGCCCGCCCACGCCGACTTGGTGCGGGTCGAGTTGTCGAAGAACAGGGCGTACGCCAGCTCGTCGGGGAGCAGCGCAGTCGAGCGCCCGGCGCGGTCGGCGGCCGCGAACCGGCCCGCGATCGCGAGCAGCGTCTCGAGGTCGGGCGTCGACCAGTCGCGCGTGAGCATCAGGCTCCGGCCGAACAACGCGCGGACGGCCGGTGCGGACAGCGGCGGGAGGGCGGTGGCGGTCATCGATGGACCTTTCGTGCGAACGGGCGGGTCAGCCCTTGCGGATCGTGGTGCCCGCGCGGCCGCTGCAGGCGTCGGCGAGGGCTTCGGGGTGGCAGATGACGACCTCGTCGCCGCCGCGCTCGAGGAACCGCACGGCGGCCTCGACCTTGGGGCCCATGCTGCCGGGCGGGAACTGCCTGGTGGCGGCGAGCCGCTTGAGCTCGGTGGTCGTGGCCTCGCGCAGCAGCGTGCGGCGGTCGGTCAGGTAGTCGCGGTAGATGCCGTCGACGCCGGTCGTGATCACCATGCGCCGGCAGCCGAGGTCCTCGGCGAGCAGCGCGCTCGCGCGGTCCTTGTCGATCACCGCTTCGAGCCCGCGCAGCCGGCCGTCGGGCCCGCGCGCCACCGGCACGCCGCCGCCGCCGCACGCGATCACCGTCACGCCGGCGCCGATCAGGCGCCGGATCGTGTCGAGCTGGATGATCGAGCGCGGCGCGGGCGACGCGACGACGCGGCGCCAGCCGCGATGCGAGTCCTCGACCATGTCCCAGCCACGCTCCTCGCGCAGCCGCGCCGCGTCCCCGGCCGAATAGAACTTGCCGATCGGCTTGGTCGGCTCGGTGAACGCGTCGTCGCCGGGGTCGACTTCGACCTCGGTGACGACGGTCACGACCTCGGCGCGCACGCCGCGGCGCTCGAGCTCCTCGCGCAGGTCGCGCTGGATCATGTAGCCGATCGCGCCCTGCGAGTCGGCGACCAGCGAGTCGAGCGGCACCTCGTGGATCTGGTGCTTGGACAGCTCGACGCGCAGCTGCATGAACCCGACCTGGGGACCGTTGCCGTGCGTGAGCACGAGGTGCTCGCCGCGCTCGATCAGCTCGGCGATCGGCACGACCGCGCGGGACGTGACGGCGAACTGGTTTTCGACCGTCGGCGGGAGCCCGGGGTCGAGCAGCGAATTGCCGCCCATCGCGATCAGCGTGGGCGCGGTGCCGCGTGCGGCCGCGCCGGCCGCGGCCGTCGCCGGCGCGGTGGTGTCGCGGGTGCCGCCTGAGGCGGTCATGAAAACGCTCCCCTGCCGACCTGTCAGGCCGAATGCCTCAATGACAGGTGGGCCGTGTGTGTCGCGGCGGGGCCGAACGCTGCACCTGCCCGCAACCGCCCCAGATACCGGGGTTTCGCGCGGCGTTCACGTTCCGGCATGCCGCTCGCAGGAATGCCGTGATATCCACACTGCCGGAAGCATGCCAGCCGGGCGCGCGACGCGATGCGCCGCGTCGAGCGCCGGGCGGGTACATTCGCCAACCGGCCGGGCCGGCCCGCCGCCGCGCCCCGCCAGGAGCCGAGCCATGACGCTGACCGCCACGCCCGTCCCGGTCGCCGACCCGGACGCCTACTCCCGCGCCGTCGCGCGCCTGCGCGACGCCCGCGTCGCGCTGCCCACGTTCGCGGAGCTGGCGGAGCCGACGCGGATCCCCGCGCGCATTCGCGAGCGGCTCGCGGACGTCGACCCGGACGCGGCCGACCCGCTCAACCTGTTCCGCGTGCACTGGTGGAACGACGCCACGCGCCGCGGCATGGCCGCGGTGCCCGAGCACGTCGTGCTGCCGGAGTCGCTCACCGGCGTGCCGTCGCCGATCATCGTGGCGTTCGGCAACCGGTTCCCGATGATCCGCGCGCACAAGGTGCTCGCCGCCTACGCGTGCCTCGCGCCGCGGCTCGTCGCCGGTGAGTTCGACCCGACGCGGCAGCGCGCCGTGTGGCCGTCGACGGGCAACTACTGCCGCGGCGGCGTCGCGATCTCGCGGCTGATGGGCTGCCGCGGCGTCGCGGTGCTGCCGCAGGGGATGAGCGAGGAACGCTTCCGCTGGCTCGACAAGTGGGTCGTGGACCCCGCCGACATCGTCCGCACGCCCGGCACCGAGAGCAACGTGTGGGAGATCTACGAGAAGTGCGCGGAGCTCGCGCGCGACCCGCAGCACGTGATCCTCAACCAGTTCGCGGAGTTCGGGAACCATCTCGGCCACGTGCTCTGCACGGGCGCGGCGCTCGCCGCGGTGTTCGAGCACGTCCGCGCGGCGCAGCCGCAGCTGCGGCTCGCGGCGTTCACGTCGGCCACGGGCTCGGCGGGCACGATCGCCGCCGGCGACGCGCTCAAGGAGCGGTTCGGCGCGAAGATCGTGGCGGTCGAGCCGGTCGAGTGCCCGACGCTGCTCGAGAACGGGTTCGGCGAGCACAACATCCAGGGCATCGGCGACAAGCACGTGCCGTACATCCACAACGTCATGAACACCGACGTCGTCACCGGCGTGACCGATCGCGCGACCGACCAGCTCGCGGTGCTGTTCGCGCAGAAGTGCGGCCGTGCGTTCCTCGCGAAGCGCGGCGTGCCGGACGCGGTGATCGCGGCGCTCGACGGCTTCGGGCTGTCGAGCATCTGCAACGTGCTCGCGGCGGTGAAGACCGCGAAGCTGCTCGGGCTGGGCGCGCGCGACGCGCTGGTCACGGTCGCGACCGACGGCGCCGAGATGTACGCCAGCGAACACTGGCGGATCCTGCAGCGCGACTTCGGCGGCCACTTCGGCAACGCCGAGGCCGAGGCCGTGTTCGCGCGGTGGATGCTCGGCGCCGGCACCGACTACGCGCTCGAGCTGACCGAGGCCGAGCGGCGGCGCATGTTCAACCTCGGCTACTTCACGTGGGTCGAGCAGCGCGGCGTGCCGGTCGAGGAGTTCACGCGGCGCCGCGAGCAGTCGTTCTGGACCGGGCTCCGCGAGTCGCTGCCGCGGTGGGACGCGGCGATCGAGGAGTTCAACCGCCGCACCGGCGCGCGGGACGCGATGTGACGCCCGGGCCGGCGCTGCGCTGCGCCGGATGCGGCGCCGAGGTCGCCGGCGAGCCGTACGCGTTCCGCTGCCCGAACGCCGGCCGGGACGACGCCGACCACGTGCTCGTGCCCGTGCCGGCGCCGCTGCCGGCGGACGCGCCGCCACTGCCCGACCCGCGCGAGGCGCAGCCGTTCGCGCGCTGGCGCGCGGCGTTCCACTCGTATGCGATGGCGCGCGCGGGCGGGATGGCGGACGCGGCCTACGTCGCGCTCGTCCACGAGCTCGACGCCGCGGTCGCCGCGGTCGACGGCGCCGGGTTCCGCGCCACGCCGTTCGCGCCGTCCGAAACCCTCGGGCGCTGGCTCGGGTTCGCGGCGGGCGAGGTGTGGGCCAAGGACGAGACGCGCCACGTCGCCGGCTCACACAAGGCGCGGCACCTGTTCGGCCTCGCGCTCGCGCTCGAGGTCGTCGAGCGCACCGGGCTCACGACCCGCGCGGCCAGCGACGCGCGCGGGCTCGCCATCGCGTCGTGCGGCAACGCCGCGCTCGCGGCCGCGGTGGTCGCGCGCGCGTGCGGGCGGCCGCTCCGGGTGTTCATCCCGGCGGATGCGAACCCGCGTGTCGTCGAGCGGCTCCTTGCGCTCGGCGCCGCGGTCACCGTGTGCGAGCGCGAACCGGGCCGGCCGGGCGACCCGTGCGTGCACGCGTTCCACGACGCGGTGGCCGGCGGGGCGCTGCCGTTCTGCTGCCAGGGCAACGAGAACGGGCTCGCGATCGAGGGCGGCACGACGCTGGCGCTGGAGATGGCCGAGGCGCTGCACGGGCGTGGCGTCGCGCTCGACCGGCTGTTCGTGCAGGTCGGCGGCGGCGCGCTCGCGAGCGCCTGCGCGCGCGGCCTCGAGCAGGCGCACGCGGCCGGGCTGCTCGCGTCGCTGCCGCGGCTGCACGCGGTGCAGACGCAGGGCGCGTGGCCGCTGCGGCGCGCGTACCTCGCGCTGCGTGACGAGGTGCTCGGGCCCGGCGACAGCGACGAAGCGGTCGCCGTCGGCCACGCCGCCGCGGTGACGCAGGCGGTCGCGCTCGACCGCGAGTGCGCCGAGCGGTTGTGCACGCGTGGCGAGCACGCGCGGGTGGCGGCGGCGCTCGACGGCGCACGGCGCGCGCGGTCGCGCTACATGCGGCCGTGGGACACCGCGCCGCACAGCGTCGCGCACGGCATCCTGGACGACGAGACCTACGACTGGTTCGAGGTCGTACGCGCGACGGTCGCGAGCGGCGGGTGGCCGGTGACGGTGGGCGAGGAGCGGCTGCTGCTGGCGCGCGACCTCGCGCACACGGCGGGCGTGCGGGCCGACGCGACGGGCGCGGCCGGGCTCGCGGGGCTCATGGAGCTGCGCGCCGCGGGCGTGATCCCCGGTGACGAGCGCGTCGCGGTGCTGCTGACGGGGATCGAGCGCTGACGGACGGACCGCCC